>Ga0209446_1000014_pt1 | contig 57842 bp, 49 predicted proteins | sample BogFormECP04_OM2_FD_188242 | JGI IMG/M metagenome (GOLD analysis project Ga0209446, IMG submission 188242) | Bog forest soil microbial communities from Calvert Island, British Columbia, Canada - ECP04_OM2 (SPAdes) (version 2) | ecosystem: Environmental > Aquatic > Freshwater > Wetlands > Bog ... | reverse complement strand
CAGCGATGTGACGCGCGCCGCGGGGCTGGACGGCGAGATGTATGGAATGGGAGTAGCTGCGGGGGATTACAACAACGACGGCTTTCCTGACATTTTCATTAGCTGCGTGGGGCAAAGCCGGCTTTTTCGCAACACGGGCAAGGGCACTTTCGTCGATGTGACGAAAGCGAGCGGTTTGTTAGGCCGCCAGGGGTTCAGCACGTCGGCGCTTTGGCTTGATTACGATCGCGATGGCTTGCTGGATCTTTTTGTGTGCAACTACGTGCGTTGGTCGCCGGAGCATGATGTTTTTTGCAGCTTGGATGGAACGCACAAATCCTACTGCACGCCGGAAGCGTATCGCGGGGACACCTGCTGGCTCTTTCACAATCGGGGAGATGGCACGTTTGAGGATGTGACAGCTTCGAGCGGGATTTTCGACAGCAGCTCGAAATCGCTGGGCGTGGCCATGTTCGATTACGACCAGGACGGCTGGCCAGATTTACTGGTGGCGAACGACACACAGCCCAACAAGCTTTACAAGAATCTGCGAAATGGAAAATTCAAGGATGTGGGCGTCGAGGCCGGCCTAGCTTTTAGCAACGAAGGAAAAGCTAGAGCCGGCATGGGAGTGGACACGGGAGATTTTGAAAATTCCGGCAGGGCTGGGGTGGCCATCACGAACTTCGATAACGAGATGATCGGGCTTTATCATTCCGTTGGCGGGGGAACTTTCGACGACATTGCCGTAGCCTCCGGACTGGGCGCGGCTTCGCGGAGCACTCTTGGTTTTGGATGCGCTTTTTTCGACGCAAATCTGGACGGTTGGCTGGACCTAGCCGTGGCGAACGGGCATATCGACGAGACGGTGCGAAACATTCGCGGGAATGTGGGTTATGCGCAGGCGCCGCAACTTTTTTTGAATCAGGGCGCTGGAAAATTTCGCGACGTCGCTCGAGAGATCGGCGGTGGTTTTGAAACACCGATCGTGGGACGAGGGCTTGCTTATAGCGACTTCGACCGCGATGGCGATCTGGATTTGTTGCTGACAACGAATAACGGGCCGGCGTATTTATACCGGAATGATCAGACTGGCGGAAATCGAAGTATCCGGTTTCAGCTTATTGGAACAAAATCGAATCGCGACGCGATTGGAGCAATTGTCCGAATCTTCCCAGGAGGAAACGGCGGGCGGAGCCAATGGAGAATGGTGCACGGAGGGTCGAGCTATTTGTCGCAATCCGAGCTGCCGGTGACGTTTGGAGTTGGGAAAAGCGAGAAGATTGAACGGGTGACGATTGACTGGCCGAGCGGTAGGAGTGAGGAGTACAAGGACCTGGCCACCGGAAAGGCCCATGAAATCGTTGAAACCAAAGGAGTTACAAAATAAATAGATTTCTAATCGTTTTGCATTATTGCCAGGTCTTTGAGACCTCGCTATAACTCACGCAACGATTAAATTGCTTCCCACCTTACCGAGATTTGGCGACGTGGAGGCACCCCAAAGCACCCGCGGCCGGATGCCAGCACAGCATCCGGCCGCCTTTCTTTGTGCAGACGAGTTTGCGAGAATGAAAATTCTCGCCAGGGCGAAAAAAGAACCAACGGTCGAAACGGAAACATGCTTGTGGTTTGAGTGAGGATAGACACCACCGATTTGTCGCGGAATTTTTTGGGGGCGAGCGAGCATGACATGGATCAAGACAGTTCGAATGGAAGAGGACGATAGCGTCAAGAAGGCGATTGAAGACGAACGCAAGCTTTATCCGGCGGAATATGCGATGCCGGTGCCGGCGGTTTTTGCGGGAGTTGAACAGAGCATCGTGGGCTCGCACTCGCTGTTTCCCGGTGTGCTTTTTCATGCGTTCAGCACGTTCGGCGCTTTGATGTCTCCCGAATTGCCTCTGAAGAGGCATCAGCATGAAATGATCGCGACGATGGTCTCGGTGACCAACCGGTGCCACTATTGAATTGAATCACACGCAGAGTTTCTGCGTAGGGTGACGTTGGATCAAGAGATGGTGGAAGCGCTGAAGAAAGATTACCGGACGGCGCCGATCAGCGAACAGGACCGCACGATGCTGGACTATGTCGTGAAATTAACGAAGGATGCGACGAAAGTCTGGCCGGAGGATCACGCGAAGCTGCGCGAGGTGGGATTCGACGACCGCGGGATTTTGCAGATTACGCTGATCGCGTCGTGGTTCAACTACATCAATCGGGTGGCCGATGCGCTGGGCGTGGGGCGCGATGGGAGCGCGGCAACGAAGTAAGAAGCTAGTGAAGGGTTTGTCGGCCCTTGCAGAAACGGCCCGGATTGTTCGCTCAATATTTACACTGCGATGGCACGAGTTCTGAAGCGGGCCGCAACCCCACTTTCCTCAAGCCATTTCTCCGTAGCAGTATTCGATAGATCGTAGCGTAGCAGCGCGCGCAGATCTGCCTCGTCGTCGACGTCCATTTCTAGCCGCTCGTTTCTTCGCACAATGATTTTTGCACCGGCTAGCTCCGCCTCACTGCAGTGTTTGGCAAAACTGTTCGGACCAAAATGCGATGGGAAAAGCGTCGGCGGCGTGCGAAGAATCGCGTTGGTGCCAGTGCCGTCGCGTGAGGGTACGATGACGGCTGCAGGGGCCGCGCATTCCGTCGCGAGGAGATCGTCGATATCTCCGGCTTGTATTAGGGGAAGATCGAGAGGCAAGCGGAGAAGCCTCGCAACTCCGCGCTCGGCGCATAGACGCGAGGCAAAATCGACCGAGGCGCTCTCCGAGACTTGGTGCTCCTCGCGAAATGTTTCCCACCCATGTTGGGCGGCAGTTTCGACAGCCGGCGCGTAATTTGTGATCACAAATATACTGTGCGCGCGCTGCACACCACAAAGGGCGCGGACTGTATCCGCTAGCATCGCTTGTGCCAAGCCGAAGCGCTCGTCAGGAGTTAACCCACCAGCGAGACGCTGCTTCGCGTTTCGCAAGTCTTTGATGGGCAGTAAGAGAGCGCGGAATGAGGAAGGCGTATTTGTCCGCTCTTCGGTGAGGCGTTGCGCGCGTTCTGGCTGGCCTGTAGTTTCCATGAATGGCCTGTCGAGTTGCGTGGTATCGTTTGCTCTCGCCGGTCTGACGTGAGCGCGAGGAGCTGAGACCATCGTACCAGAGGCGGAGGCGGGGAGCAGCCACAGTGGCGCTCGTTTCGAGTTCAGAGGGCGCGTGGAACATTGGCCGGGCGGAGCAGAATTGCCATGAGCAGAAAAGTTGGGATTCTCGGCGGAACCGGTCCGGAGGGATCGGGGCTGGCATACCGATGGGCGCGAGCGGGCGAAGAAATTGTGATTGGTTCACGAGACCCGCAGCGCGCGGAGGACACTGCGACGCAATTGCGGGCACGGATTGGCGGCTCGGCGAAAATTGAAGGAGCAGATAATACGACGACGGCTTCGCAATGCGAGGTTGTGGTCCTGACGGTTCCGTTTTCCGGTTGTGCGGCGCTTCTGAAACAACTAAAAAACGTTTGGAAACCTGGGACGGTGGTGATCGATACGACGGTACCGCTGGCGGCCACGGTTGGGGGAGCTGCCACGAGGATGCTGGGCGTGTGGCAAGGATCAGCGGCGGAACAGACTAAGGAATTGCTGCCTGCGGGAGTTAGTGTTGCTGCGGCGTTTCAAAATCTCGGCGCTGAACTGCTTTCAAAGGATGAGGCTGTCGACTGCGACATACTAGTGTGCAGCGATGACGACCGCGCAAAACAAATCGCCTCAGAGCTTGCGGGAAAAATTCTCGGAGCACGTGCGCTCAACGGCGGAAAACTTGAGAACGCGCGGATTGTGGAATCGCTCACGGCGCTTCTGGTGGGGATAAACATTCGCTATAAGGTGCAGAGCGCCGGGATTCGCTTTACTGGATTGCCGATTAAAGGGTAGCCACGCCGCCACTCGCGCTATGAGATCGGCTGGAGATTGGAACAGATTGTTGCGTCCAAGGACTTGAAGGAATCTCGATGATACTTGTCACGTTCCATTCGCAGGCGCGCGAGAACCGCATCGGAGCGCTCACGCCCGATGGACTGATCGTGGACCTCAACGCGGCTTACGCGCTGTATCTGCGGAACGTTGAGCGGGAAGTCGCGTTCTACGCGCTCGCAGACGCTCGCGTTCCAGCTGACATGCGAGGCCTCTTTGCCAATGGTGATCGCGGGCTGGACGCTGCTCGGCTGGCGCTTGACTATGCGATGAAAGAAGGGCCGGAGATCAGAGGCGCCTCGGGCGAGGCGATTTTCTATCGGCGCGACGCGGTGAAAATCAAAGCTCCCATTAGACCAAAGAAATTCTTTCACACGGCCGGAAATTTCCGCGAACACCATGAGGAAGCACAAAAGTCCGGGTTTTCGCATCCCGTGTTGCCCTGGATTGTGTTTTTTCAGAATGTGGACGCGATCATCGGGCCAGAGGAGGAGATCGTTTATCCCGAGCATCTGACCGAAGAGCTGGATTATGAGCTTGAACTTGCGGTGGTGCTGAAGAAATCCGGCAAGCACTTTTCTGAGGAACGAGCGGGCGACTACATCGGCGGGTACGTGATTTTCAATGATGTGACCGCGCGGGATATTCAGCGCACGGAAATGAAGTCTGGCGTTTTCAGTTTTTGCAAAGGGATTGATACGTTTTGTCCACTCGGGCCGCATATCGTGACTGCGGATGAGATTCCTAATCCGAACAATTTGGCAATGGAGCTCCGCGTGAACGGAACAGTGCGGCAGCAATCGCACTCCAGCAAAATGTCCGTGACGGTACCGGAAATCATCGCGCACTATTCGCCGATGGGTTATTCCGCAGGCGACGTGCTCTCGACGGGAACGGTGTCAGGGGTTGCGGCGTTCAGCGGTGACCCGAAATCACTCTACCTCAAGCCGGGCGACGTGGTGGAGTGCGAGATCGAGAAAATCGGTGTGCTTAGAAATCCGGTGGTTTCTTACAAAGAGAAATACTGCGGCGAATCGGCGGCAGCGGACTTATTTTTCCGAAGTCCGTGAGCGAGTCGTGCTATTTCTTACGGAAGTGTGGCAGAACTTTTTCGCCGAAGAGCCGCGCTTGCTCCAGACGATCGTCTCCCCAAAGCTCCAGCATGATGTGCGTGCAGCCTGCTGTGCGGTACTCTTCGAGGCGCTCAATGCATTGATTGGGAGTGCCTGCAATCGGGCAGACTTTTTCAAGAACAGCGTCTGTAACCTCGCGGGCTGCAGCTTTGCGGCCGCCAGTTTCCATAGCTTCGGCGATGGGTCGGATTTCTTCGAACGAAAGCCCGGCGCATTCGAGGAGCGTGTCCGCCGAACCGCGGATGTTCTGCACTTTGTTGGCGAGATACATGGCGGCCATTTCGCGGGCGCCTTCGCTGGCCGTCTTTGGATCTTCGCCGACGCTGCCGACGATGACTGAGCCTAGATCGAGTTTCGCGGGGTCTTTGCCGGCCTTATGCGCGCCTTCTTCCATCAGCTTTCGCGAATATTGAACGAATTTCGGCGTGGTGATGCTGGCGGTCAACAGACCGTCTGAGTGCGAGCCGGCGAAACGCTGCAGAACGGGGCCAGTTGCTCCGACGTAGATCGGCACGCGCCAGCGGGGAACGTGCGCGTCGGGCTTTAGCGCGGGGGAAAAGGCCTGGAAGGCTTTGCCTTCGTATTTCACTTCGTGGCCTGCGAGCATGGCCTTGATGATTTCGATGCTTTCGCGCATAACCGTGGCGGGACCGACTTCTTTCCCCTTTTCGCCTTCGCCGATTTCTTTCATGAAGATTTTCGACGCGCCAAGGCCTAGCAGAAAGCGATCTTTACCTGCTGCCTCCTGGAGGACGCGCGCTTCCATGGCGATCTGGACGGGATGACGCGTGTACGGAGAGATGATGCCCCAACCGATGACGATTTTTTCTGTTTCGCGCGCGGCGATGGCAGTGATTGCGGTGGAGGAACGCGCTTCCATCGAGTGCTTGCGCCACCACGGATAAGCTTCCGCAAGCCAGAAAGTGTCGAATCCGGCGGCGTCGCAGGCTTGCGCCATTTTTATTGTTTCGTCGAGCGGCTCCATGCTGAGTTGCAAGACGCCAATTTTGAAAGGCATGGTCATCGTTTTGCTTTTTCTCCGCGAAGATGGGCCGATGAATTTGCGCGTTACGCTGGATCGGTCCAGGAATGTTCGAGTCCTTTTGTGAGTTGCCAGAGCGCACGGTTGAGCGGAGTTGGGACGCCCATTTTTTCGCCCCAATCAGCGATTGCGCCGTTCATGAAATCCACTTCGGTTTGGCGCTTGGCAAGAATGTCCTGGAGCATACTGGCTTTGTGCTTGCCGGGAGCGTTGGCGCCTTTTTGCACGAGCGCGCGGGGATCGCCGTGAAGCTCAATGCCAAGCGCTTTCGCGACTGCTTCACCTTCGACGATGAGGGCGTTGAAAAGAGCGACGGTCGGCGGAAAACGCGTGGCGGCGCCGTGATGCAGCAGTGTGAGCGCGCCCACGGGATTTGTTGAAGCGTTAAAGATTAGCTTGGTCCACTGTGCGCCGCGAGCATCTTGCAGGGGGATCACGCGAAGGCCAGAGCGGTTGAGCAAATCGGCCAGTTGTTCGACGCGGGCGTAGGGCGTGTTCGTTGGTTCGAATGGGCCGATCCAGGTGTCGCCGTTGATGTCGAAACCCACGTGACCCGGCGCAACGACGTGGCCTGCTGGAAACGTAGTACCACGGATGACGTAGCGCACGTGCTGGGCGAGAATCTCTTCGTTGCCGACACCATTCTGGACGGAACAGACGGCGCTGCGCTCGTTGAAAATGTGCGCGGTTTGTTCGATGGCGATGCGGGTGTGTGTGCTTTTTGTCGCGACGATTCCGAAATCGCAAGCCGGAATTTCGCTGGGATCGGAGGTCGCATGAAGATGGGCTGTGAAATCGGCTGCGCCGCTAATGCGCAGGCCGCCTTCATCGATCACTTGTGTGTGGTCCTTCCAAATATCGTAGGCATGGACTTCAACGCCTTCGAGCCGGGCGAGGTGCGCGCCGAAGATACTTCCGATTGCGCCGCAGCCGACGATGCAAATCTTCACGCTCATGCGGTCTTCAACGCCTCAACGCCGGTATAGAAGCGCCATGGCACGTTTGCGAGGCATTCGCCCTCTTTCTTGCCGACGCGATAGGTGTCCTGCGTGTAGAGACAGACATTGCCGTCCTGATCGACGACTTGCGGATGGAAGCTGAGAACCATATTCTCTTTCAGCTCGATGTGTGAGTTTGCGCCGATGGCGGGGTTTTCGAGCATGGTCATACCAATCGAATGGCCGGTGAGGTGCCCGAGTTTGAAACCCGCTTTGCCGAAAATGCTGGTCGCGGCTTTGTGGACATCGCTCGCCAGCGCACCTTCGTGCATTTTTTCTCGCGCGACTTCCATGGCTTGCGGATAGACGTCGCTCATCGCTCGCGTGCGTGGACTGACTTTGCCGCGGATCAGCGCGCGGGAAAATTCCACCCAGTATCCATCGACGCCCGCGATTTCGAGCGAATAGAGCAGCAGATCGTCGAGGCAAACTTTGCGCAGAGAAGGCACCTTGAAATGGGCTTCCGCTTCGCCCCCGGTGCCGCTCAGCACGATGTTCATCATGCGGGAGCCGGCGCCGCGCGCGAAAAATCGTTCGACGGCCGGAGCCATAATTTCGGCTTCACTCTTGCCGGGTTCGTAAGCGGCGAGCAATGCATGGAAGCCATCGAGAATGATGTCCATGCTGTCGCGAAATCCAGCAAGTTCTTCTTCGCTCTTGACGGCGCGCGCCATGTCGAACTGAAAATCGAACGGCACAAGCTCGAAAGAACCATTTTGCAGTTCGCGGTAATCACGGACGGCCATCACGAAGTCCATACCGTAAACGGCGACGCGTTTCCAGCCGCGCTTTTCGATTTCGTCGCGCAGCCATTCACCGGGAATTTCCGCCCAGACTTTTTCTTGAACCCAGGGGGCTTTTTTGTCTCCGATCCAGCGCGCCTCCCGAGGAAAAACGAGAACGGGTTCGCCTGCGAGTGGGATCAAGACGTAAACATAACGGTGGACGATTTCGAAACCGGAGGTGTAGCGCACGGCGCCTTCAAATCCCGTGTATTGATTGCCGCAGACGATTAGGGCATCGACTTTCTCAGCGGCCATGGCGGCGCGAATGTTGTTATAACGGCGCTCGATTTCTTTTTGGCTGGTCATCGAAGTTGGCTCCGGCCCTCGTCAGCATGCACCGCAGATTTCCGCCGCGGCCAGCGCGTAGACCTTGGCGGTGTTTACGAGCGTTTCTATGGCGACTTTTTCGCCTTCGGTATCGCGCGGGCCGCTGGACGGGCCGTAATTGAGTGTCTCGATTCCGTAACGTGTCATCACGGAAGCATCCGAATCCCACAAGACAGTGGCGTGTTTCGGGGCTGTGCCGAGGACGCGTTTGTGGCAGGCTTCGATCGTTTTCACAAGCGGATGGTCCTTTGAGATTTCCGCGCCGGGCACGGACACGAAAGTCTCGTACTCGACACCGTAGTCAGGATGCTTTATTCGCAAGTCGAGGACGAGTTGTTTGACCGCAATGCGCACTTCCTTGAGAGGCATCGTTGGCGGGACTCGGACATCCAGGAAAACATCCGCGCGATCCGGTGTCCGGCTTACGCGCCAGGGATGGCCGCCGCGAATACAGCCGACATTCACGACACCGGGCTGGCCGTCGTAGGCGGCTCTCTTTTCCCAAGCGGCAATCCATTCATAAATGGGCGGAAGAATTTCCTTCAGTCGAAAAATGGAGCTTTGGTCCTGCTTGCCGCGAGTGAAGGCTGTGTGCACATAGTGGCCATGCGTTGAAATGCGCACCCAAACCGTTCCGTAGTGCCCAAGAACGAGCCGCATGTCCGTAGGCTCGCCCAAAATACACATGTCTGGCAAAACGCCGTGGGTGACGAGATGGTGTGAACCGACGCCGTAGCCGCGATATTCTTTGCCAACAAACTCGTCGCTCCACTGCGTTTTTTCGATTTCGCCGGCGACAGCCGCAATGGTCACATCGCCTTCGAGCTTTATTCCGGCTCGCATCAGAGCTTTGACAGCCTGCGTGTAGCAGACCAACGCTCCTTTCATGTTGTAGATGCCGAGACCGTAGATCATACCCTCGCGGATGACCGCTTTTGGTTTATACCCGAGACCGGTCAGAAAAGTCTCGCGGCCTGAATTCGAGGTATCCATATGGCCGTTGAACAATAGGCTTTTGCCGTTGGCGGCGCCTTCCCAAAGCCCAACGACATTTGCGCGGCCGTCTTCGACCTCCTGCCACGTCACGGTGAGTCCAGCCTCTCCAAGAGCACCGCGCATGTAACGGCCCATTTCAAGTTCCTCGCCGGTGGGGCTCGGAATATTCACGACGTCACAGGCCATCGACACAATTTCGTCCTCGCGAATTTGGGAGAGAATCGCGTTGGCCAAGTCTTCCCTCATTGAGACAGAGACCTCCGAACGGCGTGTGGGTTTTTCATGGCGCGTTCAGCGGCGAAAATCATCGGGATAGGTACACAGTTTTTCGCATCCTTTTTCCGTCACCAGAAAATTGTCTTCGAGGCGCAATCCCCCGCCGCCTTCCCAATATATGCCGGGCTCAATGGCGAGCACCATCCCTGAACGCATTTCGCCAGGAGCAACGCGATGTGAGTACGGCGCTTCGTGAGCGCGCGCTCCGACGCCGTGAGCGACCGGGTGCGATGGTTGTCCCGGATAGCCGGCCGCGTCAATTCCATCGCGAATGATGCGGTCGATTTCCCCAAGCGGGGCGCCATTGCGGACGCAACCAACAGCATCTGCGAATATCTTTAGCAATTGATCGAGCAAATGATTGTATTCGGTAGTCAGCTTTCCAGGGCAGAGATTTTTCGTCAAATCGGTCCAATAGCCGTCGGCACAAACCCAAATCTCGACGAGCGTGGGCTCATTTTCGATCACAGGGCGGTGGCTTGTGGCTGTGAAGGTCGCGATGCCCCTGCCGGACCAAACCAGCGTAAAAGCGCGAGCCATTTCGACTTTCCCTTTGTAGCCAACTCCGACCGCGTGGATGTGGCCCTCGATCATTGCAGCAACTTCGCTTTCTTTCATGCCCGGCTTGATATTGTCTCGTGCGTGTTCTATGCCGATGGCCGCAAGCTCGTTGGCCAGGCGCATGCGCTCGATTTCTTGCGCCGTCTTGATCATGCGGACTTCCGAGAGAAGCGGGGCGGCGTCCACAATTTCGCGGCAAGCCGCGCGGAAGGCATCGTAGAATCCTTGCCAGTAGACGGTCGGCTCTCCGACCATGCGATCGCAAATCTGGGATGTTTGCGAAAGCTCAATGCCAACGCGACGATCCAGCTTTCGCTCGCGCAACACTTCGACGGCCATTTCAACCGCGCGAATCATGGGTGGGCGAGGATCTTTAGGATGGTAGAAAGGGAAAAAGCGAGCGTCTTTGTTCCAAGCGGTGCGTTGCGCTTCGCAGAATTGAGGCTCGATCACCAGCAGCGTGGGATCTCCCTCGCGGGGAAAAATCGCGAGGTCGTAACCTTTCATCGTCCAGTAGTTGGTGAGATAGAGAACGTTGTCAGGCGCGCGAACGACAACGGCATCAAGATCGTGACGTTCCATCATTTGCCGCACGCGCTGCCACTTTTGCTGATCAATCGCGTAAGCCATGCGTTGCCCGCCTACTTTCCGGCGTCGCGCTCCTTGCCCTTGTAGCTCCAGGACGCTTCCTTGCCTTTGATGAGCCGATAGAGCGCGGTGTGCAACGGCGCGGGAATGCCCGCGCGAAGCGCTTCGCGGGCGATGGCGCCGCCGAGAAAGTCTACTTCGGTGCGCAGCTTATTGCGAATGTCGGAGAGCATGGAAGGGGGATGATCGGTTTGCGCGCCGAGTTTGTTCATTTCCCAGGGATCTTCGTAGAGCTGGATACCGAGTGCGGCGGCGACAAGCTTCCCTTCATCGATCAAATCATGCAGCAGATGGCCGAGATCGGAGAACTGGTTTTCTTGCGTGTAGTGAAGCGTGTGCGGAAGCTCCGTCAGCGCCGCCACGGCATTGACGGACGAATTGAAAATCACTTTGGACCATTGGGCGGGGCGGGCATCCTCGAGCGCGACAGCTTTCAAACCAGAAGCGATGAGCAGATCGGCGGCTTCCTTAACCAGAGAGAATGGCGTGTTGGTGGGTTCGAACGGGCCCATCCAAGTCGCGGTGTCGAGTTCGTACTGCACGTGGGTGTCGTCGTGGCGCGTTCCGCTCATGAACGTTGTGCCGCGGATGACGTACGTCTTTGCGAGATCGGCGATAATTTCTTCAGCGCCGAGGCCATTCTGCGTAGAAAGAATCGCACCATTATCAAAAAGGTGAGCTACAGGACCGAGAGCTTCGGCAGTTTGCGTACCCTTGCACGAGACAATGCCGAGATCGAATTTGGGTAACTCCGCGGGATCGTGCGTGGAGCGAAGGTGAGTGTGAAATTCACGGCCTCCCGTCACGTGCAGCCCATTTTCGTTGAGGGCGCGGGCATGTTCGGGGCGCCGGACGAAAGCCCACACTTCTGCGACCCGCGCGAGATGCGCGGCGTATAGACTGCCGATTGAGCCGCAACCGATGATGCAAATGCGCTTCATAGACTTTCGCAGACGAAGGTCTGAATTGTGCAGAGAGACATTCTAGCGCGCGGTGCGGTTGTGTTCGACACGGACCATCCCAGCAAATTCGCCCCGGCGAGCTCGCCGCATCGCCCGAAAGATGGAATCGCCGGTGTTATGCGAGTCATCGATGATGACTCCGCTGGAATAGAGAGCATCTTGCAAAGCCGCGCAGATAGTGTGAACCGGAGCAGCCCCACCCTCGCCCATGCCTTTTGCGCCGTTGAAAGTGAAAGGTGATGGCGATTCCATGTGGCCGTAGAGAAGGTCGGGCATGTTCATGGCGGTGATCGGCGTGTAGTCGCTGAATGTCGAGGAGAGCAAGTTGCCGTCGGGATCGTAGGCGCAATGTTCCATGAGGGCAGCGCCAATTCCGTGCGCAGTGCAACCGTGCACTTGCCCCTCGACGATGCGTGGATTGATGGCACGACCGCAATCATCCACGCAGGCGTAGGCGAGGATTTTCGGCTGGTAGGTCTCGCGGTCCACTTCGATTGCGGCGACATGAATCTGCGCCGCGTAGGTGAGTGTGAGATTCCCATACTTGCGATTAATGTCCGGCAGTTGGAATGGCGCGTGGTAGACGTGGCGGCAGTTCAGCGTCACATCCCATAAATCTTCCGGCATACCCGCATTGTTAACGTTCACGATGTTTGCGAGCGCCCAATAGTTGATCGACTTCTTCGTGCGCTTGTCGCGAACTTCGGGCCCTTGGGCGCCAATTCCGAATTCAAGGTCTTTTTCTTTCGTCTTTAACGACCACGCGGCCAAGCGGCTCATTTCCTTGCGAAGTTTCTCAGCCGCTCCGTGAATGGCGGCAATTCCGGTGACCGCAAACTGACTGGCATAGGTCCCGGTGTGCCCGGTGTAAGCATTTTGTTCGGTATCGAATCCGGGTTTGACTTTGACGAGGTCGGGAGAAATGTCGAGGACATCGGCGACAACTTGCGCGGCTGTGGTTTCGTGCCCCTGTCCTTGTGGCACAGAGCCCATGGTGATCACTACCTCGCCGTAGATATCCAGTTTAGCGATGGCGGCCTTGGATTGTCCCGAAAACGGAGCGCCAGCATTGATGATGCGCGCTTGTCCGAAGTTATTTGTTCCTGAGTCGAGCGTGGACCCGATTCCGAGACCGATCCAGCGGTCTTCTTTGCGGGCGGCGGCCTGTTTTTTCTTCCAGTCGTCCCAGCCAATAAGATCTTTTGCCATCGCGAGCATGCCAGCGTAATCGCCGGAGTCGTAGACGCAGCCGTTGGGTGTGGTGTACGGCATTTCGTTCTTGCGAATGTAATTGCGCACGCGCATCTCGTACGTGGGAATTCCTAGTGAGTGTCCGCAAATATCCAGCACGCGCTCCATGAACCAGAGCTGCTGCATGCGCGAGTAGCCGCGATTGGGACCAACGGGACACTTATTCGTGAGGACCTGATTCATGTCGATGCGAACATTCTTGACGCGGTAGGGGCCCGCGAGGACTTGCGCCCAAATGACGCAGCCCAGCGGCTCGTAGCGAGGATAGGCGCCGCAATCGTCAACGTGGCGCGAATCAATCGCCGTGATGACGCCATTTTTGTCGAGGGCCACGCGGGTGTCGAGAAAGGTCCGTTCATTTCCGTGCGCGCTGGCTTGCATGTGCTCGGTGCGCGTTTCCGCCCATTTCACGGGACGGTCGCCAGCCTTGCGCGAAGCCAGCGCACACACGGCCATGTACGGATAGTTGGTGATCTTAATTCCGAAGCCGCCGCCGATATCGAAACTCTTCATCAAAATCTGATCGATGCGCACGCCGAGCGCCGGAGAGAGAAATTGGGCTGCGAACGAGGGGAAAGAATTGTTCGACCAATACTCGATGCGCTCCGAGCGCGAATCCCACACGGCGATCATGGCGTTGTTTTCCAAGGGCGTGCTGGAAAAACGATGGAAATGCAGCCTACCTATGTGGACGGTGTGAGCGGCTTGCTTGAAAGCTTTCTCCACGTCGCCGAATTCAAAAAGTCCATGCCAGTTGCGGTTTGTGCCCATTTCCGGATGGAGGAGGCTCTCGTCTTTCAGGGCGTCTTCGGCAGTCATCACGGGCGGCAGCGGGTCGTACTCGACTTCTACTAGTTCCGCGGCATCTTCGGCAATCATGCGCGTTTCCGCCACAACAGCGGCGACAGGCTCGCCCTGGTAGACTACCTTTTCGACCGCCATCGGATAGTCGGCGATTTTCTGGCCGACGTCCGGGCCAATCTCAATGAAGGGATTCACCATGCCCTTTACTTCCGCACCAGTCAGTGTGCAGACAACGCCGGGCAACGCGGCCGCCTTCGAAACGTCCACGCGCGTGATTTTTGCGTGCGCATACGAGGAACGTACAAAGCGGATGTGCAGCATGCCGGTAAGTTTCTGGTCGTCGACGAAAATGCCCTTGCCGCGCACGAGGCGGTCTTCTTCTTTGCGGCGAATGGGTTGGCCGACCCACTTCGCTGATGCTTGCGCGCCGTTGTGCGCGGCTGGAGCGGGCAGCTTCGCCTTTTTGCGTTTTGTGTGCGCTTTTTTTGCCATAGCTTGGCCGTGTGCCTAACTGAGGGCCTTCTGCAATCCGTCGATCAGCTTTTGCACATTCTTTCTTGCAAGCGGTTCGAGCATTCCGCCAGCAAGCGACGCGATGGGGCCCATCACGTTCGATTGTCCGCTCCAAATTACTTTTGTGCTTTCGTCCGGCGCGGGCTCCAAGTCAAAGCCTGCGCGCAAGGTCGTGGACCCGCCGGGAACTTGGCCATTCCCTTGATAGACCGCATGCTTGTCCTGCTCACTTTCCACCAGCGACATTTTCACTGCCGCCATGCCACGAATATGCGAAATTCCCACGCTCAGCTTAACCTTGAAATTCTTGTCGTCCAGCCGCTCCATGCTCTGATAATCGGGCAACAGCGGGCAGAAACGATGCGGATCGATCAAAAAGCCGTAAACGTCCTCCGGCTTTTTCTTCACCACGAATTCTCCGCCAAACTTGATCTCCATGCTCAGCGCTTCTCCATATCGTTTGCGGCGGCGCGAACGGCTTTGAAAATGTTCTGGTAGCCCGTGCAGCGGCAAGTGTTGCCGGCAATCGCTTTACGGATTTGCTGATCCGTTGGCTTCGGCGTATGAGAAAGCAAATGAAGTGTTGATAGGAGAAGCCCGGGCGTGCAGTATCCGCACTGCAGACCGTGGCAGTCCGCAAAAGCTTTCTGCACTGGATGCAGCTCGCCATTCGTCGAAAGTCCCTCGACGGTGATGATTTCGCCGCCATCTGCCATGGGCGCGAAGAGCGTGCAGGATTTCACCGTGCGCCCATTAAGCAGAACAGTGCACGCGCCACAATACGTGGTGTCACAGCCGATGTGCGTGCCCGTCAGGTTCAAATGATCGCGTAGAAACTCGACGAGCAAAGTGCGCGGCTCTACGGTTGCCTCGCGATGTTCGCCGTTCACGCGAATTCGAATGAGCATTTTGTCAGCGTCCAGCATATTCGTGTCCCGCCTCTGCCGGCTCACCACGTGCGCGCCGTAAGGCGATACCGATAGCGCGTCTTACGAGGGCCGCAGCCAAGACGCGCTTGTACTCCGCCGAACCGCGCATATCGCTTTGCGGCTGGGCCGTCTGGTGTGCCGCGTCGGCGGCAGCTTGGATATTCTTTTCGTCGAGGGACTTGCCACGCAGGGCTGCCTCTGACTCTTTCGCGCGAAGAGCCGTCAATCCAACGCATCCGAGAACAATGCGGGCATCCTTGCAAATGTTCCTCGCGTCGCGGACGAGCTGAACCGCGGCGCTCACCGTCGCGTAGACCGGGGCGCTTCTCTTGAACGCGACATAAGCGCCGCCGCTGCCTTTTGGCGGAACTTTGACAATCACCTCGCGCACGAGTTCGCTGTGTTTGAGGACGGTTGTGTAGGCGTCTTTGATGAACTCTTCAAGGGGTACGGTGCGCTCACTCTGCGATCCGGCGCAGCGCACCGAAGTCTCGAGGGTAAGAAGAACGGCGCTCCAGTCGCCGCTAGGATCGGCTTCAGCAAGGGAGCCGCCGATCGTGCCCTGATTGCGTACCTGAACGTCGGCGATGCCTGCCGCGCAATCGTGCAAAATCGGAATCGACGCAGCTATTTCGGAATTTTCAATTTCGGCGTGACGCGCAAGCGCACCAAACCGCAGCTCACCGTTCTGACGTTGGATGGCGCTCAGCCCAGGAATGCCATTGATGTCCACCAGGGCAGTAGGCCGCGCCAGTCGCATTTTCATCAGCGGGATCAGACTTTGCCCGCCGGCAAGTAACCGAGCTTCCTCTCCCAGTTGCAGAAGCAGCTTGGAAGCCTCTTCGAGCGTCGCGGCGCGATGATAGGAAAAAGGAATCGAATACACGTTGGTTACCGCTGGGCGTCGGGTGGAGTCCGGATCGCGGCTCATCGATGATCAGAGCAGATTCGCGATGCCCGACGCATTCTATTTTGAATGAACGGGAGTGGCAAGGTGAAACGATGCTCCCGCAAGTAAGCGAAACAAGACGGCGAACTCGAGCGGTCTATCGGCGCTAGCTATTCGCGTCGTCGTCGTTTATTCTGCCGCATTCTTCCGCATGACTGAGCGCGCCAAGATTGTTCCGATCATTCTCGCCGCAGGCAGCTCCGAAAAATTGGGCATGCCGAGGGCGGTTGCACAATTCGGGCAAAAAACGGCTCTCCTGATCGCAGTCGAGAATTGTTCTCGCCTGGAACGTCCCATCGTGGTGCTCGGATGCGATTCCGGGCGAGTGCGCAGTGTTGTGCCGCGAGCGGCGCAGGTGGTAGTTAATCGGCGGTGGCGCGAGGGACAATTGAGTTCCCTTCTCTGTGCAATGAAGCGCGTTCCTCGATCCGCAGCGGTGCTCATTTATCCGGTGGATCATCCTCTCCTGCAAAAATACACCGTCGCACAGCTTGTGCGGGAGTTTCGGAAACGCAAAGCGCCGGAGGAAATCGTGATGCCGCGGCACAGAGGCAAGTATGGGCATCCTATCATCCTCTCGGCGGCATTGAGAGACGAGCTTCGTCGCGCATCGACCGCGCGAGAGGTTGTCTATCGCATCCCTGAACGCATCCGAGCTATCGAGGCGCGAACAAGCGCGATTTATCAGGACTTCGACACTCCTGAGGCATACCGAAGATGCCTGCGCAAATTTAGAGCTCGCCTTTAGCTTGGCTCAGCCAATTCGGCTTGGAGCAGCTACAGACAGAACTGAAATTAAGGATGCAACACAATGGGAGGGTTTACGCGCACGGGAGGGTGGTGGCCCGCTGAAGTAGTCGGCGAGAATTGCAGGGTCATTGCAGGATCGCCGAAGAAGATCCAAGTGCGGCGGACATCGTCATCCGTCACTCCGGTCTTCGCTTGAACGATCGCAACGGCAATTGGCGTCGACGGATTAGTCTTGAGAATCTGAAGCAGCGCCTGGTTCATGGAAGCCTGGGGCGGCTGGTTGGTGAATCCGGACGAAGCCCACACAGCCGCAGCACCGCCGTTCGGCGCGAGCAGAAGAGTCTCCGCCAAGCTGGTGGAGTAAACGTCCTGGAAGAAGCCGTTAAGGCAATCCATGAGCAGGTAGACGGACAATTGATCGCCATTTGTGAGAGCGGCGACAGAAGTATCGTCGAGAAAATCGGCGAATGACCATTGTTCGACGGATCCGTGGCCTGAGTAATTGACCAGGAGTGGGCCGCTGTTGAGCGCGGTGAAAATCTGCTGCGTGACGACGTTGGGATCCATGCCATCTGCAAAGATTTCCGTGGGCTGGAGCGATGACGGGAGATCCGTTGCAGCGAACTTCGTCGCGGTCGTGAAATCCGCGCCTATATTTTGATCGGCAACAAGTAGGGCCTGCTGATTCCCAGCACCGCCTGCGAGGCCCTTTTCATAATTCAAAATCTTGGAGACCACAAGCGCTGCGTCGGACGCGGTACGCGCCGGAATGCGGCCCGTAGCGATCGTCTCGAATCCATTTTGCTTGAAGTCGCTGAACCAATCGTCGGAAGCGGTCTTGAACGCAGCTGTTTCAATGATTCGCGTGGGCACAAAGTCGAAATCGCCCAAACCGAGATAATTTCGCGGATCCAAAGAAGCGTCACCAACGAGCAGCAGATATTGCGGCTTCCGAGTCCACTGCGATTCGGCGTTTTGCAGGAAATCGCGGATAGCGAAGGGGCTGCGCTCGCCGTAGTTGAAGGCGTCGAAGACTTCGTCGATGGTGACGACCTGGACGCTCAGACCGTTCGATTCGTGCATGCTGACGAGCGGACCGAGCACGGACTGGAAATCGGGATGCGTGATGATCACCATCTGGCTGCCAAAGCTCCGAGCCGCGAGCGCAGCGGGCTTGTGGAAGGCAAGCCCCGAAGGTGCCGAAATCTGATCGTCTGAAAAGACCAGAAGAGTGCGTTCCTGTCCAGCCGCGGGCGGCAAGCCGAGTGTGATGCCGTAGCTCGCGCTTTCCAGACCAACTGTGCCGGAAACTTGCTCAACGGCGAGAGGATTGGTGATGTCAAACACCTGGATCTGCTGGTTGCTGAAACCGGTGATGTGCAGCGTGCTACCCGCAGGGGCCGTGGCTTTGAGCCAATTCGCATCGGCTTCGTAGGTGTGCGGATAGTGAAGGGCGATGGACTGCACGACGCTCACGTCGTTGTCGCCTTGCAGGGCCGTCAGCGTGACGGTATTGACGCCATCCTGTAACAAACTGCGGTCGATGGGAAAAGTGTTGGTGACGTTGGCTACGTTTGCGAAATCCATTTCGCCGATGGACGCGCCATTAAAGAACACCGACACGCTATGCGCTTGTTGATCGGTGGCGCCCTGCAGCGTCACGTCAACGGAAATTTGCATGCTGGAGTTGGGATCCGCGTGAGCGACTGTGAGTTGCTGGTCCACCGGCTCGGACGTGACGGCAGCCCCAAAGAAATTGTCGTTGTTTTCGCCGTTGAGCAGAGTCGCAAAATACGTAGTGCGCTGCTCCAGTACGACAGTGAAAGGGAAGCTTTGCTGCTCGGAAAGTCCGGCATTCACAGCGGGAATGGAATTAATGCGCATGCCCGGACGCGACCCGTGAATCAGCCAGTAAACACGCGTGCCAGAGAATGGCGTGTCGATGCCAGTTCCGTAGAACTCGATGCTGTCGTTGGGGCCGAGTGGGCCACTCTGGCGGCCCAGGATCAACATTGGCTGCTCGATTCCCTCGGCATAGAGCTGAAGCGTCCGCGCGTCGGCGTTGGGATCAAGCCCTGCAGCCACAAGCTGAGCCTTCGAGACTTGATACCAACCTTCGCTTTGGACAGAGATCTTTACGGCTGCGTTCCCGTCCAGCGACACGGGCTGTCCGCCTGGCGCCGGAATAATCGGCCGTGGCGTGGGAAACCGCAGACGCCCATTAAGAGCGGGCTGCGTGATTGCACGATTGAGCTGCGTCAAAAGAAGCGGCTGGGAGACGGCGCCGGACCGTGGAGCTGCCAACACGTCCACGGAGACAGGCCCGTGCGCCATGCGCGTGCCATTCAGATCAACGTCTTCCAGCTCATAGGTCGATTGTGGCGTGCCGTTCGGATCGAGCCACTGATAAGTCTTTGCGGCATGCTGCGGACGTCCACCACGAATTAGTAATGCCGAGCCGGCGATGATGGAAGGGTTCAGGCGCTGGCGACCTGGGCCGTCCAAGCGGAAAACATTAAAGCCGAGGTTGCGAATTTCTTCTCGAGTTTTCCATTCAAGAAGAACGCCGCCGCCCTGGCGCGGAAGGGCGCGGAAGGAAGCCAACTGCACGGCGGTCGGGCTCAGGATGGTCGAGATGGACGAGGAGGAATTGTTTGTCGAGTTCGGATCGGTGGTGGTCGCGGAAACTGTCGCCGTGTTGGTCGATTGAGTCGAAGAACTGAAGGTGTTAGCGGTGACGTTGATCGTAACGATGACCAGACCGCCCACGCTAATCGAGCCGAGATTGCAACCGACCGATGTCGTGGCCACGGTGTAGGTGCATGAGCCCTGCGTCGTAGACACGGAAACATACGAAACTTCGGGAGGAAGCGGGTTATCGCTGACGGTCACTCCTTGCGCCACCGCGGGGCCATTGTTTGTGACCTGCAATGTGTAGGTCAAGTTTGTGCCCTGACTTACAGGCTCCGGAGAAGCAGTCTTCGTTATGGCGACGTCAGCCTGCGTAGCTGTAGCGATATAGACGTTTGTTGTGACCGTGTTGTTGGTGCAATTCGGGTCGCTCGCCGCCGAACAGGGAATATTGATGTTCACCGTGTTCGAAATGGGCGACATGGGTGGGCCGGGCGTAACTCCCTGATTCACTTTGACGACGAGGGGGAAACTGGCCGTGGCATTTGCGGCAAACAAGGCAGTGTTCTTGCACGTGATGGTTCCTGTTCCACCGACCGCAGGAAGAGTTCCGCAATTCCAGCCAGTTGGAACAGTGAAAGAGACGAAAGTCGTGTTGGTCGGGATGGTATCCGTAAAGGTGGCGTTTCCAATTGCCGAGGCGGCGGGGCCGTTGTTGGTCACGACCTGCGTGTAGGTGATGTTGTTCCCATCGGTGACGGGGTTGGGAGAAGCCGTACTCGTCACGCTTAGGTCAGCCTGGGTTGCGGATGCGACAGTTACGGTCGCAGTCGCATTATTGTTCCCGGTGTTCGGATCTTCGACGCCCGAAACAACGCTGACGGTATCGCTTATCGTTGTCCCATTCGCAGTCCCTGCGACTACGGTTACTACCACTGTGATCGTGGCATTCGATCCTGAAGCCAGCGCAGTCGGCGAAGAACAAGTGATGGAGTTCGGGGTCGTGGTGGTTATGAAGGTGCAGGTCCATCCCGCCGGCCCACTTGCCGAGACAAAGGTCGTATTTGTAGGCAGGTTCTCGGTCAAAGTGGTATTGGGGGAAGCCGCCGGACCGTTATTAGTCACGACTTGCGTGTAAGTGATGTTGCTCCCGGCAGGGACCGAACTCGATGACGGAGTGTTTGTGATCGCGTCGTCGGCCAGCGTGGACAAGGTAACGGAACTCGTAGCGATGGCTGAGTTGTTCGAGAGAATCGGATCGGACGTTCCAGAAGTTACGTCAGCAACATCCACAATCTGAGTGCCCCACGAAGTTGAACCATTAACTTTAACGGCCAGCGTGAAGGTTCCTGTTCCCAAAGCGGCCACATTCGGATTCGTGCAGCTGATGTTCCCCGTTCCATTGACGGCGGGAGTGGTGCAAGTCCATCCCGAGGGCACAGTGAGCGATTGGAACGTTGTGTTGGTGGGTATCGCTTCGGGGAAAACGGCATTCACGGCAGCCAGCGGACCGTTGTTAGTCACGACTTGTGTGTAAGTAATGTTGCTGCCGGCAAGGACGAGGCTGGGCGTACCTGCATTCGTAACGGCCAGATCGGCGGAGGCACAAAAAGCGCCCGACTGCGTGCCTGGCGTCTCCGTGATGAGGAGATTCGCGGCGGTGATACCCGCTTGGCCTGGCGTTGCACCATAAGAGTCCTGAACTGTGTTGGTGTTGCCGTTGACGCCGCCAGTGACGCTCATGCTGGTGGGCGTGCCAGAAAGAAGAATCACCCCACCGCCGCCGCCGCCGCCCGGGCCATGGCGCTGGCCAGAAAATCCTCCGGGAGCTTGGAGCGGCCATGCGCTGCCTGCGCTGCCGCCATTGGCGCTGACAGTAAGGCCGCTGAGTCCGCCATTATTGGCGAAGAAAATGATTGTGCCGCCCGCTCCACCTCCGCCAGTGCTGTCGTTGAGCGTGCTAAGCGTGGATTGTCCATTGGAGGTGATCGTTCCGGTGCCTGCTACCGTCCCGGTGTGGACGATGACAATGCCGCCGCCAGCCCCTCCGCTGCTGTAGATGCCGGTGCAGGTAGGGGTCGTCCCCGTGGAGCAGCCCGCGTTAAGCGAGGTCGAATTGTTGTTCGCGGCCGAAATATAATAAGAGCCGTTGTTCGTAGTACCTGCGCCACCGCCGCCGCCCATCACAATGGCGCTTGTCGTCGCAGGGAACGCAGAGCCTCCAAAACCTCCGTCGGTGGTGTTGAGCGCGACATAGCTGTTCCACCCGTAACCTCCGAGCCCTCCTGCGCCGCCGTTACCGCCCGCACCGCCGCCGGAATTGTAATCGTTAGCGCCGGGGTCTCCGTCCGTACCACCACCGCCGGCGTTACCCGGCGCGCCTCGCGCATAGCTTCCATTGGGGAGACCTTCCGACCCAGTATTCGTGGCTGTAGTGGTAGTGGTGATGGTGGCAGGGGCAAGATAACGTGGCGTACCTGCTATACCTTCTCCCTTGGAGGCGTTCGTGGCCACGCTGGCGAGGGTTATGTAATCTGTATTCGCTCCCGCCCCTCCGGTAAGTATTCTTCCTCCCCCGCCGCGAAATCCGAGGCTATCCGCAGCCACCGTTCCTCCGAGAGTGAGTTGGGAGGCGACATCGAGAGCAAGCACGCCTCCCACAGAGGCATTCCACGCCAGAGGAACGAGGCCTGAGCTCAGTGTGGCCGACGTATATTGAGGAACGCGTATGACCTGATACGTTTGCTGCCCGTTTGTCCCGGCGGTGTATGCAGTAGCTACGTAAGAATTCAAAAGGCCACCGCCAGACCCGGTGCCCTTGAAGGTCAGCGTGCCGTTAGCAGCAACTACGCTAGTAGCGGTGACATATTCAAAAAGCCCAGTGTTTTGTAAATTCGTGGACCCCGTGGCTGGATCGCCAGGGCTCGCATCTCCGTAGGCACCGGTGTTCGTGGAATTGATGAGGGCATCTTGCATCTGGATGATCAGTAGAAGGTCGCCAATGGCAATCTGCTTGGCCGCCCCCGAGGATGTGCCTAACGTGACGGTAGTCGCACCTGCCGCGACAGTGCCATTTGCATTAGGAGGATAGTAAGTATTGACAATGCCCGTCAGGGTGCCGCCCGCGCCGTCATTGCCTGGCGTGGCGCAGACTAAAGGCTGCACAACGGTAATCACGGTGGCGCTGTTGTTGGAGGAAACGGGATCAATCGTCGCTGTGCTGACCGTCGCGGTATTGGAGATGGGGCCGGAGGTCGAAGGAGATGTGACCGTAATGGTGATCGTCCCGATCGCCCCTTGTGCCAGCGTCCCACTGAGAGAGCAAGTGATTGCCGTCGTGCCTAAGCAGGTCCATCCGGTTGAGCCGGTGGCAGACACAAGAGTGGTGCCTGTGGGTATCGTGTCCGTGACCTGAACGGTTGAGGCAGCCGCCTGCCCGAGATTTTGGACTTGGATTGTGTAGGTCAAGTTCGAAGACAGGAATGCAGGCGTTGGCGAAGCGGTCATGAATAGAGCCAAATCCGCATCCGCCGCGGGCTCGACAAGCACAGTACTAACACTAGTGTTGTTGTTTGGTACAGGATCGACGGTCTGAGAAGTCACCGTGGCAGAATTCAGAATCGTTGTGTCCGCGGCCGTTCCGGTGTTTACTCTTTCTGTGATGACAATCGGATCGGCGGCAGTCGTGGCGCCATTTGCCAAGGACAAGTTGTAAGTACAAATGATAGGGCCTGAGTTGCCTGCTGCCGGAGTGGTACAGGTCCAGTTTGCGTCCACAGCGATGCTCTGAAATGTGGTGCTGGCCGGCGTCTGTTGATAAATGACAAGCGTACCTGTCGGAACTGCATTAGGGCCATTGTTCGTTGCGATTTCCGTGTAGCTGAAATTTACACCGGTGGCGACGACAGAGACCGATGGGGTTTGCGACATCGTCAGATCGGCCTGGGCGGCGGCCGGTGCGGCATTGAACAGCATTCCAGACAGGATCGCCAAGCCGAAGAGGATAGAAGCCGAGGCGAACCTGGCGGTGCGAACCACCCCAGCCTGGGCGAGTCGATACGCGAGGCTTCGGCAGACGTGGACGCAGCGCTGGGTTGCCGAGGCGAATGAGTAGGTTTGGCCGTTGCGCTCCACGATGGTGACTCTTCCGAGGACGCGATTCGTGGGTGCATCATCTTCCTGGCCGGCGTCTGCGCGCGTCACGATACTGCCAGTCGCTTTATCGGCGACGGCGACACGGTGCACGCGGAAGCCGTCTTTGCCACAAGTCAAGGCCACATCGCCGCGACGCAATTCTTCCTGCTCCACCGGAACGATGGTTACCGCATCTTCATTAAGAATGTTAGGTTGCATGCTTAGGCCGTTCGCCCGGAAGCGTATTTTTGCGCCGCGATGAAGAAGTTCATCGCAGATGGCGGCGAACTGCGCGGAATTCCGCTTTACGATGGACTTACGCTCACGCACGGCAGATGGCCTCCACAGCAGTTTCATCGGGGACAAACTGAAAAATGGAACAAGGAACTTCTCGCGCGACGCGATCCAGAAAATCCAGCGTGAACTGAATGCCTTCCGCGGAATGGTGTGTCACAAAGCTGCGGGTAAAGAGTTCGGCAGCCGCGCGGCCCGCCGGGAGGGGGAACTTCTGATTGCTCTTCCCCTGCGCCAACATATAAATTCCAGAGAGCGGAGCGGAATCCGGCAAAGCAATCCCTGCGTCTCCATGCCAAGGCGTGCCGTACATCCAGATTTGGCCTTCATGGGCGCGCAAAATGATGCGGTCGTCGCTGAGGATTCGCACGCCGGGGCGATCGATCCACAGACGGGCGGTGGTGCTCTTTCCCGCACCCGAATGGCCGAGGAAAAGATGCCCGCGGCCGTTTTCGTCCGAAATCCCAACGGCGTGCATTTCCACGCCTTCCCCGCGCGAAAGGCGATGAATCATGAGCAGTTCGTCAAGCGGATACTCAAGAGGGTAGACAGGGCGATCCGTGTCAAAGTATCTGCGCGACAACAGCACGCGCCCGGAGCGAAAATCGGGATCGAGCCACGCTTCCTTGTAAGGAGTCATCCCCAAGAGAGGCGAGAGAAAGCTGAATCGATATCCGCTCGGCTCGGCAAAGAGCGACCACAACCCGCCGGAGTGAAATAAAAGAGTGGAGTTTGGCACTCGCAGCGAATCAGCCCACGCGACTTGCAGGTTCACTTCAGCAGAACCCGGCTCGACCGCGAACGCATGAAGCTCCCTTTCGGGTGTCAGCAGCAGTTCACCCTCAGCATGCAAACCGAACGTGATGCCTCCGATGCGATACGCAAGCTGGGTGGCACTCGGGAACGAAAGTCCGTTGAAATCCTTCGCTGGAGGGAACTCTCTTTGAGATGGCAGCATTTGGGTTCTCCGGCCTCTCACGAACCCAGCGTCCTACAGGAAATGACAGACCGGCAGGAGGAGCTTCCAACCGGGCCCATTGCGCCAGTCACTTTGCAGTGCCCGAGCACGGCTTCTTCAGGCCGCAGACTCACACGAATGACTTTGGGAGGCTCGTAAGCCCCGTCCGCGCCCTGCCCCAGTGGCTTCTTGTCGTTCTCGTCGTTCACGATCACACTTCTTTCTTCATCGGTGCGTCCGGCATGAGCCACAGGCTGCGCCGTTGTTTCCGGACATAGGCTGTAAAACATTCAAGACAGGAGAAGCGGTCCTGCCTCCCAACCGGAGACCCGGCTGAGGTTTAAAATCCTTTAGGCGTTCAGCAGATGCGAGCAGGTCTGCATGGTGCTCGCCGGCTTCGCAGCATTTGCAGTCCCCGTGTTCCGGGACGCTATAGCCCAGTGCGTAGGCGCGTAGATGCGCCACCTGGCACAGGAAATCGACGGGAGATTCCTGATCGCCATTCTCGAGTTCGCCGTTTGCCGGGCACATGCTGCACAGCGACTGAATCTGGCACCGATCGCAAATGGATGGACGCGTGCGTGGCTGATTGCGGATTTCGCGCAGAGGGCCCTCCCAGCCTTCCCGGAAGCTGCCCTCACGGATGTTGTAACCTTGCTGATGCGAGATCACACAGATGCTCATCGTCCCGTTGGGATCGATGGCGCAGCCCGCCACTCCTCCGCCGCAGGTATATTTCTGCCTTTCCGCTTGCTCAACCGACAACGGCATGGACAGTTCCTCTTCGGCCATGCGCCGGTAGTCTTCCTTGCGTTTCGGTTCGGAGAAATCCAGCTCGACCACTTGCTCCGGCGAGATGCGCACACCGAGAGGGCTCTGCGAGCAATCGATTCTCGGATTGATCAGAGAATCGAATTTAAATTCGACGCCGAAATCTTCTTCAGCCAGCCGCTTCATCTCGAAAGTCTCATGCTGGTTGATGGTGGTTGGCACCGTCTTAAGCTTTAGCGGTAGCCCTCGCTCCAGAAGCAGCCGGATGCCTCTCATGCAGCGCTCATAGGAGCCGGGAATCTGGGTCAGAGCTTCATACGTTTCGCGCGTCGCCCCGTATAGCGTAATCTCGATGGCGAAAGGCCGGTATTCGGCGAGGTAGTCGGCAATACGTTCGTTGATCATCGTGCCGTTCGTGAACAGCGTAATCAGAAAGCCGCGCTTCTTAGCTTCGGTGTAGATCTCGAGGAAGTCCTTGCGCGCGAAAATCTCGCCACCCGTGTAGAGCAGCCACAAGCACCCTGCCTCGACGAGTTCATCGAGCAGTCGGCAATGCTCTTCGAAAGTGAGTTCTGCGGTGCGCGCCGCGTGGTCGCTCATCGGCAGATTGTTGTAGCAATGGAGGCAATCAAGCGGACACCGGCGCGTGACTTCGATAGACACCTCCAGCGGCGCCCGTTTCCCAAGGAAACGCTGGTGAACCAGGCTCGTTAATTCGCCATATCCTGCGGTTTGCACGTCTGACTTTTCTCTTTCTAGCTCAGAATCTAGTACTCTCAGTACTCAATGCAAATGCGAACATCCCACACTTCGAGCGTCGTGCCTATGTGAAGGCAAGCCGAGAAGGAGGGGACCGACTAAACCGTACGAACCAGGCCTATTTCCTGGAGTTCAGCCAGATAGCTCTGAACGTCTAACAAGGCCTGTTTCGCATCCACTTCGTAATGCGTGGCAACCCAATTCGCCAATTCCTCTGCTGATAGTTCGTCTTCGAGCAGTCGCCACAAGCTTCGACCAACCGGATTGAACGTGTAAACCGAATCGAGATCCCCCACACCTCGGCAAATGGGTACGACTATCGTCTCACCGGCAACTTCGCGGGAAACGATTGCCGAGTTCCGGGTGTGGCGGACCGGCGTCGTATTCAACGACCTGGTTGAATACGCAGACTCCGGGAGCTCTGAGAGAGGCCTTGCCATGCTTCCAGTGTCCGAAATGAAACAAGGGTTGTCACGTTTTGGGAAGGACAGTGTTCCGTACTAGTACCCCTATAGTACGTAGTGCCTAACGCGTAAAACGAGGCACTAAACCCTTTTTTACCTGTCATTTGGGAGTGCCACGGGGACTGCAGGAGAACCTTACGTGTTCGAACTACCAGCAATAGTGCCATTGAAGGCCAGCAAGCGCCGTCCGCGGCGGCGCACGCACTTACTAAGTTGCCGTCAACTTCCCGTTTGGATCTTGCCTGCGCCTAAAACTCCGTAGCGAGCGATGCAAGCTCAAGATGAGGTTGGTAGCGCTAACGGGATTCGAACCCGTGTTACCGCCGTGAGAGGGCGGTGTCCTAGACCCCTAGACGATAGCGCCGAAGTGTTGATTGTGAACGCTAAGCTTCCGTTCAGACTAGTCAGCACTGCCATTTTCGCATGGTCCACGGGCTTGAGCAAGCAACGGTCTGTACGCTAAGCTCCCCACTTCCAAGCCCGCCCGATCAAATGTGTGAACTAGGAAGATTTTTTGAGGCCCAGAGATTCCGGCAAGACCATGGCTATAAATTCCGTTCCGTAAATAAGGTAACGGCGTCAGAGCCGGTGCGGCTCGAAAGAAAGACGGAAAAACCATTCAAGGCCTTGGTTGCGCATCCAGAGCAGACCTTGTTAAGTTTTTCCTACATGGGAGTCAATTGCGGCACCAAGGCCAATCAAGACGCGTCGTTCCGCGCGGCAGGCTGTTGCAAGAAAGCGCCACGAAAACTAATCGACTAGGTTGGGCCGGCCAAACAACAATTTTTTTTCGCCGGCGTATTCTACTAGTCTCACCCCGCGGTCGGAATGAAGTCCCTTTCATGAAGTTGTTCCTCCTCCGTCCGCGACACACTGTCTCGCATCACTTTCAGCAGGACGTTTTTCCTTGTCCCCATCGTTGTCGAATGAATCTCAAGAGACGCCCAGTACAGAATCCCCAAATTCGTGTTCGGCGCTACCGCGACAATCCGCAACGCTGGAAACTTATGTAGCAGTTGGTCGCACATGGGCGGACGCCGCCGCGATTCATCCAGCGCAATCAAAAGAACATTAGGTCTTGTCTCTGCCACCAACGATGGGACATCCATCTCGTTCTTCGCCTCGCCCACGATCTTGATCCCCGAATGCTTCGAGAGGGTTGAGACCACCAGCTCCCGGAACAGCCGGGGACCGTTAGCAACCAAGGACACGAATGCTCGTTTCCATGAACACCTCCCGTGCCCAATGAGGCTATAGGGGTCTGCCTTTTGGGGGCAGGCTGCAAATAGTACGGTGCCTGAGGTACGGTATTGTCTTGGGCGGGTACTCTAAAGGTAGAACTCGCGGGTACCAAATCAGTATTTCGCTGCTACTCCGCTTGTCCGTTCCGCTGGCAACATCGGCCGCAACGAGAAGAATTTATGCCGGCATGGCTCGCATCTCACCGCAAGCAATCCCAGCCAGCGTCCTACCACGGATGTCATTCCCGGAACTTTTTCCGCGGCGATTCGCTGCAACTCCAGGTTGCCGCAAATGCCGCATCTCGCGTAGAAAATACGGCGGAGCGGTATGGCTCGCGCGTGGAATCGCGTCTCACAAGCCGGGCAACGCCACGGAACAACGCCCGCAGCGCTGAACAAGTATTCGGAAACGGACCGCCGCCTCGATCGCCGGCAGGCCTCGGCTTGACACGCTGGGCAGTTCATCGAAAGATTTTGGAGGGTCCTCTTCGCTAGAGGATAGGGGATGTACCTCGTTTCGGCAAGAGGCTGTCGCCTGTAAGTCACTGAACAACGTACAATAGGAGCCGTCATGGCGGACTACACAGCGGACCACGCCCGCGCGGGCATCGAAACGAAATTACCCAAGCTAGACACCTGGCCCAACCAATACCCCGGCTACGTCATCACCACGCGTTTTCCGGAATACACTTCCGTTTGCCCCAAAACAGGGATGCCAGACTACGGAACCATCATCATCCAATATATGCCGCGCAAGGACTGCATCGAGCTCAAGGCCCTCAAAATGTACCTTCTCGCCTATCGCGATCTCGGCATCTTCTATGAAAACGCCGTGAACAAGATTCTTCATGATATCGTCGATGCCGTTCGTCCCGAATGGTGCGTGGTGCGCGGCGAATTTACGCCGCGGGGCGGTTTGACGACCTCGATTTTCGCTCGCTGGCCGGAGCGCTCCCCCCGCCGCAAGGCCGGAGGGAAAACCCGCGCGTCGCGAAGTAAGTCCCGCTGACAGTGCCCGTAGACACGGCGCGAATTGCGGTAGATAATTTTACCGGCATCCAGATCCCAGCCTGGAGCCATGACTGAGGAGGGGGAATGAGCATTTCTCCAAATGTGCCGAGTCCAGAAGAGTCGTATCGCTACGAATCCACGGGAACACCGCGCTGGATCGCGGCGCTCTTCGTCGTGCTTTTTGCTGTCATCGCCGCGCTTGGCTATGTCGGTTACTCCGGGATCACGCGGCTCGAGCAAAGCCTTGCCAAAGAGCAGGACCAGGACAAAGTCTTGACCGCACAACTCGAGCAGGCCAATGCGCGTCTTGCCGATCTGAAAGGTCACATCGAGGTCACGGAACAAAAAATGGGTATGACCGTCGCCGAGCTGGCGCAGGCCAAGAGCCGCGCGGAATCCATCCGCAAGGAACAGGTGGAAGCGGATCAGAAGCTCACCGCTCAGTTGTCGCAGGTCAAGAAGGAAAGCCAGGAACAAATTGGCGCGGTAGCCACCGAAGTTGGCGGAGCGAAAAAGGACATCGAAGCGACGAAAAGTGATCTCGAAATCACCAAGGGCAAGCTCGAGCGCGTCACGGGAGATGAAGGCGTCATGAGCGGCCTCATCGCTCGCAACCACGACGACCTCGAAGAGCTGAAACGCCGCGGCGACCGCAACTACTATGAATTCACGCTCACAAAAACCAAGAACGGCCAAAAGGTTGGACCGACCAATCTTACTCTCACCAAGACGGACCCCAAAAAATCCAAGTACACCTTAACGGTATTGGTGGATGACCGCACTATCGAAAAGAAGGACAAGACCGCTGGAGAGCCTATACAGTTTTATGTCAAAGGCGCCTCGCGAATGGCCCCCTACGAAATCGTAGTTTTCGACGTTGGCAAGAACCAAGCGACTGGTTATCTCTCTACGCCAAAAGACGTGGGCGCGAGCGCCGCTCCTGCTGCAGCTCCGGCGGCACCTCCGACTGCGGCTCCGACTAAACCCTCCTAGCCCAAGCGTCGGCTTTCCCGCAGTAGAAATCGCAAGCCCTGTTCCGCGTTCTGGAAACTCCGCGCGGGACAGGGCTTTTGTCTTCTTCACCGTCATTCTACGATGCCAAATTGGGCTATGTTTCTTTCCTCTCGATGCCGCGCATTTCTCTTTATCCCTTGTACTCTGTTGCTTGCGCCCGCCACTTTTTGCCAACAGGCCGTCCAGACGCCTCCTAACATCCGCATCAGCGTGGACCGCGTCAACGTCGGAGTCGTAGTCACGGACTCTCGCGGGCAATTCGTCAGCGGTCTTCACCGCGAAGATTTCCACCTTTTCGATAACGGCGTCGAGCAACCCGTCACGGATTTCCTCGCTTTCGACGAGCCCGCGCAGGTTTTGCTCTTCATCGAAGCCGGTCCAGCCGTATATCTTCTTCAGGGCGGCCATCTTCAAGCTATCCACGCCCTCCTCGATGGTCTGTCGCCTGGCGACCGCGTCGCCATCGCCCGTTACAATGACGCTCCCGAACTTATCCTGGATTTTGCGGCAGATAAGCTCACCGCCGCTGCGGCGCTGGACCAGTTGCGCTTCAATGTTGGATTCGGCCAGTTAAATCTCGCCTCCAGCCTTGCCACTGCACTCGATTCCCTCGCCCGCATTCCCGGCAAAAAATCCCTCGTCTTGCTATCGACTGGGTTCGATACTTCCCCGCCCGCCGCCGCGCAGAATCTTCTTGCCCATCTGAAATCCACCGATGTCCGCGTGCTAGCCATCTCTCTTGGTGGCGAACTGCGCGCTGGGCAGCCGCCCGAAAAAAAACATTCCAAGAGAGACCAACCTCCTTCGGAAAAAGCGCAAGCCATCGCCGAAGGCTTTGCAGAGGCCGATGAAGAGCTAAAGGCCATTGCCGAAGCGAATGGGGGCCGCGCCTACTTCCCCAGAACCACCAAGGACTTTGCTGCGGTTTTCACGGAGATCGCACAACTCGTCCGCCACGAATACAGCCTGGGCTTTGTTCCCGCCGCGCACGACGCAAAGCTCCATTCGATCGACGTTCGCGTCACCGGCTCAGCGCCCGCGAACGCCCCGAGTACCGCTTCCGATCTACCTACCGCCGCAGCCTATCGCGTCGATCACCGCCAAGCCTACATTGCTCCGCCTCCGGAGCCTCCGTAGGACAGACACTCTTGCTTGCTTGTCTGTCTGCCTTTTCTCGCTTGGCTGACATTTCTATCTATCTATTTCTTATCCGTTGAATTCTCTGCGGTCTGGAATTCCTGAAGAAATGCTATTCGAACTGTTTCAGCGTCTTCGCCATTTCGCTCAACTTCTCATTCATCAATCCGAAAACCGTTCCCGGCTCAAACGTCCCGTCCTCATTGCGCCGCCCGGCCGCCGACTTCGTCAAAATCTCAATCCCTTGCTCTATCCTGCGCACCGGCCAAATATGAAATTTCCCCGCCGCCACCGCGTCCATCACGTCTTCCCGCAGCATCAAGTCCTCGACGTTCGACTCCGGCATGATGATGCCTTGTGTTCCGGTCAGCCCTTTGATCCGGCAAACGTCAAAAAAACCCTCGATCTTTTCGTTGATACCGCCAATAGCTTGAATATCGCCCTGCTGATTCATCGATCCGGTCACGGCAATATCCTGCCGCAGTGGGATTCCCGAGAGCGCCGAAGCCAAAGCATAAATTTCCGTTGAGCTCGCGCTGTCGCCATCCACTCCCGAATACGATTGCTCGAAGCAAATGCTAGCCGCCAGTGACAACGGCTTGTCCTGCGCGAATAGGCTGCGCAAATACCCCGAGATGATGTGCACACCCTTATCGTGAAATCGCCCGCTTAAATTTGCTTCGCGTTCGATGTTGATGATCCCGGCCTTGCCCAGAGCCGCGGACGCCGTAATGCGCACTGGCTTCCCAAACGAATAACCACCAATTTCCAGCACGCTCAACCCGTTCACTTGCCCTACGCGCTCTCCCGTCACATCCACAAGCAGCGTGCCCTCTTCAATCATCTCGCGTATGCGCGTCTCGATCAGGTTATGCCGCTCCATCTTCGAAGCCAGCGCGTCCCTCACGTGCGCCGCACGCACAACTCTCTCCCCCGCAGCGGCTGCCGCGTAGTGCGCCTCGCGCGCCAAATCCGCAATGTCCACAAACCGCGCGGTCACCTTGTTCCGCCGCCCGGCCTTTCGAACTCCATACTCGAGCATCGCCGCAAACGCCCCACGATCGAAGGGATAGAGGGCCTCTCTCTCGGACAGCGTGCGCAACCTCCCCGCATACTCGGCGATCACGCCGTCGCTCATCGGCATCTCTTCGTCAAATTCCACGCGCACTTTGAAAATCTTTTGGAAGTCTTCCTCGTACTCATACAGCATTTCGTACAGCTGCCGGTCGCCGATCAGAAGCACCTTGACGTTGATCTCCACCGCTTCCGGTTTCAGTGCGCTTCCTCCGAATGGATAGAACATCTCCAATGGCTGAATCTCCAGCCGGTTGTGATTCAGCGTCCTCTTCAGCGCCCTCCAAACTCCAACCTCCGAGAGCGCTTCCAGCGAATACATAATCAAAAACCCGCCGTCCGCCCGCAGCAATGAACCGCCGCGCAAGTCCATGAAGTCGCTCGTCCACCCGCCCCGCGTGTCATACGCCCGCTGGATCGTCCCAAACAAGTTCGCGTACGTTGGCGTCGTCTCGAAAATCACCGGCGATTCCTCGTCATCGCCGTGCGCCAAAATTACGTTGACGCCATACACGCGAAACGGGTCGCGCTCCGGTCCGCCTGATCCTGGCATTTTCGGCAACCCATCGGGCGTATCGCCCTCCGACTCGCCTTCGCCTTCCCGCTCTTTAAACGGATCAAGATTATCCAGCAGATGGTGCCGCACCTCTTCGAGGTACTCCGCGACGTTCGATCCCGGATATTTTTCCTTCAACTCTTCGATCACACCGTCGACCAATACCGACGCCGCCTCTTGCTCCAAATAACTCAGTTCGCTCGCCAACTCCCGCGATAGCGTTAACGTCTTCCGGTAAACGACGGTGAACTCCTGACGGAACTGCTCGTACTTTCTTTCAATATCTTCCGCAACCGGCGATTCGAGCTTCCCCTCATGCACCATCTTTGAAATATCTTCGATCGGCACCATCTGCCCTTCGAGTACCGGAAAAATCTCCGGTAGCGCCACCGCCCCCACTTGCATGTGCCCCAGCGCAAACTGCTCCCGCGCGATTCGCCGCGTAAAATCGTCCATCAACTCCTTCTCACGCACCGTGAACCGTTCGACAATCCGCCCCTTTTGCCGCTGGAAAGGCTCGCCTTCGAACACTTGCGGAATTCTCCGACGTAGGAAATCAATTCCCGCCTGCATATCCTTCTTGAATGCGTTCGCCTGCCCGCGAGGCAAAGAAAGTAGTCTCGGCCGGTCCGTGATCTTAAAATTGTTGACGTAGCAACGGTCCAGGGAAGGCTTCGTTCGCGGGTGCAAGTCCTCGATCATCTTGGCGATGGTCCCGCCGCGGCTGGTTCCCGCCAATCCGCACACAAATACGTTGTAACCCGGCGCCGACAACTCGACGCCCATTTTTAGCGCGCGCAGCGCCCGCTCTTGTCCGATGAACCCTTCGCGCAATTCTGCCTGCGCCGTAGTCTCAAACGGTATGCGCGGCAGCTCACACCGCCATCGCAATTTCGTCGGCGCCAGCTCTGTAGCAGTCGCAGCGGGTTTTAGTGTCGTGGAACTCATCCGAGCCGGGTACTCTAGCACACCCGTGTCGCGCCGACCGCAGTTTCCCCGTCAGCGTTTCCCAACTTGAAAACCTTGCTCCTGTAATGGTCTATTCGCCGGTGCCCGCGCGCAAATCTCTATTGTTCTGTGGCCTCAGTGCTACTTTCATGCGTCTTTCGCCGTCAATTCTTCCCGATGCTCCATATATACTCGGAACACACCCATCGCCGCCGCCACGATTGTCGGCCCGGCCACCAGACCCAGCAGCCCAAATGCCTCCAGCCCCCCAAGCACGCCAATGAACAAAAGCAATTCATTGAGCCGCGTCCTGTTCCGCAGCAACATCGGCCGCACGATATTGTCCGCAATCGTGGACACGCCACCGCAAATCGCTACCACCAGCAAAGCCCTTCCCCAATGACCGTTGAATCCAAGCCAAAGCGCGGCTGGCACCCAAAGCAGCGCCGAGCCCACCACCGGCACAAGTGAAAAAAAACCTATCAACGCTCCCCAGAAAATCGGCGCAGAAATTCCGGTAATCGCAAACGATATGCCTCCCAGCACTCCCTGTATCACTGCCACCAGCAATCCCACCGCTACGCTCGCAAAAATCAGCTCCTTCGATTCTTCCAGCATGTCCGTCTGGATGTCTTCGTCAAACGGCAGCAGGTGTTTCGCCCCATGCACAATTTCTTCGCCATCTCGGAACATGAAGAACAGCGCAAAAATCATGATGAACAAATCTACAAAGAAGCTGACCAGATTCTTCAGCAACCCCGTAAATCTCGCCCCCAGAAACGATGCGGTTTTTTCCGCGGCTTGCTGCACCGGATCCGACATATCGATGCCCTGCAGCGATTGGGGCAGCCGCATGCGAATCCATTCCTCGGCGTGCATCACCAGCCCTTCGTTCGGGCCCTGGCCATGTACCGCCATTTGGCTCTGGATCTGCGCCGTCGCCACCAGCGCTTCCCGCGCTGTAAGCAAGAGAACCAGCAGCGCCGGCACAATCAGCAGCAGCGTGACTCCCAGAGTGCTCGTCATTGCTGCCGCGGTGGGCTTCATTTTCCGCTGAACCTTTTCGTGCAGCGGGTAAAAGAAAATCGCCAGAACCGCCGACCACGCCAGCGGCACCAGAAACGGCTCCACAATCAAAAACACGAAATACCCTAAAAGCAGAATCGCTCCGTAAGAAAGTACGGTGGTCAACTGGCTACTTGTTGTAGTCTTCGTAGGCGTGACGGCTTTCATGCGCGGTATATAATCTCTCAGACCCTTTCGAACCAGGTCTCTCTTGGCCAGTTGAGCAAACCAACTATGGCGTCAAATCCCACTCCGCTATCTTCCTACCAAATTCGTCTTCTTGCTGTACTTGCTTTGATCAATTTTGTCAACTTCGCCGATCGCCAGGTCGTTGTCCCTCTTCTGCCTCTCCTCCGCCAGCAAATGAACTTGTCTGACGCGCAATTGGGTTCTCTGCAAACCTGGCTTCTCGTGGTCCTCGCAGTCGCAAGTATTCCCTGCGGCCTCCTTGCCGACCGTGCAAGCCGAACCCAAATCATCGCAGCGGGCGTCGCCGTCTGGAGCCTTGCCACCATTGCCTGTGGCTTCGCCTCCTCTTTTATGCTTTTGCTCATCGCCCGCGCCTTGATCGGCGTCGGCGAAGCCGCCTACGCTCCCGCCGCTCAGTCCATGATTTCCGATTCGTTCCCCTATCAACGCCGCGCCATGTCTCAGTCTATTTTCGCCTCCGGCATGCTTCTTGGCGGCGCGGCAGGCCTCGCCTTTGGCGGCATCATGGGCGAACTACACGGATGGAAATTTACATTTATTATTGTTGGCTTGGTTTGCTTTATACCCGGGCTTCTCGTACTCAGATTGCCCGAGCCTCCGCGTAGGCCCCGCTCGGAAGTCGTTCCATTTTCCAGTTTGCTCAGCGTCCCGGCCTATCTTGCCATGATTGTCGCGGGCACGATGATCACCTTCGCGAGCGTCTCGCTCCTTACCTGGGGCACCGATTTTGCCGTCAACTACAAAGAATTCAGTCTTCGCGAGGCCGCGCTCTCTCTCGCTGTCGTCGCTCTGCTCTCTCTTCTGCTTGGTGTCCTCACTGGCGGCTATCTAGCCGACCGCATTCAGAAAAAATATCCCTATGGCCGCATCCTCGTCATCGCCGCCGCCTTTTTGTTTGCCGCTCCCTTTGTGCTTCTCGCCATTCAATCAGACGAAAAGTGGGTCTTCCTCACCGCTCTCTTCATCGGCGGCTTTTTCATGTCCTGGTATCACGGCCCAGTGACCGCGGTCTTATGTGATTTGACGCCACAACGCGCCCACGCTACGGCCATCGGCGTCTACATGTTCGTCACTCAGCTTTTAGGCGCTTTAGGACCACAGCTCGTGGGGAAAATCTCTGACGCCAGCGACCTTCAGCTTGGCCTGCAAGTAGCCGTCGCCGTTATGGTATGCGGTTCGCTGTTGATGTTCCTCGTGATCTATTTCGTCCGTCGCGATGGCCTGCATCATCCCCGCCTGGCCGCCTTCCACGTCGAACCCTGCGACTAGCTTTATCAGCGGCCCCCGCCAACTACTTGATTCCTATCATCTCGATCAGCCTCAGCACGTCCGCTTCAGGAACATCATACAAAGGTCGCTCATCCTCTTCCTCGAGCCTCTCCCGCAAATACTCCGCCGCAACAAAGCTCGCTTCCCGGTCCGTCAAATCTCGCCCGGTCTTCTCGCGGAATTTCACAAACGCCGTGTGCGCCAACCCCACCACGTGCGCCCCGCCCTCCACAAAAAACTTAGTGTCGATCGTGTCGCTATGCCGCGTCGCCACCCCATTCCACATATGCGAAAACCGGCAGTGATACACCTTCCCGCTCAATTTGGATGTAACTTCAAATGCCCCGACAAATTGGCTCATTGCCCCAGCATTCGCAAGTACCGGCCGTGTCGTCACAATTCCCCTCTTCCTTATCGCTTCTTTACTTATTACCGGCTCACCGCTGCTGCATTCTCAGCATGTGAGTAACTCTGGATCGCCGCCGCCATTCCCGCTCCCGCCGGCGCACGGTACCCCTGATCCTGCAACACTTTCTCGAGCGCCGAAAGAAACAACAGCACGAACGGCTTCTGGCTGCAATAACCCATCAATCCTACGCGCCAGATTTTCCCTTTCACCGGCCCAAATCCGCCAGCAATCTCAATATTAAATTCATCCAAAAGCTGATTCCGCATCTTCACATCCTCAATTCCGTTCGGAATCATCACCGCCGTAACCGTCGGCAACCGGTCGGCCGGATTCTTCACTAGCAACCCCATCCCCATCGCCTCAACGCCCGCAATCAGCGCCAACTGGTTCACGCGATGCCGCTCCCACCGATTCTCCAAGCCTTCTTCAACTACAATCCGCATCGCCTCCCGCAACCCATAGATCAACGATATCGGCGGCGTGTGGTGATACAACCGTTCCTTCCCCCAATAATTCATCGCCGTCGTCAAATCAAAGTACCAGCTCTGCACCTTCGTCTTACGCTTCCGGAAGACTTCCTCCGCCGCGGGACTCACCGTTATCGGCGACATCCCTGGCGGCGCGCTAATCGCCTTCTGCGACCCGCTAAAACAAATATCAATCCGTTCGCGATCCACGTGCAGCGGCACTGCTGCCAGCGACGCCACCGTGTCCACCACCAGCAGCGCTCCCAATTCGTCCGCAACCTTGCGGTAAGCATCAATCTTCGTCAACACTCCCGACGAAGTCTCCCCCTGCGCCAACCCAATCAGCTTAATCTTCTTGCCCTTACCCGCTCGCCGCACATCCTCCGGATCCACCGGCAAGCCGTACGGCGCCTCAACTTTGATCACCTTCGAGCTGCCCCGCGACGCAATCTCAAACATCCGCTCGGAAAAAACTCCATTAACCGCTACGATCGCTTCATCGCCCTCTTCCAGCGCATTGAGCACTGAGGCTTCAATCCCACCTGAGCCCGACGCCGAAAGGGGCATCGTCAAACGATTCTCCGTCTGAAATATCTGCCGCAACAGAATTTGCGTCTCGTCCATGCACGTCTTGAACCATGGATCGAGGTGCCCCACCAGCGGCGTCGCCAGCGCACGGTACACTCGCGGGTCCACTGACGACGGCCCCGGCGTCAGCATCAATCGGTAGGGTGGATTGAGTTCGCCAATGTGTTGAGTCATTGTCTTTGTCCTTCTTTTTCTTTCACCGGATTGCCGAAACGCCGCCAGAGCCGCCCGCAGTCACATTAATAAGCGGACACTCGGTCGCGCAGCCCGAATCTCAATTTTCTCGTAACGCCCCGGTCATCGCAACCGACAAATTGGCCGAAGCCATCGTCCGTAGCCGTCAGCAGCACCAAACTCACGCTGACTGTTTCACCTGCATCAATCCACCTGCGAGATAAAACAGCGCCACGACAGCGGACACGTAAACACCAAAGAAAGGCCCCACGAAGTGCAGCAGCAGCCCCGCATTGAAAATCATCGTTGCCGCGCAAATCAAAACAAACCGCCCTCCGCCCGACATCGCGCTCGCCACCATCGCTATTACCGCCAGCGCCACCATCTCACCCGAAAACACCAGCCAGCAGCCTTTCAAGATCGCGTCCAGCGGCGCTTTCATTCCGCTGTCGACAATCATCTTCTGCAATTGCGTGATTCGCGTCCCATGCCCGATCCCTGTCAAAAACAAAACAATGCTCCCGATCCCCGTCAACCAACGTCCAGTTTTCATCCCTCATCCTTTCCTTCTAGATCCGTATCCAGACCTCCGCCGTGCGCCGGATTGTACAATGCCCGGTCCCGCATTGGTATTCGTCTCCGCACTACAATTCTGAACCCGACGTTTCACTTTGGCACCGTTACTCTCCTGCTCTGTCACCTTCTCTGACTCTGCTATCTGTCTGGTAATCTCCGCCCGACAAACGCATACTCAGGACAGAACGGAACACTGCTCCGCTTCCGTGGCACGCAACATTTGTTATTTCAACGAAGGCAGAGGCTGCGCGTTCCAATGGCAGGAAAGAAAATTTTAATTGTCTGGGATGAGGTCGTTCAACTCACCGCTCTTGCCCGCCGCCTCAAAACTGCCGGATTCGAAGTTGTCGCGGCCCGCGACGGCTTGACTGCTATCAGCACCGCCCGCAAAGAACAGCCTGATCTCATCGTCCTCGATCTCGGCATCCCCGCCGGCGACGGCTTCGTCGTCCTGCAGCGCCTGGCATGCTGATCAACACAGGCAACATCCCAGTCATCGTCCTCAGTTCGCGTACCCCCATCGGCAACCGCGATGCCGCCCTCAAGGCCGGAGCCATCGCCTATATTCACAAGCCTGTCGACGTGCCCGTTCTTCTCAAAGCCATTAACGACGCCCTCGGCATCTCCCCAACCGATGCGCCTCCCAGCCGCCGCCTCCACCACCCCAGTCTTGATTCCACGCGTCGTACGCCGCACTTCTCACTCCCCATTTTCGACATTGAGGGCCGCCCGCGAACCGTGTATACCAATGCCGAAGGAGCCCAGCTCGCCTCAGAGGGAATGCATGCCTTACCTGCAGGATTCACTCGCCCATCTGGAAATCTTCGAAGGAGTCGTCCCTTGGATGTACCTGGACACGAAAGGTTTTGTTACCGTGGCCGTCGGCGAACTTCTGGCAACTCCTGCAAACGCTCTTGCTCTCGCCTTCGTGGATGCCAACAACCAACCTTCCACCCCTGCGGCCATTCAAGCCGAATACTCTCGGGTCTCCGCCCTTCCCCCCGGCAAATTTCCCGCTGCTTTTTACCGCTCCCCATTCTCGCCGACTTTGCCGCATCCCGCGGTAGACGCGCTCCTCGCACACCATCTCACCTTTTTTGACACCCATCTTAACCAGCGTTTCCCCAACTATTCCCTGTTTCCAAACGCGGCAAAGCTTGGCTTGCTCGACATGATCTACAACCTTGGGGTGACTGGCCTCTTCAATGGCTTTCCCACCTTTATGAGCTATGTTCAAAATCAGAATTGGGCGGGGGCCGCCACTCAGTGCCTTCGCAACGGCCCCAGTCCGCAGCGCAATGATTGGACACGTCAGCAATTCCTCGCTGCGGCAGCGGCAGCAACTCCCACTGTCCCGCCGAACTCTTAACCTTCCCGGTACCTTAGTTCGTTTGGTTGGTAGGCAGCCTTGGATTTGCAATGGGGGCACTCAATCTCGATACCTTCTGGCGGCAACTTCGGTTTCTTGGGAATGAAATAGTCAGCCAGCGTGTTCCCTATTTCGGACTGCGTGAAAAGCTGCTCACAGTTTTTGCACTTCAGAGCCCATCTAGCCATCGGCCTAACACCAATCTCAAGACTACCGATGGAACTTGACCGGGCAATACACTGATTGATGTATCCGGCGGACTATACAGCGATTAACTCGATGAGCTATTTTTCTTTTCCTTCCCTTGTTCGGTTCCAGGTACAAGGTCTTCTGGTTCGGCCTCTTTCTTTGGCGTCGTTGCTTCCGATTCTGCGGCGATTGTGACTTCCACCTCGGCGCCCTTTTTTAGACTTACCGCATTACCTGTTTCATCTTGCAGCGTATTCTCGATTCGAATTTCCCGGTACAGCTCTTCCGCACCTCCCACAACAATCTGCGCCTTTTCCGGTTCATCAGGATCAATCGGAGGGATAATCTTTTCAACAGTTCCTGGAAGAGTTACGGTTGCTTTCTCAGTCGGGTTTTCCGCGTCTTTAGCTTTTACGCTCATAGGATGCGCTCCATTCCGTGTCAGGACTCTCGCTGGCGGAAATGCCCGTGTCGTGAACTCCTAGGTGCTCCAGTTTCGGTTGCGTGTGACTGCATCAGTTCTAAAGGTACTGCTCGGCCCCGATAATCACTCACAAATCTCCGTTTCGCTATACAGCGATCCCTGAGCGGCGCAGGCCCGTTTCCGAGACCTCTCGGATCAGAGGTCCTGTGGCCAGTGGATCAACCCTCTCCGGAAATGCGATCGGCCCACTAGGTGAATTCTGGTATGGCGCAATAACGCAAGTAGCGCAAAACTCGCGATGCTAGGAACGTCCTCTTGTCCATTCCGCATGTCAGCGCAGACTGGCAGTGGATGCGGCTAACTCTAGGGAGAGCAAGTAATGCGGACCAATAACAACAGTAAACAGCTGAAGTCTAGAAACAATTTCGAGAATCTGCTGCGGTCCAGATTGGCGGAACTGAAAAGCCATTTGGACCAACTGCGCCAGGACTTGGTCGTCGAAGAGGAAATCGATGATGAAGCCACGCAAGCAACTCGGAACGGAAATCGCGACCTTGTCATTCTTACGATGGACCGTGAGATTCGCAATATTTCTGAAATCGAGCAAGCATTGGAGCGTATCGCCCGCAACGAATACAGAGTCTGCGTCACTTGTGAAAAGACAATCCCCAACAACCGCCTCCAAGCCATCCCTTGGACACGACAATGTGTGGTCTGTGCCGGCGGAGGAATCGACGGAAACTCTCAACGCATCCTTGGGCACCCCGCATTAAGATCGTCGCTCGCGAGCTGATTTCTCCTGGCTCACTGCTTATCCGAGCACTTCTGCCGAAATTGAACTGCGCGCAACCGATTCATTCGCTGCTCGCCACGTCGAGCAGTTGACAGGCTGCCCTCCTTCCGCTAAATTCCACCACCTGAAACAAATGTTTCAGAATTTACCTGGCTAGTCTCTGCTCATCGAAAGAGGCACTCTGCATACGCCTTTCCCACTTCGGCCGATGGACAATAACCGCACTCTGCGCCTTGCTCATCGTGATCTCTTCGTCCAGCGCTCAAAGCGAAAAACACAAAGGTCTCGACCGCCTCCAGTCGCGTGTCGCCGAACTGGCCCTCAGTTTCCCCGGAACCATCGGTATCTACGCCCGCAACATCGAGACTGGCGCCGAAGTCTCCTACAAAGCCGATGACCGCTTCCCCATGGCCAGCGTCTACAAAATTCCCATCATGGTGCAGGTCTTTCGCGAGGTAGATGCGGGCCGCCTCAACTTGACCGATCGCATCGAGTTAACCGAAGCCGACAAACGCCTCGGCAGTGGCTTGTTCATGTACATGACTCCCGGCCTGAAGCCTACGCTTCACGACCTGCTAACGATGATGATCGTCGTGAGCGACAACACGGCCACCGACAGACTCCTCGGCATAGTTGGGCCGAAAAATGTCAATGCTATGCTGGCCACGCTCGCCATCAAGGACGTTCGTGTCGATCGCTCCACTTCCGACATCATCGCGGACTGGCTCGCTTACGGCGCTCCCGGCATCCGCAAACTCACTCTGGCTCAAATGGTCTCAGATCCCTCGTTTTTTGCTTCGTTTACGCGCGAGCAAATGGAAAAGAGCGACAAGCTTTTTCTCGACGACCCGCGCGACCATGCCTCTCCTCGCGGCATGGCCGACCTGCTCGTCAAAATCTTCCGCAACGATGCCGCCAGCGAAAAATCCTGTCGCGAAATGCTTGAAATTCTCAAGCTCCAGCAATTCAACGACAGCATCCCCCGTTACCTTCCCGAAGGCACAGTCGTTGCCCACAAAACTGGCGAAATCGGCTACACCCGCAACGATGCCGCCATCATCTATGAGGGCAACCAGCACATCGTCACCACCATTTTCGGGCTGCGCGGCAGCGAAGATGTCCCTGAGATTGACCTGAAGCAGCGTGAAGGCACAATCGCCCGCGCGGTCTACGATTACTTTCAGTATGTGAATTAAGCCGTCTCGGACAGACCTGCAGTAATTCCCCGAACTATGAACAGCACGAGATTAGCCCTTGGACTGGCCGAGCCCGACGTATGCTTCCGCTCACACCAACCTGTGATGTACGGCACATCCCTTCGCCTCTAGCGGGAGTATCTTTAGAAATAAAGTGGATGCATCAAGCAGACGGGAGCCACGGCTGCCATGTACGTCGTACTCAAACGACTCGAAGACGGCGAATTCGTTCACGTTGCCTCGCGCGATGACCTTCAGGAGGCGGTGCAACTCGCGCAGTCTCTCAACGCACTCTGGCCCGGTGAATATGAGATCCGGAATTCAAATTCTGAAGTAGTCAGTCTATCCGACGAAGACCTCAAACCAATTGTTGAACCGCGCCACCTGGCACGCGTTTTTGCTTCAAAGCCTCGTCCACCTTGCTAACCAGGCTATCTCGCGAAAAAGGCTTCTGCAGAAAGTAACTTCCCTCCAGGAACTCGCCATCGCCTTTGTTGAATTCCAGGTACCCAGACATGTAAACAATCTTCAAGTCCTTGCGGCTCGCTTTCAGAAGTTTGGCAAGTTCCGGCCCCCGTATATTAGGCATCACTATATCCGTCACCAGTACTCGAATAGGCCCGGAACGCTTGGCAACCGCCAGCGCTTCCTGGCCATCGCTAGCCGTCAGCACCTTGTACCCAGCTGACTTCATAAATTCAGCTGCCAACTCCCGGACCGCCTCTTCATCCTCGACGATCAACACCGCCCCGGAATGGTGAGTGCCGTTTTTCCGCGCCTCTTCCGGCGAGGCACTCTCTTCCGCCTCCTGCACCACCGGCAAATACACTTCAAATCGTGTGCCTTTTCCGGACTCCGACTCCACCCAGATGCATCCGCCGCTCTGCTTTACTACGCCGTATACCGTTGCCAGTCCTAAACCCGTTCCCTTGCCCAGCTCTTTTGTCGTGAAAAATGGCTCGAAAATTCGCTCTTTCGTCGCCGCATCCATTCCGTGTCCGCTATCTTCCACGGTAAGTCGGATGTAGTTCCCCGGCAGCAGCGGCGGCCGAGTCTTGGCCAGCGCTTCCTCCACACAGACGTTCCGTGTTTCAACAACCAGCTTGCCGCCCGTTGGCATTGCGTCGCAGGCATTCACCGTCAAATTCATGATCACCTGTTCGATCTGCCCCGGATCTGCTTTCACTCGCCCCAGCGATTCCCCCGCCCTAAACGTAAATGAAATGTCTTCCCGCACCAGCCTCTTCAAAAGGCTGCACATCTCCGCCACCAACGCATTCAAATCCAAAACCTTCGGCTCCAGCACCTGCATCCGGCTGAACGCCAGCAACTGCCGCGTCAGCGACGCCGCGCGGTTGGCTGCTTTCTCGATCTGGTTCGCATTTCGCTGCAAAGGATCGCTGGCCTGCAACTTATCCAGCATCAAATCGCCGTGTCCCTTGATGATCGTAAGAAGGTTGTTAAAATCGTGCGCCACTCCGCCCGCCAGCCGCCCTACCGCTTCCATCTTTTGCGCCTGCCGCAATTGCTCTTCCAACTGATGCTTCTGCGACTCATCGCTTTTCAACGTCTTCCGCATCCGGTCAAACGCCCTCGTCACATGCGCAACTTCATCCGAACCCTTAGCCTCCACGGGATACGAGAAGTCTCCCTTCTCCAGCGCCTGAACGCCTTCCACCAAACGCGCCAGCGGCCGCGTGAATCTATCCGAAATCACAAAAACGAGTACGCCTCCCAACACCACCGCTAATATCCCCAACCCGCCAAGCAGTTGGTTCTGCTTCTCCAGATACGCCAATGAATCGTTGTAAGATTTCAGTACAATAATGCTTACGGACTTCGCGCCGCTCGTTAGTTCCCTGGAACTCGCAAAGAATCGCTCGCCGTCCAGCGTGACTTGCTCCTTCCAATTCCCCGACCGCAACTCTGTAGCGAATTCCTGCTGCTTGAACAAAGAAAGCGTGCTGGCCACAATATCGTTGCCATACCGAAACACCACGTGACTCGACGAAACCCGCCGAAGTTCCGTCGCCTCCGGATCGATCCCGCGGCCCACAATCACTGTGCCCAGTAGATTGTTCCTCGCGGGCGTACCGGCATAGAAAGGTTTCAAAACCACCTGATAAAGACGTGTCCCGCTGTACCACCATCCCGTCGTATTTCGCTCTTTCAGCGCGTGGCTAAGAACTTCCTGCGCCGTAGCCATCGGAAATTCCTCCATTGTCGTGTGCAGCGCGACAATTTTCCCGCTTGCGTCCGACAGCACCATCAAATCGCATTCGTCCGATTGCCAGGGATCCTTTCCCACATCTTCGATCGACGCGGGGTCCCCGTTTCTCAAGGTCACCAGCGAAGCCAACAAATCCGCTTTATGCATCAGCGCAATCACATGCCCCTGCTGCAACACCTGAAACGTCTTCATCGCATTCTGCGATTCTTCCTGGATTTCCCGCTGCACCCTCTCTTCAGCGGTCCGCCGCACGATAAACAGGGTGGCCCAGGTCAGGCCGGCAATCACCACGGCCAGCGACACCATGAATTTTGTACGAAGTCTCAATTTAGCCCTTGTTTGCCGTAGTCTAGTCGCCAGGGACACACCGCCCCGCTCGCCTGGCAGCTTCAGCTAAACAGTATTGTCCCGGAATGAACAAAGAGAATAGCCCCGAAGTACCAGTGTTCTAGCACTGCAACCGGACGGCAGGGCTTCGACGCTAACCCTGGTTAACCCCTTTCTTGCTTTGGAAGAGAAGCTAGGACTGCCGCTTCACAAACTCAGGGAACGGACTGAACGCTCTGGGTGTGGATCGTTTTTGTTTCGGCGGCCCCGCCAAGCTCACAAACTCTCGCGCGCTCAAGGAAGCCAAAAAGTCGCACCGTGCAAAAAATCGATTTCTTATCGTGCGTGTATCTTCACGTTGGAGTCTATACTTCTCATTCATCCCCCAGCGCCACCTAATTCGTCCGATACGGCTGAAATCTCGTCCCCCAATCCACAGCCACCACGTGCATCTCCAGCTTCTCCGCGTCCACCCGCACGATCAGGTAGTGATAAGGATTCAGTCCACGTTCTACTGACGGCTTGACCAGGTGCTCCAGCTTCACCTTGCTCGCTTCATTCGCTTTCAAGTACTCGTCCAGATTCGGCTCGCCGGTATACGCATAAATGGGCGCACCCCCGCCGCCCGATACCACCAAGTCCATACGATGCAGGCCGCTCGCATCCGTGTAGTGCTCCACCCAATGCTCAAACAAATGCTCGTGACCTGAAAACACCGCCCGAACGTGGTTCGCCTGAAACAGCGGCATATATTTGTTTCTCAGCTCGACCGTTGGCTCTTCCACCGTCGGCCCCCCATGCGGACCAGAGGAAAACGGCGCTTGATGGCAGAACACAATAATATTCGTGTACCGGCTCCGGTCCACTCCCGCGAGCTGGGCCTTCACCCATGCAAACTGCTTCTCATCCCCCGCAATATTTGCGTCGAATCCCAGCACGAACGTGTTGCCATATCCAAACGAAAACGCTGGGTACCCCGCCAGCCGATGCGCCGAGCCATCCCGCGGAATCAACTCCGACACCACATCAAAATAATTCTTCAGTGCCGGCCCGCGCTGCGCCGCATCTACCGTCAACGCCGAAGAAACATCATGATTCCCAGGTGCCAGAAAATAGGGCACATTCTCTTCCGTCGTCAGCCGGTCAATCAACGGCGTGAAGCTCACGTTCCATTCCTTCGCGTTCTGCCCGTGCTGCACCGCGTCCCCCGACTGCAGCACAAACCGCACCGGATACTCCGTGCTCTGCAGCTTTTTGATCTGCCCCAGCATCGAGTCGATAATCAGCGAGTGCTCGTACTGAATCGCCGTCCCATCCCGCCTCCCACGCGTATCCCCATGGGAGATGCTCACGAAGAGCGCGCGGAAAGAGTCTTGGGAAACCACATTAGCGGGAGTCAAGAACGAAATGGCAATCCCGCCGATGGCCGAATCCGCACGCCATACAATATTCCAGCAGAAGTGGGAGTCCGATCAACCCATGAGGTCTAACATGGAGGCCTTACCTAAAATCTCATTCGATTTGGGCGGAGTGGTCACGCTGAATGAAAGGTTCGCGGCAGGAGGCACTATTTTCTCTCAAGGCGATATCGGCGAGACGCTCATGTACGTTCAAGCAGGTCGCGTGAAACTCTCCGTGGCCTCGAAGAATGGCAAAGAGGCAATTGTCGCCATTCTTGGGCCAGGCGAATTTCTTGGTGAAACGTGCCTTGGAAGTCGGAATATTCGCGTGGGAACCGCCACCGCGATTGCTACTACGGCTCTACAAGTCATTGGAAGGAACGAGATGGTCCGAGCGCTCCACGCTGACCATGCGCTTTCCTACGCCTTCCTGTCTTATCTGCTTTCGCGCAATATTCGGCTGGAGGAGGACTTAGTCGACCAGGTTTCTCACTCCAGCGAGAGGCGACTCGCCCGCGTTCTTCTGCTGCTCGGAGGGAAGGGGAATCAGCGCAAGCTGCACGGATTTGCCGGAATATCGCAAGGAACCCTGGCTGCGATGATCGGCGTTACACGCGGGCGCGTCAATTTTTTTATGAATAAGTTCAGAAAGCATGGATTCATCAAGTACGAACGCCATCTCGACGCGAACGGTGGGATATACATTAACACTTCCCTTTTAGCTAAGGTTCTCCGCTAATAGCTTCAGCTTGTGCGCCTTGGCACTCTGAGAGTCTTGAATGCCGCTTCAACATCCTTCCTTGAATGGTAGTTGTTTCGGATGAACGTGCGAATCACACAGCATCTGGTCCGCGAGTGATGCTAAGCGGGATTCTTTGTGGTCCTCGGATGCTCGGCGCAGACGTGAGATGCGAACTCCTTGTCGCGCTGCTGTCCGAAATTCGTCTTCATCTCCTCAATGGAATTGCCAACGATCGATGATGGAGGGCTGAATACCCATGCGCATTCCGAGCAACCCCACCCTTGAAAATTCGGTCTTTCGACCCATACAAGTTTGCGACGCATCGGCCCCATGGCCACCTCGCGGTTTGAATTTAAAAGCCACGAAGACTACCGATAGCAAAGGGCCGTTGTCTGTGGGGTATCCAACACTCGCGAGAATTGCTATCTCAATCCGACGTCATGATTGAACTGTTGAATGGCGGGTGGGACAGCCTTAGCGCCACACTACGATTTTGACTTTGTCTTTTTCCGAGGGTGGCCCATCCTTGCGGGTTGGTTTTGCAAGGGTGGGTCTTTCGTTTTCTTACCAGCCTCCCGCGGCGGGTGGCCGAGACGTTGAGAGGGCTAGCGAGTTGGGGTGCCCCACACGTCGGTCTTACGTGTGGGGCTTTGACTCTCCCACGAACGGGCAACCTGGGCGTCTTCTTACTCCCTAGGCGCTGTGGTTCGCCACAACTCGTGCCACTTCCAGTCGCTGACGGCTCCATGAATTCTGCCGTGCGTGTCCCTTTTTGATTGATGTAGCAGAGCACCACGCTGTTTACGCCCCGGAATTGATCCAGGCACGAGAAGGACTTCACTTTGAACGCCCCCGATAACGGGTGACGCAACGGCGGAAGGTGGTCAACGGAAGATGCTGCATCAGCTGCGCAAACACCAGCTTGCCTCGGTTCATCGATGACCCCCACGGAGTTACGCTTTGCAGGGTGGCAGAATGGGCTTTCGCCGTTCAAATCGAGACCAAGAGAATTTGCTGCTTATACGTTTGTCATCAATAATTTACGGAAGGCAAGACGCAAAACGTTGGGACACTTCTGAAAAGCCGTCTTTTCTTAACCCGTTCAGAATCAGCACTTCTACAAGTGCTGATTCCACTCCACTTCAACTCCCCCAGAATCAACGCTTACAAAAAACCGGGGAGGGGGTCCCTCCTTCCCGCCCCCGAGTTTTGCAACTCGTCACTCCCCTTTACCCCAAGCGCCGTTGGCGAGCGGCGCCTCGCCCACGCTCTTTGCATGAGTGCACATCAGTATCATTCGGGCTTACGCTCCCCTTGTTTTCATACTCTTACGCACTCTTTTGCATCGCGCAATCCGTCAACTCTTTTGCCCTCAATCATTTCCGCACTCTTTTGCAAAAACACCCCGGGTGGGGGTACACCCCTCCAGCCAACGACGCTAAGAAGATCGAGGAACAGTCAATGAGGATTGAGAGGAAACTACACGGCGAGTCTTTGCTCCGCAAGCAAATGAGCGGGCACTTTGCGCAAATCCCAAACCAGCCCGCACCACGAAAGCATTTTCAGCATGTAATACGTAATGTCGATCTCCCACCAATAAAATCCTTGCCGCGCCGAGGCCATAAAGTGATGGTGGTTGTTATGCCACCCTTCGCCCAGCGTAAGCACCGCCAGCAGCCAGTTGTTGCGGCTCGTGTCGCTTGTCTCGTAGCGCCGCGTTCCAAAAAGGTGCGAAAGCGAATTGATCGTAAACGTGTCGTGCCACAGCAGCACCGTGCTCAGGCAGAATCCCCAAACAAACAGCGGCCATCCGCCGATCAGAATAAGAATCGCCGCCAGAACGATCGGCGGCACGAGGTGATACTTGTTCAGCCAGCGCAATTCGGGATATTTCGCAAAGTCGCCGATGTATTCGAGCGGCGTAACATCGTATTTATCGGTAATAAACCAACCCACGTGCGCCCAAAGGAATCCGAAGAGCGTGGGCGAATGCATATCCAGATGCTGATCCGAGTGCCGGTGATGGTGCCGGTGATGTCCCGCCCACCACAGCACTCCCTTCTGCGCGGAAGTCATCGCCAGAAACGCCATCACGAATTGAAAGACCCGGCTGGTCTTGTACGAACGGTGCGCGAAATAACGGTGATAGCCCGCGGTAACGAAAAACATTCGCACCGCCACCAGCGCCAAGCACGCTGCAAGATACGACCAGCGAAAATGCACGAAAAATACGCCAAGAGCCAGGAGATGAATCACCGCAAACGGAAGGGCCAAAACAAGTGAAATGCGGGAGCCATTGGGCAAAGGTATGGACAAAGCGCGTGAGGCCATTCGGGGACTTCCTTCGCGTCAGGCAGACGCTCTTACAACTTTTCTGCGAGCGCGAAAAATCCTGCCGGCGCCTAAAAAGAATGGCAGCATGGCTCACCGCATTCAGTCTGGGGCCGCGCATCGCGCCGGTCAAGACGTACCGAAGGACAGGTAGGAGAGATGTGCAAAATTGCACACAAGCTCGCTTCTCGCGCTGCTAATCAGCAACGCTCATTCCCCGAGAAGAACTCTTCTCGCAGATGTGCTATCGTCCGTTTGCAAGAGAATTTCTCGATTTCGCGCTTCGACTCGCATCCGGAGATTTTGCAGGGAGCAGAGGAAAAATGGCAGAACGCCCCGTACTCGTTGGACTCGTACCCCAGGTAGTCGTTCTCGACCCCGGAGATCAAATCTCCTGGATCTCCGACGCCGGCAATCTTCGCGTCGAATTCGACGTCAACCGCTGCCCTTTTTCTTCGAATATTTTCCAAGCCCCTGCAGGCATGCGCCTGCTGAGCGGCCCGCCCCGCGTCGGTCTGAAGGGCGCTACCTACAAGTACCGCCTTTGGCTCAACGACCAGCTCGTCGGCCAAGGCGAAGTTATCCTCCGCGAAAAATAACACGCGAAGGAAAAAGCCCGGCAGCAAAATCCGCCGGGCCTTTAGAAAGGAACATGGATTTTTAGAGCGTGCTGAAATCTCGGGCGAACGAAACTGTGCGGAACTCGCAGCTCAGGCTTTTGCCAATCGTGAAGCTCTAAGACTTGGGCTGTTTGGCCCAGCCTATTTAGGTTGTTTAGCGATAATCAGTGCCTTGATCTTCTCGTACGTTGCCGCTGGAACGATCTTCTTATTCAGCAGATCGGTCTTCGTCTTGTACGGCCGGCCGTCGATGATTTTCTGCGAATACGCATCGCCGATGCCCGGCAGCGCTTTTAACTGATCCTTGGTCGCTGTATTGATATCGATCAAATCGCTTGCTTTGGGCGCGGCTTGCGCAGCGGCTGGCTTCGGTTGCGCGGCCGCAGTCTGCGCATGCGCATACGCGCCACTCACTCCCAAAATCAAAAGCAGAGCCGCCAAAATCGTCCTGCTCAGTCGTTTTGTCATTTCGTTCTCTCCTTTTTGTTCGTACTATGGTTTTTCCGGCGCGAGTCTCTCACTTCGCCGGTTTGTATCCTGCCTTTATGGCATCCGCCTCCAACATGTATTTGCCGTGCTTCGTCTTTCCGTACCAGCGCGTTCCCTGCTTGTGGTAAACGCCAGTGTCGGTGTTGATCCACACCACGCCTGCCGCGTTCGCCGGAGGCGTCTGCGTCTTTGCCGGCGTAGCAGAGGCTTGCGCTGGAGAAGCCGAAGCTGGGGAAGGAGAAGCAGAAGCCGAAGGCGTTGGCTTTGCGGCAGCGGGCGCACTCGAGGCAGACGCAGACGATTGCGGTTTGTCTGAACCGCTCGATTGCGGCGATTGTGCGATCAACTCCGCGCCGCTAACGAAAAACACGCACGCCACGAGCAGGGCCAGAGCCAGCTTCTTGGTATCGCGTTTCATCGTTTTGCTTCTCGCTGAATTGCGTGCCCACTGGAACGCGGGCTCGCTCGAATTTCGGCATGATGGCGAAGAAAACGGATGAAGTCAATATGGAAGAGGGTAAGATTCGCTGGCCAATTGGACAGTGAGACTTCGGTTCAAGGAATTGTCCGCTGAAGGCAGTCTCGCGCGAGCAAGCTTACGCAATCAGTCGCCAACCACCGCGCTTCGTGCGGTTTCCACCGATTCGGCCAGCCCGCGACGGACCGGCCCCAGCACAAACGCCGGGACCTCGCGTTCGGGAGCCAGCGAAAGATTGGTGGCCCGGCGCGGAAACTCGGTGCGATGATCCAGCTTCATTCCCGCCTCACGGAGGAACTCGGCGGAAAAGCCCATATCTTCGGCGCGGTCGACACCCCAAAACCACAGCTTCTCCTCATGGCGCTGCAGGAAATCCAGAGACTCTTCAAGCTTCTTCATGGCGCGGTCAAAGGAGGACGCCAGAAAGAAAACCCCAAGATTCCACGCGTGGCGAGGGTAGAAGACCTGGATGCGAACACAATACTTACCGGACTGATTTTTTTCCATACTGCAGCGGTAGTCATTGCGGACAGTGGAAGATGTGCGAGAGGTAGTCTTCTTCGTATTCATAAAGTCCTGAGGTCTAGGGCCTGGGGGGCCATGGGAGATTCGGTTCCGATTTCGGCTGGCTTCCCGCCGCTCGTGTATTCGAACGGGCGCAGACGCGAGCCTGAAATCGGCTACTTGGGAGACAGCAATAGGCTACCGAGGTGCGAAGAGAAAGACAAGCTTGCTACAAAAAGTTTGTAAGTTATTTATTTTCAATTACTTAGACTAGCCAAGATCGCCAAAACCCTTCAGTTTTTCCGGCATCACTTGTAGCTTGCCCTCTTTTTTCAGGCGGTCTTCCAGGGCCGTCCGGAAGGCCTCAAAGGCGATTGAACGCTTATTTTGCAGTACAGCGTCTGTGATTTCCTTCTTTTGTTTCTCAAAATCTGCGGCGTTAGGCTCTTGTTTGTCCACAACTTCGTAGACGAGCCAATTAGCACCGAGGTTCAGCGGCGGGCCGACGATGCCGGTCTTCAACTGAAACGCGGCGGCGAGCTGTTTGCCGCTGGCAACATTGGGAATGGACCCGGCGCGAGCAAATTCCTCGCTCGTCTTGGCCTCCAGGGCTAGTGCTTTGGCAGCGGCGTCGAACTTTTCTCCCGCCTTTACTCTCTTGGCCAACTCATCCGCCTTGGTGCGGGCTTCGGCCGATGCCTTTTCCTGCTTCAGTTCGGCCACCACTTTATCCCGTACCTCTTCAAGAGATCCCTGGTGTGCGGGAAGGATCTGCTTGATGGAGAGCACCAGGTAACCGCGATCCGTCTGCACCGGAAGGCTCAGTTCGCCCTGCCGCAACCGGAAGATGGAATCGCTGACCTTGGTCTGCGGCGAGTTTCCCAATTCGACCAGGGGATCGGTCGCCGCGACGGGGCGCGTTTCCCCCACGGTGAGGTGGTACTGCTTGGCCAGGTCGTCGATCGAAACCTTATTTGACTGGCGGATGGCCTGGGAGAGTTGGTCGGCGATACCGCTCGCTTGCTTATCGGCCTCGGAAAGAAGCAGCGGTGTGCGGATGGAATCCTTTACCTCATCGAAAGGCTTGGTGTGGGCCGCTTCCTTATCGATGATCTTAATGATGTGGAAGCCGTATTGCGTCTTGATCAGGTCCGAGATACTGCCCTTCGGAAGTGAAAACGCCGCCTTCTCGAACTCTGGCACCGTCTGGCCCTGGACGATCCAACCCAGGTCTCCGCCCTTGTCTCTCGAACCGGGATTCCCAGGGGTACCGCCGTCCTCGGAGTATTTCTTTGCGAGATCCTCGAAATTGACGCCCTTTTTGGCCTGGTTCAAAATATCTTGAGCCTTCTTCTTAATCTCTTCGACTTCAGCGTCAGGCTTTCCAACGGTCATCAGCAGGATGTGCTCGACGTGCACCCGGTTCGGCACCTGATAGTCCTGGATGTTCTTCTGGTATTGGGCCTTCAATTGATCATCAGAGACCTGCATGCTCTGGCGAATCTGGTTCACGTCGACAATGGCGTAGCGCACCACGCGCTTTTCCGGGACTTGATACTTTGCCCTGTTCTTTTCGAAGCTGGCATTCACCTCGGCATCATCCACGTTAATCTTTGCCAGCAGATCTTCCGGTTTGATGTAAGCGTAATCCAGTTTTACCTTCTGGTTGCGGTAGACGAATTCTTCCTGCAGCTCCGCGGGGCCCGCGCTGATCCCGTCGGTCACCAGCTTCTGGAACTTTTCCTGGAGCATGCCTTGCCGAACCATCTCTTCGAACTGCGGAACATTCATTTGAGTGCGCGATTGGACCAGAGAGGCGTACTGATCCGGCGCGATGGGCGAATCTCCGTTGAAGGCGGCCGGCAAGATAAGCTTGATGCGGTCGGCAATCTCATCATTGGAGACGCGAATGCCGAGCTGGCCGGCCTCGTATTCCATTTCCTTCTGAAGGAGGAGCTGCTGCAGAATTCGCTGGGCATAGTAGGGCTCAAGCATCGGGGGCACTTGATTGGTCTGCTTGATCTGGTTGAGCTGCTGGCGAATTTCGGCGACCGTGATGGTCTGATCGCCCACTTTGGCCACCGCATCCGTGGACGTCCGGGTGTCACCCGGACCGCTCGGCACAAGATAGAGCAGCATGCCGCCCGACAAAGCCAGCACGACCACACCGAGAAAGATGCGCGAAAAAAGTTTTTGCGTGTTATCCGAGCTGCCAGCCATCTGCTGAATCCCCCGAGTCCTAAGCAAACATACCATTATAGGAGATCAAGCCCCGCTCCTCAAATAGAATCGTGGCTGGGGGTGCACGCCATAGGAATGGTATGAGGCTAAGGTCGGCCTTTTTTTATCTTTTCTTACGGCATATAATGCCGTAGGATAGATCCATGAAAATTCCTCCTGAAGTACCTTCGTCCATACGTGCACTGGCCGCAGTTTTGTCTCAACCTAAACCGATGCGCCGGGGGTCCGTCTCCGAGCGCACCATGAAATGCGGTAAAGCAGGCTGCCCCTGCCAAGAGGATCACAAAGCGCGTCACGGCCCTTATTACAGCTTGACCCGGCCGATGGAAGGGAAAACCCACTCCCGGTATCTAAGCCCGGAACAAGCCGAGCTCGCGCGGCAGCAAATCGAGCAAGGGCATAAGTTTCGGGAACAGGTGGAGCAGTATCGGGAGGCTTGTGAACAATGGGCGGATGCCCAACTGGAACGGCCAGAGGCGGCTTCCAGAGAGGGGGCCGAAAAAGGGGGCTCCAAACTGACCTTCAAAACGAAATCGTCCGGGAAATCGAAACACTCTTAGGGTGCCCGTCGATCGCCGACTTGGATTTCGAAGCGGTAGAAATGGCGGCGCGGCGCCAGGCTTTGCGCTTGGCAGCGCGTGCGCTGGAACAACGGCTCAACACGGACACCAGCGATCATGTGGGACCGCAACTGCCCTGCCCCTGCGGAGGTTCCGCCCAGTATCATGGTCGTCACGGAAAGACCTTCGAAAGCGTACTGGGGCCTTTGCACCTACAGCGCGCTTACTATCACTGTGAGCAATGCGAGAGCGGATTCTGTCCGCGGGACCGGGCTCTGGGGCTGGAATCGTTTTCGCTGACGCCCGGCGTTCTGCGCATGACGACCAGCGCAGCAGCACTGCTGAGTTTCGAAGAAAGCAGCGGGTTATTGCACGAATTAGCGGGGGCGGAAGTCAGTGCCAAGCAGGTGGAACGAGCCGCAGAAGCGCTGGGGGCCGAGATCGCCGTCGATGAACACCAGCAAGTCGAAAAGATGGGCGAAGTGGCTCCCACCATGTACCTGGGAATGGATGGTACCGGGGTGCCGATGCGTACCCAAGAAGTTGCGGATCGCGCGGGCAAGCAAGCCGACGGCTCGGCCAAAACCCGCGAAGCCAAGCTGGTCACCATCTGGACGGCGGAATCGCGCGACGAGGAAGGCCAACCAGTGCGCGATCCAGGATCGATTACTTATTCGGCCGCGATTGAAAGCGCCGCGACTCTGGATACCAGCCGCGACCTCTCGGACTTCGCGGCGCGCGTACAGCGCGAGGCCAGCCGCCGTGGTTTCACCGAAGCTCAGCGTCACACGGTGTTGGGCGATGGCTTGGCCTGGATTTGGAACACCGCTACGGAACTATTCCCGCAAGCCACTCAGATTCTCGACCGCTTTCATGCCAAAGAACATCTCAGCCACGTGGGAAAGATCATTTATGGGGACAGCCCAGAAGGCAAACTATGGATCCAGGCGCGCTATGATGAACTCGATGAGGGTCGCCTGAAATCCCTGGTGCAAGCGCTGCATGGCCACGCAGGCCAACACAAAGAGGCACGGGAATGTGTACGCTACATCTGGAACAATCGGCGTCGCATGCGCTATCCAAAGTTCCACAAACGAGGCTTCTGCACGTCGACCGGCGTGGTGGAGGCCGGCTGTAAAGTGGTGATCGGCACCCGGCTCAAGCGGGCGGGCGGGCATGCATTGGACCGTAAAGGGGGCAAACACTATCATCGCCCTGCGCTGTAGCAAACTGAGCGGACGCTTTGAGGATTTCTGGGAACGCCGTTCAGCTCAAAGGAAGACGGCCGCATGACTTCATCGCCCAATTCTGATGTACGCCCCGTGGCTGGGGAGCGGCTCCCTTTCCGAGCGGGCCTTCGTTCCCGTTATCAGCAAGCCCGGCAGGCCTCAAGCCGCAAACCCTGGTCTTAATGGGAGTCAGCGAGATGTACGGTAAGCGTTAATCAGGCACTTGGACTAGCGGAGCGCGAGTTGTTTGTCAATTAATATATATAACTATTCATATAATAGTCCACTGGACGAAGTAAGCCACAGCCTGTCTCAGAGCGAGTTTCAGCCCGATGTTCAGGTTCCCGTAGTTGTGCAGCACAAATGCACAAACCACGAAAATGCCAATGAGAACGCCGAAGCGCGCACCTTCCGTAGTGCCCGATCCGCCCTGATGTATCATTGCGAAAATTATGGCGATAACCAGGATCGATATGAAAGTTGCGACGAATCCGATCGGCATAACAGTCATCATTTCTTCCTTAGGTCGGAATACGGCCGGGTACTTGCGGCCTTCATTGATAAGACCTGGCACCAGCCAAAACACTAAGAAACCAAAGGCAAAAGACGCGACCGTGCCACCAAGCGCCGCCAGCCCGAGACTTGAATAGTTCATTTGCACTCCTTTACCAATTGCGGATCAAAATCAAAGTCGGTTCGGCAGGACTGGTTCGCCCAAACAATGATGATTTTGGTAGGGCGAGATCGATGCCACTCCTCGCATTCAGAAGGGGTTTATAACACAGTCTTGGGCCTACTCTGATTAGCCCTGACCGGAGATGCGTGAAGTAATACTTCACTGGACGGTTACAGCGTTCGTCCAAGTGCCGCGACGGTTCGCTTCGATTGCTTCTCGAACGCGGTTTCGGGATAACTTCCGTATAGCCGACAAACAGGGAGTCAGGTTGGCTTGGAGGTAGGGGTTGGGAAAGGCTTTGATGGAACTCAGCTCGTTAGCGGGCTATTTTTGAAAGTGTCACGAGTGCTCGCCTTCGCTCTAAGAGGTGCTTTGGATGGAGGGCGTTTGTATCAGCATCTTGCTCTGCTGGCGGTGGCCAGGGTGGTTGGGGTCGGTGAATTCGAGCAGTTCGATGGGCGCGCCGTTTTCGACTATGAACGCGACGCGGACGCCGTCGGATGGGCTGTTAGGAGGAATCAGGATTTCGCGGCCAGCAAGCTCGGAGGCGAGATCAGCCACTTCAAACGCCACGTGCGGAACGTACCGGACGAGATCAGGGACCGCTGCGTCCGCTTCGAAACGCATCCACTCCACGCCGAATTCGCTTTTCTCGTGGCTGACGACAAAGACTTTCAGGTGTTTCAAGTGGGTCTCCCCAGGCTTCGCTTCGGTAGTGGGAATTCCGATGTGATGGTACCGGCGCATTGTTTTTCGCTCTCCGTGGAATTGGCACAAATTCTACGCTATCGTTACCGCGTTTGAAACCGCGCCCTCGTGGCCGGACTTTTGAGGCACGAAGTCAATTGTACTTCACTGGTTTTGGCGCAAGTCAGATTCGTAATGGATGACGGGCTAACCGGAAGTTATCCCGACTCAGACGGCTGGTTGTGGGAAGTCGCGACCTCTCAGTCCACGTGCTCGTGGCACACTGTAGTCGGGTAATCGGAAACCAAGTGCTTTTGGCTTCTCAACGAGCAAGCCACAGCGCATAGCGAATCGCCTGAAACACTGGCCACTGATGTCGGGCTCGCAGGATGCAGTACCAATCGAAGAGGGATGGCGATTTCATAATTGGCCCACTGACTGGGGCCGTCGTACCTACGGATAGATAGTGCCTAGCGAGCGCACTTCGTTTCATCCCGATCGAGGATGGGAATCTGGAACTGGTCCTAGGGAATTTGCAAGAAAACAACGTACGCAGCGTTTACAAGGGCAAACGCACGCTGCGGTAAATTACCTAGCTGCCGGGGGGCGATTCCACGCTGCGGTAAATTACCTAGCTGCCGGGGGGCGATTCCACACATTATAAAAGGGCGCCCCTTTGGTGTAGGTTTTGAGTGCTTGGCTCATTCCCCTACAGAAAGGAACACCCTCTATGACTAGCACTAAAT
>Ga0209446_1000012_pt1 | contig 58813 bp, 45 predicted proteins | sample BogFormECP04_OM2_FD_188242 | JGI IMG/M metagenome (GOLD analysis project Ga0209446, IMG submission 188242) | Bog forest soil microbial communities from Calvert Island, British Columbia, Canada - ECP04_OM2 (SPAdes) (version 2) | ecosystem: Environmental > Aquatic > Freshwater > Wetlands > Bog ... | reverse complement strand
GGGAGGGGACCCAGCTCTTGTTACCGAGCCTCTAAAATGTGATCGTGCCTCCACGATTCGTTACGTTGCTACTTCTTTACGTCGTTAGTTCCATCTTGCAGTACACTGCCGAGTTCGCCGAGGAGCACTCTTGGACAAGCGCATCTCATCTGATGACGCCGCCATCGAAAAGCTGGGCGATGGCGCCACCATCCTCATGGGTGGCTTCGGCCTCTGCGGCATCCCCGAAAACCTGATCGCCGCCGTCCGCCGCAAAGGCACAAAGAATCTGACCATCGTCAGCAACAACGCCGGCATCGACGACTTCGGCATCGGCGTCCTCCTGCAAAATCGCCAAGTCAAAAAAATGATCTCCACCTACGTCGGCGAAAACAAGCTCTTCGAGCAACTCGTCCTTAGCGGCGAACTGCAAGTCGAGCTGAATCCGCAAGGCACCCTGGCTGAACGTCTCCGCGCTGGCGGCGCAGGCATCCCCGCGTTCTACACCCCAACAGGTGTCGGCACCATGGTTGCCGAAGGCAAAGAAACCCGCGATTTTGACGGCCGCCAGTTCGTCCTCGAGCACGCCATTCGCGGCAACTTTGCCTTCATCAAAGCCTGGAAGGGTGATCGCTGGGGCAATCTCGTCTATCGCAAAACCGCGCGCAACTTCAATCCCATGATGGCCACCGCCGCAGATTACGTAATCGCCGAAGTCGAACAGCTAGTTGAGCTTGGCCAGCTCCCGCCAGATCAGGTTCACACCCCAGGCATCTTCGTAGACGCCATCCTGAAAGGCGCCGCATACGAAAAACGCATCGAGCGCCGCACCACAAGGAAATCATGACACCGCGCTGTACTTTCGCGCTGCTTATTTCAACCACCCTCTTGCTCGTGCTGATGCCGCAACTTCGTGCTGAATCACCGGCAGAATTCGATGGTGCACGCGCCTACGAGCATGTCCGCCATCTCGTGGAAATCGGGTCAAGGCCGCCCGCATCCGACGGAATTCACCGCGCGCAGGCTTACATCATCGGCCAGCTAAAGAGCTACGGGTGCCCCGTAGATGAGCATGACTTCCACGGATCGAGCGTACTTGGCAATCTTGCGATGAAAAATATTCTTGTCAAGCTTCCCGGCGCCAATCCCGGCATCGTTCTCTACACCACGCACTACGACACAGTGCGTATTCCCAACTTTGTCGGCGCCGACGATGGCGGCTCCGGCACGGGAACTATGCTCGAGCTCGCGCGTTTGTTCTGCTCACGAAAAAATTCGCTCAACGTCTGGATAGTCTTTTTCGACGGTGAAGAGGCACAAGGCAATTGGACCGATAAGGCCAGCATTCAATGGAAGGATAACAACAATACCTACGGCAGCCGCGAATTGGCCGCGCAAATGGCACTTTCCGGCGAACTCAAGCGCACCAAAGCCATGATCCTGGCCGACATGATTGGCCCCGCAAAAGTCAGAATCACGCGCGACACGGGTTCCACTCGGTGGCTCACGGATTTCATCTGGGACACCGCCGCGCAACTTGGCTACAAAAACAATTTCGTCAACGAAGACTATGCCGTTGGCGGTGACGACCACTTTTCGTTCATTCGCAGGGGCGTCGCCGGCTGCGACCTCATCGACTTTTCCGTCCGAGACACCTACTGGCATACGCCGCAAGACACGCTCGACAAGGTGGATGCGCGTAGCCTTGCCATCGTCGGCCAGGTACTGGCCGCGACATTGCCAAGGTTCGAGAAGAAATTTCGGTAAGCCCTTGTAGATGCCGGGCTTTAGCCCGGCGCATTTATTTTGAGTTTTGGCCTTTAACTATAAACTGTCGACTGTGAACTTCCGATGCCTCTAACCGACGAACAAAAACGCGAACGCATCGCGCGCCGCATCGCTCGCGAACTGCGCGACGGCTATTACGTCAATCTCGGCATTGGCATGCCGACGCAAGTCGCCAACTATGTTCCGAGAGGCATGGACGTGATTCTTCAATCGGAAAATGGCATGTTAGGTGTCGGCCCGTATCCGCTCGATTCCGAAGTCGACCCCGACCTTATCAACGCCGGCAAAGAAACCGTCACCGAACTTCCCGGCACATCTTATTTTTCTTCCGCAGATTCCTTCGCCATGATTCGTGGCGGCCACGTTGATCTCACTGTACTCGGCGCGCTGCAAGTTGACGAAAAGGGAACTCTGGCGAATTGGGCCATTCCCGGCAAAATGCTCAAAGGCATGGGTGGCGCCATGGATCTCGTTGCCGGCGCCAAACGCGTCTTTATCGCCATGGAGCACGCTACGCGCGACAACAAACCGAAAATCCTGAAAAAGTGTACCCTCCCACTCACCGGCGTGGAAGTCGTCGATCACATCGTCACCGAGCTCGCCTTCATCGACGTCACTCCCGAAGGCCTCGTCCTCCGCGAGCTAGCCCCAGACGCCACCCTAAAACAGGTTCAATCTCTGACCGAGCCTAAATTGTGGATTCCTGCAGCCGGTCCTAGACCAATGCCGGTTTGATCGAAAGCAGACGTTCTTCTCTGTGCCCTCTGTGTTCTCTACGAACTCCGTGTAAATGTTTTTTCTTACGAAGAAGAACTGCTGAGATGCCGCGCCGTGCTGAAGGAATAATGAAGCGCGGAAAAGATGCTGAAAAAAGTCACGCCATAAACAAGCAGATGGATGATCTTTCTGAGATGGAAGTCAGGATAAGCAGCGGAAAAAACGACGGTGAAAACGAGAATGATCTGAAAAGCCGTGGTCATTTTGCCGTAGATGCTGGGCGGAAATGGCCGGTAACCGGAAATGAGCAGAATCACCACGGCCACGACAAGAATCAGTATGTCGCGGCTGAAAACGATGATTGTAAGCCACCACGCGATCTGCTTCTTAAACGCCAGAATGATGAACGAAGACGATAGCAGCAGCTTGTCGGCGATCGGATCGAGATAAGCGCCGAGAGACGACCGCTGATTCAGGCTGCGCGCGAGCAACCCGTCGATGCCGTCCGACAGCCCCGCGATAACAAGCACCAGTAAAGCCCATTTATAACGCTCATAGGAAATGAGAATAAGAAAGAACGGCAGGAAGCCGAGTCGAAGCAAAGTGATTTGGTTGGGAACCGTCCAGATGCGGCCTTTCATTACAATTCAGGATAGCGCAGTTCCGGCGGCCCTTGTCATGCAATTTATGTCATCCAAATGTTGTCGTGGAAATCGAGTCACGCGAATTGCGAGAGGTATTCGGTAAGCGAGCGGCCGATCTTGCGCGCGAAAAGCTCATTCATTGAAGGAATGGAGCCGCTCGGCTCATCGAGCGACACGCGTTCGACCCGGTTCATAGGAAAGAAAATCGTCGGAAACCCGATACGTTCGCCGTCGGGCTCGTTAATCTGGCGGATAAAATGGTCGAACGAATTCAGATCGATACCTCGAAGCGTCACGCCGGAAGGATTAATATCCAGCAGCTCGCCCCAAACCTTCTCTTTGGGTGTGTGCAAACTTACGACGATGATGGAATGCGGATTCATAAGCTGGGTGTGAACTCTGTTCTTTTACAGAGTACAGGAATTGCCTCCCGGCGTGGGATGAGTTGCCGAAACAGCCGATACGCACCTGCCAACTTCCAGGGAAGAACCCTGCTGCGAAAACGGAGTGGGATCGCGGTAGTGCACAATCATCAATACAAAGCTCGCGACAATCACGAGCCCCGCAAGCCATCCTAAAATGTGGGCTCTCCGGCGTTCACCAGCATTCATGGGCTGCCTGTCTGCGAACATCTTCCCCAAAATGAACCCAGCTGCCAGGCCGCCACCATGCGCCCAATTGTCCATGGCCATGAAACCAGAAAAGCCCAGTACGAACAGAATGACAACCGAGCTAATCAGCCGCGAACGCAAATCGCGCATGTAGGCGCCCCCTCGCTTTGACGTGACCGCGAGCATGACTCCTACAAGGCCTAACAATGCGCCGCTTGCGCCCAACGAGAAGTGCCCGGTAAACGCGCTCAACAGGAATCCAAACGCCCCCGTGAACACATAGATAAACAAGTACCGCGCGGAGCCGTACAGTTCTTCAATGGTCGGACCAAATTGCATCAACGCCATCATGTTGAAGCCGATGTGAATCAGTCCGCCGTGGAGAAACATCGCGGTGACCAGTCTCCACCATTCGTTCAAGAAAAAAATCGCCGGGCCGTAACTCGCACCGAGGCGGTATTGGGGCTCACCGGACAGTCCCCACAAAATGGTGAGGCCTCCTCCCCGGCCAACGGCAGCGTATGCAAGCCAACTGACACCGAGCATCACAAAGTTTGCGATCAAAAGTGCAGAGGTCACGGGCGCTTCGTGCTCGCCGAAGATTCCCGAAAACTTCTTGCTGAGAGCGGCGAGAGAAAAGCGCAGACTCGTGCCGCAAACGTGGCATCTCGTCGCGGTGATGCCCACCAGCGACCCGCAGGCAGGGCAAATCTGCGGCCTGGGCTGCTGTTCGCCGCCGCCCCCAAAAAATCCCCGCACGAAACTCTTCCAGCGCTCCAAACGTCGCTGCCACACATACGAAAGCGCCAATTCTCCTCCTTGCGAGCCACGCACCGCGTTCCTATAATACAGAATTCGCAGCTTTTTACCGTGAACGAGGAGCCGTGACCATTACCATGGACAAATTCGAGGAATTCGGCCGCCGCATCGACGAAGAACTAACGCGCCTTCGCAACTATATCGATAAAGAAGTTGCACCCGAAACGGAAAAGCGCACGGCCACATTTCTGCGCGAAGTGTCAGAAAAATTCTCGCAATTCGCTACCAAGCTCGAATCGCGCACAGCGGCCCGTGCCGAACGGGATGCACAGAAACCGCCATCGCAGCCATGATGCGAGCCAACTTGTGACTTGCTCCAAGGGCACGCGCCGCCGATCGAGCTTTCTCCATCCGCTGAACTTTCCCTTCAGCGTTCTATCACACCTCGCTTGCTTTTTCCTGCTTGCCATTATTGGGGGATGCGCCTCGCGCCATGTCACAGCGGGTGGGCAGCCTGCTCCTTCGCCACCGTCAACCGCATCGCCGGACACGATTGAATCCACCAAACGCTCCACAGATGCTGAACCGTCGACAACACCTGCGACGCCTCCGGGCGCCCGTGCGCCGAAACGGGGAAAGCCGTCGCAGAGCCCCGCGCCAGCAGGTTACTTCGAAGAAGGCAATGCTTCCTGGTACGGGGTGCCATTCAACGGGCGGCGCGCCTCGAATGGCGAGATCTACGATATGTACAAGCTGACGGCGGCACACCGAACGCTGCCGTTTGAAACCGTGGTGCGCGTGACGAATCTTCACAACGGCAAATCCACGACGGTTCGCATCACCGATCGCGGGCCGTTTGTCGACAATCGTATCATCGATCTTTCGCTCGCCGCGGCGCGCGAGATTGAATCGATCGGCCCGGGCGTCGTGCCCGTGCGCGTGGAAGTTCTCACGCAGGGTATCGATCCCACCGGCGGATTCTTTACGGTGCAAATCGGCGCGTTTCGCGATCAGGGCAACGCGCAGAGATTGCGCGACCGTTTGAATCTCTCGTATTCGCCGATTTTCATTCAGCAGTACGATTCGCCTGACGGCACCTTCTACCGCGTTCGAGTCGGCAAAGTGTCCGGCGAAGACGCCGCACGCCAATTCGGAGAGCAGCTGCGCAACCGCGAGGGAGTTACACCAATCGTTGTGCGTCTGGATGAAGCGACACCTTCGGGAGGGAACTGATGAGCGCTGACTGCCTGTTCTGTAAAATCGCCGCGAAGAAAATTCCGTCCAAGATTGTTTACGAAGATCCCGATATTTTTGCGTTTGAGGACATCAGCCCGCAGGCTCCCACGCACATCCTGCTTGTGCCGCGAAAACATTTTGTTTCGCTTGACGACGCCACGCACGAAGATCAAGCGGTGATCGGCAAATTGCACCTGGTCGCCGCGCAGCTCGCTCGAGAGCGCAATCTGCTTGATGGTTACCGCACGGTCTTCAACAATGGCACTGGCGCCGGCCAGTCCGTGTTTCACCTGCATCTGCACTTGCTCGGCGGCCGCCAATTCCGCTGGCCGCCGGGGTAGCGCCCGTCACACCAGCTCGACGACTTCACGTTCGAGGTTCGTTTCGCGCAGCAAGGTTATAATGGCCCGATCCATTGTCGCGAGCTTCCCCTGCTTATGCATCGCAAGTCCCAACAAATAGGCATCGGTCACTTGCTGATGGCCCGCCAGCCGCGCGGTGAGTCGTTCAAGTGCTTGGGTGAAGCTGATCTCATCCGCCCAGAACTTGTGCGCGGGATGGGCAAGGTTCGCCTTCAGAAGCACAAGAGCATCGCTCGGGCTGAGCGCGTTTTGAGAGAAAGAGGGATTAGAGAGTATCCGCACGAAGGCTGTCTGCGTCAGGGGGCAGGTTGCCCACCCCTCATACGCATGCTGCGAGAGCCACGCTTGGACCTTTTCGTGCGCCACATGGTGCGGCCAAGCCATTGCGACAAGAACATTCACGTCTAGCAGAAAAGCAGCGTTCAAGATATCTCGTCCTCAAGCCTCTTGATGTCCTCAGCGGTTACCCGCTCTGAACAGGGGGGCAAGTCTGCGACGTGAAAGCCGTTGACAATACGGGTCCGCAAAGGTGCGTGCAATCCCCGGCGCACCAGGTCTGAAACGGCCTTGCCGATGGCAACATCCCGGCTCTTGGCGTATGCCCTCACTTCCTGAAGAACATCATCGTCCAAGGAGAGCGTGGTTCTCATTTTCTAATGATGCCATGAAGGACAGATGATGTCAATACGACAAAAGACGCATCATCCAAGAGCATCGATGCCGGACTCGACCTTACGTGACCGCCAACAGAATGCTTGCAGGGTCGCTTGCCTGCCAATGCTTATTCGTAACGGAGAGCGACTAGCGGATCCACTTTCGTCGCGCGGTGGGCGGGGATCCAGCACGCGAATAGTGCGACGGCAGAAATAACGACTACTGCCGTAGCGTAAGTAACTGGGTCTGATCCACTGACGCCGATTAACAGCTTGGCCATTGCGCGAGTGAGGGCCCATGAGGAGGCTACGCCAAGAATAACTCCCGCGCTTATCAGCGCGAGTCCCGTGCCAAGAGCGAGCTTCAGAATGTCGTTGCGGTCGGCACCAAGTGCCACGCGAATGCCCATTTCTCGCGTACGCTGGACAATTCCAAACGAAACGATTCCGTAAACGCCGATGACGGCGAGCGTAAGACCCAGGAATCCCAAGGCCGCAGCCAGAGAAGCGGCTAGACGAAAGACGAACAACCCGCCGAGTCCGCGCACAGTTTGTTGCATGGTGCGGAGGTCAATGATGGGCAAATCCGGCGCAAGGGCGCGGACCTGCTCTTGTACAGCGACCCCGAGCGATTCAGGTGGGATAGAAGACCGAATCTGAAGCGACAGCCGCGAGCTGAAATTTTGCGCGAGGGGAAGATAAAAGTAGGGCTGAGAATCCGGTGAAAGAAAGAAGTATTGCCCGTCCTGCACGACGCCAATCACTTCGACATAAGGCCCGCTTTCACCAGCCCATCGGAAACGCTTGCCAACCGGATCTTCGTTTGGCCATAGTTTCTTGGCCATAGTCCGATTCACGATGGCGACTTGCGGCGCTGCTTCGTTGTCTGAATCGGCGAAAGCGCGGCCACGCAGAATGGGAATGCGCATCGTTGCAAAGTAAGCGGGATCAATACTATTGAAAGAAGTCTCTGGCGGCTGCTGGCCGGCAACCAGCGGATGACCTTCCACAGAAACGAATCCCACACGGCCAGGAATTCCGAGAGGCACAGCAAAAGAAAGACTGGCCGATTCGACTCCGGACATTGCGCTGGCCCTGCTTTCAAGTTCGCGATAAAACGCTTCTGCATGGATTTCGTCGTAACCGATTTGTTGCGGATCCAACATCACGTTCAAAACGTGATCAGGATCGAATCCGAGGTACATCCGCTCGGTCTGCCGGAGGCTACGAACAAAAAGTCCCGCGACAATCAGGAGGATGAGCGACCCCGCTACCTGCGCAACCACCAGGGCGCTGCGTATGCGAGAGCCACCCCGCACGGACGAGTCGCCTCGCCCGCCTCCTTGCAGAATGTCATTCACCTCGGCGCGACTGGCGCGACGCGCCGATAAGAGGCCGACCAGAACGCCGGTTAGAATCGCCGCCGAGAGTGTGTAGGAAAAAACGCGCCAATCCAGGCTGCAATCCATTTTGTAAGCAAAATTTGTGGTGGTGGTCACCGAATGAAGAGCCGAGCCGCTCGCTTTGATCGCCCATTTGCCGAAAAGCACGCCCAGGATCCCGCCGAGCAAGGAGAGAAGAAGGCTCTCGGTGAGCATTTGACGCAAGAGGCGGCTGCGGCCCGCGCCCAAAGCGGAACGAATGGCCATCTCACGCTGGCGCGCGGCCGCTCGCGCCAAAAGAATATTCGCAACGTTCATACACGCCAGCAACAAAACGAGACCCGCAAGAACAAAAAAGAGACCGGCAATGAAGGGAACGAAGCTCGAGACAAAGACGGCCGGTCGAGCAAGTCGCTCGGGGATAACACGAATCGTGACATCTTTGTTTGTCGACGGATATTGAGCCGCCAGACGCTGGGCGGTGATGTCTGATGACATTGTGGCTTGAGAGGCGGAGAGGTTTGGTTTCAGCCTTCCGAGAACGATCAAGCGCCGGTCGCGCCGGTCCGTCCAGAATTGGCTGGACTCTTTCGCCATGGCCATGGCGTTCAAAGTCAGGTAGCCATCCATTTCTATCGCAAATAGAGTTCCGTGAAAATCCTTGGGGGCAACGCCAATGATCGTTGCCGGCCGACCATTCACCAGAACCTGTATGTCCACGACGCCTGGATCGCTGCCAAAATTCTTTTGCCAATAGGAGTTCCCAAGAACGATGAGAAGAGGAGCGCCCGGCGTCTCACCTTCGTCCGGCAGGAAAAACCTGCCAAGCGCTGGCGTGACCCCCAAGGCCGAAAAATAATTTCCTGTGACACTGCTGTAACCAAATTCGCGCGGTGTTCCGTTGGCGCTGAGCCCGGCGACAGATAATCCATAAGCGAAAAGATCGGAGAACACTTCCGACTGTTTCCGAAAATCGAGAAGATCAGGGTAAGAGAAATTGGAGCCGTTGTGATCTTGTGAGAAAGCCAAAACGTGGATTTGCTCCGGCGCTCGCACCGGCAGAGGACGAAAGAGCCATCCATTGAGCACGCTAAAAATCGCGGTGTTGACGCCCATGCCCAGCGCAAGTGTGATTACGACGATGATCGTCAGTGACGGGGACTTCTTGAGCATGCGCACGCCATAGGCGAGGTCTTGAAAGAGGGTTTCAAGGAAATTGCCACGGCGGGATTCGCGGGTTTGCTGCTTAATGGATTCGAGGCCGCCGAAATCGAGGTGGGCGCGGCGGCGGGCTTCTTCGGGAGACATGCCTGCGGCGATGTAGTCTGAGATTTGGCGTTCGAGATGGTCGCGGAGCTCGGCGTCGAGTTGCTTTTCGGATTGCTCTTTGCGGAAAAGACGGCGGAGCCAGTGCACGGAAGCACCTCCTATTCTGCGGTTCGCAGGATCAGGGCTACAGCATCGGAGAGCCGCTCCCAATACACGAGTTCGGTTTCCAACTGCCGACGGCCTTTTCGCGTAAGCGTATAAAATTTTGCGTCGCGTCCGGTTTCCGATTCGCGCCAGTCGGCCGTGAGCCAGCCGCGGTCCTCGAGGCGGTGCAGGGCAGGGTAGAGCGATCCCTGCGGAACTTGAAAGAAATCCTTGGAGATTTGCTGGATGCGTTGGGAGATGGCATAGCCGTGAATGGGGCCGAGCGCGACGATTTTGAGGATTAACATGTCGAGAGTTCCTTTGAGGAACTCCGATTTTTCTTGAGCCATGTGGACACCTAGAAGTTCTACTGTTTAAGCCTAGAAGTTCTACCTATAAGCAAAAAAGGCTAGGCTGTCAAGAGGTGGGATTTGGCCGGAAACCGGCGACAGGAAACCGGCCCGCGTTGACGCGCCGAGCGGCGCGGCGTAGGATTCGCGGCAATCTTCTCTTGACGAAAGGTACCCATGACTCAAGGACCGACACGCCGTGAGTTTCTCGGCTCGATGGCAGGATTTACCTTGTTGCCGCTGGAGCAGGAAAAGCCCGAACTTATTCTGCATAACGGAAACATCTGGACGGTGAACGCGGCCGAACCGCGCGCGGAAGCCGTCGCGATTTCGCGTGGCAGGTTTCTCGCAGTGGGAAGTAACAGCGAAGTTTTGAATCTAGCAGGAGCGGGAGTGCGAAAGATCGATCTTGGAGGAAAAACGGTTCTGCCGGGATTTATTGATGCGCATTCGCATCCCGCGGATGCCGGCAGGCTGCATTTGCGCATGGAGGACTGCGACCTGCGCTCGATTCAAGCGATTCTTGCCGCGCTACGTGAGCGCGCGGCAAAGACGCCGGCGGGAGAATGGGTGCTGGGATTTAAGTACGACGACACGAAGACGGAGGAAGGCCGAGCTTTGACGATGGCCGACTTGGATGCGGCCGTGCCGGACCATCCCGTTCACATCCAGCATCGTGGCGGACACACTGCATATGCCAATTCGCTGGCATTTTGCAAGGCAGGGATCGATGAGAAGACGCCCGATCCGCCGGGTGGACAGATTAGCCATGATCCCACGACAGGAAAATTAAGCGGACGCGTTGCTGAGAGCGCGAACGATTACTTCGACAAAGTCATTCCGTTGAATTTCACACGAGACGATTGCCGCGAGGGAGTGAAACTCATTTCCAAGATGCTCGCGCGCACCGGGATCACCTCGTCGACGGAAGCGCAAGGCACGCCACTGGACCTGCGCGCATATCAAGACGCGCACGAAGCAGGCGACTTGCTCTATCGCGCGTACTGCTTCATCAACTATCACCATCTGGATGAGATGATCGCGGCCGGCGTGCGAACCGGACTTGGAGATGAATGGGTGCGCGTTGGTGCGATAAAGCTGGTTTGCGACGGATCGATTTCCGAACGAACTGCACGGCTTTCCGCGCCGTATGAAGGCCGGCCGAACGATTACGGCATCTTGGTAATGACCGAAGAAGAGATGTACACGCATGGCCGCAAAGCGCACCTTGCGGGGTGGCAGATTGGGACGCACGCGAATGGCGACGTTGGAGTCGATACGACGCTGCGCGTCTACGAACGGCTGCAACGAGAATCGCCGCGGCGTGATCCACGCTTCCGCCTGGAGCACTGCACCGTGGTGAATGACGAGTTGATCGCGCGCATGAAAACGCTCGGTGCGATACCAACACCGTTTTCGACATACGTCTATTATCACGGCGAAAAAATGCGCTACTACGGGGCAGAACGGCTGAACCACATGTTCGCTTTGCGCAGTTTCATCGACGCGGGGATTCGGCCGACGCAAGCCTCCGATTATCCGCCCGGCCCATTTGAACCGATGATGGCTTTGCAATCCGAGGTGACGCGTATCGACACGAAAGGAAACGTTTGGGGACCAAAGCAACGCATCACGATTGAAGAGGCCATTCGCGTAGGCACTTTGAATGGCGCGTACGCTTCCTACGAAGAGAAACTCAAAGGATCGATCGAAGCAGGGAAGCTTGGGGATCTTGTCGTGCTGGGACGCGACCCATTACGAGAAAGTTCGTCAACCCTAATCACGATTCCCATCGAGCGGACGATGGTTGGCGGCCGCTGGTCTTTCGAGGCGTAAGACTTTCTTCCTGTCCTTCTTGAGCCAACCACTCCGAAGCCGCGTCGACAATGCACTAGGTCGCGGTGCCAATGGGCACAAGGTTGCCCACTCGAATGGCTCGCACGTAATATGCGGCAAGTAATAGACTTAACGAGTTCTTATAGGAGAATAACAGGATTTGACAAGGAACATGTAATGTTGTAAATTCTCCGGATAGATGATATCTAGTTCGGAGAGAGGAATACATGGGCGCATCAATTCTCCAGCAAGTCAAAGTTGCCGATGAAGTTTGGATTGCCACCGCTCTTCTCCACCGCGAATGTCCCGCTGCCACCGACTTTTCCATCGAGGAAATTGTAGAGCGCGTGCGACAGGTGGGCTTGCATAGGCCGCTGCGCCCCGGAGTCTACGTTCACATCGTTCAGCACTGTGTTGCCAACCGCCCGCCGAATCCGGGCCGTTACCGGATACTCTATGAGACCTCCGAGGGCCGCCGCCGACTCTACCGCGAGAGCGACACCTACCATCCCGATAGAGAAGGAGGAAAAAACATGCCCGATCCCGCGGATCTACCTTCTGGATATGTTGAGCTTCTGGAGTGGTATCGGGATTGGTCCAGGGAGGCGGCTCGCCATCTTGCCGAAAGCGATCTGCTACTCAACTCGCGTGGATCAGGGAAAAAACTGTGGGCCGACGAACCGGTTGATGACTATGTACGGCGGCTTCGTGAGGGATGGGAATGAGCCGCGTTTTTTGGGACACGAATCTCTTCATTTATCTTTTCGAAGGCACCGGAACTCTTGCCAATGAGGTCGCAGCACTTAGAAGCCGCATGTTAGCCCGGCGTGACCAATTGCTGACCTCGGCGATCACGCTGGGTGAAATACTCGTTAAGCCGTTGGAGAAAGGAGACATGGCAGCTGCTTCGAACTACCAGAAGTTGATCTCGACAACAGCAGTCGTGATTCCGTTCGAAGAAAAGGCCGCCCTCGTTTACGCGCGGCTTCGCGGGGATCGCTCGCTGCGCCCTCCTGACGCCATTCAGCTGGCTTGCGCAGCCTGCGCTCGTGTAGATTTGTTTGTGACCAACGACGCAAGGCTCCAATCCAAACAGGTGGACGGGGTTCAGTTCATCGTGCCGCTCGACCGGTTACCTCTCTGATTCCTTCGTCCTATTTTTTGCCAATCAAGTATTGAGGCGTGGTTCTGCATTTCAAACGAGTTCTGCGATCAATTCAATTTCGACGCAGGACCCGAGTGGGATTTGAGCGACGCCAAAGGCGCTTCTCGCATGTTTGCCGCGCTCTCCGAAGATTTCGCCGAAGAGCTCGGAAGCGCCATTGGCCACGAGATGCTGTTCGGTGAAAGACGGAACGCTATTCACCAACACCATCAGTTTCACGATTCGAGCGATCTTGTTTAGGTCCCCGGTTGCTGCGTGGAGTGTTCCCATCAATTGGATGGCGATATCCCTTGCCGCCTCTTTCCCCTGAGAGGTGGTGAGATCGGCGCCGAGCTTTCCCGTCCAGGGCTGCCCGTCTTTCCTGGCGATGTGCCCTGAGACGAAGATCAAATTGCCCGTACGCACGAACGGCAAGAACGCTGCGGCTGGGGGCGCGACTGAAGGCAGAGAGATTCCTAGGGCATTTAATTTGTCGTAGACAGACATTTTCAGTCTCCAGTGTTGGATTGCGGAACCGCTTTGCTGGAAGAGTGTGATGTGTGGTCTTCAGATTTGGCGCCACTTGTCCGAGAGAAATCGACGACGGCCGTGTTTCCACCGCAGACGAGGATGCCTACGCGTTCGCCAGGCTGAGGTATGTAGCGGCCGGATAGGATCGCTGCGAATGCAGCGGCACCACCAGGTTCCGCAACGATGCGCAGGACCTTCCAGAGTGCTTGCTGGGCTTGTTGGATCGCTTCATCGGGAACGAGAATTGCGTCGCTGACAAATTTTTGCGCGATCGGAAACATCAGCTCGCCGACCCGCTTTGGAGCCAGTGAATCGGCGGCGATGCCTCCTGCCGGACTATCAACCGGATGACCGGCTTGCAACGCCTTATGCAACGTCGGCGCGGCTTCGGGCTCGACACTTACTATTTTGGTGCGATTCGCATACCAGGACGCGACGCCGCCGACCAGTCCGCCACCTCCGACAGCGACGAGGAGCGAGTCTAGATTGGGGGCCTGCTGCTCGAACTCGAGACCGACGGAGCCTTGGCCGAGCAGCGTCTCCGGCTGATTGTAGGCGTGCACCGTGAGCGCGCCCGACTGAGCGGCCCAGTGCTCGCTGGGGGCCAGAGCATCTTCGTAGCGTTCGCCGGTCACGACGAGATCCGCGCCGTAGCCCCGAATGCGCTCGATTTTTTCCGGCGAAGCGACGGTGGGCACATAAATCTTTGCGGGAATGCCTAGTTTCATCGCGGCGAAGGCAACGGCTGCGCCGTGGTTTCCGCCTGAAGCCGCAACCACTCCCGCCGAAGGAATTTTTCGCAGCAGCAAGTTCGCGAAGGCGCCGCGAGCCTTGAAGGAGCCGGAATGCTGAAGCAATTCGAGTTTGAAAATAAGCGGGAAGGAATCGAGACCGAAATCGCGGCCGTTCGCTTCGATGACGGGCGTCCGGCGAATGTGCGGGCGGATGACTTTTTCCGCCGCCGTGATTTGGTCGCGATCGATCTGCGTATCGGGCATGGAGTCATTTTCCGAGATTTAGGGCGCGGCAGGCGCGGTTGCCAGAATCACCAGTCGGGAGAAAGATGTGCTTTCCTGGCTTCATTCCGCATGCTAGTATACTTAGGGAGTTGGCTAATTGTCTATATGAATCTCGAACCTGCACTCGCCGCACTTTCCAGCGCAAGACGCCGGCAAATTCTCTCCTGGCTAAAGAATCCGCGGGGGCACTTCCCGCCCCAGGTTTACGGCGATCTGGTCAAGGACGGGGTGTGCGGCGTGTTTATTGCCAGGAAGATGAGGGTCAGCCAGCCCACCGCAAGCGAACATTTGAAGGTTTTGCAGCGCGCGGGGCTGGTGCGCGCCAAGCGCATCAAACAGTGGACGTTCTATAGGCGAGACGAAGCGCGCATCAAGGGAATCAAGAGAATAATCACCGCCACCATCTAGTACGGAGCGCAGAACATCAGGGCGCGACGACATCCTTCAGCTTGGGCTTGACCTGGACTGCGGCAAGACTCGACGCATCCCAACCACCTCCCAGCGCTTTAACTAGAAGCACGCTGGTCACCAGCCGCTGGCCTTGAATCACGGCGGCTTCCTGCTCGTTATTCAGCAGGTTCTGCTGAGCGGTGACGACGTCCAGGTAACTCACTAGCCCGCCTTTGTAGCGGTCCTCGGAAAGATCCAGTGAGCGGCGCGCAGCATCCACAGCGAGCTGCTGCGTATCGCGTGCCTGTTCGAGAACTGTTAGCCCTGTAACATCGTCTTGCACTTCCTGGAAGCCAGTCAGGACAGACTGGCGGTAATTTGCGATTGTGATGTCATACCCGGATTTCGCAAACTGCACCTGAGCGCGGCGCGCTCCCCCAGTGAAAATACTTTCGGCCACATTTGCCCCCAGCGCCCAGAAAATGCTGGAAACGTTGGCCAGTTTTGCGACGTCGGCTGCTTGCCACCCGCCATTTCCAAACAAATTCAAAGACGGATAGTAAGCCGCCTTGGCAACTCCGATTTGTGCATTGGCGGCAGCCATCTGGCGCTCGGCTTGGGCAATGTCAGGGCGTCTCTCGAGCAAGTCGGAAGGGAGACCCAGGTCAATAGGCGGCGGTTCTGCCTTCAGTTCTCTGACCGGAATGTGAAAGTCCGGCGCAGGTTTGCCGACGAGGACGGCAATCGCATCTTCAAACTGCTTTCGCTGTTGCAACAAGAGCGTGGCTTGCGTGCGCGTTGTCTGAAGGAGTGTTTCTTCTTGAGCGACGTCCAGTCCAGAAGCAACGCCGCCCTTGTGGCGCGATTCCACGAGCTCCAAGCCGCGCCGCAACGCGTCCACGGTGCGGTTCAGAATTCCCAACTCGGAATCAAGCTGCCGAAGGCTGAAGTAATCGCCCGCGAGCTCCGCGGTGATGACGAGCCGGACATTTCCGAGGTTTGCCGCGCTGGCTTGATACGACGCTTCCGCGGATTCGATCGTCCTGCGCCGCTGGCCGAACAAATCCACTTCGTAGCCCACCGTGAACGGCAGCGTAAACGAGTTTTGCGTAACTGGCTGTAGCGGGGGAACCGCACCGCTTGGCGGCCGGTTGCCGGAAATCCGTTGCCGGTAGGCGCTAGGGGCGACACCAAACGTGGGGAAAAGCGTTGCGACCTGAATGGCGGCTGCGGCGCGCGCCTGATTATAGTTTCCAATCGCTGCTTGCAGCGTCTGATTTGCTGCAAGCGAGTCCTTTTCCAGGCCGTTCAGCTCATCGTCGTGAAAAACTTCCCACCATTCGCCTTTGGGGACGGCGTCCTTTGGATCGCTCACTCGCCAAGGCTCTGAAACGTCCCACTTAGCCGTAGTGGGCGCGCTGGCGCGCTCGTACTTGGGCCCAACCGTGCAGCCGGCAAGAAGCAACACGCAGCCGGCGGAGCATAGAAAAGGCAGGAAGAGTTTTCTTCGGGGTATTGCCATTACCGCTTAGCTCCAGACGCTCCATTCGTGTTCGGAGCTTTGGACGGAGGCGCTTGCGCCGGTGGTGCTGCTGTGGCGTCCGGTTGCGCGATTTGCTTGACGCGTACCTCTTGGCCTTCGTCGAGCGAGTCCGCGGGATTCAAGACGATCCAGTCGGTAGCTTCGAGGCCTTGTAAAACTTCAAGCGTTGTTCCGTAGTCCCGCCCGATAGTCAATTGGCGGAGGTGCGTTTTGTTATTTGCATCTACAACAACGGCGCGCAAACCCTCCGCCCGGAAGAGCAGGGCGTTAACCGGCACTTGCACGCGCGAAGCCGCTATTTTTACTTGTAAGTGGACTTGAGCGTAACCACCTGGAAAGAGCTGCGCGGTCTTGTTCGGCACGTCTACTTCCGTCAAAAGTGTTCTTGAATTGGGATCGATGGCTTCCGCGGTGCGCACTACTTTTCCCTCAAAGCGCTGCCCGGGAAATTGCGTTAATTCGAGAAAGGCTCCGAGTCCGTTGCGGACCGCCGAGGAGTACATCTCCGGCACGCTGACGTAAACTCGAATAGGATCCGTCTGCGCCAGGGTAAAAAGCTCCTGCTGGGCGCCGCCATTGCCGGCGTTGATCAGCGTTCCAGTATCTATGTTGCGCCGTATGATGACGCCGCTGAATGGCGCGTAAACGTGTTTAAAGGATTCCAGTTCCTCGAGGCGCCGCACATTCGCCGCAAAAGATTGGACGGTCGCCGCTTTCGCCGCATAGTCGCCGACGGCATTATCGACTTCCTGTTTGGACACTCCGTCCGTTTTGATTAGTTCCTGATAACGAGACGAAGTGATTTTGGAAAGATTTGCATTGGCTTGGGCCGTGTTCAGGTCGGCGCGCGCCTGCAAAAGTTGTTGATCGACTTCGGGCGTGTCGATATCCGCCAATAGCTCGCCCTTCGGCACGCGCGTACCGATATCGTGGTACCACTTTTGCAAGTAGCCGCTGGTGCGGGCATAGATAGGCGATTCCACATAGGCCTGAAGCGTGCCCGGCAGCACGAGGTCTTCCTGGGCGACCTCCGATGTGGGATGAGTGACCGCTACGGTAGGAATGGCAAGAGCTTCCGTGTTTTCGGCCAGAGCATGGTATTGCGCTCGCCGCTGAAACAAGGTGAACGCGCCCAAGATCACAAGGACAATCACGCCCAAAATTAGATAGGTGAACAGCCGCGTCCCTTTCTGGGGCCGATGCCCTCCGTGTTCGGATTCCATCTGTGATCCGCCTTCTTTCATTGTCCGGTACTCCGCGTTCTCCGCTCGCTCTTTTCCACTTAGGCTACCGCAGAGGATGGTGATTGGCTACGCTGCTTTCTCCGTTCGCGCCGGCCATGAATCATCGAGAAAACGCAAGGAACAAAAAACAGCGTCGCAAAGGTTGCGAAAAGGAGCCCGCCAATCACGGCGCGGCCCAGCGGGGCGTTCTGTTCGCCACCCTCTCCAAGACCGATGGCCATCGGAATCATGCCGATAATCATGGCGAGCGCGGTCATGAGCACCGGGCGAACTCGCACAAAGCCCGCTTGCAAGGCGGCTTCGCGCGCGGATTTTCCTTCGCTCATCTGTTCGCGCGCAAACGAAACCATCAAGATGCTGTTGGCCGTGGCCACGCCCATGCACATGATCGCGCCCGTAAGCGATGGCACGCTGAGAGTTGTATGCGTCAGAAGTAAAATCCAGCAAATCCCAGCGAGAGCGCCCGGCAGCGCGGTGATGATGATGAAAGGATCCAGCCAGGACTGGAAGTTCACCACGATCAACAAGTACGCCAGAATAATCGCACCAATTAAGCCGATACCGAGTCCTCTGAACGAGGTGCGCATCGTTTGGACCTGGCCGCGCACTTCGATGTGGCTGCCGCGCGGCAACTCGTTCTTAACTTCGGCAACACGCTTCAGGACTTCATCGGAAACGCCGCCGAGGTCACGGCCATCCACTGCGGCGTAAACATTGATCATGGGCTGCACGTTGTAATGAGAAATTTCCGCTTGCCGCGCCGTGGTGTTGATGTTCACCAGGTTTCCGATGATCTGTGGCGGAGTGCCGGGCGTGGTGCCGGTCACAGGTGTATTCTGCAGAGCCTGATAGCTGTCTACGCGATATTGCGGCGATTGCACGGCGACGTTATAGGCGACACCGTTCTTGGGATCCAGCCAGAATGCCGGCGCCGTCTGAAAGCTGGAGCTCAAGGAGACAAGAAGGTTTTGCGCGACGTCTTTGGCCTGCAAGCCTACGGATTGCGCGCGAGTGCGATCCACATCCATGTGGAGAGTCGGCTCATCGAAGGCTTGCTGAACGTGCACGTCGACTGCTCCTGGGATATGGCGAATTTCTTTTGCGAGCTTTTCCGCCACTAAATAGTTACCACGCTGATTTGCTCCCGTTACCGCGACATCGATGGGAGCCGGGGTTCCGAAATTCAAGATTTGTGTCACGATATCCGCAGGCTGGAAAAAGAACTGAGTTCCGGGAAATCTTTGCGGCAGTTTTTCGCGTAGCTCGTTGATGTATGCGCTCGTCGGCTTGCCGCGCTCTTCCTTCAGTTGCACGAGGATTTCAGCGTCGGAAGTGCCGAAGGTTCCGGAGTTGCTGTAACTGAGGTTGATGCCGCTGTAGGGGACGCCAATGTTGTCGAGAACGGTTTGCAATTCTTTTGGAGGAATGGTCTCGCGGATCACCGCGTCAACCTGATCGGCCAGGCGCGCGGTTTCCTCAATGCGAAGACCCGTGCGTGCGCGGAAGTGCAAACGAATCTGCCCGGCGTCAACTTTGGGAAAAAAATCCCTGCCGAGAAAGAAGACGAGGCCGACGGACAGGACGCAAAATACCAGGAAACAGGCGCCAAACAATTTCGGCCATTCCAAAGCTGAATTCAGTCCATGGCGGTAGCCCTCGCGAAACCTCTCAAAGCCATGCTCGAATTTTTGCTGGTAGCGGCGGAAAAAGCCCTGTTTTTCACCGACATGTTCTTCGGGTTTGTATTCGTCCGCGCTACTCAGGAGATACATCGCCATCGTTGGGACGATGGTTCTGGACCATCCGTAGGACGCGAGCATAGCGAAGCTAACCGCTTCGGCCAGCGGTACGAAGAGGAATTTCGCCACGCCCGAAAGGAAAAACATGGGAAGGAAAACGATGCAAATGCAGAGCGTGGAAACGAACGCAGGCACAGCAATTTGCTGAGCTCCATCGAGAATGGCCTGGACAGTTTCCTTGCCCATGGCCAGGTTGCGATTGATGTTCTCGATTTCCACGGTGGCGTCGTCCACCAGGATGCCGACAGCCAGCGCCAGTCCGCCCAGAGTCATGATGTTGATGGTTTCCCCGAGAGCACTGAGCATCAGAATGCTGACGAGAATCGAGAGCGGAATGGAAACCGCAATGATGAGCGTGCTCTTCCAGTTCCCGAGGAAGATCAAAATCATCACTGCCGTCAGGCACGCGGCGATCAGGGCTTCGCGCAGGACCCCCTGGATGGATGCGCGCACGAAAAGAGACTGGTCAAAGAAAGTCGAGACGTGGAGGCTCTCCGGCAATGAGGAAGCATAGTTCCGCAAGACCTGCTTGACGCGGTCCACGATATCGAGGGTCGAAGCACCACCAGTTTTGTATGTGGCCATGAGCACGCCGCGTTGCCCGTTCACGCGGACGACATTGGTCTGCGGGCTGAATCCGTCGCGAACATGGGCGACGTCTTTCATGTAAATCGTTGCGCCGTTCACGGTTTTGACCGGCAAATCGTTCAGCCCTTCCATAGTCAGCGGACTGCCATTCATCTCGACGAGATACTCAAGGGAGCCAAGCTTCACTGTTCCCGTCGGCAAAATGAGGTTTTGCGCGTTGATGGCGTTTACGATGTCCACCGGGGATAACCCCTTGGACTGGAGGGCCGCGGAATCGATATCCACGGAAACGAGGCGCTGTTTTCCGCCATAAGGGAAGGGAAGCGCCGCGCCTTGAACGGTGGCAAGCTGCGTGCGAATGAAATTGTTCCCGAAGTCGAAGAGTTGTTGCTCGCTCAAGCTGTCGCTCGTTAATCCAATTTGAATGACGGGAACGGTTGACGCCGAAAAGATGGCCACCAGAGGAGGTGTGGTGCCCGGCGGCAGGCTTTTCAAGATGGTTTGCGCGATCGCGGTAGTTTGAGCCAGCGCAACTTGCACATTGGCGGTCGGCTGGAAGTAAATCTTGACGACGGAGATGCCGTTAAGAGATTGCGACTCGATGTGCTCGACGTCATTCACCAGCGTTGTGACGGAGCGCTCCGAATTGCTCGTGATGCGCTGTTCCATCTCCTGCGGCTCAAGCCCTGTGTAGTTCCAGACCAGGGTGATCACGGGGATGTTGATTTCAGGAAAAATGTCCGTCGGCGTGCGCAGAAGAACTACTGGAGTTAGCAGGACGATGACGAGAGCGAGAACCACAAAGGTGTAAGGTCTCGCGAGCGCTAATCGAACAATCCACATAAAATTTCGAAGGTACCTCTAAAGGGCTATTTGCCCAGCCACACAAATTGGAGCGGTTCTTCCGTCGGGTGCTCTCTACTTAGATTCCTGAACTCATTTGTTTGGGTACGCCCTAACAGCCTGATACGATATATCGTCCGCACAAATAGTCAGCATAGAAATCGTTTATGAGCCGAGCATTCCTGCCTACTTCACGAGCCATTCGATTCGAGGGCAAGCCGTCGCTGCACGGCAGCCAAACCTTTACAGGTCAATCTGTTAGCGGACAGGTCGGGCCGCCCGGGTCCTATCTTACTCCGTTTTGGATGTTCCTGATTTGAGGTCAGTCACATTCAGTTTTTCGGCCAATTTGGACGGCAACTTTCTCTCTTTCCAAACTTTCCGAATGCATGCGTCTTTCGGGTATAGTCCTTCGTCATTAGATTTGCCGCGTCTAACCAATCGCGAGAACTTTTTTCACGGGATGTTTAGAAAAGGAGTCTAGCCTGTGCTTTCCATTCGCAACCTTGCCAAAACCTATTCCGGCGGCGTCCGCGCGTTACGCGGCGTCTCGCTCGAGATTTCTCCGGGGATGTTCGGATTGCTGGGGCCAAACGGGGCTGGCAAGTCCACCTTGATGAAAATTCTCGCCACGCTTCTCGATCCAGATACGGGAACAGCAACTCTAGACGGGCTCGACTTGGTGGCGAACAAGGATGCCACACGCCGGCTTCTCGGCTACCTGCCGCAGGAGTTTGGCGTGTATCCGAAGATGTCTGCCGTGGACATGCTCAATCACCTGGCGATGATGAAAGGGATTACAAAGAGCGGAGAGCGAAAAGAAACTGTCGAGGGATTGCTTCAACAAACGAATTTGTGGGATGTGCGAAAAAAAGCGCTGGGCGGATATTCGGGCGGAATGAAGCAGCGTTTCGGAATCGCTCAAGCGCTTTTGGCAAATCCAAAGCTGATCATCGTCGATGAGCCGACCGCGGGTCTTGATCCCGCGGAGCGAAACCGCTTCTTGAATTTGCTAAGCTCGATCGGGCGCAATGTAGTGGTGATTTTGTCCACGCACATTGTGGAAGACGTGCGCGAGCTTTGTTCCAAGATGGCGATCATCAGCAGCGGCGAACTGATTCTCGAGGGCGTCCCAACGCAAACGATCGAAGTGCTGAAAGGACGCGTGTGGAGCAGGGTAGTTTCAACGGATGGCGAAAGAGAGGCCATCGAGAAAGCCTATCCGCTGATTTCGATGCACCGTGTGGGTGGACTTAACGAGGTTCGCGTGTATTCGGAGGCGCCGCTCAGCGATGGTTTCCATCCCGCTGAAGCGGATCTGGAAGACGTTTATTTTCGCCAGTTGTCGCAGCACCGGCCGAATTGAACGGGAGAACACGATATGTTCATGGACTTCTTTCTATTCGAACTGAAGCTACGGTTTAAGAGCATCTCCACTTATATTTTTTTTCTACTGGCTTCTTTCCTGCCATTCTTCTCCGTCGCCGCGCGGGATTTCGGGCCCATCGGAAGCGGCAAGGTGTTTTTGAATAGCCCCTTCGCGGTTCTTCTTATCACTACACAGGTCCTCGCGTTCGGCTCAATACTGATCGCCGCGATTTTTGGGCCAGCGGTCCTGCGGGATTTTAACGGTGACACTTATCAATTGATATTTACAAAGCCGATCTCCAAATTCGGCTATCTGATGGGACGATGGGCGGGTTCCATTGTCACCGCCATCTTTGTTTTCTCGGGAATCGTCTTCGGAATCGCCCTGGGCACGCTGATGCCCTGGGCAGACAAGCTGCGCATCGCGCCGAACGATTTCGGGATGTACTTCCGTATCTACGCTTCTATTGGAATCGTCCAGATTTTTTTCCTCGGAAGCCTGTTTTTTTGTATCGCTGCACTCACCCGGAATATCGTCGTGGTTTACTTGCAAGGTGTGGCGCTCTTTGCCTTTTATCTCATCGAATTGATCGTGATTGTGACCTCCAACAAGCTGGAGCGCACGTGGGCGTCCATCGTTGATCCGTTTGGGCTGATTCTGGTCCAGAGCCTGACACGTTATTGGACGGTGGTGGAGAGAAACGCGCTCGTTCCGCATTGGACAGGCGTGTTTCTCTATAACCGGTTAGCTTGGCTTGGCGTCGGTGCGTTTGCTCTGATTGCCGCATACGCGCTTTTTCCCATGTCCGCCGAAGTTTTGGGCTCTAAGCGCTCCACCAAGAAGGCCGAAGAAGCAAAAGCCGACGAGGACAGTGCGAAGAAGGAACCCCGGCACGTTACCGCTAGGCTCCCGCAAGTGACGCAGATTTTTGGCAGCGCCACCACGTGGAAACAACTGATTTCCATGACGCGGATACGATTCTTCAATATCGTGCACGAGATTCCATTTTGGGCAATCACACTGATCATGCTCGTATTTGTGTTGATCAGCGGGCATTTCGCGGGGAACAACAACGGCGTTGAGGTGTGGCCGGTAACGTTTCTCATGGTGTCCGTGGTTTCAGGGCAGTCTGGATTGTTCCTCTACATTGTCGGCGCGTTATATGCGGGCGAGGTCATTTGGCGGGAGCGGGACGTGCGGTTCGAGCAGATCCATGACTCCTTGCCCTTGCGGGACTGGACCGACTTTGTCAGCAAGTTTTTGGCGCTGGCGATGGTCGAGGCGGTGTTGGCGTCAGTAGTGCTGGTATGCGGCGTGCTTTCGCAGGCTTTGAGCGGATACTTCAGGTTTGAGCTAGGCCACTATTCGAAAGAGATTTACCTGATCTATTTGCCACAACTCCTCATGGTCATTCTGCTCGCCTTGTTTCTGCAGACAGTCTTGGGAAACAAGTTTGTGGCGCATGCTATGGTGGTCGGTTTGTTCGTCTTGATTCCGATTCTATATGCGTGGGGAATAGAGAATCGCCTGTACATGTTTGGCGAGATCACGCCCTATACGTACTCGGACATGAACGGCTACGGACACTTCGTCAAAGCGCTATTCTGGGTTACTGCGTACTGGCTTTGCATTGGAGGCCTGCTGGGAGTGCTTGCGATTGCATTTGCGCGACGCGGTACTGAACAGTCATTTAGGGCGCGCTGGAAAATGGCGGGTCCACGGATGCGGCGCTTAGTCCCCGCGGTGGCCGCATTTCTGCTCCTGGCGGGAACGTGTGGGGCAGCGTTCTTCTACAACACCCATGTGCTGAATCAATTCCGCACGGCGAAGCAGAACCGGCATCGCGCTGCAGCGTACGAACAGTTGTACAAGAAGTATGAGCGGCTGCCGCAGCCCAAAGTGACCGATGTGGACGTCGCGGTAGACATTTTCCCCGAACAGCGGTCTTTCGCGGGTACGGGCCACTACATGCTTGTCAATCACACCGACAAACCGATCGACGAAGTGCACATCACGGATACCCGCGAATCCGTTCAGGAGGTGAAGTTCGACCGCGAGTTTAAACAAACGCTCGCCGATAAAGACCATTTCTATTCGATCTACAAGCTGGAAAAGCCTCTAGAACCAAACGAAACAATGAAGATGGATTTCCGCGTGGGCTATACTTCGCGTGGATTCAAGGACGGTAACGAGCGCGCGGAGTTCGCTTATAACGGAACTTTCTTTGACCGCGACTATTTTCCAACCATAGGCTACAGCCAAAATATCGAAATCGACGATCCGGTCCGACGGCGGGAAGAGAAGTTGCCACCTCTCGAAGAGATGGCGCCTCCCGGCGATCCCTACTATTCGAACATAAATTTGTTTACGACCAACTCCGAGTGGGTAACCTTTCACGCTGTCGTCAGTACCTCACCAGATCAAATTGCTATTGCGCCGGGCTATCTGACGCGCGAATGGACCGAAAACGGCCGCCGCTATTTCGACTACAGCATGGGCGGCACGCGCATCAACGATTTTTACTCGTTTCTTTCCGGCCGCTTCAGCGTCAAAAAAGATCAGTGGAAAAACGTGAAGCTTGAAATTTATTATCAGCCCGGCCACGAGTTCAACCTGGACAAGATGATGGATTCCAGCAAAACCGGTCTGGAATATTACGAGAAGAACTTTGGCCCTTATCAGTTCAATCAGTTTCGCGTCCTGGAATTTCCTCGATACCGGCAGTTCGCCCAATCTTTTCCCAATACCGTACCCTATTCTGAGGACATCGGATTTATCGAGCGCATGAAGAAGCCCGACGATATCGATCTCTTATATTTCGTCACCGCGCACGAACTCGCGCACCAGTGGTGGGGCCATCAGCTGATCGGCAGCCAGACGCAAGGCTCCAACATGATGAGCGAATCGCTGGCGGAATACTCGGCGCTCACCGTGATGTCCAAGAAGTACGGCGAAGACATGCTACGGAAGGATCTTCGTTACGAACTCGACCGATACTTGCGTGGGCGCGCGGGCGAGACGCGGCACGAACCGCCGCTTGTTCTGGTGCAACGCGAACCGTACGTCTGGTACCAGAAAGGGGCGTTGGTGATGTTCGCGCTAGCGGATTATATCGGCGAGGACAAAGTGAATCTCGCTCTGCGCAATTTTCTCGAGAAAAACCGCTATGCCAAAGGGCCGTTCCCCGATACACGCGGATTCGTCGCCGCGCTTCGCGAGCAGACGCCGCCGGAATTGCAATACGTCATCACTGACATGTTCGAATCTATCGTTCTCTACGAGAACAAGGCCGTGTCGGCGACTTACGTGGAAACGCCTGATAAGAAATACAAGGTAACGCTGAAAGTGAGCGCCCAGAAGAAAAAGTCGGACGGCTCCGGAAATGAGACACCGATGACGATTCACGACCTGATCGACGTGGGGGTGTTCAGCGGAACGAAAGAACATTTGAAGCGGCTAGACCTGCACAAAGAGTGGATCACACAAGAAAAGGGAACCTTCGAGTTTGTGGTGGACGAAAAACCGACGTTCGCCGGGATCGATCCCTACAACAAATTGATCGACCGCGACCCAGCGGATAATTTGATCGAAGTCGAGAAGCAGTAACGCGCGGGGCAGCCAGCTTAAGCGGCTATTTGTGGGTCATGACGAAAACGCCGTCCCAGTCCGAGGTCGGTTCAGCGGCGATATATTCCCTGCAGCGTTCCACGTAGACATGCGAAGGGCCGTCCTTCGGCCACTTGTCGAGTAACTCCTGGAAAGCTGTTTGCGCGGCATCCCACTGGCGTTTGCGATAGAGTTCGCGGGCCCGATCAAACATTTCCACATGCAGGCGTACGGTTTCCGCCGAGCCATCCGCGTCAAAATCCGCTTGCCGCCCCATCAGCTGGTAGATCGTGACAGGCTGTAATTTCCCTTTCACGCGCATCAAATCCAGCTCGCGAAAAACAAAGCCGTCGTCCTTGGCGGCTTGATATGTCGTTTCGTTCACGATGATGTGCGTGCCATAGTCTTTATTCAGGCTTTCCAGCCGCGAAGAAAGATTTACGGCATCTCCGAGCGCAGTGTAGCCGTATCGCAACGCGGAGCCCATGTTGCCCACGCTAGCGACGCCCGTATTTAGCCCGATGCCGATCTCCAGACTCGGCTTGCCCTGCGCCTCCCACTGCTTTTGCAGTTCCCGCACGCGCTTCATCATTTCTAGCGCTGCGTTGCACCCCCGCGCCGCATGGCCCTCCTCTTCGAAGGGCGCGCCCCAGAAAGCCATAACCGCGTCACCAATGTATTTGTCGAGCGTTCCGTGATAGCTGAAGACGATACGCGTCATGTCCGAAAGATATTGATTGAGAAAGAGCGCAAGCTCCTGCGCGTCGAGTTTCTCAGAGATGGAGGTGAAGCCACGAATGTCACTAAACATCACGGTAATGTCGGTTTTCTTAGGCTCCACGAGCCGCGGATTAACGAGCAGCCGCCGAATGACTTCTGGGCTGAGGTATTGTCCAAACGCCGTGCGTACCTTGCGTTTTTCTTTTTCCTCAACGAGCGCGCGATACAACGAAACGAGCAGCACGTTGCCGGTGAGCGTCATCGCAGGGATTGTAAAGTTCAGCCACCATCCCCACAAAAAAGCCCCATAGTCAACGGCCACAAGAGGAATGAGCAGCGCCGCACCGAACCACATCCATCGCGGCTGTACCAAAGCCATCCAGATGCCCAACGGAATGCCAAACGTAAAGATGAGTAGCGCGTCGATTAAAGCTGACCTTGCGTCGCGCTTGAGGAAACGGTTGTTCAGGATGTTGTCTATGGTGTTGGCGTGAATTTCCACGCCGGGATAGTTCGTGCCCCCAAAAGGGGTAGCCCGCAAGTCGCCGATCCCGGTGGCGGTTGCCCCGATGAGCACCAGCTTTCCCTTGAAGGTCCCGGGTGCGAAGCCTTTCTGAAGAACATCCGCAATCGAGTGGTGAGGAAAGGTTCCCCAAGGTCCTTGGTAGTTGATCAACATTTGCCCAAGTGTGTCGGTACGAAGCGATAGCCTGTCGCCAAAATTAATTCGCACAACCCCAACAGGACCATAGAAAAGATTTGTATCTTGAGCTTGCGGCCCCATCAAAGCGCGGGCCGCCATGATGTCGAGCGACGGATAGAGATCCCACTCGGCTGGATTCTCAGAGCGTCCATACGGCAACAGAAGGGTTGCTCGGCGCACAACACCGTCGGTGTCCGGCGGGACGTTGAAGAAACCGGTCCACGAACTGTCGCCGGAGAGCGCCGAAGTCAGGCTTTCGAGGTTAGCTTCTGCTCCTCGTGGCATGAGTCGTGCTCCGGCGAAAATCTCCATCAGGTGGAGTTTGTCCTCTTTGTTGAACTGAGCGCGAAGGGGATGTGCTGGCGGATACGCAAAAAAAGCGATTTGATCCGCGTAGGTTTGCAAGGTTTTGTCAGAAACACCTTCGAGGTCGGCCCGCGTAAAAAGAAAATAGTTTCCAAGGATTACAGGACCAAAGCGTTTGATAGCCTTTGCAAACTGAGAATCCGTATCATATCTCAAGGCAAGTTGGTGGACTTCGGCGGTCAGCTTCGGATCGACGGATTCTCCTGCTGCTTCGCGTTTCTCGAGCTCTTCGGCCAATGCGCGCACCGGGGCCGCCGTTTGATCCGGCTTGCTGAAGGTGATGTCGAACGCCGCGACTTCCGCTCCGTCTTCGTGAAGCACGTCCAGCAGTTTTGCAAAATAGGAACGCGAAAACGGCCAACGCCCCAGAACTTCTTGTGCTTTCTGATCGATATCCACGATGACGATGTGGGAATCAGGAGACGAAAAGCGTTGCGGTCTATATCGAAAGCGGGTATCCAAAGTGTCGAGCTCGAGCCGTTCGGCTAGTTCTGAAATAGGGGTTCGCTTTTCCTGCAAAAACACAAGGTAGTAGACAGATAGAGACGCAATCGTAATGCACAGACTAAGAATGAAGGAGACGCGGTGTCTCCACCACGACTGGAGAAGTTCGTAAAGGCCAAACAGGCCCCGCCTCTGCCACCATCCGCCTGACGGAGCTGCCATCTCGATTCGCGCGCTATTCGCGGAAGACGAAGTTCATGCGCACACCGCTGACTTCGATGACGTCGCCATCGTTCAGTCGCACAGGTCCAGTGATGGGCGCGCCATTCACCGTGGGCATTTTGTCGCCGGGGCCGATGTAATACCCGTCATCTCGCTGGTTGATCTGCGCGGCCATCGGTGGTTTGAACCAGCCTTTGACTTTTACCGTAGCCATCGCCGACTTCCCAATCACCGTCAGCTTATTCGTGAGCATGTACTCTTTCTGATCGGTGCGCCCGCCAATCACGATCAGCGTGGGAACTTTCAGGCGTCCTGCAGCAAATTGTACGCGCTCGCCGGTGGCCGCGGCTTGTTGCAGCATGTCGCGCCGCGCCTTGGTGTCTAGAACCATGGTTTCGTTGATGCGCGGAGCGCTGGCTTTGCGCCCGGTATCCCACGGTACGGGAGCGTCGCCGGAAGCATCGACCTTGATGTGATGTTTGCCAATCCAGATGGAGTCGCCATCGTGCAGCGTGGCGCGCTCGACGCGTAGGTCGTTCACGAAAGTCCCATTGAGGCTATCGAGGTCTTCCACTACGAGCCGCCCGCCCTCAAAATACACGCGTGCGTGATAATTCGAGACCGCCAGATTGTCCACAGGCAGGTCATTGTCCGGAGAGCGTCCAATGCTCACGGCCCGGCTTCCCACCGGCACTTCCTTGACCGTCTTTTCTTCAAACATCAGGCTGAGCTTCGCCATCTCACATTCCTCCTGCGGCGCCGTTTCTGGCCCCTTTATTTCGCGCTCCACCAAACAGCCAAGAAAACCACCCTCGGGATTCCGCGCCCACGCGCACGACAATGACGGTGATGTTGTCCACACCGCCGCGCTCGTTCGCCAGGGCGATAAGCTTTTCCGCGGCCCTCGTCGGATCCGTTTCCGCTTGTAAGGTGCCCGCAATTTCCGGTTCCGTGACCATGCGCGTCAGCCCATCGCAGCAGAGCATCAAAATATCCCGCGCGAACAAAATGTGCTCGTCGGTGTCCACTTCAATGTCCGGCAAAGCTCCCAACGCGCGAAGAAGGACGCTCTGCATTTCGCTTTCTTCCGCTTCCGCTGCCGTCAAGATGCCCCGCCGCACTTGCTCGGCCACCAGTGAGTGATCGCTGGTCAGCTGTTGCAAATTACCGCTTCTCAGCAAATAGGCCCGCGAATCTCCCACGTGCGCGATGCTTAATTTCGATCCATCGATCCACGCGGCCGTCACTGTTGCGCCCATTCCGTGCTGTTCCGGATGCGCTTCCGCGGAATCATAAATATTCTTGTTCGCCAGATGCACGGCGCTCGTCAGCCGTTTAGCTTTCTCGCTCCAGGTTGGCTCCGGATTGCCAAGCATCGTGGCCGCGAAATCGGTCTGCGCGGCCATGCAATGCTTGACGATGGTTTCCACGGCCATCGCGCTGGCCACTTCGCCATGCGCCTCGCCGCCCATCCCGTCGGAGAGCACAAAGAGATTCAGCGATTCGACAATGCGGAAACAATCCTCGTTATTCGTGCGCACACGCCCCAAATCGGTGACGCCGCCGCTTACGATCCGCACAAATTCTCCCGTTGCTGCTCGCTCTCTGAACCCGTGCCCACACTCGTACCCGGCAGTCCTGTTCTCACGCTAGCAGACCCTTTCCGGCGGCGAAAGGCTGTGACGCTTACTGATTACTTGTTTTTACGCCCCATTTGCCGCCCCGGCACTCCCCGAGGGTACAACTAAATTGGCCAGTTTGTGCTCCTGTTTCTGCTGGTTTCTGGTGGTTTCTGCTGGCCGTAACTCCCAGCGTGCCTCGCCCGGATGCTTCCGTTAAAATCTGTCCCACACCAGTCGGCTTTGCGGGTAAAGTCGGCTTAGCGTCCCTCATCATGGCCAAGGCGAAAAAAAGGTTGCGTAAGCCAGTGGCTGCTTCGCGGCGCACTGGATTGTCCGCCGCACAGGCGGGGCGCGAACTCGAAGAACTGAACCGCGTCGGCATCGCGCTATCCGAAACCCATGACGTCGAGCGCTTACTCACCCTGATCCTTTCGAAGGCTCGTGAGATCACCGGCGCTGACGCGGGATCTCTCTATCTAGCAGAGCAAGCCAGCGGCATCGCGAACGCTTCTGCGCCGAACGCTGTAAACAGTGCGGTAAAGACGCGGCAGCTCCGCTTTCGGCTGACGCAAAACGACAGTGTGCAGTTTCCCTACACCGAACACACGCTTCCGCTTACGGAATCCTCGATGGCAGGCTACTGCGCGCTCCACGGCGAAGTCATCGAGCTGGCGGACGCCTGCCGTATTCCCAAATCGCGGCCCTTCCAATTCAATTCTTCTTTCGACGAGCAAGCTGGATACCGCACACGCTCTTTGATCACACTCCCCATGAAAAACGGCAAGGGCGAGGTCCTCGGCGTGCTCCAGTTGATCAACTGCAAGCGCAACCCCAAAGCGCGGCTGACAAATGCGAGTGCCGTCCATCGCCATGTCCATCCCTTCCCCGAGCGCGCCGTGCGTCTCGGCCTGTCTCTTGCTTCGCAAGCCGCTGTGGCGTTCGAGAACTCGCAGCTCTATCGCGACATCGAAAATCTGTTTGACGGTTTCGTGAACGCCGCTGTGAAAGCCATCGAGCAGCGCGACCCAACTACCTCTGGTCACTCTCAGCGCGTTTGCAAAATGACCATGGCGCTTGCAGAAGCCGTGGATCGCGAGCCTCAGGGACCCTACGCCGATTTGCGTTTTTCGCGCGAACAGATGAAGGAGCTTCGCTATGCCACACTACTCCACGATTTCGGCAAAGTAGGAGTCCGCGAAGAAGTTCTCGTTAAAGCCAAAAAACTTTACCCGCTTCAGTATTCCCGCTTGTTGGATCGCTTTGACTACATCCGGCGGGACATCGAAGCGCGCGTCGCCGAACAAAAGGTTGAGCTTCTGCTCGGGCATTTTCGCAGGGAGGCGGAAGCGCGTGTACGTATGAAGCTGCTCGACGGCCAGGCCAGCCGTCTGCTTGCTGAATTGGACCATTATGTGGAATTCATCGCACGGGCGAACGAGCCGACGATCTTGCCATCAAGCGAGTTCGAATTGCTCGCGGTGATATCCCAGAAAACCTACCGCGACCCGCGCGGCGCCGAACGCCCGTACCTCACTTCCGAGGAGGTCCGATATCTCTCGATACCTCGCGGCAGCCTCGATACGACCGAGCGGCGCCAAATCGAATCGCATGTCACGCACAGTTTCAATTTCCTGGCGCAGATTCCCTGGACACCCGAATACCGCGGCATTCCCGAAATTGCGCGCGCCCACCACGAAAAACTCAACGGCAAAGGTTATCCGAATTGCCTTACAGCAGCCGAGATTCCCGTCCAAGCCAAGATGATGACTATCTGCGACATTTTCGATGCGCTCTCCGCGTCCGACCGTCCTTATAAAAGAGCTGTTCCTACGGATCGCGCGCTGGAGATCCTCAAGCTGTGCGTCCGCGACGAGGAGATCGACCCCGAGCTGTTCCGTCTTTTCCTCGATGCCCAGGTTTACCGTCTCGTCTCAAAGGCCGCGCAGTAGTCGTTGGACGTCACCGTCACGATTACCGATTGGCATGTCTGGCCGGGTTAAATTTTTCAGAATGCTGTTGGCTCTTCTAAAATGAATGCCGGGCAGGATATGTGGATCTATCTTCTTGGGCCGTTTCTTGCGCTGCTTCCCCTGCGTTGGCGCAAGGCGCTGACATTCTTCCAGGCTGTGCATTGGCACTCCGCCTCCATCCTCAGCGGACTGGCCGAATCTGTCATCGCCCTTATTGCGCTCTTATACTGGTATTCGTACTCCGTGGTGACCTGGGTTTCTCACGGGCTGGATAACGCGCTCGGCAAAAGTGCACCAACCGGAATTACCGATCACGACGTTGGGTTTGCCGCGCTCGTGATTTGGGCCACTCACCCGCTGACCTGGCTCATCGCGTTTATTGGTATCGAGGGCATGGCGCGCATGTGCGCTGCATTTACGGACAGCGTTCTTGGGATTTTTCCCCTCTATTTGGTAGAGAAAATCTACTCAAAGATTTTTCGCAGCGGAGCGCCTGAGCCCGCGGGAGCTGTAAAGTTTTCGCAGAGCCACGTCTCCTCCTACGTGGGTTCCATGAAGGAAAAAGTCTTAGCGGCCAGGCTATCGCAGGTTCCCGATGAGCTCTGCGTTGCAAAAGAAGCTGAGGAAGAAATTCTTGAAATTCGCGCTTGGCGTGCCAAACCGGACTGGACTCCTCCCCGCGTGGTTCGCTATGAAGACCGTTACTACCGGCTGGAAGATTCCGCTCGAATTTCTGGGCCGCGTCCGTTCGTTTACAAATTGCGGCGATTGGCCGCAGGCGTTCCCGGGCGCACCGTTCTCATTTATTCTCCGGAAGAGGCTCCCATCCTGGCCAACCGCTGAGCCAACGAGCCCCGTGCTAGCCGCTCGCTCCGTAGATGAACGTTCCCCGACTTTCTCAACGCAACGGCTCTCGACTACAATCACACCATGCCTCTTCGCCGTCTGCCGCCTCTGCTCGTTCTGCGAAGCCTTTGCCTTGCGGGGGCGTTCCTTGCTCTTCTTTTATCGGCGTCCGCACAAAAATCCCCGCCCTCGTCAGCCGGACGCATTCTGCTGCTGCCACGGACCATCATCTCGGGAGAGCGAGCAACCCTCGCAGTGCTTGACGCGAACGGTCGCCTGACTCCCCGCGCCGCAGTTGTCTTTTCCAATGGCGATCGTCTGATCACGGATGCAACGGGGCGAGCGCTTTTTGTCGCTCCTCTCAACCCTGGCATCATTCGCGGCTCAATCGCCGGCCGCGAAGGGCACATTCCCGTGACGATTTTGTCTCAGGAAGAAACCGCAGCGACCGCTATTCAAGTCACGTCGGTGCCCAAAATCGCGTCACTCGCCGACCGATTCGAGATCACCGGCCACGGTTTTTGCGGAGACGCCGACGCGAACCAGATCACCGTCTCGGGCGACCCTGCCTTCATACTTGCATCCTCGCCAACTTCGCTGGTCGTGCTGCCCCCGGCGGATTTGCAGCCCGGCCGCGCGTCCGTCGACATTTCCTGTGCAAAACGGAACGGGCCGCCTCTCGAAATTGTCTTCGTGGCGCTCACTCTGGAGGCCGATTCTTCGCCACTCGCGCCGGGTGTACGCCGCCAACTCACCGTCCGCGTCCGCGGCACAAGAGACAAAGTCACCCTTGAGGCCAAGAATCTGGCCCCAGACATCGCCGAACTCCAAGGCGGCAATCCTCTGCAGTCTTCCAGCTCTGGCGGCTGGGAAAACTTGGCCCACTTCGAAATCGTCGGCCGCAAACGCGGCAGCTTTCAGATTTCCATCCGCTTGTTGAATTCCACCCCGCGCCCGCACCACTGAGTCCCGCATAATATTGCGAAGAAGCGATTTGCAGTGCGGCAGCCCTGCTGTCGCTTTTGTCAGCCCCTGGCTCGGCCCTATATTTGGAGAGGATCGATAGATCTCAGTCGCAAAGTTAGCCCGCAATTCCCAGCGCTTTGATTCTCAATGTAATGGTAAGCGGCTACGCCTTGCTTTTCGCGCTGGTCTCCACGGAAAGCGCCACAGTCCCCTGTCCATTATCCAGAACCGCATCCGGCGGGCCATTCCCGATCAAAGAATCCATCGTGCCCTGCGTTTTTTCCAGCTTCTTGTCCGCGTCGTTATAGGTCTGTTGCGCGTTCTTCAAATGCGTCCCGAGCTTTTCAAACACCTCAGTGAAAGACGCGATGTTCTTCTGAATCCCCGAGAGCCCGGCAGAAATGCGCATGGCGTTCTCTTCGATCTGCATTCCCCGCAAACCCAGATGAATCACGCACAGATGTGCGTACAGCGTGTTCGGCGAGACGGCAACAATGCACTTCCCTCGGCAGTAAGAGTCCAAGGCCTCGCCCTTGCTGTCTTGCGTCATGAGCATCTCGTAATACACGTTTTCCGACGGCACAAACATCAGCGCAAGGTCCAATGTGCCTTCGTTCGGCACAATGTATTTCCTCGCGATGGAATCCGCGTGCCCTTTGACGGCCGTCGCAAAAGCCCTCTTTGCCTCTGCGCCCTCCGCTTCGATTCGTCGAAATGCATCCAGAGGAAATTTCGAATCGACAGCCACAAGTTTCCTGTCCCGCAAAAAAATGACCGCGTCCGCGCACTCGCCGCTCGAGAAACGATACTGCATCGCGTACTGCGAGGGCGGCAACGAGTCTTCCAGCAAGCGCTCCAGCGTCACTTCCCCAAGCAGCCCGCGAGTCTTCGCCCCGCCAAGGATTCCCTCCAGCGATTTTGTCGCGGACGAAATCCCGCGTCCTAACTCTTGGAATTCGCCCAATTGCTTCTGTATGTGGCCAATCTGTTTTCGCGTATTTTTTAGTTCGTTAGCAATCGCCGTTTGTCCCTGCGTGGCAATCTGCGCGGAGTTGGAAACGCCGTCCTGCAGAGCCTTGGTCACGCTTTCGAGCCGCTGCGAAACACTCTGACCAATCGTGGCCATCTGTCCCGTACTCTGCGCCTGGGCCGTCCCAATCGTTTGCAAATCCCGCCGCAGTTCGTTCAGCTGGCCTTCCAGCAGCGCGCTTTTCTTCTGTTCCTGGGAAGTTTGCAGCACCAGCCAAAGCACCAGCCCAGCGACCACGATCACAACCCCGATGAGTACTACGTTCATTCTTTCTCCAGTTCATCTTCGGGAAACGGTCTCCTTACTTTACCCGGAGTTGTGTGCGGCGGAAAGCTCCTGCCAAAAACAAAAGGGCCTCGCCTCGCGAAGCCCTTCTGGCAGTTGGTTCTTAATCCGCGTGACTATGCCACCGTGCGGCGTCTCTCCTACCAGCTCATCTTCAACGCAAATTGCAGCTGCCGCGCCGAGTAGGCCGCCGACGGCTGCCCCGCGCTGCACGTCGAGCCTGCGGACGGGTCGCAAAGCTGGTTCACAGCCGTAATATTAGTGCGGTTAAAAAGGTTGAAGACCTCGGCGATCAAGTTGAGCTTGATTCTCTCGCCCACCGGTATGAGCTTGGCCACGCGCATGTCCCACGTGAAGAAGCCCGGCATGTTAAACGCATCCCTGCCCAGACTGCCTATGCACCCCGCGCCCGCAGTGGTAAACCCAGGCACCGTGAACTGCTGAGCGCTGTCCGTCAAACAAACATTGGCAAGAGCAAACGTGACGCCGGGGATGTAAGGCGACGTTGTGCCGCCGGTCGTCGCGCTTCCCCTCGAGGGACGCGCCTGCGAAGCTCCCAGGTCCAGCCGCGTGTCTTGCCCTGTGATGACGTTGAACGGCCTGCCCGAGGAAACTTCAACGATAGGCGAAATGGTGATGTCCCCATAGAGCCGCTTCAAAAAGCTCTGCCCCTGCGCGCCTGCGGGACTCTGAAATACAGCGCTGGTCACCCAGCGGTTAGGCTGGTTGTTGACGGAATTAGCCCGCTCGAATTGTGGAAAACGGCTGTCTTGCGGCTCAAGTGTGGACTGCAAGTCCGTACTATCGTCAATCGAATGCGACCACGTGTAGCTGGATAGCATCTCGAAACCCTTCGAGAAACGTTTCGTAACGTTTACCGTCAGCGCGTTATACCAGGAGTTGCCATTTGAGGCCTGCGCGTCCACGCTGTTGAACGGCACTGGCACTCCAAAGCCTTTAGGGTAACCGGCCAGCGCCGCCAACCCTACTTGGCCTGCGTACCCGACGCTCAGCGGTTGGCCCGGTGCGACGAGTGCTGCGAACGAAGGGTTCGGTCCCGATGGCCGGAAAAAATTAAAAAATGCCGGCGAGCTTACATATTGCCCATTGAGGCTAGCAAGCGGCGCCGGACATCCGTTCAGTACTCCCAACACGCTCGTGGCGATCACGGTGACTCCGCAAGTCCCCGGCGTGGCCGGAATATTTGATGCGGGCGCCACGACCGTCAGCGGATTGCTCACCGATATGCCAGAAGCCGCCGCGTTGAACGCGTTTTGGTCCAGCAGTTGTGGGTTCGTCGAATTGACGTCGATTGGCCGGTAAAGGTGTATCCCGCGCGTCCATTGATAGCCCACGCTGATTTTCCACGATGGAGAGAGTTCGCGCTCCACGGTCAGATTCGCTTGCTGCGCATAAGCGTAGGTGAAATTCTTCGTCACCGGCAGCGTGAACGGCAGAATCGACAGCGGGAAACCATTTTGCAGGTAAGCTTGGTTCGCGAAGAGCGATCCCGCTGCGAATGGATCAAAACGCTGTTGTTGCGGCAAGTATCCCAGCGTGAGTGAGGTGGGAAACGCTGCGTAGATCGAGTTTGCATTCAGCACACCCTGGAAGATGGAAGACCCGTTCAGATTTGTGGGGCTGTCCAGGTTTGAGCCGCAGAATCCAGGCGGCGTTGGCGAGCCTTGCGGCAGCGGCAGCAATCCGCAAGCGGAGGCAGTCCCTCCCGCAGACAATAGCTGCACCGACCGGCCGCCATCGGCAGTCGTCGAGTCGAACGCAATCGCCAGAAGCGGGTGATCGAAGAAGAGCCCGTAGCCTCCGCGGACGACAGTTTTGCCACTGCCCGTCGGATCCCACGCGATTCCGAAACGCGGCGCAATGTTTTTGTAGTCTCGCGGAACGCCTTCCTGCACTCCCAAGGCCTGTTCAGCCGCCGCGTTGACGGCCGTTGCCGGCGCAAATAGGGGACTGATTTCCAGGTCGTACCGTAGCCCATAATTTAGTGTCAGCTTGCGGCTTGCTTTCCAACTGTCCTGAATAAAATATCCCATGGGCACATTGTCGAACGGTGAGCTTGAGTTCCCAATCCCTTGAATGTAAGACGTAGGAATCCCCAATCCATACGCCTGCAAACCAGTTGCGCCCGGTAGCGCGATACCACCGCTACAGGAAGCTCCTGTACCGCCGATGCAGTTGGGGAAGCCGAAAGACTGGGCCGGAATGCCTCCGAAGTTGACGTCGCCGCCAAAGTCCAGCTCGAAAATCTGCGGTTTGCCCGATCGCAGTTGTATCAGGGCGTAATCCCCTCCCATTTTGAACGTATGGTTGCCGCGGATCAGTGTGACGTTGTCGGTCCATTCGAATCGCCGTTCGATGCGGTCCACGGTCGAATACGGCTCGCGCCCAAAGTAGGCATAGCCCGGGATATTCACTCCGATGTCCGACCCGCCAGGAAGATCCGAATAGCCGTAGTGCAAGCCGCGGCGTGCGCCCTGGAAGCGAAATTCATTGAAGGCCGTATCGCTGAGTATCGTGTCGTGCTGGAATATGACGGTGATATCGCGGTATTGATTGATGCCGGCGCGGGTCCCGGCATTCTGGCCAAACACTTGGTTTTGTGAAGTCGATTCGACGCCGGTGACCGTGGAGGGCGAGACGGACACACGCACGAAGGACATGTTGTGGTTGTTCCAACGCTGATCGATTCGTCCCGACCATAGGCTGGTCTTTTCCGATGCGGGAAAGTTTCCTCGAAGGCTGTTCAAGTCCGCATAGGACGCAGGCAGTTGCGCCACGCCAAAAGAATAGCCCGCTCCCGGCGCCACGGGAATCGAGGAACACGTCACCGTGCCGATGGTGGCCCCAACAGGGCACGTCACTGGAATTGGGAATTGTGCGCCCGGCCCGGGATTCACCAAGCCGCCTGTGAGTCCTGGAGCAACCAGCCCGTAATCAACCTTGTTCAGCGCAACGCTGGAAGCCGAGCCCATGAAAACGGCGTACTCCTGGGCTAATGCCAGCTGGCCCGCACCTTCCAGCTGTTGGACCGCGGTGGCTTGCGAGGGCGTTAATTGTACGGTCAGGGGCCCCAGGCTAACTGGCACCATGCCGAAGGGGCCGGTCCCGGGCGATGCCGTTCCTATGCTTGAGAAATCCGTCTCTTCGTGTTGCGTGTATTCGTAGGAAAAAAAGTAAAAAGTCTTGTCCTTTTTCAGCGCGCCGCCAAACGTCAAGCCTGCCTGAACTCGTGTATAGGGTTGCTTGACGGGATCAAGCAACCCGGTAGCCGGGTCCACTATGCCGGAAAACGGATCCCTCGCTTGAAACGCCTTGTTTCGCAGATAGCCGTAGACGTCTCCGTGCATTTCATTCCCGCCGCTTTTTGTAACAATGTTGATGACGCCACCCGTTGCCCGTCCGTACTCTGCGTTGTAGTTGCTCAAAATCAGCTGAAACTCTTGCACCGCTTCCTGCGACACCGTTGAGCGAATTCCATCCGTCGAGTTATCTCCCGCGTCTGCTCCATCCACGCTCACCATGTTTGACCGCGCCCGCGCGCCATCGACATTCAAACCGCTGTTCGGCGCCGGTCCGATAGTCGGAGAGACGTCGCGCGTCGTTTGTGAGTTTATAAGCGTAAAGTTGATGTAGTTGCGGCCGTTGGTGGGCAGGTTCTCGATGCTGCGTTGGTCGATCGTCTGGGAAACTTCCGTCTTCGTGGGCTCAATGAGGGCGGTTTGCGCGGTCACCGTAATCGTTTGCTCCGTGCCTTTCAACGCAAGCTGCGGATCGAAGCCGGCGTCTGCCCCTACCGTCACGACGACAGAATCGCTCTCGTACAGCGCAAAACTCGGTCCGCCGTCGACACTTACCTTGTATCTTCCCGGAGGCAACCCGACCACTTTGTACCGCCCCGCATCGTCAGACACCACGGTGCGTTCCGCGCCGGTCCCCGCGTTGGTGATCGTCAGCTTCGCGCCGCGCACCGCGAGTCCTTGCGGGTCGCTCACCGTCCCCGAAAGCGTCGCTGTATCGACTTGCGCTCTCGTCGTCGCAGTGCTTCCCAGCACCAACAGGCACAGCGTGATCCACGCAAACACACGATGACGTTGCCGCATCTGATCCCTCCAAGTGGAAACCGCTCAATCTTCCGCTACCCCTAGCGGCGGCGGGGTGTCCCGCCGAATGAATGCTACCCGATTGAATACTCAGCTTTTACTTCAACGTTCCGCGCACTTCAATCAAAACTTCTCCGCCAAGTTCCTGAGCCTAACCCGCATCTCACCCCGTGAGCCCGTGTTGGGGCGCAATATATTGCGCTCCATCCGCCAACAGCCATCCTCTCTTTGTCATTCCGAGCGTAGCGAGAAATCTGCTTTTTCTTCTTCCGCACTCGCTGGTGTGCTCGGCGATTGGGTTGGCCGCCGGCGCGTGCTCTGCCTCGCTTTTCGCAATCTCCGTCTCCAATCACCGTCGTCATCCTGAACGTAGCGAAGGATCCCGGCTTGATCCCGCCGAACCACTCAACGACCTGCAACAACGCCGAGAACGCCCCCACCCCAACCCTACCGATAAATGTGAACCTTTCCATCCACGACTACCGCAATGTACTTCCCATGCTCCAAAAACTGCATGACCTGTCCGCCCTCCCTAGCCATCTTCGCCCATCGAGATTTGGTGTTCGGATTCTGCTCCAAGCCGCGCAATTCTCGATCTTCAAAATGGAAATCCACCTGTTTCAATTTGCTCTTGGCAGTTTGTCGGACGGTGTAAGTCTCGCCGTCAACCTCCACGGTTTTCTTCTTGTCGATTAACGCCTGCTTCCAGGCGGAGAGAAGCGTGGATTCCAAATCGGCGGACATAAAGCGAGCATAACCCAACTCCAGCTCCGCGACTCCGGTGTCAAGAGCGAGGGAATCTCTTTGATGGTTAAGAGGGCCAACAGGAAGCGCTAGGCGTCCAGTTTGCATTTGAGGATTTGTTGATTGGTGCGACGGCACTGCATCTCGGCTACGAAGTCGCGACGTTGAACCTCCGCGACTTTCAGAGAATTCCCGGTCTTTCCGTAATTCAGCTCTGAACGATTACCCGCTCACCCAAAGGACAGAAGTGTCAAGCATCGCCAACTTCCCATGAATTCTAGTCCGAGGATTACTTACGGTTTGCCGACGATCCGCCCAGAAGGCTTTTTGCCTCCACTTCTGCCACACGCAGGAGCCAAAGCGAATCGCGGTTGAGCACACGGGTCAAAACTTACACACCACGTGCTATAAAAGACCAATGCGCCTGCACGATTACGCACCCCGGCCTGCGCACATGAAATGGCTCCTTGATTCGGACCCGGCCATCCGTTGGCAGGTCATGAAGGACCTTACCGGTGAAGCCCCCGAGGCGATTGCCGCCGAGCGGTCGCGCGTCGCCACCGAAGGCTGGGGAGCTCAACTTCTCGCCCGGCAAACTCCTGCCGGCCACTGGGGCGGCGGGCCGAAGTGGGACCTTATAGCCCTCTTCAGTCTCGTCGTCTTGAAGGACCTCGGCCTCGACCCCGCCAGCAAGCAGGCTCGCAAAATGTTCGACCGCGTCGACAAGCGGCTGGTGTTTAAGCCGCCCAACAACCGGCCTTTCCTTCACGGCGAAACGGAGCCCTGCATCAACGGCAGAATCCTTGGCATCGGTGCGTATTTCAAGGAGCCGAACGACGCACTGGCCAAGCAACTTCTGGGCGAGCAGCTCGAAGATGGCGGCTGGAACTGCGAAGCATGGCCCTTCTTGTCGCCGAAACGCCCCCCGAGCCGGCGCTCTTCGTTCCATACCACCATCTGCGTGCTCGAAGGACTGCTCGAATACGAACGAGCAGGGCACAAATCGGCGGCCGTCACTAAGGCCCGCAAGCGGGCCGAAGACTATCTGCTCGAGCGCCGCATGTTCCGCTCGCTTCGCACTGGTAAAGTCATTGACAAACGCTGGCTGCGCTTCTCGTTCCCGACGTTTTGGCACTACGACGTCTTGCGCGGACTCGAGTATCTGCGAAATGCAGCAATCAAGCCTGACAGCCGCGTCCGTGATGCCATCAAAATCGTGATCGAGCGCCGCCACCAGAACGGGCGCTGGCCGCTGAACCTCCTGCATCCCGAACATATTCCACTGGAGATGGAGACCGCTGTCGGCAGTGCAAGCCGCTGGAACACACTGCGCGCTCTCCGAGTCCTGCGTTGGTACAACAACTCAACGCGTTAGCTGTGACTTGGGCGTGCTCGCAGTGGGTGCAGGCGCTCAAATTAGGAGTAGATGCCGTGACCGATGAAACCAGACAGTCGACGCCACGTCCCACCCTCAGCTCTATCTCGGCACAACTCTTCGTTGCGAACGTCAAGAATTCCTGTGATTTCTATACAAGCAAGCTCGGCTTCGCGGTCGAATTCATCTATGGCGATCCGCCATTCTACGGGCAGGTCATCCGCGACAATGCACGACTCGCGTTGAGGCTGGTCCTCGAACCTGTGTTCGCTGGCGATGTTCGCAAGCGCGAACATCTGCTCTCCGCTTCCATTACGGTTGCCACGGCGAACGAAATCAAACAGCTGTTTCTGAGTTATCAGGCTGCGGGAGTCTCCTTCCACCAGGCACTCAAGAAGGAGCCATGGGGCGCCAGAACCTTCATAGTCTCGGATCCAGATGAGAATCTCATCCTCTTTGCTGGCCCGGCAGCTGACTGAACTTTCCCAAAAGTCATCGAAGATCGCTAACCAATTACTTCACTCCGCGACGCATTTGAAAGTACAACGAATTCCAGGGGACCTACACCGGCAGGGCCTCGATGATACTCGACTCGGACGAAGTCACTATCGCCTCATTCATCCGGAAACCTGCGCGGGCTAGAAGCCGACGGTATTCTTCCGCCGTACGTTCTTTCCCGCCGGTCATCACCAGCATCACCACATCGAACAACTTGCCCGCTGAGTGGACATTCCCTTCTTGTAGCGTCCATTCCACAAGCAAAAGTGCTCCGTCCGCGGGAACCACCCTCCGGCAGTTGGCAAGAATTTCTACCGCCTGTTCATCATCCCAGTCGTGGATCACGTTTTTCATCACGTACGCCCTGCAGCCCGAAGGCACTTCGCGGAAGAAATCGCAGGGCTGCATCGCGCTTCGCGCCTGCAACTCACCACCGAGGAAGCCACGTTGCTGTGCTCGTTCAAGTACATGCGGGAGGTCTGCCAGAACACCACGCACTTTGGGATGCTTCTTGAGGATGGATGCGAGCAGAATGCCATTGCCGCCTCCAACATCCATGATGCTTCCCCAACGCCCGAAGTCGTATGCCGCGGCCACCATTGGCCCAATGATCGCGGACATATCCGTCATGGCATCATCAAACATGCGCGCCTGTTCGGGATGCTGCTTCAGGTATTCCCAGCCATCCATCCCGAATACTTCTGTTCTCGCCGACTTACCCGTGCGAACGCTGTAAAGAATTTCCGCAAAAGGTCCGAAGAACAATTCACTTCCTCTGAAAATGAGAATGGAACGGACGGAACCAGGCACGCCCGAGCGCAGGAATTGGGAAAGTTTGGTGTTTGCGAATGTTCGAGGAGAAGTCTCCTCGAACACGCTTTGACTGGCCAAGAGGCGCAGGACACGGTACAGAGCCGACTCGTTCACTTTGAGGTCACGCGCCAGTTCCGAGCAGCTCTGCGGGCCATCTTTCAGTAGATCGGCGACTCCCAGCTTTGCGGCGGAATACAATGCCTGTTGGATGATCACGCCGTGACTCATGCTCAACAACTGCATAGGCGTTCCGGTCGACGAGGTATCCATTGGCATGATCCACTCTTGCTTGAGCAACACGAACGATAATCCGGACGACGCAATTCGCTACTTTTGCGTAGCGTCAGACAAAAACCCCACGCGATACCGGTATGGCCCGAGCATCAGGATCAGTATCGCTGCAAGGACGGCCGCGCAGAAGAATCCGCTCAGGGGCACAACGTAAGATCCGGTTTTATCAAACCCAAAGCCCATAAGGTAAGCTCCAAGTCCGCCAGACACTCCAAAGACCGCCCAGATCAACCCGAAAATCGCTCCATACGAACGCAGCCCAAAATAGCGGCTCGTCAGGTACGCGACAAGGTCTACCTCCGCTCCCAGGCCTAGCCCCACAAGAGGGGCCGCAATTAGCGCAGTCGAGATCGCATGGCCTAAGGCGAGGAATGCAATTCCGACGGCAACCGCGGACAAGAGCAATGCGGCGACACGGGGTGCGAAGAACTTGTCCAGCAAGTAACCACAGCCGACTCGTCCGACGAACAATCCAACACCCAGGAGTGAGCTGGCGAAAGCTGCCAGTTGAGCCGTGCTTCCACGGTCGGTTAGGAGCGCAGGCAAATGAATGAAACACGCATGCACGCTGGCTGTGACTAGAAACAGGACGCTCACGATAATCCAGAAGGCCGGCGTGTTGACGGCTTCGCGTAGTGTTAGCCCGATTTCGTTCACTGCGATCGGCGCTGAAATGGGGCTTTCCGCGGCCCCATCTGGCAGAAGGCCCATATTTTCTGGCCGCTCCTTCAGGAATACGGCAAGCAACGGTAAGGGGATCAGCAAAACCGTCAATCCGAAGATACAGTACGAGAGTCGCCAGCCGAAGGTCGCCACCAACTGCTGCGCCACGGATGGCATGACTATCGCACCCAACCCCATCCCGAGCATCATGACGCTGAGAGCCAGTCCTCGATGTCGGTCAAACCAATGCGAGATCACGTTGGTGTAAGACATTGCCCCGGCCCCGCCAGAAACCAGACCCAAGGCAAAATAAAACACATACAGCTGCCATATTGCGTCGGACAAGATTTTGCTGGAAACCAGAATCAAACCAAAAAGGGCCGTGAATGGAAGTAGCACTCGTCGCGGTCCGTAGCGGTCAACCAATCGCCCGGCCAGAGGGACGAATAGCGCTGCCGTTAAATTGTGAATTGTGAATGCCAGTGAAATCTTGGCCCGTCCGGAATGAAATTCCTGGCCCATCGCCTTCGCAAAGACGCCGAAAGAAAAAACGATAATGGTCCCGGTATTCAGGAAGAGCCCGAGAGCCGCTACCAAAGCGACCCACCAGCCGTAAAACACCTTGGCTCTTGTGCTTGCCATTTCGGATGTCCGAAGAGACGAGGGATTGTAGGTTAGGTCTCAACTGGGAAACAATCGGTTAATTCATAGCTCGTGAATAATTGAAGAGCGTTCGATTTCGCAGCAACCGGCCCACAAAAGCCTCTATGGCACCATCGGCGAGGTTCCGGCTGAGTAGTCCGCTAATGCTTCGAATCGTCCCGGGCTCGATATCGGGGAAGAGAGTGCGCCCAAGTCGCGGGCCAACCGGAAACTCACCCACTACCCATTTTCTTCTTGACGAACTATTACTCATGGCATATAGTAGCTCTTGGATACTAATGCGCTTTATTGCCGTAACGCCAGCAACCTGCTGGCGTTTTTGCTTTTCGGCATCCGCCAATCGACCTAAGCCTTTTGCTCGCAACACTTACGAGATTTGCACAATGTTAGTGCAAATTGTGGCAATCAAGTCCCTTAGAATGAACACTTGCGTAAATCTATAAAAATAAGTGACTTTAAGCGTCTTTAAAATGAATGCTTACGAAAAAAGGGGGAGGCGGCCCGGCCGCACACGCACACACCATACAACGCATACACAAGCCAGAAGCAAGCACGAGAAATCTTTGGGAGGAGGAGCAAGCTTAGAACTGCAAGTGGCGTTGCACCAACTTGCGAAGCTTCTCCCGGTCTTCGTCCTTCATGTGCACGAATTCCACGCCGCTGCCGTCCGGACCGAGATTACGCACAACCGCGGTGAAGTGAATCTTGCGAAGTCCCGAACGAACCTCCAGCTTGATCGAGTCTCCCACGCTGAGTTTCTTCGGAGATTCCAAATACGCCCCGCCCAGGCTGATGGTCTTCACGCGCGCAAGGCCTGCTTGCGAACCATCAATCTGCGCACGCAAAGGTGATTCCAGAGGAACTCGTACGTACCTTCGTGGAACAACGTAGCTGGTATTGGTCTGCGGAACTGATTCAAACGCCGCACGCGCCCGCGCCGAAGACGGTCGGTTTTCAATCATTGCCAGCGCATCTTCCGCCGCCGCACGCAATCCGGACGGTTCGGCAAACGCAAGCCCTTCGCGGCCTTCCGCTAGCATCCGCAACAATTCCGCCGCTTCACTTGCGTGCATGCGCCCGATCGCTTCGATCGCCTTGATGCGCACAAAGAGGTCGCGCAAGACTTCATGCTCGCCCGCGGCAATCTCCATCAATTGCGGAACGGCAGTAGTTTCCTGTGCCAATCCGATTTGATCGATCATCATCGGAACGACCAGCGGATGCGCGTCCGCCAGAACGGCGGAGAAAACAAAAGCTGCGCTATGCGACGAAACTGCGTTCGCAGGCCGCGAGAGTTCGCTCACTGCCAGGTCCTGCAAATTCCACTCCCAGCTAGCCAGAGCCCGCGCAAGGCCGCGCAGCAGGCGTTCCGGGTCGGTGGCGGCCAGCAGCTTGATTGCTGCGCTCACGCGCTGTCTGCGTGCTTCGTACAGCCGTGTTTCAAGAAGGTTTAGCGCCGGCACGCCGATCGTTCGCAGCAACCGCGCCATTGCGGGTACGATCTCCGGCCCGCGTGGCTCGGTCAAAAGCAGCGTCAAGCGGTCGAGCAGCCTCTCCGGGTCGCGCTGCAAGAGCCGCGGCAAAACTGGATCCAGCGGCCGGTTGGCCAGCGCCGCATCCACCAGAAGCAGCCAGCGGTCCTGCGCCACTAGCCGGTGCGCTAGCGCCGACATGTGGTCGTGTTCTTTATCCTTCGGCACACGTTCCAGGCCGATCAAAATATTTTCGAAGCCCGCGTAATCCGCGCGAATCACAGCCACGCGTCCCAGCGTCTCCAGGAAAGCCGCAAGCAGCGCCGCGGTCTCCGGAATGGTTTCCTTCTCCAGGGCCTTCATGGTTCCGCGGCTCAAATCCTCTGGCAATTGATTGGGCCAGAGCGATTCCATGATCGGCGTCATTTCGTTCAATCCCGCCGCCACTGCCCGCCGCGCGTTGACGTTCTCATTTTCCACGCGCCGCGAGTAGTTCAGCAGAATGTTTCGCGCCTCGCGCCGCGGAGCGTCCGCTCCCGCTTCAGCCAATTGCCCGAGCGTTCGCTTCAACGCCACAACGGGGACACTCCACACTTCTGGTCCGCGCAGCACTGCGGACTTCTCTCGTGGCGGAAGCTCCAACCAGAACTTTTCGACAATCTGTTCCCTGTGCGTGTCGCTGGCCCAGGTCGTCGCCAGCAGCGTCAAGTGTTGCGAAGAATGCGGGCCTGTATATCCGCCCGAAGCGACCAGCACGTCGCTCAGTTTATGAAACGTCTGGCGCACAGCAGCAGGCGCAAGTGTTCCGGCGGCAAATTCCGCTCCGAGGAACTCGAGAATCAAACTCACCGAAAGGCGCAGCAAGTATGGCTGCGGGCGTTCGCCCTCGCGCGGAGCATACTGCGAAATCGAACTAAGCAGCATGCGCACCGTCTCGCGGCTCGCATCTTCCATGGCGCCGTGAATCGCTCGCGCCGCTTCTTCCGGCGCAAGCCCGCGCGCCGCCTCAAGCGGCGGCGTCAGCCGCCCGATCAAACGCAAGGCGCCTATAAGATCGTCGATTTCCGGCGGCAAAATGGGAGTCTCGTTGACTTCGCGGGGCGAGTTTCCGCCGTAGGCCACCAGCGCGCCCATCAGGCTGGCGAGCACCGTATCCACTTTGCGTTCCGTTTGCGTGTTTATGGAAATCCCTTCCACGCGATTCTCCAGGAATCGTGCGGCCCACCAGCTGCTACCACCGCGCTTTATAGACTCCTCTGATCTTAGCAATGATGCTTTGAAGAGTTGCGCGAGCGTGTCCAGTTCGCCTACATGAAATTGTCTTGCGAATACCAGGGATTGAATTCCCGCGCGCTGTAAATCTTGCGCCAGAGACTGCATCTCGCCCCGCACATCCGGAAGGTGCGCATCGCTAAGCTTGGGTGCTACCAGTCCGCTGCGCTCAATGTGGATTTCGATGCCGTTCAGCGCGCCGGCGAGATCGTGCAATGTTTCGTACGAGGCGTCCAAACTTTGCAGCCGGCGAGGGTGGTTTCTGTCGTAGAGGCGCTCCGAGCGGAACAGCAAATGCAAGCATCGCAGGGAATGAATGAGGCCCGCCGTCCGCGCATCCGGAGTAGGAGAGTTCGCGCTGGGCGCTGCGCCAGAAGATGGCCGCGACGCGTTCCGTGCCTGCGGCTCGGCGTGCGGGTGCGACTCAGCGTCGTAACGCTGTTCCTCCACCGGCATAATGGCCCGAAGTACCAAGGTTTTCCCCTCTTGCTTCCGTCGCCCACGTCTGGCCGACGCCAGCATTTAACCGACGTCTGTATTCAACCGATCGGTTGAATAAGGAACTCTGCCTTGCCTACCCCCAAAGGGAAGGGTTCGCGAGGGCAGGGTAGCCTTATCTATAAAGCAAGCACGCTGCCTGCCCCCTCATTTAGTAACTAAGTTGCTTGTTTTGAATAGGTTGATTTGGTGGTTCTGGAGCCCGAGTCAGGCGACGGTTACAAAAAGTTACGTTCTTAGTAGAGGGGAACCTAGCTTGACTGGCGCTGTACGACCGCTCTCTAACTAGATAGCCAAGCGCGTTGGGCGCTGATTCGCCTTACTTAGGCTGTAGTGTTACATCGGTGATATGGACCGTACTGCCTTCGACGGCCTGGAAGGTTCTCCTCACCTGTACGTAGCCGGCAAGCCGGACAGTCACCGTGTGGAGGCCGGCGGGCACTTGTACGCGGGCTGGGGTCGTTTGTCCTGTTGTTTGCCCGTCCACAAAGATCTCTGCGCCTTTGGGAGTCGTTTCTACATCAGCCCACGCCACCTTAACGTTGGATTTTTCCTTTAGTGGCACGTCAAGCTGTGTCTGAATATTGTCTTTCACTTGCACGCTTCCGGCATAAGCGTCGTAGCCCGGCATACGCAGCACTAGGTTGTACGAGCCCGGCGCAAGTGGCAGCGTCACTGGCGTCTGGCCAGATTGCTTCGCCCCGTTGATGAAGACATCCGCCCCTGCCGGTTTACTGGTTAGGAGCAACCCCTTTGCGAGGGACTCGAGCGTCACCTTCTGGTCGACGACACTGCCCGCCTTCACTTGAAGCGCGGTCTGCATCGGCTGGTAGCCCTCTTTTTGCACTTCCAGGCTGTACTGTGCGGGCCCAAGCTCATTGAAGCTGCATGGCGTTTGGCACTGATTCACGACACGGCCAGCCGGGCCGCGCAGAATTGCCGTCGCACCAACCAGATCCGTGACCACGTGAATCGCGCCGCGTCCCCCCGTCGGAACAGGGTGTCCTCCATCCGCGTCATGTGCATTGTCAGCCATGGGCGCATCTTCATACTCGATGTGGTCAACCACCCGGACGCTCGCGGGAGCGTCGCGCAAGAATTTTAGCAGCGCCCCGTGTTCCGCGGGACGCAGCTTCCCCGCCAAGATCAGTGTGCTTCCAATCGCCTGCACCTTGGCCCGCCCAGTCAAACCCTTTTCCGAGATAGCTTCTTCAATTCGCCCTTTGTACTCCGCTGCCTGCGCACTCACAACCGGTTCGGTCTTCTTCGGTGTGGGTTTTTCTACAGGAGTTTCTGCCGGCTTCTTTTCCGCCGCGGCTACGTCGGGGCCCGTTGCTGCTGGCGTGTCATTTCCCGTTGGAACCGCAGGAGTAGTATTCGTTCCTCCATCTGTCGACGCCGGAGCCGTAGGGGAATCGTGGTCGGCGCGTTTTTGTGCGGCGTTAATCTGCCGGGCATCTTCAATCACCGGCCGCAGCTTTTGCACTCCATACGCGATTACGCCGATCAGAACCAGCGCGATGAAAATGCTCCCGATGAGGCTCTTCTTCTTGGGCTCCTCGGCCGCAACGAGCGTGGTTATGGGCCCCGTGCGCCGCACGGCGGGCGTCTGCGTGGGGCTGGACGCTCGCGCATTTAGAGACCGAGTCGTTGCCACGGTCATGGGATCTTCAGGATGGAAGCTTCGGCCGCCCTGCGCTCCCACGCCTGTTCCACTGAGAGGAAGCGTCGCGTTCGGCGCGCCCGGTCCACCTGGAACGCCCGATACCATGGTCTTATCCGGGCTTCCTCCTGGCGCGATGCTGCGGTAATTCCGCAAATCCTCGAGCATTTCCCGGCAGCTCTGGTAGCGCGTTTCCGGCTCTTTGGCCAGCGCCTTCATCACCACCGCGCTGATCCCCGGATGAATCGACGGGTCAATCTGCCGCGGCGGAACCGGCTCTTCGTTCACAATCTTGTAGATGACCGTGGTTATGTTCTGTCCGGGAAACGGCTTCTCGCCTGTGACCATCTCATAGAGCAGCACGCCCAACGAAAAGATATCGCTCCGTCCGTCAACCGCGCGACCCTTCACCTGTTCTGGTGACATGTAGCTCGGCGTGCCCATAACATGGGCAGTCTGCTGCATCGTGCCGAACTGCAAAATTTTGGCTGTGCCGAAGTCGGTGACCTTCACCGTGTCGTCACCTGTGAGCATAATGTTCGCCGGCTTGATGTCGCGATGGACGACGTTTCGCTCATGCGCAAACTGCAGCGCGCTGCAGGTTTGCTCCATGATGCGCAGAACGCGTGGCAGCGCAAAAGCTACCCCGCCATCGAGATGCGCCTGCAAGCTCTTGCCTTCCACCAGCTCCATCGTGATGTAGTACAGGCCGTCTTCTTCGCCTGCATCGAATACCACTACGATGTTGGGGTGGGTCAGCAAACCAGCCGCGCGCGCCTCCGTTTGGAACCGCGTTAGCAGTTCGGGGCGCGACAGCCCAGTGCCTTCTTCGCTCAATTTGATGGTTTTGACCGCGACCGTGCGTCCGATGACCGGGTCCGTCGCCTTATAGACCACACCCATGGCGCCGCGGCCCAGCTCACCCACAATTTCGTAACGTCCGGCTTTTAAACCTGTTGTCATCGTCTTGTTATTTGGTCATCCGAGCACGCCACTTGGACCTCGTCCGCCCACATCTCGGCTAGCTGTTCTCGAATCTCAAGTTGGCGGTCCATCGAGGACACCTTTGCTGACACCCGGGCGCCCTATCATGCACAGTACCCACTAAATTTTCAGTTGGTCAACGCTACCGGGGTACTAGTGTTTCGCACTCGACACGTGCTCCACCCAGGCTGGAACGGTACCGGCTCGGGCGTCCATCCGTGAGCCATTCTTCTGGGAACCTTTATATATATGGCTATATATATGGCAGACGAGCGGTTACGGCCGCGGTAGCCCTTCGCCGGGCGACCTACTGCGCTCCGGCATAGGCACGTTGGTCTCCCGGATGGGCCTGTCGACTTCGCCGGGCCGGGACGGCGCTTCCAGCCCGTCCGTCAGCAAGTAGCCCTGCAAGGCCAGGCCGTTGGTCCACACGCCTTCCAGCGCCGCAATGTACTCAATCTGCAGTTCGTAGAGTTTGCGCTTTGCGTCCAAAACCCTGGGATAAGACGCCAGCATCAGCCCATACTTATCTACCAGCAAGCTGTAGGCTTTTTTCGCATGCGGCAGAATTTCTTCGCGGTACACCACGGCCATTAGCTTCGCGTTTGCATACTCGTCGACCACGGTGGCAGCGCGTTCGCGGAGCGTAAGCGCCACGCGGGTTTTTTCCTGCTCAGCGCGGTCCATATCGGCGAGAGCCACCACGATGTTGCCCTGATTGCGGTTGAAAATCGGGATCTGCACGCTGGCCTCCGCTAATCCCTCCCAGCCTTTGGCCCACGGCACGCTTCCCAATGTTTCGTGGTTATATTCCATTCCGGCGCGGATCAATATGTCGGGAATGGGCTCGCGCTGGGCGCGCGTCAGGACGGCTTGTGCGCGATGCGTCGCAGTTTCCGCAATCTGCACGGCAGGGCTTTGTTTCGCGATGGTCTCGACGGCTTCTTCTTCATTTAGTTCCGGCCAGCCACTTTCCAGATCACCCATCACTGTTGCGAGCGGCAAATCTGGCTGTCCTATCACCGCCGCCAGCGAACGCCACTCTTCGCGCAGGGCGTTTTCCTGCATCCGCGCCGCCATGCGCATGCGTTGCGCATCGACCTCCGCTTCCAGCACTTCGGATTCGTCCGCCTGGCCGGTGTTTATCAATTCTCTTTGCGTCTGCGCGGCATCTTCTGCAATTTTTGCCAAATCGCGCCGCGCCTCCAGCCATTCTTGCGTCGCAAGCACGCGCAAGAACGCCATCTTCACCGCAGTTGTGACGCGCATGCGTTGTTCCCGCGCTTCGATCTCCGCCAACTTGGACTCCGAGCCCAAGACCTCGCGGCTCTTGCCAAGTTTTCCGGCTGTCACGATCGTCTGCTGCACAAAAAACCCCTGCTTGCCTCCGCCGACCGAGCCGCCTCGGATCTCATCTCCGGTATAACCGACGGAAGGGTTTGGGTAGAGGCCCACTTGCTGCTGTCGTGCCTTTGCCGCGCGAATCTCCGCTTCCGCTTGCCGCAGAGTAGGATTCGTCTCGCCAGCCATCTTTTCCACCTGCTCCAGCGTGACAGCGTTTGCCCCCGCGCGCTCCTGCGCCCGCCCCAATCGCGGATACTCCGGCTTCACCAGCGCCACGTTTGCGTGCTGATGCGTCATCTGTTCTTGCATCGACATTTTCGGCGCAGCCTGTGCATCTTGTTGCTTAGTTTTTTCCTGCGCCTGACACATAGCGCCAAGCGTCATCGCAACCGCCAAAAGTATCGCGACATAGTTCGGAGTCACTCTCATATCCGCCCTGCCCTTTTTCCTTCTTCTGTGTGTCCTCTGTGAACGCTGCGTTGAAATCCTCGTCCAACCCATCTCACGGTTCATGCCGGTGCTCCGATTGCTTGTTCGGATTTTGTGACTTAATCCGCGCCATCATTTCTTCGTATTCCTTATCCGGAAGGACGCGCACCAAAGTCATCATGCCCATCATTCCGGCGCTCCAATTCGGCGACAGGCCGTGCGTTTCCGGTTTCGCGACAGCTTCATCCATTCCCATTTCCATGAAGGCATCCTGGGGAAACCCCAGCACGGTGTTAGCATTCGCCGCGATCGGAGAGTGATGGACGTGTTCGAACGGCACGCTTTTGGCGAGCGTCTCCATTTGGCTCAGCGCTTTCGCGTCGTTCGTGTTGGCCGTCTCGATCGCGCGGTCCTTCAGAAGGTCCATCATGCTGTTCATCATGTGGTGCGGCAGATGGCAATGCACCATCCACGTTCCCGGATACTTCGCTTCGAACTCGACGACGCGCGCTTGCGCCACGCCTACAAGCACTGTATTCATGGGATACCACGTTGATTCCGGGGCGCGCCCGCCTTCTGTTCCTGTTACGACAAATTGGTTCCCGTGCAAATGAATCGGGTGGTGATCCATCCCCATGTTTACGATGCGCAACCGCACGCGGCTCCCCAGGCGAGCGATCATGGGCGTAATCGCAGGTGCCGAAACTCCGTTGAACGTCAACCAGTTGAATTCCATCGCTGCCGTATTCGGGACGCTGTTGTTTGGCAAGACGGCCCACTCTTGAAGAATCACGCCAAAATCATGATCCGCCCGCGGCTTGTAACTCTTTTCCGGATGGGCCACAAAAAATCCAATCATCCCCATCATTTCCTGCATCGCTCCGTGCGAGTGGTAAAAGAACGTCCCCTCCTGATGCACCGTGAATTCGTAAACGTATTTTTCTCCCGGCGCGATAGGTTTCTGGCTGATCCATGGCACGCCGTCCTGCTCGATGGGAACTTCGAGGCCATGCCAGTGAATCGAAGTCGATTCCGGTAATCTATTTTCGAAAATAATGCGCACGCGGTCGCCCTGCTGTACTTGAATCGCCGGCCCGGGACAGCTTCCGTTGTAGCCCCACGCATCGATGGTCTTAAACGGCGCGATTTTCCGCTTCACCGGCTCGGCTACAAGCCTGAAAACTTTCACACTGCCATCCATTTCGTGCGGCAGATCCGCCAAGTCAGGCGTAACCATCGGCAAAAAGGGATCGGGCCCAGCCGGCGCCGCTTCCTTTTTCTTATGGTTGCCATACGGACTGTAGTGGCGTCCTTGCTCAATGGCCCGCGCCGCTTGTGGGTCGGCCACCTGCGTGTCCCCGCGCAGTGCCTCCGACAATCCCAAGAAACCGGCCCCAAAAAACGCCGCGTCCTGAAAAAAATTTCTTCTCGTGCCACTCATTCTTGCCTCCCTGATTGCCTTTCCCACTGTTTGCGATTTGGATTGGTCCACTATTCCCGACGAATCTGCCCTTCTTCGAGCACAGGCAGGTCTCACATTCCGAGGCGGGCCATTGTTCTCAGCGCGTGGCGATAGCGCGATGCTCACGCTCCAGATGAATGAACTTCGTTTGATGGATAGATTCGGAGGAAGAACTTCAGATGCGAAGAATCGTGGTCAAGAAAAGAGAATTCGCTGACTTTATTGGAACTCGATGTATGTCCCAACGCTCTGGACTTACATGCAGGCTAGCAAGGCTCTGCCCGGCCGATCCATTGATAAGCGCTCGTGCGGGATCGTTCCGTAATTCCTGCGAAAGTAAAGATTGCCCGCCGGCCTTGACGAGCACCGCGAAAAACTCAGAAGCGCCGCAAGCCTTGCTCGGCGCAACAAGCCGTTCGCTCCCGTTGGAGCCCATACTTGCCATCTCGTGGCATTGCGCTTGACCCGTGCCGGGAGAACAAATTTTCGCAGCGCAAAGTGGTGCGCATACAGGGGCGATCGCCAAAGCAAGCACTGTTAGGATCGCAAGCAGTGCTACGTTAGCCGGCCGGGAACGAACTGGGATCGTTTGGTTCACTCTTTCATCTTTACGTCAGGCGGTTGCTTTCAAGCTATCAACTCTCCATACGGTGGCGTGCCAAACTGAAAAGCAGTTCTCGCCATTAATGGGGAGCATCGTTGTGTTCGCCGAAAAGCCACCGTCGCACACCTTTTGGCAATTTTGAAAATCGGCCTAGGCCAGCCGCGGCAGCTACAGAGGATGCAGCCCAAAGCAATCGATAGGCGACCAAACCCAATACGAGAAGAACCGTAAGTAATGTGGCTATCAAGGTTGACTTGTCCATAGCGCACCTCCGGACATTATATCACTGCTGGTATTGCACGCTGATAGCGGTGCCATTCTCCCGTTTTCGTTGTGGACTACGGCAAAGTTTCGAGACTTTGCGCGCTGATTATTTTTGATCAGTCTGATCAGGAATAAGCTGGTGGGGCTGGGGAGATTCGAACTCCCGACAAACGGTTTAGGAAACCGTTGCTCTATCCATCTGAGCTACAGCCCCGCTCTTCCACATTATTATATTACGTTGCGCGCCCCAAGCGCCGCAGCCCTTTGTCTTGAAGTCACGATACATTCGGCGGGCCGCCTGACGCCGTTGGCTGCGTCGTATCGGGCTGCAATCCCGGAGCGACCTTGCCGATGCGCAATCTCTTGAAAATCGTCGGCCAGTATTCCTTCAAAAGGTTGTTCGCCGCGCTGAATCCGATGCGAACCCCGTAACGCTCAAACGTATTTCCCGCTGTTCTTTGCGCATCAGGAAGATACGTATTCGCCAGTCCTTCTGCGGCCAGGGGCCCCAAGGTTCCCGCCCAATTAAATGTTTCGTTTCCCGCATCCGTGCGAGTCACCAGTGCCCGGCGCAGCGCGTATGCGGCTCGCGCCTTAAATCCGCCGTTCAACTTCACGAAGAATCGCGGATCTTCATGCAGCACCGATGGCAGGAGAAACGACCCAAAAAAATGGCTGGAGGCGCCCGTAGCCATCGAGGAACCAAATCGCTTGCCGAATCCCGTGCCTCCCTGTCCGTAGCCGGGCAGCGTGTTTCGTGCCTGGCTGATTCCAGCAAAGGCTAAAGAACCCAGAAATTGCGGCGGGGATACGCTTTTGTCGAGAAAGAGCTCAAATTTCTGCAGAGAGCTCAGCGGTCCTGGCGTGGTCGCCAGTTCGGGATAAACGTAGGACCTTCTTGTGATCAGCCCCAATGGAGTCGCCAGAAAGTTCTTCTGCTGATCCTGGTTTACCCCATTGGGATTCTGTTGCGGTTTCGGAGAATCCGGAAGATTGGACTTGTCGGGAGTTTGCTGTGCATTCGCAGCACAGCTTGTAAAGAGAATGGCTGCGCCTGCCAGGAGTAGGTGGGCCTTTAGCGTCACGCCGGGTAGTTTAGCACGCGTCCGTTGTTGGTTGTCTCTACTGCGTTTGGCGTGCTTTTCCGCAGTCGCGATCGCGTCGTATCCTCTCTCAGAATCTTGGGCGCTTGGCTAGCGACGCTCCACCATCTCGCGCATCACTTCAGGGTCTACTGATTGGATTTCTGCTCGCCGGAAGCAGTTTCTTCCTGAGGCTCCGCCTTTTGCCACTTGGAATCGAGGTTGTATTCCTTCATGGATTTGGCGAGCACCTCGGTCTTCTTGCCGAGATCCCTCTGAAACACTTCGCCATTCTCGTTCACGATGAATGTCATCACGCCGGACGAACCGTATTCCGCCGGATACGCCACAAAAGCGAATCCTCCATTCATTTTGCCGTCAGAGATGTAGTCTTTCGCTCCGCCCGGGCTATTTTTCCCCTGACGCGTCAGGATGTGGAAAAAGTAGCCGCGAAAAGGAGCCTGAGCGCCGTCCCGGCCTTTGCCTTCGCCATCAACCACGGCCGAGGCCAACAGCGGGCCGATAGGGCTGGGAGGTTCGCCTTCACCGGTTTTCCAATAAAGGCCATTGTGCTTGCCTTCATCACTATAAATTTTGTAGGTGTACTCGTTGTGCTGCGAGGAATGATATTCTTTTTCGGCTGCCGCAAGTTCCTCGCAAACGCGGATGGTTGACATCTCATTCTCGCCAATTCGCCGGAAGAGGATTTCCTGCTTGCCGGCGTCGGTGTCGAAGTACCAGGCGTTGCCGTTGTTCACGAGCGGAATCGGCGTAGGCCAATTCTCTGCGCCGATATAGAGGGTAGTGGTTGCGTTCGGTTCATCCACGAAACGGTGCATTTGCTGAAATCTCCGCACGAAATTGGCGCGGCTCTCGGCGTCTTCGGCTTCGTCTCCCGACGAAACGATTTGCTTTCCGTCGCGTCCGAGGATCTCGAGCAGCGCTTTTTCGTCGTTAGCCCGGAGCGCCGCGACCAGCGCGTGGCTCGCGGCTTCCGCCGTTGGGAATGTCTTCTGGCCATGCTGCTGCGCCGTGGCGCGCGCGGCAAAGCAGGCTGACAAGAGGATGGCAACCGCGGCCAACTTTGCAAGGTTGGCCAAGAGAGATTTGTTCAAGCTCAGCTGCGTACGCAACATATCGTTTTTCTCCATTTATAATTTTTACGGGCTACGAGGAACCCATCGAGAGTTCGATTAATGAGGCCTGCCTCCGCCACCGTGAGGTGCTCCTCCTCCATGAGAACCGCCGCTGTAGCTGGAGCTGCCCCGTGATGAATAGCTTCTTGCTTGGCCACCACGGTCGTAGCCGCTGAACGCGCTGGAGCGGGTCCCGCCCTGCGCGTGCGGTGCCGCGTAACCTCGAGCGGCCTGGTTGTTTCCGTTGAACGGCCTTGTGGTTGCGCCGGGGCGATTGTAGACGCCGCCGCGAGCGCCCCCTCCTCGGTAGTAACTGTTGCGGTTGTAGAATGTGGCGCTCCGGGAGTAATAGCGGTTGTGGTTGTAGATCGCGTAATGGTTATGCCAATTAAATCCCCAATTGTTCCAGCCCCACCCGAATCCGCCGTAGAAACCGACTCCAAAACCGAGTCCGAACGAAAGATAAGGACCGCCATACCAGATGCCGGGGTAGGGATACCAGCCAGGCCACGGCCCTATGGGACCTCCATAAACTATCCACGGATTGTAGGCGGGGACGTAGACGACATTGGGGTCAGCAGGTTGAATGACAACTGTCGAGTCTTGCGTAGAAACGGTTTGCTGCGGCGTGCTCTTAAGATTGCCTGCTTGCTGGGCTCGCTGGCGCATCACCTGTACGGCATCCATTACATCCTGTTGCTGGTTGTAGTAGGCATCGCCCAATGAGGACGTCCAGGTGAGATTCTTGTCCATATTTCCAAGCACGGACGGAAATGCGGCAAGCGCTTTGACGCTGGGGTCCCAAGGTTGTTGATCCACCGCTTGGCCAAGAGCTTCGCCTTTCAGGTCGGGATGCGCTTGCACCCATCTGTCGGCCTCGACGACTTGCTCGGGAAACGTGGACGCGGCCAGGATTTGCGCCACCAGCGAATCCGGATAAAGCGCAATCGGCGCTACCAACTGTTGCAATTGTTCGGGAGTCTGAGGCGCATGTTGCGGCCTCTGCTGCCCGTCCGGCGGTTCGTCTTGACTCTGCACTGGGGCTTGCGTGTCTTGTTGGGCGGCCAGGTTTTGAGCCCCGCTCGCGTACACCACACCTAGCGCCAATCCGGAAACCAAAATCCGCTTGGCCAAACGAGGTTTGAACAGCCCCTCGGCACACCTCAAAATGTTCATGTTCTTGAACCTCCTAAGCACGTTCATTGCTCAAGTTCTCTCACATAATTAGATGAGCGAGACCCGGCCAAAGATATCCAAAAAATGCTTCCGGTCATCCTGCCCCCCTGTATCCCAATTTGTTAATTGGATTGAGATAGGCCGGAGCCTCTCGAACTGCCGGCGCCCTGTTTGCAAACGTCTGATCTTTTGCTTCTTCAGATGGACATTGACATCGTTGACATCGTTGGCGATTTTCGCTCGCTCTCTGGCTGGCGTGTGCCGTGCACGCAGACAAGCATAAGCATCATCGCTGCAAGTAGCCTAACAATTGCGTCCGACGGCCGGCTGTGCAAAAAGGAACGGTACTGGAAAGCGCTGCCCCGAAAGGAGTCCAAGCGCTTTGTTTCCAGCGGTGTCACCCGTCGCCGCTCCGTGCTACTATCTCCCACCGCTCCCTATCCGTCACCAGCCCTGCCGCATTGGAGATAGTCATGAAACGCACCCTTCGCATCGTTGCTATCGTGGTTGTTGTTTTGCTCCTTATTGTGGTTATCGTTCCGTTTCTGATTCCCGTGGACAAATTCCGCCCCACCATTGAAGAAAAAGCTTCGCAAGCGCTTGGCCGCCAGGTGCAGCTTGGCGGGCTCAGTCTTTCCCTGCTTACCGGATCGCTCTCCGCAGAAAATCTTTCCGTGGGCGACGATCCCAAGTTCAGCACGTCGCCGTTCCTCACCGCCAAGTCGGTCAAAGTCGGCGTCGAAATAATGCCGCTCATCTTCAGCAAGACCCTCAACGTGACCGGCATCACTATCGAGAATCCCGAAGTGAATCTTCTGCACAATCCCGCGGGCCAGTGGAACTATTCCACGCTCGGCGGGGCTGCCGCCAAGTCGGCTCAGAAGCCCGCAGCGTCGTCTTCCACTGCGCCCAGCGATTTCTCCGTCCAGAAATTCACGCTCAATGATGGCCGCATCACCGTAGGTTCCACTGCCAGCCAAAAGCGCAGCGCTTACGATCACGTGAACATCGTCGCGTCCAACTTTTCCATGACTTCCAAATTTCCCGTCACCGTAACAGCCGATCTTCCTTCCGGCGGAAAATTCAAGCTCGACGGAACCGCCGGGCCCATCGACCAGACGGACGCTTCGCTCACTCCCATCGACGCCAAGCTCGATGTGAACTCGCTCGATCTCGGTTCCACCGGCTTCGTCGATGCCAGGGCTGGTCTTGGCGGGATTCTCGATCTCACTGCTAATCTCTCTTCGCAAAATGGCGAAGCGGAGACCAAGGGCAACAT
>Ga0209446_1000011_pt1 | contig 73016 bp, 64 predicted proteins | sample BogFormECP04_OM2_FD_188242 | JGI IMG/M metagenome (GOLD analysis project Ga0209446, IMG submission 188242) | Bog forest soil microbial communities from Calvert Island, British Columbia, Canada - ECP04_OM2 (SPAdes) (version 2) | ecosystem: Environmental > Aquatic > Freshwater > Wetlands > Bog ... | reverse complement strand
ATTACAGCGCCGGCATCGAAGCTGCAGCCTGGACCCTCGCCAAGTTCATCGCCGACGATCGCGGCGTAACGCTCACCGCAACGCCTCCTGCCCCGCCGGTGCAGCCGCGTAACGACGATTCCCGATCATTCCCCATCTGGCCGATTTTGATCCTGATCTTCGTCGTTATTCGGCTTTTCATCGCACTCGGGAGAGGCTCGTCCGGCCGTGGAGGAAGAGGCGGCGGCTGGTGGATAGGGCCCATGATTGGTGGCATGCTCGGCGGCGGCGGTGGCGGAGGATTCGGCGGTAGCTCAGGCGGAGGCGGGGGAGGATTTGGCGGTTTTGGCGGCGGGAGCAGCGGCGGCGGTGGCGCTGGTGGTAGCTGGTAGGCGCCGACCGGCGACCGCGTTTCGTAAGTTTAGACAAGGAGCGGTGGCAAAATGTTGTCGACGGAAGCGAAGCTGACCGATCTCGTAAGCCGACTGAAAGAATTCGCTGGAGAGAATCTCGAGTCGGTGATTCTCTATGGCTCCGCCGCGCGTGGCGACTTCAAAGAAGGCCACTCCGATCTGAACGTCCTGTGCGTGCTGCGTTCCGTGACCGCGCGCGAATTGGCCCGCGTCACCCCCGTCGTCCACTGGTGGTGCAAGGACCAGAGCGAGCCAGCCCCATTATTTTTCACCGCCGAAGAACTGCGCCAGTCCGCCGACGTTTTTGCGATTGAGCTGCTCGATATGCAGGAAAGCCGCCGCGTACTCTACGGCGCTGACGTCGTCGCCGGCATCGCCGTGCCCATGAATCTTCATCGCTTCCAGGTCGAGCACGATCTGCGCACTCTACTCCTCAAACTCCGCCAGCATTTTCTGCTCTCCGGGCAAAAAGAAAGCGAGTTGCGCGCCGCCGAAGCAAAATCATCTTCCAGCGTCCTCGCGCTCCTGCGCCACACCTTGATTGCGTTCGAGGTCCAGCCGCCCGCCACCGCCCACGAAGTCTTCGCGCGCATCGCCGCGCTCACTGGCGCCGATGCCGAAGCCTTCGCGGCCGCGTTCAAGCTCCGCGATCGCCACGCTCACGCCGATGACATCGCACGCGCCTATGGACAGTACTTAAATGCTCTGACTGTGGTAATTTCCGCTTTGGACAAAATTGTTCCCAAGCACGAATGGCAGCGAGCCGGCAAAGCCGGTTCCTGATTTTTTGCGGAGGAAAGCATCATGAAGGCAGCCCTGATTGTTCTGGTCGTTCTTGTCATCATCGCGTTGCTCGTTGGCAGTTCGTTCATCTCGCGCCGCAATCAAATGGCCATCAAGCGTGAAGCCGTCAATGCCGCGTGGGCCCAGGTCGACGTCGTCCTCCAGCGCCGCGCCGATTTGATCCCCAATCTAGTCGAAACGGTCAAGGGCTTTGCTACGCACGAAACCGAAGTCTTCAGCGACATCGCCAAAGCCCGCGAAGGCTACATGAACGCCACCACCCCCGCCGACAAAATCGCTGCTAACAGCCAGCTTGAAGCTTCCTTGGCCAAAGTCCTCGTCCTCACGGAAAATTATCCTCAGCTCAAATCCAACGAAAACTTCCTCCGTCTCCAGGACGAACTTGCCGGCACGGAAAACCGCATCGCCGTCGAGCGCCGCCGCTACAACGAAACCGTTCAGGACTACAACACCTACATCTCGCTCTTCCCCAACAGCCTGGTCGCCAGCTTCGGCGGCTTCACCCGCAACGACGCCTACTTCAAAACCGAACCCGGCGCCCGCCAAGCCCCCAAAGTCAATTTCAGCAATCCCGCTCCGGCGCAAACTCCGGCTCCCGCACCGGCGAAGCCCTAGCGCGCGCTGTCCTCCGCATAATTGTAGGGGCCGCCCTTGGGCGGCCCTTTTTTGCGTTATCGCGAGCTTGAATCGAGCACTCTGCTTTCGCAAGATATGCTCTCCGATTTCCATAAGAATGTGATATGCTATGGTATATACCAGCTCAAGTCTGTTTAGATACGGAGCCGCCATGCACAAGATTGCAAAGCTCTTCAAAAATGGCCGAAGCCAAGCGGTCCGGCTGCCGTGCTCTTTCCGCTTCTCCTCTCGCGAAGTCTACATCCGCAAAGATTCCGAAACCGGCGACGTCATCCTCTCCCGCAAGCCCGAATCTTGGGACGATCTCTTCGCCCTTGCCGACGCCACCGACATCCCCGCTGACTTTCTCCGCTGGCGTGATCGCCGCCCGCCTAAAAAACGTCGCCTGCTTTGACGGACTAAGTCGATGCCCCGCTTCTTGCTGGACACCAATACGGTTAGCTATGCGCTCCGAGGCGATCCGCCAAGCGTTCGCGAGCGGCTCCGCCGTATTCCCATGGCTCAAATCTGCATCTCGTCTATCACCGAAGCAGAACTGCTGCTTGGCCTCGCCCTGAAACCCGAAGCAAAAAAGCTCGCCGAGCTGGTAAATCAGTTTCTCCTCGGGGTCACATCCCTTCCATGGGACTCTGCGGCCGCCCAAGCCTACGCCGGTCTCTCTGCCGCCTCTTGGAAGCAAGGCAAGCGTCTGGCCGCCATGGACATGTTAGTCGCTGCGCACGCCTTCTCCACGGGCCTCACCCTCGTCACTAGCGACCGCTCGTTCCGCAATCTCCGTCCCCGCCTGCTCATCGCCGATTGGTCTAAACCCCGCTAGCTCAACTATCTGCACCTTCGGTGGCCACTTGAAAAGCGCGGACTAATATCATCTGTTTTCCTGCTCTTGTTCGAACCGCTTGCTATCCTCCAGCAAACAAACCACTTACATATAATTACTTGACAACGAGTACCTATATGATATAGCCCTTGTGTTTGCGTTGCGGAGGAGGAAGAAAGGCTAACGCCATGTCCGCTCTTTCTTTGCGTAGTCCGTCCCCTTCGATCCGTGGACTGTTAGCTGTCGGCTGTGAGCTTTCCCCCCGCCTAAATCCTTTCCCTGCCACTCTTACAACCTGCGTCAAGCCTAAGCCCTTTTTTTGCTACTCTTACAGAAAACCCCGGGGGTGGGTACACCCACGCCGTACGCGCCAACCCTCTTATGTTGTCTTCCCCAAGAGTCCACATCAATATCAATCCATTGCACTTACGCCTCCTTTGTTTTCATACTCTTACGCACTCTTTTGCCTCGCCGAAACTCCTATCCCTCGTGTTTTCAAACTCTTCCACACTCTTTCCGCAAAACACCGGGGGGTGGCGTATGCCCCTTTCCTTGCTCGCCACTCGCCAATCATCACTCGCCACTTCCTCCCATGACAACCCAACTCACCTTCAATCTCCAACCCACCCGCCGCGCCCTCACCGTCAGCGAGCTGACCGCCCGCATCCGCGACCTGCTCGGCAAAAACTTTACCGACATCTGGGTCGAAGGCGAAATCTCCAACTGCCGCGAAGCCCAATCCAGTCACATCTACTTCACGCTCAAGGACGACCGCTCCCAGGTCCGCTGCGTCTTCTTCAAACAGCAACAGCGCGGCGTCAAGTTCCGCCCCGAGAACGGCCTGCACGTCACCGTTCGCGGCTCGATCAGCGTCTATGAAGCCCGCGGCGAATACCAGATTTACGTCGAGAACATCGACCCCGTCGGGCTAGGCGCGCTACAGCTAGCGTTCGAGCAGCTGAAAAAGCGCCTCGAAGCGGAAGGCCTTTTTGCCGCCGAACGCAAAAAGCCTCTTCCCATGCTCCCCAGCCGCATCGGCTTGATCACCTCACCGCGCGGAGCAGCGGTGCGCGACGTCGTACGCATCTTGCGCCGCCGCTTTCCTAACGTGCATTTGACGGTTTTTCCCGTGCGCGTCCAGGGCGACGGCGCCGCTGCGGAAATTGTCAAGGCGCTGAAATTTTTCAATCAAAGAAAGCTCGTTGACGTCCTGATCCTCGCCCGCGGCGGCGGCTCCATGGAAGATCTATGGGCCTTCAACGAAGAAATTGTCGCGCGCGCCATCTTTGCCTCCGAAATCGCGGTCATTTCCGGCGTCGGCCACGAGACCGATTTCACCATTGCCGATTTTGTCGCCGACGTTCGCGCTTCCACTCCCTCCTCTGCCGCTGAGCTCGTTGTCCAAACGCGCCGCGAATTCGATAAGCACATCGCCGACCTGCGCGAAGCGCTCGCCAGCCTCGTCCGCTACCGCCTCCTCGATCTCAGCAAGCGCGTCCACGAACTTTCCGCGCGCCGCGGCTTCCGCCGCCCGCTCGATCTCCTCCGCCAGCAGCGCCAGCGCGCCGATGAAATGACGTCGCGCTTGGCGCTAGGCCTTCGCGCGCGCCTCGAACAATCGCGCAAGCGCCTCACCGCGCTGCACTTGCGCATCGCTACATTTGATTTTCGCGTGAAAATTTCCGCGTTTCGCCTGCGTCTCGAAAAACGCGCCGCTGAACTTGGCGTCCGCATCGAACGCCTCTTGCGCTCCAAGCGGGAACGCCTAGAGCGCCTCGCCCTCCAGCTACAGGAGCGCAGCCCCTTGAAAGTCCTCGAACGCGGCTACGCCATCGCCACCGACGCCGCCGGCAACCTCCTTCGCGACGCCGACCAAGTCAACGTGGGCGACTCGGTAGCCATCCAGCTCCACCGTGGCCGTTTGTCTACGGAAGTAAAGAAAAAGGAGGTCTAATCTGAGGTCAAAGACGGAATGTCGAGAGCCGCGCTAATCGTCGTCGGAGGAAGAAGCAACTTTAAGTACGGCAAGAAACGCTTCTTGCGGAATGTCGACTTGGCCGACGCGCTTCATGCGGCGCTTACCTTCTTTTTGTTTTTCGAGGAGCTTGCGTTTGCGCGAGATGTCTCCGCCGTAGCACTTGGCGAGAACATTTTTGCGGATGGCAGCCACGGTTTCGCGCGCGATGACGCGGCTGCCGATGGCCGCCTGAATGGGCACTTCAAACATTTGACGGGGAATCAGTTTACGCAAGCGCGTCACCAATTCGCGGCCTCGTTCCGCCGCAAAATCGCGATGAATGATCAGCGCCAGCGCGTCCACCGGTTCGCCGGCGACGAGCACATCCAGCTTGATGAGATCGGATTCGCTGTACCCGGCAAGATGGTAATCGAGCGAAGCGTAGCCGCGTGAAACGCTTTTCAGCCGGTCATAGAAATCGAGCACGATTTCATTGAGCGGCAGCTCATAAGTGAGCATCACGCGAGTGGGAGAAAGATATTCCAGATTTTTCTGCGTGCCGCGTTTTTCCTGGCACAGCTGCAGAATTCCGCCGACGGATTCATTGTTGGTGATGATCATCGCGGTGATAATGGGCTCTTCGATTTTTTCGATCTCGCTGGGGTTCGGAAATTTCGCCGGGCTGTCGACTTCGATCACTTCGCCACTGACGCGCGTGATGCGGTAACGCACGCTCGGCGCCGTGGTAATCAGGTTGATCCCGAATTCGCGCTCCAGCCGCTCCTGCACGATTTCCATGTGCAGCAAGCCGAGAAAGCCGCAGCGGAAACCGAAGCCAAGCGCCACGGAATTTTCCGGTTCGTAAAAGAAAGCCGCGTCGTTCAACTGCAATTTGCCGAGAGCGTCACGCAATGGCTCATAGTCATCCGCGAGCACGGGAAAAAGTCCGGCAAACACCATGGGCTTGATGGCTTCAAATCCGGGAAGCGGCGGCGCAGGCCGCGCGGCTTCCGTGACAGTGTCGCCCATGCGCGCATCCGCCACGCGCTTGATATTCGCGACGATGAAGCCCACGTCGCCGGCGCCAAGTTCTTCGAGCGCGACGGGTTTGGGAGTGAGCGTGCCGAGCGTCTCAACTTCGTGGACTTCGTTGCTGTAGCACAGCCGGATTTTTGTGTGCTTGTTGACGTGGCCTTCCATCACGCGTACGAGAACTACGGCTCCGCGATAAATGTCGAACCAGGAATCGAAGATAAGCGCCTGCAGCGGATTCTCCGAACTGCCTTTCGGCGCCGGAATGCGCTTCACGATGGCTTCGAGAACATCTTCAACGCCCAGGCCGCTTTTTGCGCTGATCAGCAAAGCGTCCTGTGCGGTAATGGCGAGGACGTTTTCAATTTGCTCCTTCACGAAATCAGTTTGCGCGGCAGGCAAATCAATTTTGTTGATGACCGGAACGATTGTCAGATTATTGCCCGCGGCGAGAAACGTGTTCGCCACCGTTTGTGCTTCGACGCCCTGGCTGGCGTCCACGACGAGCAGCGCGCCTTCGCACGCTGAAAGCGCACGCGAGACTTCGTAGGAAAAGTCCACGTGTCCTGGTGTGTCGATCAAATTGAGCTGGTAGGTATTTCCGTCTTTCGCGGTGTAATGCAGACGGATGCTTTTGGCTTTGATGGTGATGCCGCGCTCGCGCTCGAGATCCATCGAATCGAGCACCTGCTCGTGCATCTCGCGCTGCGAAAGCGCGCCAGTCATTTCGAGCAGACGGTCCGCGAGCGTGGACTTGCCGTGATCGATATGCGCGATAATACAAAAATTGCGTATGAACTTCGGGTCCATGTATTCCGGTTATCGCTTCCGCGTTGCGACCGCTTTTATTTTTTTCAGATCCCGGCAGGAGCTGCATGCTTCGAGGAGCCAAGAGACCAGGCTGCGCAAAACCGTGCCGTGTGACAGTTCAGTTTGCCACAAATCGCCGACGCGCGCAGCCAACCCAGTCGAGGTCAACCTTGGAGAATCGTACCGCCAACAAGTAACGCGGTTCGCATAGCCTGCGAAGCGGTTTTCCAGTTCACTCGTCGCGGAGGGTGCGGACGGGCTCGACTCGCGTGGCGCGATAGGCCGGCACGATAGTGGCGAGGACGCCGACGGCGACTAGGAGCGAGGCAACCGCCACGAAGGTTAGCGGATCGGTGGGGCGCACACCGAAGATTAGCGATGACACGACGCGTCCCAGCGCCAGCGCTACAGCGAAGCCGATGATGATGCCGAGGAGAATTGGTTTTAGGCCATCGGTAAGCACCATCTTTAAGACGTCGGAGTGCGACGCGCCGAGGGCCATGCGAATGCCGATTTCGCGAACGCGACGGCGAACGGCGTAGGAAAGCACGCTATAAATGCCGACCGCAGTGAGCACCAGCGCAAGCCCAGCGAATGCGGCCAGCAGAAGCATGTTGGAGCGCTGTGGAGACAGTGAATTGGAAATCAATTCGTTCATGCTCAACACTTCGGTGACGGGCGTTTCCGGGTCTACCTGGTGAACAGCGGCAGTCACAGCAGAGACGGCGCTCATGGGATCGATGCTGGCGCGCACGGCAAGACTCATCGGAAATGAGCGCCATGGTTCGGACGGGGGCGCGAAGATTTGATTCAGCGGCCAATAGATCGTTTCGGTCGGACGAGTCTCGTCCAGAGAATCCAGCTTCACGTCGCCCACGACGCCCACAATTTCGCGGGAGACACCCGGATAGAAAGTTAGCGTAAGATGTTTGCCAAGCGGGTTTTCGTTGGGCCAAAAGCGTTTGGCCATGGATTCGCTGATGATTACGGCGGGATTTCTGCCTGCCACGTCACCGTCGGTGAGGTCGCGGCCGCTCAAGAGCGGGACGCGCATGGAACTCAGATAGCCAGGACTGATTAGGCGCACGTCTACCTCGGGCTGATCGGCCATGGGCACCACGGGCTGACCCTCGATAGCGACAGGTTGGTGCGAACCGCCGTCGCCCATGGGAAGATCATCGATCACGCCTGCGGATTCAACCCCTGGAGTGGCGCGAACTTGCTGAAGGACGCGCTCGAAAAAGGAGATATACGCAGCCGACGTTGGGAATTTGTTGGCGGGAATAGAGACGGTCATGGTGAGCAGGCCATTTGGATCGAAGCCGGGTTTGACATTGCTAAGCTGCCACAGAGTGCGAACCATAAGGCCGGCACCGATCAGCAGAACGAGTGAAAGCGCAACTTCAGAAACAACCAAGAGTCCGCGAGTCCTGCTGCCGCCAGAATCGGAGCTGCCACGGCTCTGGCCTTGCTTGAGAGCTTCGTTGATATCCGTCTTCGTAAAACGCAGCGCCGGAAGAAGACCGGCGAGAGCGCCCGCGAACAACGCTAGAAACGCCGTGAAAGCCAGGACGGGAGCGTTGAGAGTGATATCCGCGAAACGAGGGAGCCGGTCGGCGAGGAATTTGACGATCAGAGTGGTGCCAAAGCGGGCGAGAAGGAGCCCCAACGCGCCACCGGCGAGAGATAGAAGCAGAGTCTCGGTAAGGACCAGGCGAAGGATTGCGCCGCGAGTGGCTCCGAGAGCGGAGCGGATGGCGATTTCTTTTTTTCGGGCGAGGATTTTGCCAAGAACAAGATTGGCAACGTTGGCACAGGCGATCAACAAGACGAACCCCACGGCGCCCAGCAAAACGAGCAGAGCCGGGCGGACATCGCCAACCGTTTGCTCACGCAAGGTGAGGATCTTGGCGCCCCAGCCTCTGTCGTCCTCGGGGTAGAGTTGCTCGAGGCGAGCGGAGATGGCGCTGAGCTCGGCTTGCGCAGCGCGGATATCGACGCGAGGTTTCAGTCGGCCGATGACCTGATAGTTGTGATTGCCCCGCACCGCGCGCGTTTGGTCGGTCCAGGCCAGAGGGGTCCAGAGCTGAGCCCAGCTGGGAAACTTGAATGTGCGTGGCATGACCCCGATGACACTGTAGGTCTCGCCGTCGAGAACGATCTTTTGGCCAACGACAGCGGGGTCGGCGCCATAGCGTTCGCGCCAAAGCGCGTTGCCCAGGACCACGACGTGACCCTGGCCAGGACGGTCGTCATCGGGCGTGAATCCGCGGCCTAGGAGCGGCTGAACACGAAGGATTGAAAAGAAGCTAGGGGCGACCGTCGCTGCTTGAATGGCCTCGGGCCGTTCCTTGCCGCCGACGTTATAGCGGGCGCCGCCGTAAGCAGACATGCCTTCAAAGGAGTGGTTCTGGGTCTGCCAGTCGAGGTAGTTCGCCGGTGAAACGGAAAAGAGAGTCATCCCCGGGAAGCTCTTTGCGGGAGGGACGTGCCAAATCTGCATGATGCGGGAGGAGTCCTGGTAGGGGAGGGGTCGGAGGAGAACGGCGTTCACCACCGAGAAAATCGCAGTGTTGGCGCCAATGCCCAGAGCGAGCAGGAGGATGGCTGTGACGGCGAAGCCTGGGTTGCGAAGGAGGATGCGAAAGCCGAGTTGAAGGTCGGAGAAGAGGTTACGCATAAGAAGGCGCTCCTGGCCGCCGATGAAAGGCAGGTCGGCGGCGACATGCATAGGAGACGAACGAAACGGCAAAAGGTTCCAAGGATTTGGCGAGGCTGGGCGTGCCGGATACCACAAGGTGCGATTGCGCGAGTTTTGCGGGTCTCGCAGTCGGGGTATATAGTTGAACCAGGGCGTGCGCACCTCTCATCGCGCGCGACTCAGCAGAGAATTTCAAGTCAGCCGACAGGCACAGCAAAGGCAACCCAGACGGATGGCCGCAGACGTCAGCAAGCACTTGGACCGCGCCAAGCGATTCCTCGAAAAGAACCGCGTCGAGGACGCTATCGAAGCCTATCTGGCGGTGCTCGATGACGCGCCGCAACACCAGGAAGCGACGCAGGCGCTGGGCGATCTTTACGCGCGGATGGATCAGCCGGAGCGCGCCGCCATCTATTATGGGCTGTTGTTCGATTTGCTGATTGAGCCGCGTGACGAGACCAAAGCGCTGGCTATCTATAATCGCTTTCTGCGAAGCGGTTCAACGCCACAACCGCCGGAACGCATCGCCCGCTATGCCTTTTTGCAGCAAAAACAAAATCATCCTGAAGAAGCCATCGACCAATACACGAAGGCCGGGGAGCTTTTTGCGAGCGCGGGACGCAACGAAGACGCGCTTTTTTGCTGGGAGCGCATCGCACAGCTCGATCCGGAGAATCTCAACCGGCAGATGCGGCTTGCAGAAGCGGCGGAGCAGCTCGGCAAGAATGCACTGGCAGCGCGCACTTTTCTTCGGGCGGGGCAGCTTGCGTCGGCAGGGGGCGCCGAGGTTGATGCACTGAAACTGCTGGGGCGGGCCTACAAGCTTGCGCCGCAAGAGCGCAGCGTAGCGCTCCTCTATGCACAGGCAAAACTGCGCAGCGACGGAGCGGCAGAGGCGGCTACGCTTCTCGAGCCATTTGCGGGCACCGAGAACGACACCGTGTTCCTGGAGACATTTGGCGACGCGCTGATTCGCGGCGGAAATCTCGATCGGGCGCGGGAGATTCTCGAAAAACTTTTACGTGAGAAAAACGCAGGTGCCGAGAGGCTCTTCGAGCTTGCCGATGCCTATGCCGCGTCTGCGCAAACGACCAAGGGCGTGGACGTGCTCCAGACGCTGAAGCGGCGTATGTTCGCCGACAAGCGGCAAAATGATTTCGCCACCCATTTAGACGCCGTGGCTGGAAAGCATCCGCACTCGCAAGGGATGATGGAGTTCTGGGCGGCGGTGTACAACGAGCTGAACCGCGAATCCCAATATTTCGAAATCCTCGTAAAACTTTTCGACGTGTATTTCAGCGCGGGAGATTTTCGCAAGGCCTGCGATTCGCTCGAGCGGCTTGTGGATATCGATGCCTACGACTACCGCAATCAGGAGCGGATGGAAAAGCTTCGCGGTCACGTGGACGAAGCGTTTTTGAAACGTGTGGGTGGCAGGCTGGCGAAGTCGATGAGCACGGCGCCGCCGCCGCCATCCAACACCGGAGCAGGAGCGAGCGTCTCGCAGGGGGCGCCAAGCACGGAAGAAGGACGGCATGCGCAAGCGCTCGAGGACCTGATCGTACAGACGGAGATTTTTCTCCAGTATTCGCTGCAGACGAAGGCGCTCGAACGCCTGCAAAAGATCGCCGCGATGTTTCCCGGGGAAGAGGCGCGGAACGCGCGTTTGCAGAATTTGTATCAGATGGCCAATTGGTGGCCTCCGGGCGCGGCGAAACCCAAGCAAGAATCCGCTGCGGCTCCTGCACCGGCACCACCGGCGGCGGCACAGGTCGTCGAGGCACAGCCAGTTCAAATCACTACAAGGACGGGCGTGTACAGCGCGGAAACGCTGCGCGATCTATCGAAGATTTCCGAAATCAACCAGAAGATTTTCCGGCAGCAGACGCCGCGGGCGATGCTGAACACAGCGGTGAGCGAAGTGGGTTCTCACCTGCGCACCCTGCGGTGCATCGCAGTTGTTGGTGCGCCGGGCCGTCCTCCGGAGATGTCAGCTGAGTTTTGCGCTCAGACGAGCAAGCCCGCGCCCGGAGCGCAGGTCGTCCTGCTGCTGGCGCAGATGGAGAAAGCGGAACCGGATGAACTCGGCGGGTTGGTGGTCGACGCGACCGAGGGTTCGATTGTCGCCGAGATGGGACTTGCGACGGCACTCGGCGTGATGATCACAGATAAAGAGACGCAAGCGCCGGCGGGAATGCTGATCGTGGGCCACGCGGAACCACATAAATGGAAGCCCAACGAAGCTTATTTTTTGCAGGCCATCGGCGATCAGATGTTAATGAGCGTGAGCCACACGCGGCTGCGGTCGCTGGTGCGCCGCATGGGCGTTTCTGATGAGCGCACCGGCTTGCTCAGCCGCAGCTCGTACCAAAGTTGCTTGCTGACGGAAGCGGACCGCGCCCGGAGCCAGGGCACGCCGCTGGCTCTGGCGATTTTGCAAATTGACCGCGGCGCGGAGATTTTGCGGCAGCAAGGTGAATCGCCGCTGGAGCGATTTTTGGAGCAGTTGGCGCGGTCGCTGCAGCCGATCGTGCGGCAGAATGATGTGGCGGTGAAATATACGTCGTGGTCGCTGGCGTTTATTTTGCCGGATACGACGCTGGCCGGCGCGCAAAATCTTGCGGACAAATTGCGGCGCGCGGCTTCTGGTTTGCGCCCGCCGTGGGACACGACACAGATCACGCTGAGCGCTGGGATCGTAGAAGCGGTGGCGAAACATGAATACGACAGTGAAGACATCGTGACGGATTTGATCAATCGCGCGGAATTCAGCGTCGAAGAAGCCCGGAAAAAAGGCGGGGATACGGTCGTTACGCTGGATACCCCGAAGGTTTAAAATTTTAGCAGGCCGAAAGTGTGGCTACATGGTCGGCTTGAATTTAGGCGGAAGTTCAAGAAAGAGGCTTCCCGCAAGCACGTTCCCTGAATGGGCTGAAGAATATTTCTGTGACAATTGCGGGCGAGAAGTGACGAAGCAGGTTCGTCGCCGGCAGTCGCATAGTTGGCAGCCAATGGGCGCGGAAAGATTCCGGTGCGTATGTGGACACGCTTGGCTCACTGGCGCGGCGGAGTGGGATCATCTTAGCGAACGCGAAAAAAGAAATCGCATAAACGGTTTCTTTGTCTTAAACCTTGGGTCTCTTATCCTTGCTTCGGTAATCGGTCTCGTGGGCTATTTTCTGAGTTCAGAGGCCAACGTTGCCCTTAATGCTGGGCTCATAGCACTTTGTCTGCTTCTTGTGCTTCAATTGCGATCTTGGTTTGAGGTATTCGCTTCGATTTGGCGAACAAGACTCCGTCGTTCACCAAACATAAAGGAACACTAATTTCGGCATATTTACCTCTGATTCTCATGATCATACGTCGACCATCGTAGCGAAATTGGTTCTTTCCCAAGCCGGGAGTAAACTCTAGCCAGGCTTTTCCGAAAGAGGATAAATATGTTTCCAACGGATGTGGTGATTGTGGCGGGGGCGCGGACGCCAATGGCGCGGTATACCGGGGCGTTTTCGGAGGTGAGCGCAATTGATTTGGCGGCGCATGCTTCGAAAGAGGCGATTCGAAGGTCGGGCGTTGATCCGGGGGAGTTTGATCACGCGATTTTTGGGAACGTGATGCAGACTAGCGCGGATGCGATTTACGGCGCGCGGCACGTGGGTTTGAAGGCAGGGTTGAAAACGGAGACGCCGGCGGTGACTGTGAACCGGTTGTGTGGGTCGGGCATTGAAGCGGTGTCGCAGGCGGCGCAGCGGCTTTTGCTTGGCGAAGCGACGATGGTGCTGGCGGGCGGGATGGAAAATATGACGCAGGCGCCGTTTGTGGTGCGCGGAGCGCGAACTGGATTGAAATTGGGCGGCGGAGCGCTGGAGGATTCTCTGTTTGTCGGACTGACCGACAGTTTTTGCGGATTGCCGATGGCGATGACCGCGGAAAAGTTGGCGGAGCAGCACGGGATTACGCGTAAGGATGCGGACGCGTACGCGCTGCGCAGCCAGCAAGCGGCGGACGCGGCGTACAAAGCGTGCAGGATTCGGGAAGAGCTCGCGCCGGTGGAAGTGAAGCAGGGAAAAAAGACGATGATGTTCAGCGAGGACGATCACCGGCGGCCGGAAACGACGATGGAGACGCTGGAGAAGTTGCCGCCTTCGTTTAAGAAAGATGGGATTGTGACGGCGGGAAATGCGAGCGGGATTGTGGATGGAGCGGCGGCTGTTGTCGTGACGAGGGAAAAGACGGCGAAAGAGCGCGGGTTGAAGCCGATTGGGCGCATTGTGTCGTGGGCGACGACAGGAGTCGATCCGAGCATTATGGGGATTGGGCCGGTGCCGTCTTCGCAGAAGGCGTTGAAGCTGGCGGGGCTTACTTTGGAGCAGATGGACCGCGTTGAGGTGAATGAGGCGTTTGCGGCGCAGTATCTTGCGGTGGAGAAGGCGCTGGGGCTGAATCGGGATAAGACGAACGTAAACGGAGGAGCGATCGCGCTGGGACATCCGCTTGCGGCGAGCGGGACGAGGTTGCTGATTACTATTTTGAATGAATTGCGGCGGAATAATCTGCGCTATGGGCTGGCGACGGCGTGCATTGGCGGCGGGCAAGGGATTGCGATGATTGTGGAAGCGATGAACTGAACGAAGTAAAGAGGAAATAGGGATACGACGTAACGATAGTTCGCTGCGCTTGTTCGCAGGCCTGGCCATTGCGGCATTTCCAAGAGTTCTAAGGAAAGATAACGTAGAGACGCTCCGACCGGATCGGGGCAGGCGCCGTGCGTTGAGTGCATAGAAGAGTCTTGCACGAAGAGTTTCTGCTAGACTTGCATTTCGCGCCACGCGGGAGTTTATCGAAGTCGTCTCTAATTTCAGCGAGGATAAGAATGGCGATTCAAAAAGTGGGAGTTGTGGGGTGTGGGTTGATGGGATCGGGAATCGCGCAGGTTTGCGCGTCGGCGGGGTTTGCGACGGTAGTACGGGAAGTTAGCCCGGAGATTGTCGAGAAGGGGTTGAAGAGTATTGAGAAGAATTTAGCGCGGCTGGTGGAAAAGGGAGCGATCACTGCCGCAATGCAGGGTGAGATTCGCGGGCGGCTGCGCGGGACGACGTTACTTGAGGATTTGAAGGATTGCGATTTAATCATTGAAGCGATCATCGAGCAGTTGCCTGCAAAGCGGGAGCTTTTTTCGGCTCTGGATGCGATGTGTCCGGTTGTGACGATTTTTGCGAGCAATACTTCGTCGCTGACGATTACGGAAATTGCTACGGCTACGAAGCGGCCACAGCGGTTTGTGGGATTGCATTTCTTCAATCCGGTTCCGGTAATGAAACTGGTGGAAGTGGTAAGCACGATCGCCACGGATGCCGACGTGTACGAGGAGATGGTCGCGTTCGGAACGAAACTTGGGAAGACGGCGGTGCGAGCGCGCGATTCGACCGGGTTTATTGTGAACCGGCTGCTGGTGCCGTATTTGCTGGATGCCATTCGTGCGCTGGAAGAAGGCGTGGGTTCCATTGAAGACATCGACAATTCGATGAAGCTGGGTTGCGGGCATCCAATGGGGCCGCTGACTTTGCTGGATTTCGTGGGATTGGATACGACGTATTACATTTCACAGATTATGTTTGAGGAGTTTCATGAAAAGAGGTTTGCTTCCCCGCCGCTTTTGAAGCGGATGGTCTTGGCGGGGTGGAATGGGCGGAAGTCCGGGCGAGGATTTTATGACTACAGCGATCCGCAAAAACCAAGAGCCAGCAAGCTTTGATGTGAGACGTAGTCCCGCACTCATTTGGGGAGCATTCGTTGTCTAACGGTAAGGGACGCGACATATTTCTGGTTGTTCTCGGCGTGATTCAGGTGGTTTTTGCTTGTGTAATGTTTGTGGTTATAGTGTCGTACCTTTTAGCTGCTGCGGGTTACCTCGGCGTCGGTCCGGCGGCGCCAGCTATTCTTCTATTCGATTTGTGGGGTGTGGTTTCAGGGTTGCTGCTGATATTCCGGCGTTCCATCACTGCTTGTCGAGTGGCAGCCACCTGGTACCTGCCTATTGGGCTCTTATTATTGGCGTTCGCAATCCAGAATTCGGTGCGGCACCCAGCGTGGCTTCCAGGGTCGCTTTTTTCGGCTTTTGTATTCTTTATGATTTTTGCTCTTTTGGTGGTGCCGCTGCTGCCGGGTTATTATCCTTGGTCCGGACGAGCGGAAGAAAAAAAGAAGAGTTAGCGTTCCTAAAGAAGGTCACAAGAGGATTTGATGGCACTAGAGCTAGCCAATCTGTTGTACGAGAAGAGAGATGGGATTGCGTTTATTACGTTCAACCGACCGAAGGTTTTGAATGCGTTGAATCGCAAGACGATGGAAGAGCTGCAGCACGCGCTTCTGGATGCGCGCGGCGACGACGCGGTGCGCGTATTGATTTTGACTGGCGCGGGAGAGAAGTCATTTGTGGCGGGGGCGGATATTGGCGAGCTTTCGCAGCAGACGCCGGTCAACGGCAAAGAGTTTTCGTTGTTTGGGCAGGGAGTGATTCACCTGCTGGAGACAATGGGCAAGCCGTCCATTTGCGCGATCAATGGATTTGCACTAGGTGGCGGATGCGAGATTGCTCTGGCGAGCACCATTCGAATTGCTAGCAAGGCGGCGAAACTCGGACAGCCGGAAGTGAGGCTGGGGATTCTTCCGGGGTACGGTGGAACGCAGCGGCTGGCGCGGCTTTGTGGCAAAGGCGTAGCTCAAGAACTTTGTCTGGCCGGCGAAATGATAAGCGCCGAGGAAGCGCTTCGCATTGGGCTTGTGAATCATGTTTACGAGCCGGCGGAACTTTTGCCCGCGGCCGAGGTTTTGGCGAAAAAGATTATCGCGAATGCGCCAGTCGCGGTGAAGTACACCATGGAGGCAATTGAGCGCGGTATCGAAATGCCGCAGGAAGAAGGATTGTTTCTGGAGGCGACACTTTTTGGTTTGGCTTGTGCGACCGAAGATATGCGCGAAGGCACGAAGGCGTTTTTGGAGAAGAGAGCGGCGAGATTTGTGGGAAAGTAGCTGAAGAAGGAAACGAAAAAAAGAAAGAGAAGGAAGAGAAAAGATAACGCGGAGGCGCAGAGTTAACAGAGTTTCGCGGAGAATGGGAGCCGGGCTGAAAAATGCAGACAGGGAAGATTGACGGCGGATTGAGCGCGGCGGGATTGCGGTTTGGGATTGTGGTGAGCCGCTTCAACAGTTTTATTACTGAGCGGCTTCTCGCAGCTGCGGTGGATGCACTGGAGCGTGCAGGCGCATCGAGCAAGGACGTGGATGTAGTACACGTGCCCGGCTCGTTTGAATTACCGCTAACCGCGAAAAAACTTGCGGCGACAGGGCGCTACGATGCGCTGATTGCGATTGGATGCGTGATTCGTGGAGAGACTTCGCACTACGATTACGTTTGCTCGGAGACGGCGCGGGGATTGCAGCTCGCGCAAATGGATTCGGGAGTGCCGATCATGTTCTGCGTGTTGACTTGCGACAATCTTGAGCAGGCTATCGACCGCGCGGGGCTTAAGGGCGGCAACAAAGGATTCGAGGCCGGGCTGTCGTCGATTGAGATGGCGCATTTGTCACGCAAACTGCGCGGCGCGCAAGCGAAGCCGTCCACTAGCGGAAAGCCGCGGCGCAAGTAACGTGCCCCTGCGCACAAAATCCCGCGAGTTCGCAATGCAGATGCTGTTTCAGTGGGACATGAGCGAGCAGGAGCCCGCGAAACTTGAAGCAAAATTTTGGCGGGCGGCGAAAGCAACGGATTCCACGCGCACATTTGCGAACCGCCTTTTCGAAGGCGCCGTGAAAGATACGGCGGCAATCGATGAACTGATCGTCAGGCAGGCGGAAAACTGGCGGCTTGAAAGACTCGCGGTGATCGACCGAGCGATTCTGCGGCTGGCGATTTATGAACTGCGGACGACGGACACACCTCCGAAGGTCATCCTCAACGAAGCGGTGGACTTAGCCAAGAAATTCTCCTCCGAAGAGGCCGGGTCGTTCGTCAACGGGATTCTTGATGCTGTGCATAAGTCTTTGGCAGCTAAGTAGTTAGGGCCGTTCGACTGGCTTGGTCCGGCCACCCATTCTGCCGGCCGCGCAATTCTGCAATCTCTTGCGAAACTTTCCTTCGGGCCGTGTGTTCTGGACTCTCAAACCCGGACAGGTCCCGGATAGTTTTCTTCAGGAGAGAAAACCATGCGTGTATGTAAATTCGTTGTGGGAAGCGTAATTGGACTGATGTTTGCGGCCCTGCAGGCAGGTGGCGCAAATGCTCAAACTTCGGACCCTCCTCCGCAGCAGGACATCAAACAGGACAAGAAAGACATCCGGGAAGACAAAAAAGACCTGAGCAAAGATCGCGCCGACCGCAATGCTGACCAAAAGGAAATCTACCAGGACAGGCGCGACATCAAGAACGACAAGAAGGATATTCATCAGGACAACAGGGACATCAACAACGACAAGCGCGACATTCATCAGGACAATAAGGACATTGGTCACGATAAAAACGATTTGAGCAAAGATCGGGCTGACCGCAGTGCGGACCAGCGCGACATCAATCACGACAAGACCGACCTGAGCAAGGACCGTGCCGACCGGAACGCGGATCAACGGGATATCAACCACGACAAGCAGGACTTGAAGCAGGACGATCAGAAATACGGGACGAACAGCTCAGAAGCAAAAACGGACCGCAAGGACTTGAATAAAGACCGCGCAGATCGGAACGCTGATCAGCGCGACATCAATCACCACAAGACCGATTTGAGCAAAGATCGGACCGACCGGAATGCGGATCAGAAAGGCATCAACAGCGACAAAAAGGATCTGACCGCCGATCGAACGGATCGCAACAACGACGTCAAGGATCTCAACAGCGATCGCAAGGACCGCAATCAGGACGTCAGAGATCTGCACACCGACCAGAAAGACCTGAACCAAGACCGCAAGGACCGCAACAAAGATCAGAAGGACATCAACAATGACAAGAAGGATCTCAAGGCGGATCGCAAGGACCTGAAGAAGGATCGCCGAGCGGCCGCAGCTCCGGCTCAGCGCAAGCACTAACTACAGGAAGCACAGTGCTGCGGACACGAGAAGACCCCTCAGACGGTTTTGGGCGGCTTTTCTTGTTTGGATTGTTTTTGAAATGAGTAGCGAATCAGACGCGGATGGTGCCCTCGAAGACTTTGACGGCCGCGCCACTGACGCGAGGCACCAGTTTTTTGCCGCGCTGGGTGACTTCCACTTCGATGTGGCTGGGACGACCCATTTCTTCGCCTTGAAGAATGCTGAGCGTGTGGCCGGCGTCGAGTTTGCCATGCTTCACGAGATAGGCGCCGAGCGAGCCGGCGGCCGAGCCAGTCGCGGGATCTTCATAGATTTCCCAAGGGAGCATGCCTCGCGAGAAGACTTTGCTGGTTCCACTGAGCGCAAAGCAGTAGGCCATCGTCGAGTTTTTGCCGAGCAGCTTGCGCAGCTCAAACATATTCATAGAGATTTTGCCGAGCGCCGCGCGATTCCTGAGCGGCACCATCAGATTGAATATGCCTGTAGAAACGCACTCGGGCTCGAGATGAGGATCGAAGTCTTTCAAAGTCAAGCCAAGTGATTTAGCCAAAGCAGCTTTCTTAAACTTGATAGGACGGAATGCCGCTTCGGTCTGGGTCATGGTGACGCGCTGCGGACGACCATCCTTGAAACGAATCTCGACGGGCAGCACGCCGGCACCCGTTTCTTGCATCACGTGCACGCCGCCCTCTTGTGCGGGAACGACGCCCAGCTCGGCGAGAAGAAACCACGTGCCAACGACCGGATGGCCGGCGAGTTTCAGCTCTTCGCGCGTGGTGAAGATGCGCAGACGAGCCAGCGCGCGCTCGTCGGTCGGCTTTTGCACGAAGACGGTTTCGGCGAGATTCATCTCGCGCGCAATGGCTTGCATCTGGTCGTTCGAGAGACTATCGCCATCGGTGAAGACGGCGAGTGGATTGCCTTCGAAGCGCGAGTTGGTGAAGACGTCGAGAGTATAGAAGCGATGTTCCATAGGGGGTTGTGAGCCGTGGCCGGAGCCGGTGCGGAAATCAGATGCGCTCGAGCTGGACGACCGTCCTTTCGTTGGTGATGTTTCCGGTGTTGAGCGTGGATTTGGGCTCAATCAAAACGAGATGAACTTCTTCGTCCGCAACAGGGCAATGCTCAACACCTCGAGGAACGATGACGAATTCGCCTTCACGGACGATTGCTTCGCGATCGCGGAATTTCATGCGCAACGTGCCTTTAACGACGAGAAAAAGTTCATCTTCATTGTCGTGGTGATGCCAGATAAATTCACCTGTTAGTTTTACCGCTTTCACATGGCAGTCGTTTACCTCGCCAATCACACGCGGGTTGCAGTAGTCAGAGAAGAGGCTGAACTTGTCCTTCAGGTTGATCGTTTCCATGTGTGCACCTACAAAGCCCGAACAAGTTTGCCTACGGCATCGAGAACACGGTTCGTCGTTTCCTGCTTCGACGTTTCGCAATAGACCCGAAGCAGATTCTCGGTGCCGGAAGCGCGAACCAAAAGCCAGCCGATTTCGCCGAGATAGACCTTGATGCCGTCCATATTTTCGCGGCGCACAATGGGCCAGTCGAGCAGCGTGGTCGTTTTCTCGCTGGAAAAATGGGCGACGGCTTTTTGTTTCTGGCCGAAGGTGACGTCTAGATCCACGCGACCGTAATGGAATTCGCCGAACTCGGCGTAAAGCGTGCGCAGCATATCGCCGAGAGATTTGCCGTGCCAGGCCATTAGTTCCGCAAGAAAGAGCGCGCAAACCGTGGCGTCGCGTTCGGGTAGATAGAGGCTCGTGCCGATGCCGCCGCTTTCTTCGCCGCCGATCAAAATGTTCTGCTCCAGCATAAGCTCGCAAATGTATTTGAAGCCGATGGGCACTTCGTGGAGCTTGCGGCCGAACTTGACTGCCAATTTGTCGATCAGCTTGGTGACGGAAAAAGTCTTTGCGATATCTCCGGGGAGATTGCGAGTGCCTGCAAGATGCCAGACGAGAAGCGCGAAGATCTGGTGCGGATTGACGAACGAGCCGTCGCGGTCGACTGCACCGATGCGGTCTCCATCGCCGTCGGCACACAGGCCAGCGTCATATTTGCCTGCGAGGACAGCCTCCTGCAACGGCGCGATGTGCGGCGGAATCGGTTCTGGGTGCACGCCGCCGAAGCGCGGGTCGCGCGTGCCGCGAATTTCATCGCAGGCGATTCCGTGGCGCGCGAAGAGGGCCGGCAGCAGTCCGGTCGCAGAGCCATGCATGGGGTCGCAAACAAAACGCAACTTGGCGTCGTGAAGCCGCTGCCAGTCGATAAGTCTCTCGATGGTATCGAGATAAGGAGCGCGCGGCTCGAGCGATTGAATCAGTTCTTTCCGGAGAGGGAGAGGCGCTGCCGCGTTCTTTTGCACTTCGGCAAGATCGATTTCGATTTGCGCGACGATCGATGGCAGGGCGCTGCTGCCGTAACTCGCTTTGTACTTAATACCGTTCCATTGGTAGGGATTGTGGCTCGCGGTGATGAGGATGCCGCCTGCGGCCGCTCGCTGGCGAACGAGCAGAGAAATCGTGGGCGTGGGACAAGGCTTGTCGGCAAGCCATACTGGTGTTCCGGTCGCGGCAATCACCTCGGCGACGGCGGCAGCCACAGTATCTGAGGCGAAGCGGTGGTCGTAGCCGATCAGGACGCCCTTGCGCGCGTCCTCGCATCGCACGACATAGCGAGCAATCGCTTTTGCCACAATGCGCGCGTTGGCAAACGTGAAGTCTTCGGCGATAACGTCGCGCCAGCCATCGGTTCCAAATTTAATCGAGGCCATAAGGGGACAAAAGTAAGTATACGCGAAGCGATATATCCGCCAAACGGCCAGATTGGACTGAGACGTCTAGAAAAACCTCTTACAGCAGTTTGTTTAGCTTTCGCTCTTCGAGGGATTTTACGATTTTAGCCACCTCCTGGGCACGATCGCGGGGGGCGAGGAGAAGCGCGTCGGGAGTTTCAACCACAATCAGGTCGCGGATGCCGATGGCGGCAACGAATTTCGTCGGGCTATAGAGAAAATTGCCTGAGGCATCGAGAGCCAAGCCGGGGCCGGCCAATACGTTGTCGCCGGATTGGTTTGCGAGGAGTTCGTAGACGGCGGCCCAGGAGCCGATATCGCTCCAGCCGACGTCCGCGGGAATCACGAACACGCGCGGAGATCCTTCCTGGCGCGTGGCGTTTTCGAGAATGGCGTAATCGACAGAAATATTTTCAAGTTTCGCATAGATCGCGCGTAGCCGGCGCTCGTACGTTTTCTTACCGATAGACTCTGCCAGGGATTCGAGAGCTTCGCACGTTTTCGGTAGGAACATCTTCAAATTGTCGAGAAACGTCGAGACGCGCCAGAAAAACATCCCCGCGTTCCATTGAAAATTGCCAGAGGCGACATATTGTTTCGCAAGATCAGGCGCTGGTTTTTCCGTGAAGCGACGGACGGCAAAGGCGGGGCAGCCGCTCGGTCCGAGAGCGTCTCCGAAACGCTCGATGTAGCCGAAGCCCGTGTCCGGGCGGGTTGGAGGAATGCCAAGAACGATCATGCGGCCGGGCTCACGTGCAAGATCGAGGGCTGCGCTGACGATTTTGCGATATTTGTCCGGCTGCGCGATGAAGTGGTCGGCAGGCAGCACGGCCATCAGCGCATCGCCTTTCGCGGCGTGTCGCACGTGAAGAGCCGCGAGCGCGATAGCAGCAGCCGTGTTGCGGCCAATCGGTTCTGTCAAAACGCGTTTTCGTGCCGCGGAAGGAACTTGTTTCTTGACAGCCACAGCTTGCTCGGCATTCGTAACGGTCCAGATACGATCGGGAGGAATGAGCGAGCTCAAGCGAGCGACGGTTTGCTCAAGCATCGTATCTTCGCCGACGATGTTGAGTAGCTGCTTTGGCGTGCGGGTGCGGCTGCGCGGCCAGAAGCGCGTCCCGCGCCCTCCGGCAAGGATGACAGCGTGAATCTGAAGTTTTTCACTTGGCATCGGTACTCTGCTTCTCCAACTCTTTTTCCGTGTTGATGGGAGACGCTACAAGCAATCTCGTTTTCGTGTTCGGATAGTAGCCGCGACTATCGAATTCCGCAGGGATGAACCAACACTCTCCTGGCTTGTATGAGAATTGGTCTGCATGGTTTTTTCCAGTCGCCCCATGCGGAGCGGAAGACCAGCCAATTCTTCCTTCGCCCTCCAGAAATACCCACAAACTGAATCGCTCGGAAGGCTTCGGAACCATCCTCATATGGATACGCTGGCCAATTTCAAACATCGATGCGGAAAAATACGGGCAGTCGACTAAGATTTCGCCAACTTTCTTGTTGCGGACTAACAGCGGGCGAGGCGCTACTTTTCCGCCAGCGCCTGAATCGAAGTTCAAAACATCCAAGGCTTTCTCGATGTGTAGCTCGCGCGGTTTACCGTTGGCATCTCGGCGATCGTAGTCGTAGATGCGATAGGTCAGATCGGAATACTCCTGCACTTCACAGATCACCATTCCGGGGCCGATGGTGTGTGGCATTCCGGCGGGGATGAAGAAAGTGTCGCCCGCGTGAGCTTCGTGGGACTGAAGGAGATCTTCGAGCGAGTGATCGGCAAGCGCAAAGAGAAATTTCTTCTTGGTTGCGCCCGGTTTCAGTCCTGCAAGCAGTCGCGCACCGGACTCGGCGGAAACGACATACCACATCTCCGTCTTTCCGCGGCCGCCAGCAGTGGCTTCGTGCGCGGCTGCGTAAGAGTCGTCGGGATGAACCTGAATGGAAAGCTTGTCAGTAGGAAAAATGAATTTTAGGAGCAATGGAAAGTTTGCTTCACCCTCGAACTTTGCACCTCGCCATTCGATGGTCATTTCTTTCCAGGCCTTCCCGAGCGTCTGTCCCGTGAAGGGGCCGTTGGCGATTCGGCAATCCACGCCAGTCAGCCAGGCTTCGCCAATCCGTGGATTGAGGTCGTGCATTTCAGGGAATAGCGGCGCGAGGGAGCGCGAGCCCCACAAGCGCTCGGAAAAAACCGGTTCGATACGAAATGGCTCAGGGCTTATCGGAAAAGCGGTCACAATTTAGGCCGCGGCTTCGACGCGCGTGAAGAAGCGCTCGATGCGGCGGAGTCCTTCGTCGATGCGTTCGATGGACGTGGCGTAGGAAAGGCGCAAATAACCTGGCGCGCCGAATCCCTCTCCCGCGACCAGTGCAACGCGCGCTTGATCGAGCAGCAGCTTCGCAAGCTCGCCCGTATCTTTCGCGATGGCGTGGCCGCTTTCGCCGTTCGAAAGGTGCGCCGCGACATTCGGGAAAGCATAAAACGCCCCGCCCGGCATTTCGCACTTCACGCCGGGAATGGCGTTCAAGCCATCGACGATGCGCTTACGTCGCCTATCGTATTCCGCGAGCATCACGGGGACCGAGTCCATCGAGCCGGTCATTGCGGCGAGCGCCGCGTATTGCGCGATGGAAGTGGGATTCGAAGTCGACTGGCTTTGCAATTTGGTCAATGCTTGAATGAGTTCCGCAGGGGCCAGCGTGTAGCCGATACGCCAGCCGGTCATCGCAAATGTCTTCGATACCGAGCCTATGATAATGACGTTGTTCTTCGAATCTGGCGCACTAGCGATGGAAAACGGCTTGTGCGGCTCATAAGTAAAATGCGAATAGCATTCGTCGCCCATCAGCCAAACGTTGTGCCTTTTGCAGACTGCCAAAATGCGTTCGTACTCATCAGGCGGTACGACGCCACCCGTCGGATTGCTCGGCGAATTAAGAATTAGAAGTTTCGTCTTCGGCGAAATCGCCTTTTCAATCGCAGCAGCTTTGACGCTGAACCCGTCTTCAGGCCGCGTCTGTACATAAACCGGGGTCCCGCCGGCGTACTTGACGATGTCCGGAAAACTCACCCAGTAGGGCGCAGGGATAATGACTTCATCTCCCGCTTGCACAAGGACGCTCATCACGTTAAAAATCCCGTGTTTGCCGCCGACGGTGACGATGCACTCCTTCGGCAAATAGTCCGAGGCAAGCTCCCTCTTGTGCCACGCGCAAATCGCTTCACGCAGCGGCATGATTCCGCCGGTCGGGGTGTACTTCGTTTTGTTCCCCTCGATGGCCGCGATCGCCGCTTTCTTGATGGGGTCGGGAGTCGGAAAATCCGGCTCGCCTGGCCCGAAATCGGCGATGTCCACACCCTGCGATTTCAGTCGGTCCGCTTCGGCGATGACCGCCGCCGTCGGCGAGATTTGTATTCGGTTGATGCGTTCCGTGAGTTGCACTGCTTTCTCCTGTGGGACAGGCTTCAGCCTGTCTCTTCGACTCTATTCGCGCCAAACTCGGCGCCCAAAAGCCTCTACAAAACTTTCGCTCGCAGCCGCTGTTCCACTTCCGGTGGCACGAGGTCTTTCAAGGGCCCACCAAGCTGGGCAATCTCCCGCACCAGCTTCGAACTCAAATAACTGTACGATTCGCCCGGCAGCATAAACACCGTCTCCAGCCGAGGCTCAAGTTTCCGGTTCATCAAAGCCATCTGCAGCTCGTACTCGTAATCTGATATCGCGCGAATCCCGCGCAAAATCACTCCCGCGCCGCGCTTGCGCGCATAATCGACAAGCAACCCGTGGAAAACGTCCACTTCCACTCCCGCCCATTTCTGCGTTACCTCGCGCAGCATCTCGACGCGTTCCGGGACGGAAAAGAGTGGCTGCTTCTCCGCATTATTCAAGACTGCGACGATCACGAGGTCAAACATTTTCTCGCCGCGCTCGATCAAATCGAGATGGCCGTTGGTAACCGGATCAAATGACCCCGGATAGATGGCGATGGATGTTTTCATGGGCGCCGCATGGAATTCCTTATTCTAACTCAGCCCGCGAAATTGTTGCGTCGCAAACTTTGCCTGCCCGGGGGATTCAGATTTTGACGTCCGATTTTCTCTTCGCACTGGACAGCGACTGTGACAGTATCCTCTTTGCCGTTCTGCGAGCGAGTCGATTCCGGATTGCTATTGATTGCCATTTCAAAAGGAGCTCCGAAAACATGACTGCTGGCCCCTCGAAGCGAGGTCTCGGATTATTGGTGCTAGGTGTTTTGATGATCTCTCCATCAGCGAAGTCGCAAGACCAGCGTCCCCTCAATCTGATGCCCATTCCTTCGAGCGTCCAAATTGGCACAGGCCGGCTCCTGGTGGATTCTTCTTTTTCCGTGGCGCTGAATGGCTATACCGAACCACGCCTGGATCGGGCCGTCGAGCGATTTCTGCGCCAACTGTCCCGGCAGACGGGGATTCCGCTTGCTGTAAAACCGAATGTCACCACAAAAGCCGTCCTCGTGGTTCACACAGACCACGCCAGCAAAGAAATCCAGGAGCTTAGTGAGGACGAGTCGTACATTCTCGAAATCACTGCTAACAGCGCCAAACTTAGCGCCGCAACTCCGCTCGGCACACTGCATGGCCTGCAAACTTTTCTGCAGATAGTGGAAGTCTCACCCGAAGGGTTCGCCGCTGCAGTCGTCACGATCAATGACAAGCCGCGCTTTCCGTGGCGCGGGCTGATGATCGATTCCGCGCGCCACTTCGTTCCACTCGATGTGCTTAGAAGAAACATCGACGGCCTTGAAGCCGTGAAGATGAACGTCTTTCACTGGCACCTCTCTGAAAACCAGGGCTTCCGTGTTGAGAGCAAGAAGTTTCCGAAGCTCCATGAGATGGGGTCCGACGGCCTGTACTACACGCAGGATGACATCCATGACTTAATCGAGTACGCACGCGACCGCGGCATCCGCGTAGTCCCGGAGTTTGATGTGCCCGGCCATAGCACGGCTTGGTTTGTTGGCTATCCCGAACTTTCCAGCGGGCCGGGTCCTTACGAGATTGAAAGAAAATGGGGAGTATTCGATCCAGCTTTCGATCCCACAAACGAAAGAACGTACAAGTTCCTCGACCAATTCATCGGCGAGATGGCGAAGCTTTTCCCCGATCATTTTTTCCACGTGGGCGGCGATGAAGTAAATGGCAAGCAGTGGGACGCGAACACTAAAATCCAGGAATTCATCAAGGCTCACGATTTGAAGAACAATGAAGGCCTGCAATCTTATTTCAACAAACGGCTCGAGCCCATCGTGAGCAAACATGGCAAGAGCATGGTCGGCTGGGACGAGGTGCTGGACCCAACGCTCCCGAAGGATATTGTGATTCAGTCCTGGCGCGGACCGGACGCGCTCGCCACTGCTGCTAAGCAAGGTTTTCGTGGCATTCTTTCGAACGGTTACTACCTCGATCTTGGCTGGTCCGCGGCGCGCCACTACGCCGTCGACCCACTGAGCGGCGCGGCGGCGAATCTCTCCCCGGACGAAAAAGCTCGAATCCTTGGTGGCGAATCGTGCATGTGGGCGGAATACATCAATCCGGAGAATATTGACTCGCGAATCTGGCCGCGAAACGCCGTCATCGCGGAACGCTTGTGGTCTCCGCAGGAAGTGACGGATGTCGCTTCCTTGCACACAAGGATGGAAATCCTCGGCGAGCGTCTTGAATGGCTCGGCCTCACCCACAAGAGCTATCACCGCCAAATGCTGCAAAGAATTGCCGGTCCGAGCACTCCCGTGGAATTTGCCGCGTTAACCACACTGGCCAGTGTGGTCGAGCCGGTAAAAGATTACACGCGAGAGGAAACCGCGGCTACAGAGCCAACCAGTGCTACCCCGCTAAACCGTGTCGTGGACGCCGTGCCGCTCGAAAGCGCAGCCGCCCGTCATTTCGGCGAATTGATCGATAAGTTCATCGCCGCTTCCTGCCATGACTCTGCCGCGGCCGCGCGGCTGCGTGCTCAGCTGAGCGTCTGGCGCGAGAATGACGCGAATCTCGAGCCGCTGGCACAGCGATCCTTCCTGTTGAAAGCAGTTTCCCCAACCTCGCAGGATCTCTCGACACTGGCTGTTATAGGTCTTGCCGCTTTGGATTTCATCGCTAGGGGCCAACGAGCGCCGGATGATTGGAAGGCACAGCAGCTTGTGCTCCTCCAGCAAATCGAAAAGCCAAAGGGCCAGCTCCTGCTGATGCCCGCTCCATCGGTTCAGAAACTCGTGGAGGCTGCTTCGACCGGGGGAGCTTGTTGGTCATCGAACTAGAAGGATTTGCCCTGCCGCAACACATCCAATTATTTCGAGGCCGCTTTCCGGAGAGGGCAAGCGTAAGAGCCTGAGTCCGTGAACGATTTTCCCTCTTCCGGGATGAATTGCCATGCGTAGTGGCCTGGCGTGAGCGTCAATTTAAGGACGCCATAAGTGTCCGCATTGCGGGCTTCGCTATTGGGGAGTGCGAAGCCAAGCGGATCGTGGCTGCGACCCCCCGTGCCGATCACGATCTCGCGAATCCCGTTCTCCGGTTCCGCGTTACCGTCCGGATCCTGCGGCGCAAACCGCTCGTAGGAATGTTCGTGCCCCGCCAAGATCAAGGCGGCATGCGCAGCGTAGAGATCCTGCCAAAACTCCTTCAATTCCCGATGGATGGCGTGACTTTTTAACACGCCGCTGCTGAAAAGTGCGTGATGGCCGTAAGCGAGGATACAAGAGTCGGGATGTTCAGCGAGGTCTTTGCGCAGCCATTCCTCTTCCGGCGAGCCCTGGGCACAGCCGCCCACACTTTTGACAGTGCAATTCGTGTTCAACGCAACGATGTGCCACGAGCCCAGGTCGTAGCTGTAATAGCCCTTGCCGACCGGTCCGGCTTGCGCGCCCCAGTATTCATAGTAACCGTGCGCCGTCGGATTCAAATATTCGTGGTTACCCAAAGTAGGTTTCGTGCGAGCCTTGAACTCTCCCCAAGTCGGGCCATAGCAGAACTCGAATTCGTCCAAACTTCCTCCCTCATAAGCCAAGTCGCCCGCTGCGAACACTGTTCCAGGAATTCTCTCAATGAGTCGCGCGGTTGCGCGGGCCCCTTCAATATTCTGGCAACTTGCGATGTCGCCTGCACCAACGAGAGTGAAGGTTTCTCCGTCGGGCGAGGCTTGGGAGGGCGACGGATCTTGACGATGCTCGATTGCCGACGGCTGTTCCTGCCGGGAACAGCCCATAGCCACGCAGCACGCTGACAGGAGGAGGCAAGACGTCCCGCCGATCGACGTACGGACCGAGCTCGCTCCATTTCCAATTGTTTTGGTCATTTCTTCACAGGCTAGCCTATCATGACGCCCGAGCGCTACGTCCGCTTACCGTTGGCCCCTTGGAATCGACCATCCATTGCAAGATACGACCGTTCGCCGTAAATCGCTGGCAAGTCCGACTAAATCAGTCTTATTATAAGCCGCACGAAATAAAGGGTTTGGAGGCAATTACTAGGTTCATTAGTTTGACTTCGAACGCAAAGCATAGTATCCTCTGAGTGCGACTGATTCAGTCGCATATCCTGCGGGGACAGGAACCAGAGTGAGAGATGTTTAAGCTATCCAAAAAAGCCGACTATGGGCTGATCGCCGTCAAGCATTTGGCGATGCACCGCCAAGAACATGCTTGCAGTGCGAACGAAATCGCGGAGGAGTATGGCATTTCGGTCACGCTGATGGCTAAAGTACTGCAGCGTTTGGCCCGCGAAGGTGTGGTCGTCGCGAAGCACGGTTCCACTGGGGGCTATCAGCTGGCCAAGGACCCCGGACAAGTCAGCGCGTTGGATGTGATCTCGGCCATAGATGGCCCGGTGCTCATCACTTCTTGCGTGACAAGCCACGGGAATTGCGAAACCACGGAGAGGTGCTCGGTTCGCGAGCCGCTTCGTAAGGTGAACGAGAGCATTTTAGGGGTTTTGAGCACTGTAACGATTGCGCAGATGAGCGAGGATCCCAATGAGCCCGCGCTTGTCGCCCTCTCGGGCCCGATGCGTTCGGGTTCGTACATGAGTTCGAGTTAGGAGACTAGGAAATGGCTGTCAAGCTGCCGATTTACATGGACAATCACGCGACCACGCCAGTAGACCCGCGCGTCGTGGATGCGATGCTGCCTTATTTCACCGAGAAGTTTGGTAACGCTGCAAGCCGCAATCACAGCTTTGGCTGGGCAGGCGAAGAAGCAGTCGAGACGGCGCGTCAGCAAATCGCCTCGTTGATCAATGCCACGCCGAAGGAAATCATCTTCACCAGCGGCGCGACCGAATCCGACAACCTGATGATCAAGGGCATCGCGGAGATGTTCCGCGAAAAGGGCAATCACATAATCACGCAGGCCATTGAGCATAAGGCTGTGCTCGACACCTGCAAGCGCCTCGAAAAAGAGGGTTTTGAAGTCACCTATTTGCCGGTGCAAAAGGACGGCCGAGTCAACCTGGATGAGCTGAAAGCTGCTATCCGGCCGACCACAATTCTGATCACCATCATGTACGCCAACAACGAAATTGGCATCATCAACCCGATCGCTGAAATTGGCAAAATCGCCAAGGAACACGGCATTTTCTTCGCTTCCGATGGCGTGCAAGCGGTAGGCAAGATTCCGGTCGACGTCCAGAAAGACAACATCGATCTGCTGGCCATCAGCGGCCACAAAATCTACGGTCCCAAGGGTGTTGGCGCGTTGTATGTTCGCCGCCGCAATCCTCGCGTACAGCTCTCTGCCATCATCGATGGTGGCGGCCACGAGCGAGGCATGCGTTCCGGCACGCTCAACGTGACTGGCATCGTCGGCCTCGGCAAAGCCTGCGAACTCTGTCAGCAGGAAATGAAGGAAGAAGCCGTCCGGCTTGGCGCTCTGCGCGACCGTCTCAAAAAGGGCCTAGAAGCCAAGCTCGACGAAGTGTTCATCAACGGCTCGCTGGAGCATCGCCTGCCGAACAACCTGAATATGAGCTTTGCCTATGTCGAGGGCGAATCGCTCTTGATGGGCATCAACGACATTGCGGTATCGAGCGGTTCTGCCTGTACTTCGGCCACTCTGGAACCCAGCTATGTCCTCAAGGCCCTGGGCGTCGGAGAAGACCTGGCGCACACCTCGATCCGCTTCGGCCTCGGCCGCTTTAACACGCAAGAGGAAGTCGACTACGTCATCGATAAGATGGTCCAGGTCGTCACCAAGCTGCGCGAGCTTTCGCCACTTTACGAGATGGCTAAGGAAGGCATCGACATCTCCAAGATGAAGTGGCAAACAGCCTAAACTCTGCATCTAAGGAATTAGGCAGGACGAGATCTCAAAAAGAGAAGGAACGACGATGGCAAACGAAGGAACAATCCGAATTCACCGCTCGATAGGCGGCACAGGAGCCGCATTTCGAGTGACTTTTGTACCCTATGAAGAAGGCGAAGAGGCCCCCGCCGCGGGCGAGCGCTCTTTTCATGAACTCCAGCAAGTTCGCGCCTTTTTGAAGATGCTCGGCGTCGGCGCCGAGTTCATCAAGGACGCTCTTCGGCAGCTCACTGCGGGCCGCTCGGCATCCGTCCCGAACGTTTCGCTCTCCGAGAAGGCCGTGAAGAGCGCAGGCTTTGGAAATCTCGTCAATTTGGCAAGGAGCAATAGCTAATGGCATATAGCGATAAGGTGGTTGAGCACTACAACAACCCGCGTAACGTCGGAAGCTTGCCGAAGGAAGACCCCAATGTTGGAACGGGTCTGGTCGGCGCTCCCGAGTGCGGCGACGTGATGAAGCTGCAAATGAAGATCAATCCCGATACGCAGGTCATCGAAGAAGCCAAGTTCAAGACCTTCGGTTGCGGCTCGGCAATTGCCAGCTCATCGCTCGCCACCGAGTGGGTCAAGGGCAAGACGGTCGAGGAAGCCCTCTCGATCAAGAACACGGACATCGTGCGCGAGCTTTCGCTTCCGCCGGTGAAGATTCACTGCTCCGTGCTTGCCGAAGACGCTATCAAGGCCGCCATCGGCGACTGGAAAAAGAAGCACGGCATCGAAGCACCCATAGCCGAGAAAGCCGCGCACTAAGTCTGCTCTAGCCCTTTCCTTGCAGGGGCACGGCATGCCGTGCCCGTCCGTGGCAAGGCTAGATTCTCTATAGGCCCTGGAGCATTTGCTTATGGCAACAGAAGTCGCCAACCCGACAATCGCAAAAATCTCGCTAAGCGAGAGAGCCGCGAAAAAAATCCGCGAGCTCCTCGAAAAGGAAGGCGTCTCGCCAGAAAAGGGCGGTCTGCGGGTCGGCGTACAAGGCGGCGGCTGCTCTGGCCTGTCCTACGCCATGCGCCTGGATACGCAAGCCCGCGACCGCGACAAGGTTTTTGAAGAATTCGGCGCGCGCCTCTTTGTAGACCCAAAAAGTTTCCTGTATCTCAACGGCACAACGCTGGAATACGAAGAGACATTGATGCGCCAGGGTTTCGTTTTCCAAAATCCCAACGCCGCCAGAAACTGTGGCTGCGGCAGCTCCTTTACGGCTTAAGTCGCATAGACTTCAGTCTGTGCGACTTGATTTTGAATCGGTTTTCAGGGTGGTTCGGCTTTTGTCTTAGATCCAGCGGGGGAATTCAAGAGGCGAGTCAGACCAGTGGTTGGCAGCCGCACCCGCCAGCCACTTTTTTTGTGCTCTCAAACGATTCGGACTAAATTTGTCGGATATCCAATAATGACACAAGCGATGCCAGCGACGAATCCTCCTTTGGTTTGCTGGAACTGCCACGAGCGCGCCCAAGGTACCCACTTCTGCCCGAGCTGCGGCAAACTCCAGCAAGTGGCCGGCACCATGGATTATTTCGCTCTCTTCGAAATGCCACGCAAGTTGTGGATCGAAATGAACGCGCTCGAACAAAAATTCCTGCAACTAAGCTGGAAGTTGCACCCCGACAATTTCGTGAATGCTACGGAGACAGAACGCGAACTTTCTCTGAAGCGCAGCTCCGAACTGAACGATGCTTACCGCGTCCTGCGCGATCCAGTCGCCCGCGTCGAATACCTCCTCGGCCTCGAGAATATGCGCAAAGAAGGCGAGCACAAGCAACAGGCTCCGCCAGAACTGCTCGAAGAAGTCTTCGAACTTAACGAATCGCTCGACGAGCTGCGCGAAGCGAAGTCTTCGGGAAGTGATCTCGCTGCTCTGAAGTCGCGCCTTGAAACGGCCGAGAAAAATTTCGGAGAAAAACTAAGCGAAGTCGATGCCCAGCTTCAAGTAACTGCTCGCGATTGGGATCTCGCTGTTGACGCTAACGCGGACGACACCGCGCGCAAGAAAATCATGAGCCGCCTGAACGAATTGCTGAATCGCCGCTCGTACATTCGCAATTTGGTCGTCAACGTGGCTAAGGAATTGGGAGAGGTATAGAGTCGGAATGGGACGCATCGTTGGCATTGATCTTGGGACAACGAACAGTCTGGTGGCGTATACAGACAGCCAGACGGGCCAACCGAAGTGTATCCCCGGCCCGTACGGCAGTACATTGTGCCCGTCGGTTGTCAGCCTTGATTCTGATGGCAGCATTGTTGTTGGAGAGGCTGCCCGCAACCGCCTGCTCACGCAACCCGAGCGCACCATCTATTCCGTGAAGCGCCTCATGGGCCGCGGCCCCGCCGACATCCAAACTGAACTGAAACTCTTCCCATTCCGAATCGATCCCACCAGCAAAAACGTCATTCGTGCAATCCTCGGCGACAAGGTGTTTACTCCGCCCGAAATTTCCGCTTTCATTCTGCGCGAACTGAAGAGCTGGGCCGAAGCTTTCTTTGGCGAAACCGTCGACCGCGCCGTTATCACTGTCCCCGCCTATTTTAACGACGCCCAGCGCCAAGCCACGAAAGACGCCGGCAAAATCGCCGGCCTCGAAGTTCTCCGCCTGGTCAATGAACCAACCGCCGCGGCGCTCGCCTATGGGTTGCACGAAAAGCAGCGCGGCCGCGTAGCGGTATACGATCTCGGCGGCGGCACGTTCGACATTTCCGTTCTCAAACTCATTTCCACCGCCGAAGGCGACATCTATCAAGTCCTCTCGACCAATGGCGACACGCACCTCGGCGGCGACGACATCGACAACCTTCTGCAGGCATTCGTCCACGAACAAATTCTCCAAGAAGACGAAATCGATTTCTCCCCTCACGGTGAACTCGCGCAAGAGCTTCGCAAATCTCTCATCGCGATCAAGCATCAACTCTCGGAAGCCGACTCGGCCACGCTGCGTTTCCCGCTGCCCAATGGCTCAGTCTACGTTCACGAATTCACCCGCGGCGCTTTTGAAGCTCTTATCTGCCCGGTCGTTGAGCGCACCATGGACCCGGTGAAGCAAGCACTTGCTGACGCGCGGCTCAAGCCAACGGAAATCGAAGAAGTAGTCCTCGTTGGTGGCGCCACTCGGACGCCGCTGATTCGCCGCACCGCCCAGGAATTCTTCGACCGCAAGCCGCATACCGAGCTGAATCCCGACGAAGTCGTCGCCCTGGGCGCTGCCGTTCAAGCCAATATTCTCGATCGCGGTGTCACCAACATGCTCCTTCTCGACGTGACTCCGCTCTCGCTCGGCATCGAAACCTACGGCGGGGCCGTGGCGAAAATCATCCCGCGCAACTCTACGATTCCCGCGAGCGCGCAAGAGCTCTACACCACCGGCGTCGACAACCAGACCGGCATCGACATTCACGTCCTGCAAGGCGAACGCGAACTAGCGAAAGACTGCCGCTCGTTAGCCCGCTTCACGCTGAGAACGCCGCCAGCTCCCGCAGGCTTGCCGCGCATCGAGGTAAAATTCCTGATCGACGCCAATGGCATCCTGCAAGTTGCCGCAAAAGATCTTCGCACCGGCGAGCAGCGCACCATCGAAGTCCAGCCGAGCTACGGCATCAGCGACAATGAAATCGAGCGCATGCTCGAAGAATCCATCGAATACGCTGAGCAGGATTTCGCCGAGCGCCAGCTCATCGAAGCTCGCACCGAATCCGAATCGATCCTGGCAGCTACAGCAAAAGCATTGGCCAACGAACAATCAAACAATCTCGGGTCCGAAGAGCGCGCGAAAATAGAAGCTGCGATCGCGGCCCTAAAAGAATCCGCCGCCGGCACCGAGTACAAACTAATCCGCAAACGAATCGACGACCTGAATTACGCAACCGAGCATCTTGCGGAGGTATTGATGAACAGCGCAGTCACAACCGCGCTGCAAGGCAAAAACCTCGCCGAGGTCTAGCGAGCACAGAACTCCGTCATTTCGAGCGAAGCGAGAAATCTCTCTTCGATTCCGCAATGACGACCAAGCGATTGAGGGGGAGCACAAATGGGCGGCAGCAATCCATACATAGAAGAGGTTAAATACACGCCCGCCACGAAGAAATTCAAAGTCACATTTCTTCCCAGCGGCAAAACCATCGAGGTCGATCCGGCAAAAATTCCCTACGGCCACAACGGCCTACCCGGCAGCATTCTCGATATCTCCGAAGGGATCAAAGCCGGCCTCGACCACGCCTGCGGCGGCGTCTGCGCATGCTCCACCTGCCACGTCATCGTCAAGCAAGGTCTCGAGTCCTGCAACGAAGCCACCGACGCCGAGCTCGACGAACTCGACATGGCCCCAGGCATCACGCAAAAATCGCGTCTCGGCTGCCAAACCGTCCCCGACGGCACCACCGACATCGTCGTGGAAATCCCCGAGTGGAACAAAAATTACGCCAAAGAAGCCGATCACTGAGGAACGCCATGCCGCCGACATTCGGTTGGGACCAAATCGAAGACATTGCTATCGGGCTAACCGACAAATTCCCCGATACCGATCCGCTCACCGTGCGTTTTACCGACATGCACAAATGGATCACCGAGCTCCCCGGTTTCTCTGGCGACCCAGCCGCCTCCAACGAAAGCAAACTCGAAGCCATCCAAATGGCCTGGCACCAGGAATTCGAGGATCGCCAGAAGTAGTTCAGCGGAGGATTTCCCTTGACCCGAGAGTGTTAATATTGTATATTCAATTTTGGTAATATTCCGTTTGGGCTGCTGACCTGACCCTCGACTCCGAATAACGCTCAATCCTTAAGTCCCCTAGAATCAACGCTTAAGAAGCATCCGCAAGTGTTGATTCTAAAAGACTTACAAGAAGGCTAAATCATTTAGAATCAACGTTTACAAAAAACACGGCGGGGTACCAGTTCTTACTCCCTGTTTTTGACTTAGCGAGTCTCTGGCGACGGTAGAATAAGCACTGGTCACGCGCCAGCCCCAAACTCAGCCCGCTTCACGTTTTGTTCGGAACGGAATTCGCGCGCGAAGAGCAGACGCGGCCCCGGCAACCGCTTGTTCATTCTTCCGATTTCTCTTATTCTAGATAGGTCACACACCCTGCAAAATGTGGCGCTATGGTGCAACGGTTAGCACGCGGCCCTTTCAAGGCCGAAATACGGGTTCGATTCCCGTTAGCGCTACCAAATAATCTGCGGATCAATGTTTTTCCATCTTGTGCGATACAGGTCATCGCTCCCTTCTATAATCCAGGACAATACTCCACGCAGCGAATGGCGTCGCGCGCCCTCAAGGAGCTACTTTGAGCTACGCTGAAAAACACCTCATCCAAGGGGAAACGATCGAATATGAGACCAAGCTGCATTGGGTCGTCATGCTCGGCCACGCCGGTCTCACGGCCTTTTTCGTCCTGGCGGGCGCCGCTCTTCTCGTGTTTTCTTGGAACACACGGCACAGCGCCGAATCTCATTCCAATATTCTGATTTGGCTCGCCCTGGCGGCTTTCCTCGTCGCAGCGATCCTTCTTGGAGCTGGCCTCATCAAGCGCAACGCCACTGTGATGGTGCTCACCAACAAGAGAGTGATCGTAAAAACCGGCCTTGCCAGCCGCCGTACCCTCGAGCTTCTCTTGTCTAGAATTGAAAGTGTTGTCGTGGAAGAGCCCGCGATGGGCCGAGTGCTCGGCTACGGAACGGTTATCATTCGGGGCACCGGCGGCACTCCTGAAACGTTCGAGAAGATTGCTCACCCTCTGGAATTCAGAGCGCAAGTCCAAAGCCAAATCTCCAGCGGCCAAAAACAATCCTGAGATCACCGTTTCATTAAATCCGGCCAGTTTGGAGTTGCTATGCGAGGCGGAGTAAACTGAACATTGCACCTTCTCGGAGGCCAGCCATGGCAGGTTTTATGCGTACGTCGAATCCAGCTCTAAACGAAAAAGCGTTCAAGGGACAAGTGGTAGTTGGTGAGGCGATGACGTTGCAAGGCACGGTCAACAAGACGGGGCTGCTTTTGCTCTGCGTTGTTGCGACCGCCGCCTGGACCTGGGGCCTTGCGCACTCGAACACCCCTGAAGTCGTCTACCCGTGGATGATCGGTGGAATCATCGGTGGTTTCGTCGTCGCGCTCGTGACCATTTTCAAGAAAACCTGGTCCCCGTTCACCGCGCCAATGTACGCCCTCCTCGAAGGACTGGCGCTTGGCGGCATCTCCGCCCTCTTCGAGAAAACGTATCCCGGTGTTGCCATCCAGGCCGTAGGCCTCACGCTAGGGACACTTTTCGTAATGCTGCTCGCATATAAAACCGGCCTGATCCGCGCCACGCAAGGTTTCAAGATTGGCGTGATTGCAGCCACTGGCGGCATTGCGGTCTTTTACTTAGTCGAAATGGCTCTGAGCTTCTTTTTGCACGTTCAAGTTCCAGCGATAAACGGCAGCGGGCCGTGGGGCATTGCCTTCAGCCTCTTCGTTATTGCCATCGCCGCTTTCAATCTCGTCCTCGATTTTGACATGATCGAAACGGGCGTTAACGGCGGCGCGCCCAAATACATGGAGTGGTACGGCGCATTTGGCCTGATGGTCACGCTGATTTGGCTTTATCTGGAGATTCTCCGGCTGCTCGGCAAAGTACGCCGCCGGTAGCACAATCGAGCGCTCTGAGAAGTGTCATTAGTAGGAAGAAAACTCGCAACGTGCGGCGAGTCTGTACTAGAAATTTGTTTGCAAGCGGACGTTGTAGCTGCGAGAAGGCCCGATCGCGTTTCCAGAAAACAGTCCCGCGAAATCAATGACGTTGAGGCGGTTATTAAGGTTTGTTGCGTCAAATTGCATTCTCACGTTTAGCTTTTCCGTTTTCCAGAGATCCGCTCCGAGTGATGCGTCAATCGAGAGAGACGGCCGCACCCGCCCGTTATTAAAGTCCACGCGGTTCACGACAGCCTGTCCATATTGAGCAAGCGCCAGCGCCTCATCGCCGGCAAATTCAAAGGGCAACCCGGATCCGTACTCCGCGCCGATGCCTCCCCAAATTCGTTTCGTGAATTCGTAGCGCACGCGGGTCCGTACGGTATTCCGCTGGTCTTGCGAATCCCAAAACCGTCCCGCCGTTTGGCCCAAGGCGTTGGTTGCGTCGTCGCCTAGAAAAAGCCCGCCCGTCACTGGCAAGTAGGCCGATCCAACCATATAGGAGTAACTCACATAGCCGTTGAAATGCTTCCAATGGGGAACTTCCAGCTTCCCCTCCGCCCCATATATGTAAGCCTTGGCGAAAGCGATGGGGAAGCTCACGGCCGTGCTCAGCAGCTGATCGTCGTCCGCAAAGTTATTCACGCGGCGATCGAACACGTTGGCATCAAGTCGGAGCTGGCCAAAGAATTCTTTTGTCAGCCCAAGCTCATAATAATTTCCGTGTGAGGGCTCTACCGGCAGGCGCAAGACCAGCGGATTGAGCGATGTTATGGCGGACGAGCTGGATAAAAGGAGATTCTCGAATGAGGGCGTTTGAAAGATCCTGTCGTAGGACACATGCGCAACCATGCCAAGCTTGGGGAAATAGCGGGCCACACTCAACCGCGGACTTACGGCATTCTGATTCACCAGCAATTGGTAGTGATCCCATCGCAGCCCGGCGTTGATTGTCCAGTTGCCCAGGCGGATCTGGTCCTGCACAAAGGCGCTCTGCTCAAGGTCTGGCTTGCTGCCCAGGAAACTGAACGTGGCTGGCGTATCTGGGTCAAATTGCGTGAAGTCCGTGATGACATCGCTGAAGTTCTCGTGAAGAAAAGTCGAATCGGATTCGACGCCGGCCTTCCACTCTTGCCTGCCGTGATGGACCGAAACCGTTCCCTTGAAATACCCTTCGCGAAAATAGTTGTGCTGGAAGGCTATAACGGGAGTGGAATACGAGTTCGAGTAGAGATCATTGGAGTTATCGCGAACCATCCCGCGGAAATCGGCAACGACATTTGGCGAAAAAATGTGCTGATAGGAAACGATTCCCATTGTTTCAAAATTGTCCGCGTTTTGGAGTTGCGATCCGAGTGGCTGTGACGGATCCAAAGGATCCTCGTGAGGCGCCTGCTGCACCTGCTCGTTGGGAATTTCGTATCGGGAGAGCGCATGGCGAACCGAGAAACTCAGCCGGTCGCGGTTGGTCAAGTCTATTTCGTAGCGGACAAAAAAATCACCCGTAGTGCCTGTATTCGTGAAGTTCTCCGGCACCACTGGATTCAGGTAGTGACCGGTCATGTTTCCGCTGGCGCTGACACCCAGCGTATTTTTTCCCCAGACGTATTGCCCCATGGCATAGGAGCCGGCCGTGTCAAAGCTGCCTCCGGAAAGTACGACTTCACCGTGAAAGCCTTCGCGATCGTCTCTCGCCGTGTTCAGCTCCACAACGCCGCCCATCTTTCGGCCGTATTCGGCAGGGAAGGTTGCCGTGTAGACGCTCATGGAATCAAGGTCATCCGCTCCGATTTCTGGCCCAAAGCTTGGCGAGCGATTGTCCGTCAGCGGAATACCGTCCAAGACGAATTGCGTCTGGTACTCCGAGCCGCGCGGATGCAGCACCGCGTTTCCTTCGTAAACCCAGCCGGGCTGAGAATTGACCAAATCCTGCAACGAGCGTCCGGGAAGAGATCCCACCCGGGTTTCAATCATGTCCGAACCGATGCGATATATCGTTCCAGTGCGGTAAGGATCGATCAGCGTGTCTGAATCTTTGACTACGACCGAGGCACTCGACGCAGCGATGCTGAGCTTAGCCGCAAAGGCAAACGGAATCGCAGAGCGAATTTCGAGGGAATCTGTGAACTCTGCAAATCCGGAACGCTCGACACGAAGCCGATAGACGCCGAATGGCAAGCGTTTCGCCACAAGATTTCCGCTGTCATCCGTCTCGAAGCTCTGTTGGAATTGATTCGCTTCGCATACCAGCTCGACGGAGCTTTTCACCCCGAGGCCCGATGGGTCGATGACGCTCAGACGCAGCTCACCGGTATTGCTCTGCCCGAACAGTGGAAAGCCGCTTATGAGAAAAAAAAGTAGAAATCGCCTCATGGATGCGTGGTCCCGATTGAAAAATCGCAGTCGCTCTGCGCCTAGGCGGCGGAAGTAGCTAACAGAATGACACACTTACCCCAAGCCCGTCTCTTCGCGTGCTCACCTGAATATTCCTCTTCAGCCTATGCTGTTCAATTGTTTTTGGCACCGCCAAGCGGGTTAGAGCCACAGGCTGCTGATGTAGGGACTCAGGCGGCTCTGCTACCGCTTGCCGACTTGCGCGCGTTTCGGCAAAATACGTCTGGCCCTCTGCGTGACCCTTCCATGAAGCCACTGCCGCACTCGACCACTTCTCTTTTTACCGTCGGACACTCGAGTCTTGAACTGGACGGATTCCTGAAGATTCTAATTACTCATGAAGTAAAAATTCTCTGCGATGTCCGCAGCCGGCCCGGCAGCTTCCGGTTTCCGCAATTCAACCGCGAGCCGCTTGAGGCCTGCCTTGCCAGCGCAGAAATCGAATACGAATTCCTGGGCCAGGCTCTCGGCGGCCGTCCTTCCGATCCCCGCGCCTACCAGGCGGATGGCATAGTGAATTACGAAGAGCGCCGCAAGGCCGCCGATTTTAGAGCGGGGATTGGTCGGGCGCTGGAGTTGTGCCGCGCCTCAAACATAGTCTTGATGTGCGTCGAGGAAGATCCCTTGCAGTGTCACCGTTTCCTCATGATTTGCCCGGCGCTGCTCGATCGCGACGTTACGCCCCTGCACATCCGCCGCGGCGGCGAACTAGAATCGCAGCGGGAAGCCGAGGATCGCCTCCTCAAATTGCACGACCTGGCTGCTTTTGACAGCGGCTCGCTCTTTATTTCCGAACGTGATGTGGCTCTCCAAGACGCGCTTCGCCGCCAAGCTCAGGAGTTTGCCTTCCGCGCGTCTCCCGAAGCGATCGAGTACTTTTGATTTTATGGAAATTCTTCTTTGCACGATCGGCTTCGCGGGAAAGACTGCTGAGGAGTTTTTCCGTCTTCTCCAGGAAGCCCAAGTGGAGAACCTCATCGATATCCGCCTGAACCGCGGAGGCCAGCTTTCCGGCTTTGCCAAGCACCCCGACCTCGCCTATTTCCTGCAAGGAGTTGCGCGCATTGGCTATTCCCACGAGCCGCAGCTTGCTCCAACTTCTGAGTTGCTCGATACCTATCGCAAAGCCAAGGACTGGCCCACTTACGAAACTAGTTTTCTGGCCCTGATGCGGGAGCGCGGAGTCCCGCAAGCTTTCGATGCAAACGCGTGGCCTCCGCGAGCTACTCTACTCTGTTCCGAAGCTGGCCCGGAGAAATGTCACCGACGTCTTGTTGCCGATCTGCTCGCCACTCTTTGGAGGGCGCAAGGTCACAGTGTTGAGATTCGCCACCTCGTCGCAACTCGCTCAAAATCTTCTAAGACGCGCCGCGTTAAACCTAAATCGGTGCCATGACCAAACTGCTTATCACGGAAATTACCCGCATGGGGCCGGCCTACTGCGTCATAGGACTACAGCGCGAGAAGGACAAAATTCGCTCCATTCGCCCCGTGACGGCGACTGCCAACAGCTGGATGCATTTTCCCCATCAGCGCGGTGATGTCCTGCAGTGCGCCCTTGCTCCTTTTTCGGGTGCCAAACCACACGTAGAAGATCGCGTCTCAACGCACGGCTTCCAGAAGGAGTCAACTGTTCCCGAACCGGAACTCGTCACTTACATGCGCAAAGCGGAAATCGCGAGCACTCTGCCGGAACTATTCGGCTGTGTTCTCCATGAAAACAAGAGTGGCAGCGGATTGTACGCAATGCCTCACGAAGCAACCCGCTCCGTTTGCGGAACACAAACAAGAAATCTTCGCCTCGAGCTCTGCGCAAACGAAGTGCGCGCTACACTGTCCCTTTCTTCGGGCGAGGTCTTGCGCGATCTTCCCGTTGTTGATCGCGATTGGCGCGATTTCATCGAAGCCGCGTTGGCAGAGGGACGAGGTGCGAATCGCGTGGCCCGTCTCGAGCGGTTCTTAAACTCACCATTCCACTACAAAGTTTTGTCTTGCCCGCATCACTTCATCCGCCTCGGTCTCACGCGGCCGTATCATGATCTTTGCTGGCTCATGCTGGACACCCTGATCCCGCTTCCAAAACGTGAATGGCTCGAGGAGTTCTGATGGCTTCGATCAAGGATGAAAATCATTGGAAACGCCTTGTCGATGAATGTTTCCGTCGCGAAGCCGGACCGCGAGAAGTCGTCCCCGGTCCCGCCCAAGATCTGATCGAAACAGGCGTGCTTGACTCCATGGGCTGGGTGAGTTTTCTTCGTGCCCTGGAGTCCGCAAGCGGTCTAAGCGAATTGGGCGCCCTGCTTACCGAACGCACTCCATCTTTCGAGAGCATTTTTCAGGTATTCAAGGACGCTCAGACCGAACGCCCATCTACCGAGCATGATTTTTCCTCCTCGACTCGACCTGCAACACAAACATCGGTTTTTATTTCGAGTTCGTGTGCGGTGGTCGGCTCACGCAAAATTCCTTCCGAGGAGGTCGACCGGGCCTTTGGCATGCCGCCCGGCAAACTTCGCCTTCGCGCCGGAATCGAATCCCTTGCTTACGCCGCCGAAGACGAAAATGAACTCACACTTGGCGTGCGCGCTGCGCAGCAGGCGCTCCACACTGTGGCTTGCGGCGTCCAAGAACTCGATTGGATCATCGCCACCAGCGAAACGCACCGCGGCTATCCTTCCCTCGCGGCGCAGCTTCACTCCCAGCTACTTGCTCGCGAAAATTGCGGCGCGCTGGACGTAGGGGGCGCGTGTCTCGGCCTCGTGAACGGACTCGCTGTCGCCCAGGGACTTATCGCTTCGGGGCAGTCCCGCACCATCGCGGTCATCACTTCCGACGTTCATAGCCGCACCTTTAGACCAGGCCTGGTGACGGGAGAATTTGGCGGCTTGTTCGGCGATGGCGCCAGCGCGTTTCTCTTACGTGCGAAAAACGGCGCCGCGTCCCAACAAGCCTACGGCCTCGGTGAATTTTTCTTCGGCTGCGCAGGGCAGTACGCGGGAGCGATTCGTGTGGCGGATGCCCCCAACGGGAATCTCGATGTGCATTTTGATGGCGAAGCTCTCTCCCGAGCGGCCATCACCAGGTTAGAAAAAGTGGTCCGTGAGATTGAACTCCGCAGTGGCATCGCTCGCTCATCGTTGCAAGGTTTGGCCACTCATCAGCCCAATCCGCGTCTTGTTACTCTTCTCGCTAAGCAGTGCGGTCTGCCGCAGGACAAATTTCCTGTTGTCGCCCGGTTATTCGGGAATCTGGGCTCTTCCACGTGTGGCGTGGCCCTCGACGCGATTCTGCAATCGGCGCGGAGCCAGGCTGGCCAGTGGGGTCCTATTTTCACGGCATCCCTCGGTCCCGGCCTACTCTTCGGCGGCGGATGGCTCGTTCCCGCCTAGAGACCCGTCGCGTTTCCAAGGTGGCGACCTGTAACGTTTTGTTACATCCCCTTAGTGTTCGGATGGGTCTCAGATTCGATTTCCAATCTAAAATACAGATAATAAACAAGCTACAGGAATACCTCTCTTGGCTGCCGTCGTGCACATCTCTTAGCGACTAAGACGGGATTTATCCCGGGGCAGAGGTGCAAGAATGCAACGCAGAAGCAAGAGGGCGGAACAAGGGTTCTCAATGGTCGAGTTGGTCACCGTTGTAGGGATCACGTTTGTCCTGGCAAGCATGGCCGTTATGTCGACCAGAAGTTCGACTTATGCCTCGAAGGCCAATGATGCCATGTTCCAAATCATAACCCAGCTGCGCTCCGCACGAGAAATAGCGGTTACCAAGCGCCGCAACGTTTTGGTGACGTTCACCGCTCCAAACCAGATTCAGCTTGCGGTACAGACGCTCCCGGGTGAGGCCCCCGCAACTGTCATCGCACCCGTTTTTCTCAACGATGCAGTGCCCGGCGGCAACACTTTCTACGTTTATCCTGGCCTGCCTGACACACCCATGGGTTTCGGCAACTCCAACGCACTCAACTTCTCACCCGCGAACGGCGGCACCGCAGGCCTCGCTATCATGTTCAGTACCTCGGGAAGTCTGGTTGGGACTACCGGGGGATCCGGCTACAACACGGTTGGGAATAACAATCCAGTCAACGCCTCGATCTTTACCGCCATTCCTGGCCAGCCGAATTCGGCACGCGCCGTCACAGTTTTGGGGAGCACAGGGCGAGTCCGCTCTTACTCCTGGGCTGGCCCAGCGTCTGGCGGCACAGTTTTGCAGTGGCAAGAACAGCAGTAGGAAAGAAGCCCATTTATGAAAACACAGCGCAAACGTTCGCGACCCCTGGCTGGTTTCACGCTGCTTGAAGCCATGATCTCGATCTTCGTTTTGACCTTCGGCGTGCTTTCGCTGGCCGCGGTCTACGCACAAGGCATCTTCTTCGCTAGCCTGTCGCAATACGACTATGTAGCCGAGAAGAAAGCCGAACAAGCCGTCGAAGCGATCTTCACAGCGCGCGACATCAAGCAGTTGACGTGGTCATCCATTCAAAACGTCAGTAACGCTGGCGTTTTCCTGGACGGTCCGCAGCCCATCCTGGTTCCCGGCACGGACGGCCTCGTGGGAACGGCCACGGATCAGGGCGCCGCAGATGAACTTATTACCATCGGCCCCGGCCCTGACGGAATTCTAGGCACGGCCGACGACCAGGTCGTGGACCTGAATCCCTGGATGAAGCGCACGATTGCCATCACACCAGTCACCGGTGAAGTAAACCTTCGCATGATCACAGTCACCATCAATTATCAGGTCGGGAAAATGAACCGCACTTACACCCTGATCAGCTACATCTCAGCCTTCGCCTAGAGAGCCATGAGGAACTTGGACATGAAGAGACAATCGGGTTTCACGCTAGTTGAATTCTCAGTGGCCATGGCCGTGACCTTGGTCGCCCTGCTGGCAACTGTTATGGCCTTTAGAATGGCCACGTATTCAAACCAGAACGTCAGCCAGCGCGAGGACATGGCTGATAACATTCGCGCCGGCCTCAACCTCCTGGAACAGGACGTCATTATGACCGGCATGGGTATCCCGACTGGAGGCATTACGATTCCGACTTTCGCGGCCACCTCCAGCTGTCCAGGCGGCACCTCGAACTTGGCCCGGCCGCTCCCAACTGCAGCAGGTACGTTTCCTGCTTGCAACACAACATTGCCGTCCATCGAGCCTGGCAATGCCTTGGGGCCATTCATTACTGCCCCGGATGCCACGTCGAGCGTGAACACCGACGTTCTTACTGTCGTCTACGCGGACAATACGGCAAGCTCAACTTCCACCATCATCGGCATGAACGCTCAGCCGATCAACGGTAGCAGCTGCCCCGGCGGCAGTATCTCAGCTTCCGGAAATGCCGTCACCTTTGCTACGAGCTGCTTTAACCTCGCCAACCTCGCTGCCAGTGGTGTGCAGATTAATCCGGGCGACCTGATCATGTTTAGCAATACCAATGGTAAGGCTCTGCAGGAAGTCACCAGCGTGTCCGGCCAAACGCTGAATTTTGCCTCCGGCGATGCTTTCAGGCTCAACGGAATCACCGGTGCGGTCGGCGGCACGATTAAACAGCTCCAGAATTCCACCGTCAGCGCCGGCGTTGTCACCTATCTTGGCACCTATCCGCCAACATCGGCCACCCGCGTTTGGGTGGTTTCCTATTGGCTTGATAACGTGACCGACCCGATTCACATCCGCCTCGATCGCGCGGTGAATTTCAACGCTCCGCAGCCCGTCGGAGAGACGCTTGAGAACCTGCAATTTACCTTCAATTTCAACGACGGCGTTGCGGTGAATCAGCTCACCGTCCCCAGCGGCTATTCCGAAAGTCAGATTCGGTCCGTGAATCTCTTTATGAGTACGCGTTCGACCAGCATGCTCGGTCAGACCAGACAGTACGCTCGTGAAAACTTCCAGACGCAGCTCAGCCTCCGCAGCATGGCCTACGTCAACCGGTATCAATAATGAGGAGCCTTACAATGAATGCCCCGAACAAACTGATGCGACGCGATTCCGGCATCGCTCTGCTTACCACTCTGTTGCTCATGCTGCTCATGTCCAGCCTGCTGGTTGGCTTCGTTCTGCTCATTAGTTCCGGGCAGAAACTCAGCGGCTACAACAATGACTACAGCAAGGCTTTCTATGCCGCGGAAGCGGGTATGGAGAAGTTGACGGCGGACATCGGCACGCTCTTCGATCAGAACTATTCGCCCAGCGGCGCTCAGATAAACGCCCTCCAAACGACTCCCCCGGCCCTTGCCGGCATCAACTACGTTCAATATAACGGGAGCAGCGGCTACGTCATTAGCTTTCCGACCGACACCAATGGAAACCCTCTCGCCACCACCAATGTGATCAACTCCGGAACGTACGAGGGAATGACTGCTCTACAGACTCTGTATACGCTGAGCGTAACGGCGCGCACCACATCTGGCTCCGAAGTGAAGCTGCAGCGCACCACGCAAACTGTCGGTATCCCCATGTTCCAGTTCGGCATCTTCTCGAACACCGACCTCAGCTTCTTTCCCGGTCCGAACTTCAATTTCGGCGGCCGCACACAAACCAACGGGAACCTCTTCCTCGCTTCGGGCAGCTCGTTGACGCTTTCGCAGCCGGTCACAGCCTATCTAAACGTAATCCGCACCAACCTTTCTAACGGCTTTCCCACGACCACGGGCTCGTATAGCGGCTCTGTCAACATTTTCAATGGCAGCGGCACGCGGCCCCTGGCCTACACGGAAGGCAGCTTGGTTGGGACCCTAGGCTCAGCTACAAATCCTAACTGGTCGAACATTTCTCTCGGCAGCGCCAATTACGCAGGCAACTTGCGGGATGGCGCCACCGGCGCGCAAACCCTGAATCTCGCCATCGTCACCCTCGGCGCAGGCTCCACTCAGCCTACGGACATTATCCGCCGTCCATACGTTGGCGAATCCGCCACGATCACTGCTGAGCGCTATTTCGCCCAGGCCAGCTTTAGAGTTCTTCTTTCAGACAATCAGAACGATATTAAGAACCTCCCTTGCATCGACACCACCGTTGCCCCTGTCGATTTGTCTCAACTCGCGCAGCCTGCCGCGGGTTGGACCGCGTATGGCGGTTTCCCCAACGCTCTCTACACAAGAATGACCGCGAACAACACGGCGGGCTATAGCACCCTGCCGGTACCGCTGGCAGCCTCCGCCGCGGTTTTAAACGCTACGGCCTATAACTCTGCGGACGGATATTGGGTGCCGGGACCCACCACCGCCAACCCAACCTATGGCACGCCCACGATCAAGGGCTTCATAAAGATCGAAATTCAGACCAACTATTCAGGCACTCCTTGCGGCACTTGGAAAGACGTAACCTTGGAAGTTCTTGGCTACGGCTATGCGGGACGCAACTTGTATCCGCAGGCCACATTGACCGGCTCGCAGTTTGGTGCCAACGAACCGCTCTTGACCCTCCCCACGAGCGGGCAGATCCTTGCGTCTACCTGCACGGACGTGCATCCGAACGCCATCATTCGGCTGGAGCGCGTGCGTGATAACCCTTCCAACTGGCCAGCAGGGGCTTGCGGCGTGACGGTTACCGCCGGCAAGGTCACTGCCGCACCGACCCTCCCGGGCGACTACTGGCCCAATGTCTTGTTCGATACGCGTGAAGGCGAACTTCGTGACGCTGAAATTGCTGGGACCATTGGCACCACCAAGTATTACAATATGGTTCCTCTAAACGGTGCCGTGAGCTACATCGAACTCGACGCCGTCAACTTGACCAAGTACCTCACCGGCGCCCTTCCTGGCTCCGGCGCACAGGCCTTCGATAGCGTCAATTCTCCCAACGACTACGCCGTTTACATTTCTGACCGCCGCGGCAACTACACCGCCACCACCAGCTTTCCGGGGGGTTGGCCTCCAACGTCCTTTAGCGGCAACGAAACCGGAGAGTACGGCTTCGAGGACTTCGTCAACCCAGCCAACCAATATGGTTGCCCGAACAATACACTCGATTCGGGTGAGGACCTCGACGGGCTGGGAACCAATCCCTTTTTCACTTACGGACAGGACGTCACACATGCCAGCGCGGCCTACACCCCAGGTCTGAATGGTGGCAATGGCTACTACGGCGCAGGTTCACCAGCCGCCGTCGCTACCGCCCTTGTCGGCACCACCACCGCCAACGCTCTCGCAGCACACCCCAATTGCACCGTGGCTGCCCCGACAACCATCTGGCCGTTCGACTACGTCATTCACGCAAACGAAGCGCGCGAGAATCCGAACTTCTTCTTCCGCCGCGCCGTGAAGATCTTCGACGGCGCTAACATAGCCAATTTCCTCAACACTTGCCCGAGCGGCGTGATTTGCGGCCTCACGATTGCCACCGAAAACCCTGCCTATATCCATGGCGACTTCAATTGCATCAGCACTTGCAGCGGCAATACCTGGAGCACAGGACACGCCGCCACCTCTGTCGCTGCAGATTCCGTCACCCTGCTCTCCAACAATTGGAATGACGTCAATTCCTTTATCACCCCATATGACTATCCATCTGGCAGCAACACCGTGCCGCGAAATGCGGGCACAAGCTATTACCGGACAGCGATCATGGCCGGCAAAGGCATCTCCTTCCCACAACCCACGGCCTACACCACGAACCAGGACTTCGGTACGGACGGTGGAGTGCACAACTTCCTGCGATATCTCGAGAACTGGGGCGGTCAGACTCTCAACTACGAGGGCTCGATCATCAGCATGTACTACAATCGCCAGGGAACCGGTGTGTACAAGTGCTGCAACACCGTGTACTCGCCGCCAACTCGCGGTTACAACTTTGACTCGGAGTTTCTGACTCCTTCTCTGTTGCCGCCGCGCACGCCGCTCTTCCGCGACATAAACACGACTGGCTTTACACAGCTTCTTCTGCCAAGTCAGTAGAACGCAGCCAACGGCTGCACCCTCGCAACCGGCCCCGGCCACCCCCCGGGGCCGGTTGCTTTTTGGTGGTCGTTACTACTGAACGAAAAATCAAACAAGCGAGTTGCTTGGTGGTGGCTCAGCTTCCCACTTAAGCGTTAATCAAGGCGATTGCCTAGCTTCGAACTGACAGCCGGGGTCTGCGAAAGCAATTTACAATTGAGCAATAGAAGATTTTCTTGGTGTGAATGCCGGGTTAGTTGCGTGACCAGACATATCCTCTGGCAGTCTGCCCTGGCCACCATAAAACTAAGAGATGTAGACTCATTCACACGCGGGCCGTTAGACTTGCGGTTAGATCACCCATGCTGATTACCAAGATGAGGAGCAGGGAATGTCGCGAGATGCTCACGCGGGTCGGCTATGGCAGGCTCGCGTGTGCCTCCAACAACCGGCCTTATATCGTTCCCCTTTATTTCTCATACGACGCCGACCGTTTGTGCTGCTTCTCCACCGTGGGCAAGAAGATTGAGTGGATGCGGGCGAATCCGCTGGTTTGCGTGCAGGTCGAAGAGATTCGGGGCCACGACGAATGGACGAGTATCGTGGTCTTCGGACAATACGTGGAAATTCCGAACGGACGCGAATTCGCGAAGAGCAGGGAGCAGATTCGCTCCCTGCTACAGAAAAGATCCTTGTGGTGGCAGAGCGGATATACGGCATCCCAGGTTCGCCGGAAGCCCAAGCCTCCGATCTCCGTGTTTTTCTTCATCCGCATAGAGGAGATAACAGGCCTTCGCGCGAATCCCGACACTAGAGAGAACGCAAATCGTCGCGTGTCAGCCATCTCGAAGAGCTGACACTTTCATCCGTTGCGGTTTTGAACCCAACAATTTCAGTTTATGTCGTCGCACTTCTCTCAGGCTACGGAAGCGCTAGAAACTATAGGAAATGCCCACGAGAGGCACGGCGTTGCTTCGAAGTCCGCCTTCATCCAATTTAAGAAGGACATTTCCAGTAATCACCAACCGGCCAACCAAGCGGTACTTCAGACCCAGCGAAGCTTCGGTGATATTTATGTCCGTGGTTCTCTGTGCGATGTCTGGATGAATCGTCCCAGCTGTATAAGTCCCGCAGGTGGCGCCGGTCGGATCTGTGGGGCCGGAGCAGTTCCCAAGGCCCGTATAGGGTTGAGAGACGAGTTCCGGGCTGCTGAACAAGCGCTGACCGTAAATATCAAACGCGGCCGTCAGTCGTTTCACGACGCGAATGTCGGCGCCCACAATGTAGACGAACCGGTTGGGAAGCTTGCCCGTGTTTGTCGGGGTGGTGCCCGCAGGCCCGGGAACTATATTAGTTCCGGCGAGTGTGGAATCGCCGTTCCATTCATAACCCACCTCCGCGTGCGGAGAGATGCGGGCCCTGTACGAAACGACTCCGAAGGGCTTCACCCCCGTGGCGCCAGAACCCAGGAAGTTCAATGCATCCCCGGTGGGCAGACGCACGTCCACCCCGGCAGCCACGGCGAACCGCTCTCCATTGTATACGGTGTATTTTCCGCGGAGAACGACGTCGCCGATTCCGGTTGCACTGCTCGAATCAGAAAACGTAGCATTGAGGCACGGAACCTGCGAGGCACATTGGGAAGCGAGCACCGGATTCGTGGGATTGAAGGAGTGCCATACATTGCCGGGGGAGCCAACCGCTGTAGGCGTGACAGAATTCGGAACAATCGTGGCCTGCGAACTGACGGCCATCTGAACATTCAAAATCGGAATCGCAGCCGAGAATTCGAGACGATTAGTGATCCCGTAGGTCGCATAGATCGTGTATTGATGAATCGTGAGGTCGATGTTGTTCGACGTTTGTATAAAGTCGCGCACGAAGCACGGGTCCCCCGCATAACCATTGGTGGTTGTTAGCGCCGTTTGATTATCGCACGACGGGATGTGCTGGGGATTAGGTACAGGAAACGGTTGATGCTGGAGGACGGTCGGGATATTGCTCAAGCTTTGTCCGTCGATCGAGCCAAAATTGAAGTATTGGTAGCTGAAGCCAAGGAAGAGCTTGCGCCTCCCGATCGTGGTTGCGCGATTGCCTACGATTGGTCCGAGACTCTCATCGGTTGAAGGCGCGAACGTCTTCAGGGCCGGGTCGTATACGAAAGTGATACCGGAAGAAGGTGAAGCGAGGGGTAATTGTGACGCCTGGATGCCGACGGCTTCATTGATGGGCGCGAATGTAGATAGGAAATCGCTCGAGAAATGAGCGTTGTGATGGTCCCCAGTGAACAACACGGACTGCGTCGGGTCGGTCGTTGTGCCAAATCCAAACGGGCCATACACCTGTGGAATTTGGCAGACCAGCTTGGTACTCAACGTGCCGTTCAACGGGCACGTCTGGGCCGAAGCGCTCCCGGCGACGAGAAAAGATAGGGCCGCAAGACTGACTATCATCCAGCTCTTCATTTGACATTTCCCCCTCGTGGAATAGGGCCCGTGAAATTCCAAACCAAGTCCACCTGCGTCGAGCAGTATTTCCTCGCTGGGTTGTGCAACGAACGCTTCCTCTGCTCCCGACACAAAAAACTTGCCACCAGAGGAGGTCCCACCGAGATCTCGCGATTCAAAAATGGTCCTGTCAGGTCGGGTTAGACTAACTGGCCAGAAGATAGTGATTGGTTTAGCCGATTCATATCACCCCATCGCGAGTTGGGCCGAGTTTATCCACGCGGTGTATTTTGGTCAAGCTGTTAAGAAGGCAGTTAAGAAGGCAGCTGTTAAGAAGGCAGGTTTGGACGTTCCGGCTTACTGGACGTTCGTGATGACCCAGGAGCCATTCGACTTTGCGAATTGAAAGATGGTGCGGCCCTTGACGCTTTTTGGCTTCTCGCCTTGGGGAGTGTATTCCTGAGTGACTTGGGCCGTCACAGTAGCGGTGTTGCCGTCAGCGCCGATTTTCACGGTCTCCGTTTGGACCTGCATGCGAATGGAACTGGCCTTCTCAAACGAGTTTTTGTAACGAGTGTACAGCGTCCCCATAGTCGGCCAAATCTGCCGCAGGGCATCCGGATTCCTTTGCTCAAAAGCCTGTGAGTATCGCGTAACCAGGGCGAGCACCGCATCATTGTCAACAGGCGCGGAAACTGGTGGAGGCGGGACAGGCGTTACCACTGGAGGAGGCTGGTTCAGGGCCGCAAGCTTTGTGCCAATTTCGTCCACAAACCGCTGGGCTTCGCTTGCGTGCGGGCCGCCAGCTTTTGCGATGGCCTGGAAGCCAGTACGAGCCGCCTCCAGTCCAGTCTTATCGTTCGTGTTCGAGGCTTGCTGATATCTGGCGACAATTTGCCCATAGGCAGTTTCGGCGCGTTTGCTCGCTGCGCGTTCATGCACTTCGCGTATCGCCTCTGGCAGATTATTAACATAGCCTTTGGCCTCTTCCGATCGGGGCCCAGCACTATCGGCCAGCGCCTGGAACCCTCGTTGCAGGTTGCTGAGTTGCTGGGCGGCGGCATCGTCGTCGCTCTGCTTAAGCTGATTGAACTGGCTCTCCAATTGGGTAAGGCGGCTCTGTTCGGCTTGATCGATCTCCGTGGAAAGCGCTCCAGCATCGCTGCCACTCTGCTGGATCTGACCAGCCTTCTGCCGGGCTGCATGGAAATCTCCGCGCTGCAAATCCTGACGAGCACTGCTGACGTAACTGCTGGATAGTTTCGCTCGGACGTCCTGTAGCATTTTCTCTGCTTCGGGCTTCCGCGGACCCTCCCGTGAAGCGAGGCGGCTAAGAATATCAGAGGCGCTCTGGAGACTGTTTATATCGCTCTTTTGAGCGGCCTGGCGCGCCTGCGAAAATAGTTTTTCCTCTGCCTGGCGATCCGGGATGGTGTGCGCAAGGGTTTGCTGCGCATCGTTCTTGCGCAATCCTCCGTCGCCTAGCGCAAGGATCTGATGCAGCTTTTTCTGCGCGTCTGCAAAGCGTCCGCTTGTGACATCGTCGTTTGCCTGCTGCCATAGAAGCTCTTCCCTGCGTCGGAGGTCACGTAGGTTTTGATTTTGCATCGACTCTTCGATGCTAGCTTGCTTTTTCTTGATCTCGGCAGTGAATGGACCATTCAAATCTGCTGCCGGTGAAAGGATTTTCAGCGCGCCTTCGAGATCATTCGAAGCAACCAGCTTATCCGCGGCCTTTAAAGCGTCGCGCTGCTGAACTTCAAGCGGATTTGGCTCCGGCTTCGCGGTCGGTTTCGCAACGGTCGGCGTGGGCGCGGTCTCATGCGTGCCAAGCAACGTAGCTATCCGTATTAGTCCCCAAATCAGTCCCACCGCGCACAAAACCAAAGCACCAATTCGTGCGGTCTTCCTCCTATTCGAAGGAGGAGCCACCCCTGCAACAGGGATCGCCTCAGGGATTGAAACTTGAGGAACCGACTGCTTGATCTCCCTCCGCGGTTGGGAAGGAGGGGGCAAAGCGACTGTTGGAGTGGGAGTTGGAGAAGGCGCAATTGGAGCTGCCCGCTCAACCATCGGTTCTCGAGTGGGTTTCGTAACGGGTTTTTCTGGACGCTGAGGAGGGGCCGAGACTCGGGGAACGCTCTCCGCAGGTGGTGGAGGTAGATGCGGTGGAACTGCCGGTGGAACTACCGGCTGCGTAGGCAATAAAACTGTCTGGCCGGCAGACGCCTTTGCCCCTGGTACTTCCGTTGGAGGGCGCGTTTCTTCTGGCGTGGCGACTTCCGGCTCCGGCGGCCCTTGCAGCCAAGCATACTCCTTGGACCGACTCACGGGTGGCGCGGATATCACGGTTGCTGCGGCTGCCGTTGCAGCGGATTTGGCTGCGTCCAACTCTTCACAGACACGCTGGACGCGAGGATCGAAGACCTCAAGAATCTTCGCCTCAACGGCTAGATCTAAAGTTTTTGTCGCCTCGACCAGTTTCCCTGCACTGATCAGAGCACGAACTGCTTCCAGCTTTTCTTCCTGGTCTTTCTTTCTTTCACGAGCCTCGAACTCAACCCGGGCAGAATTTAGCAATTGATTTACATCGGTGTCTGGCCCCAGAGTCATGAGCGTCTGCTTGGCCAGATCTATCGCATCGCTAATCTTTCCCCGGTTGATCTTGACCTTGATTTCCCGAATTCTCTGCTCGATGTGTTGCCGGGTTTCCAGCTTTCGCTGTTGGTTATCGGCCTGCTCGCGCAAAAGCTGCAGTTCCTTGTTGTCAGGAAATGTCTTGAGACCGGCCAAGGCAGCCTGGTATGCCTCCTCAAAATGGGACGAATCAAAGAGCTTTTTCACCTCTTGAAAAATTGCCTTTTGTTGAGTTTCCCGCTCGATCTCCGCCTGTTGGGCCTTCGAAAACTCGATGAGTCGGCTCAAATCCGTATTACCGGGAAATTCCTTCTGGATTCTTTCTGATTGTGCAAGAACCTCATTATATTTCTTTTCGCTGACCAAATTTTTTATGGCTTTCAATTCGCCCTGCAGACGTTCGAGGCTGTCCTGTTTTTCCTTTTCCTGGAGGGCTAAAGTTCGCAGCTTGATGACCGCTGAATCCTTTGGGTGAGCCTCGCGAAGTCCATCAAGCACCCCCATGGCGTCCGCAAATCGTCGCGCAGCCAGATGATTCCTGGCGTCTGCAAGCTGGCGCTGCTTCTGTTGCTCGGCACGATCTTCACGCGCTATTTCGATCAGTTTTAGGATGTCATTGTCTTTTGGATATTGACTCTGCAGCTTGGCGAGCAACGCTAAGCACTCTTCGTAATTACGAGAGGTCAACAAACTTCGGGCTTCTGACAAACTTTTCAGTTTGCGCTGTTCGGCTTGCTCCCCGAGCGCCGTCTCAAGGAGCTTGGCGACGTCGTTGTCATTGGGATGTTCGCCCTGCAGCTTTCCGAGCAGTGCGAGGCATCCCTCATAATTCCGCGAGTGCAACAGACTACGCGCTTCGGTCAGACCTTGCAGCTTGCGCTGCTCGGATTGGTCCTTTCGAACCACATCAAGGAGCTTCGGGATTTCGTCGTCCTTGGGAAACTGCGTCTGCAATTCCAAAAGCAACGTGTTGCACTCATCGTACCTTCGCCCAGCCAGTAATTTTCTGGCTTTCGCGACGCTTTGCTGTCGCTGCTGTTCAGCTTTCTCCGCCTTGGCGGTTTCCAGTAATCTCGAGACATCGGCTTCCTCTGGAAATTCTTTCTGTAGAGATGTCAGCCGGGAGATGCAATCGTCGTAGCGCTTTGCTGCCAGGATGTTTCGCGCCTCGCTCAGGGAATCCAACATCCGTTGTTTTCGCTGATCGTCGAGTACATTCTTTTGAAGCTGCAGCGTTTCGTCGTCGCCCGGAAACTCCTTGAGGATGGAGTTCAGCAATGTGGTGCAGGCGTCGTGCCGCCTCGCGGCAAAGAGGCTTCGAACTTCCGCAATAGACTGCGATCTTCGTTCTTTTCTCTGATCCTCGAGGACATTTCTTTGAAGTTGCAGGACTTCGTCGTCGCCTGGGAACTCCTTGAGGATGGAATTCAGCAGCGACGTGCAATCGTCGTAGCGTCTCGCCGCTAGAAGGCTTCGAACTTCCGCAACAGATTGCGCTCTTCGTTGTTTTCTTTGATCCTCAAACACCGTCTTCTGCAGCTTGAGGATTTCATCGTCGCCAGGGAATTGCTTTCGAAGTTCAGCAAGAAGCGCCGTGCACTCGTCGTAGCGGCGATTTGCCAGCATGCTGCGGGCATCAGCCAGACCCTGTGATCGCCTCTGGTTTGCCTGATCTTCTTGGGCGGTCTCCAGGAGCCGGGGAATCTCATCATCATCGGGAAATTCCTTCCGCAATTCGACCAGAAGCTGGATGCATTCCGCGTAATTCTGTTGCGTCCACAAGCCGCGCGCCTGCTGCATTTTCTCGAAGAATTGCGCGCGCCTCTGGCGCTCCGCCTTTTCGCTAGTCACCTGTAGCTGAAGCGCTTTTGCCTGCTGATTGGTGGATTCCCCTTCCAGGACTTTAGCAAGTAGCTCCTCGGCTTCTTCCAGGAGGCCTTGCGCCAAGCGTTGCTCGGCAGCGTCAATCCATTCGGCGATTTGGCGAGCGCGGTCCATTTCTTGCTGGACGCGCTTCAGCAGCTCTTGGCCGGGTTCAAAGGTGGGGTCCAACTGCAAGACGACCTCTGCCTCCACCCTTGCTTCTTGCGTTTTCCCTTCGGCCAGTAACTCCCGACCCTTTTCAATCTGTTGCTGCAACTTCGGCCGAATTAGAATCCTTCGAAGTTCGGTGTTCGCCTTTTCAAGAAGATTCCTGGCTTGTGAATTCGTTGAATCGATTTGAAGTGCTTGGCGGAGCAAGTCACGAGACTGGGAATAGTCACCCTGTTCTGACAAATTGCGCGCTTGGACGACCAACGCGGCAACGGACTCCGCCTGCAAGCTTTTGCAGATTGGATCCAGGTCCAGGAGAACTTCTTCCATCGACTGATATCGTTCGTCAGGCGATTTCCGTAAGACTTTTTGGACTACTTTTTCGAGAGCCGCAGGACATTCGGGGGCCACCTCAAGCAAAGGGGTCGGTTCCTGCTGGCAAATACTGTGCATAAGGCTCGCTGGAGTCGATCCTCGGAATGGTCTCTGGTACGCCAGCAACTCATACAAAAGAACTCCGAACGACCATATATCGGAGCGCGCATCTGCATGCTCGCCGTGATATTGCTCAGGAGACATGTAGGCGAAGGTGCCCAGCAACATACCGGTCTGCGTTTTTGAAGTTTCAAGAACACGGGCAATGCCGAAGTCCACAACCTTCACCGTGCCATCTCTGGTGAGCATCACGTTATCGGGCTTGATATCGCGATGGATAATTCCGCGCTTGTGGGCATAGTCCAGCGCGCGGCACGCCTGCAAAACGTAAGTCAGTTTCAATGGAACAGGCAGGGCCGCGCGGCGGCTGATCAGCTGATCTAGACTCTCCCCCTCCAGAAGTTCCATCGCGATATAGGGAATGCCGTCTGCATCGCCCAAATCGTAAATCGTGACGATGTTGGGATGCTGCAAGCCACCAGCAGATTGAGCCTCTTGATAAAAGCGTTGGAGCAAATCGGGATATTCGGCCAGACCCGTAGTGATCGTCTTCAATGCGACGAGACGATTGATGATTGGATCGCGAGCCCGGTAAACGACACCTCCAGCTCCGCGCCCAAGCTCTCTCTGAATCAGGTATTTTCCTAACTTCTCCAAGCTCATTCACCTGCCATCGCGAGCCCGTCGAAATTCATTGCGTCTTGGCCCCGACCTTCAAGCTTGCATACAAGGACCAAAAAGGCATCATTCTGGTTAAATCCGAAAGCATCTTGGCCAATTTCTACCATGCTTCGGAACAGCTCGATTTGGTGCCGTCCCAATTGCCACCAGCTCGCCGGAATCGTCCTAATTCGGGGCGTGTGATCGAAATCTGCTCACGCCCTCCCTATGCGGCCGCTGCACACACCTAAACTGAAGAGCATTTACAGCCCAAACATTTCAAGCCAGATACCGGGAGAAAATACGCCCGTCGGCCCTAGTCTGTCGACGCTAATATACCTTAAAGGGATAGCGAAATTCTTGAAATGCCGTGTCTTACTTCCCATCGATAAACCAATCAGGACTGGCTCGGAAGAGGAGCAATCTAGGTGGCCTGTAGCAGGGCACCTTACTAAATACTTTAACGACGAGGAAAAACTAAACTTACATGCCGAACATGGAGTTGACCCCGGCGCGTGGGGCCTCGGCAGAAGGCTCTCGGCGTTCAAGCGCAGGAAGAGGTGCCTGCTGGACGACTGGCGGCGGAGTCACAGGTTGGTGCACGGCAGGCTGATCTGTGGCGGGCGCCGGAGCCCCGGCCGCTGCACTGGGAGTCACAGGGCTAGGGGTAGAAGCAGTTGGTTGGGCAGCAAGCTGCTGTAGATAGGCGAGATCACGAGGTTCTTCCGTGCCCGGCTGAACCGCGGGAAATGCCAAGTTCATCTGATGCTCCATGGCGCTGGCGATGCGGTGCAACTGCCAGATGAGCTTTTCGAGCTCTTTCGAGCGGCCCAGGTTCAGGTTGCGATCCCATAGAAAGCGGATGGATAACACCACGAGAATAGGGAGGCCGATAGCGAGTGTGCCGAGTACGATGGTGAAGAGCAGCGAGTCGAGGGGTGTGAGGGATTGAGTCATTGGCAGCCTCAAAATGCAGGACACTAGAGGCAGGATACAGCAGCGCGACAATGGTGACAAACGAATCGATTTCGGAGCAAGCAGGTTCCTAGTTGTTCTTCGACTGGCTCGATCTTGCCAGGAGGCCTTGGTCAGAAGTCAGGCCGAAATAGCGGTAAGCCCCGGAATCGGAAACTGCCCCACGAACGGTTGTTTGCTCACTGAAGGACGAGTTATGAGCCCGGACGCATGCGCGTCGTAAAGCTGGTATTCACGGCGGGCAGGCGAAGGGCCAGCGAAAGCAGCGGACCAGTTTCAGCGCTCCGAGACAGGACACGATCGCGGATGGTTTCTCTAACATACTGATAAAAAATAGCTTATTTTCTAGAGAGGAGACTGTCCTGATTCTTGTTTTGGGTACTTAGAAGACCTCGCAGTCCGCGGGGTGGCTCCCCACATTCCGAAATGGAACTGGAGGTCTGAGCCACTGTTCCAAAACGGGAGTCATCTCATGGGTTGGGTGCGACTTGTGCCATTTTTCAGAAACCCGTGTATTCAACCGACTGGTTGAATACATGGGCTAAATAAACTTCCATGAACCAAATGACCAGCCGTGGCGTCTGGCAGGTGTACGGGGAGGGCGAGGGCTTTCGGCTCGCATAAGAAACCCAATGCAGGAGCTGGTTCTGATCCAGCCAGGCCGTACCGCCGAGAAGGAGTTCGCGCAGGAAGGGGCTGCGGCTGCTCTCCGTCGCGAATTTGAGGAACGGCTCGCGGAATGCGGGCCGTTAGCGTATCGCGTCGCTCGCGGCGTGCTGCGCAACAGCGCGGATGCGGAAGACGTTGCGCAGGAAGCGTTGATGCGAGCGTACCGGCGATTCGAGCGATTGCGTGATCGCACGCGCTTTCGAGCCTGGCTGGTGCGTATTGCGTTTCGGCTTGCGATCGATCGCGCCCGCTCTTCCAAGCGTCGCGAAGTGCGCGAAACGCTTTGGTCACAATCGGCGCCACGGCCTTCGACGGAAGACTTGGCTGCTACCAGCGAATTTCAGAAGCATCTGGACCGCGCCATGGACGAGCTTCCGGATAAACATCGGCTCGTCCTTCTGCTCGCGGCGATGCAAGGTCACTCACTGGAAGAGGTCGCGGAAATGCTTGGCTTGCCGATGGGAACGGTGAAGTCGAGATTGTTTTTTGCCAGAAAGCAGTTAGCGGAGAAATTGCGATGCCATCGAAGATGAAATCTTGCGAAAACTATCTAGCAGAGCTGACCGACGCGGTCGTAGCCGCGGCGGAGCCTTCGAGCGAATTGCGTTCGCACTTGGATGCTTGCGCATCCTGCAGGGCCGCCTTCACCGAGGAGCTGCAACTCGTCACCGCCATCGACACCGGCTTGCGCGCTGAAGCTAACAGCGAGGTGCCTGCGTCACTTCTTCCGCGAGTACGCGCTGAATTGAACGACCGAAGCGTTCCCAGCCGTTCATGGATGCCGGCAAGGGCAGCGATCGCCACTGCTGCGGTGGTCGTTGCGGCGATCGTTTTCGTGCGCGGCTTCGTGCTGGATACGGTCCCAACAAATCCGTCCGTGAATACTTCCACCCATAATATGCCGTCGGCTGAGATTCGACCGGCTCCCACAGTTGTTTCGCCATTCGGAATGACCACCCTACCTACGAAACGCAGGTCGTTCCGTCCCACCAAAACTGAACCATCTGTCAAAGCCGAACATGCTGCCGTGCTAATTCCCGCAGGACAGAAGCAGGCCATCGACGCCCTGCTCGCGGGCTTGCGGGAAGGCGCTGTGAAAACAGGTGTTTTGCTCACGACGAATCCCGAGCAACCCCTGCGAGACCTGCAAGTTTTACCGCTTGAAGTTTCCCCTATCGAAATGAAACCGCTCGAGGACGTAAGTGCGGAATCAGCATCACCGAATGAGAAAACACGTCGTTAAGCGGTCGCAGAATTTGGAAAAGGAGCGTCTCATGAAGAAACCTGTTCTGGCAGTTTCGATTGCGGTTCTGGTGCTCGCTGTCCCCTGTTTCTGGGGGCAGGACAAGGAAAAATCCACGGGTGATGCCAAGCCTGCCGAAACCGCGAAGACGATAACCCCTTTGCGTGTTCAAGTCACCTTTACTGAATTCGACGGCGATAAAAAGATCAGCAGCTTGCCCTACACTCTTCTCATAAACGCTGACGACCGCGGATCAACGGCCGCTGTGCGTATGGGTTTGCGCGTTCCCATAGAGACGTCGAGCAATACGGGCGTCAAGCAAATCCAATATCAGGATGTGGGCACCAATCTCGACGGTCGGGCAGACAAGACCGACGACGGCCGCTTTCTCTTGAAGTTAAACATGGAGAAGTCTTCGGCATACTTGCCCGGTGCAAACGCGAAGCCAGTTTCCGTGGGAGGTAACGAAATCTCCAGCAGCCAACCGACCATCCAGCAATTCCGCAGTCAGGGAGGGATGCTCCTACGTGACGGTCAGAGCATTCAATCGACAGTTGCGACGGACCCCGTCACCGGACACGTGATAAAGGTTGATGTGACGCTTAACGTAATTAAATAGGCTGCGCAGCGGAGTTTACGAGCCGCCGAGAATCGCGCCTAAGGCACTCTTCAAATCGGAGTGGAGGAAGCGATAACCGAGGCTTTCCAGTTTTTTCGGCAGGACGCGCTGGCTGGATAGAAGCAGCGCGTCGGCCATTTCACCAAGTGCGAGGCGCAGCGCGAAAGCCGGGGCAGGGAAGAGCGCTGGCCGGCGCATGGCGCTCGCAAGAGCCTTCGTGAAGTCGGCATTTTGCACTGGTTGCGGAGAGATCACGTTGATCGGTCCTCTCACTTCTCCGCGCTCTACTGCAAGACGCAGAATGTCGACTACATCGTCCAGCGCGATCCACGACATCCACTGTTGGCCCGAACCAATTTTCCCGCCGGCGAAGAACCGGAAGGGAAGCATCATTGGCGGGAGTGCTCCGCCATGCCGCGCAAGAACAATTCCGAATCGCGCGAGCACCACGCGAATCCCAATCGCTTCAGCCTTCAGCGCTTCAGCTTCCCAGTCCTTCGCCAGGTTCGACAGAAAATCATTACCGGGCTGACTTTCTTCCGTGAGTAGTTCGTCGCCGCGATTGCCGTATACGCCTGTCGCCGACGCAGAAACGAGCACTCTGGGCCGCGCATTCATTTTGGTAAGGGCGGCGACCAGCGCGCGCGTCGTATCGATGCGGCTTGCATGCAGCTCCGCCTTGCGCGCGACGCTCCAGCGGCCATCGGCAATCGATGCTCCGGCAAGGTTGACTACGGCGTCCGCGCCAACCGCCGCGCCGCCGAGCTCTCCTATCGCGGGATTCCATGCCACTTGAAAACCGTTATTCGCTGAATCTTTCGTGATACTTCCTGGCCGCACCAGCCGGCAGACTGTGTGCCCAGCCTTTACCAACGCGAGCACCAGCGCACTCCCAACCAGGCCACTCGATCCCGTCACAAGAATCTTCATTGCGATTCTGTTCGATCCTCTTCAAATAAAACACAAAAACAGGCTATGCCAGAACGCTACGCAAGCCTCGGCCCGTGGTCAAGCGATAGAAAAGTTCAAAGCGGTTTTCCTGTTCAAACATGTCGAAACTGGATTAGTCTGCACGCCTGTTGGCGCTAACCGCGCAGGCTATGGCTCGGCACTCTTCCGCAGGTTACAATTCTCTTGTGAGCCTCTCTTCCCAGACCGCGCGTGTAAAGGTGCTTTTCTTCGGCCGCCTCAAAGAGATTGTCGGCCAGGCGGAAGACTCCGTAGAACTCCCAGACGGCGCGCCTATCGAAGCGCTTTTCTCGCACTACGGCGCGAGTCACCCCGAACTTGCACGCTTCCGCGCTTCGCTAGTCGCTTCGCGCAATCAGGAATTCGCCGCGTGGAGCACGCCGCTCCATTCCGGTGATGAAGTGGCTTTTCTCCCGCCAGTAAGTGGCGGCTAATGCGGTTGTCCATGACCAAATCCTCACAACCTGACCTTCTTGCACTGGTGCGCGACCCTATCGATCAAGCAGCCCTGATCGGGCATGTCCGCGCGGCCGAAGACGGCGCCGTCGTCACGTTCGATGGCTGCGTTCGCAATCATTCCCACGGCCGGCGCACGCTCTATCTCGACTACGAAGCTTATGAATCCATGGCGCTGGCCAAAATCCGCGAAATCGCCCAGCAAATCCACGAGAAATTCGCTATCCACCAGGTTGCCATCGCGCATCGTCTGGGGCGGCTCGAAATCGGAGAGACCAGCGTGTTCATAGCGGTTAGTTCGGCGCACCGGCCTGCCGCGTTCGACGCCTGCCGGTTTGCCATCGACACCCTAAAACGCACTGTTCCGATCTGGAAGAAGGAATATTTCGAGGACGGCGCCGTTTGGGCCGACGGCGAGAAGCCTCCAGCTCCCTTGGAGACGCGCACGGCGAAACCTGCATCTTAGGGAATCAATGAGCTCTACAGCCCCTCGCGCTCTTCTTGCAGCCACCGCGTTTCTCGGAGCTCTTTTTGTGGCCGGGATGGCTTTCGCTCAGGACAAGCCTGACCGCCCGCCCTGGGCGCAACCGAAGCCCAAGCTGCCTGCCAATTCTTCATCCGCCGATGCCGCAGCTCCAGTACCGCCATCTCTGCCTTCGCCACCGCCGCCCGGTAGCATTGTGCCAACGCCGGAGCCACCGCTCAGGCCGCCGGAAGACGCTGATCAGCAGCGCGGCAAGATCAAAGTTAAAGTGGAACTCGTAAATATTTTGGCCAGCGTTCTTGACGAGCACAGCAAGCCTGCGCCGGATCTGCCCATTGAAGCTTTCCAGGTCTACGAAGAAGGCACGCTCCAGAAAATCGAAGTATTTGAATCCGAAACGCAGCAACCTCTCGACCTCGCGCTGATGATCGATTCGAGCCTGAGCGCGAACAAGGAAATTGCCTTTGAGAAAGAGGCTGCCGCGCACTTCATCCGCCAGGTATTGCGTCCCGGTGATCGTCTTTCGGTTTTTGGGTTTGACGAAAATGTCACGCAAATAGCCGCATTTTCGGACAATGTCGCGATCTTGCAGGCCGCTGTGCGAAGGATTCCGCCTGGCGCAGGCACTTCGATCTACGACGCCGTCCTTCTCGGAGCGAAGGCGCTGGAGCGGCGCGGAGAAGATCGGCGACGCGTCATTATTTTGGTTACAGATGCGGGCGAAACCACCAGCACCGCGGATTTTGAAGCCGCGCGCAAAGAAGCCGTGCGCGCGGACGCGCTGCTCTACACCATAGTCATTCGCCCCATGAAAAATGAGAGTGGCCGCAACACCGCCGGCGAGCACGCGCTCACAACGATCACGGAGACCACCGGCGGCGATATGTTTTTTCCGGACACTCCCCAGGAGCTCGACGTGATATTCGACCTGATCGATCGCGAGTTACGGACGCAATACCGCCTGGCCTATTACCCCACGCCGCGCGGGCCTGCCAATACGTACCGCAAAATCGAAGTCAAGGTTCTGAACGGCGATTATCACGTTCGCTCGCGCAAAACATATCTCACCGGCCCGCAGTGACAATTCTCAGGATCTTTTGACTGTTGTTTGATACTTTCAGAAAGAAACGGGGCTACTGCGGTTTCTTGATGTCCGAGCCGGCTTGCTCGATGCTGCCTTTGACCAACTCGGTCTTCACCTCTGCCTTTTGTCCAGCCAACACATCGACTTCGGTTTCATACGTTCGATAGCCGGGCAGCTCGATCTTTATCTTGTGCTTTCCCGGATTGACCAGCAGCGAATGAAATTTTCCGCCTAGCTCACTCGCGTGGCCCACGTAACGGCCATCCAGGAAGACGGCAGCGCGCTTTGGCTGAACGGTAACCTTGAGCTCAGAAGTCACTTCAGGCATTTTTTCGCCGGGGAGCAGCTGCATTTTGACTTGAATCGTCTGCAATTGGCCGGGCTCGACAACCACCTCTTGCGTGAACTCGGAGTACCCGGCTTGCCGGATGGCGATCTGGTGTTTGCCCGGCAGCAGCAGGACTTTCTTGTCTCCCTTGAGTTCCTTGACGTAGCCGACATATTCGCCGTCGATCCACACGCCCGAATCACGATCGATCTGCGTATCGCCTTCAAAGTGTACTTCGCCCATGACTTTGCTGCTTTGGGCAGAGAGGCGTACTGTGCCGATTAAGAGCAAAGACAGTGCAAGCAAACTTGCCGCAGGCCGGAGCTTCCACATTTGAAACATGATGCTCCCTCACATTTAGGCTGGGAATTTAGTTTAACTCGGATGGGATTGAGATGCCCTTAAAAACGGCAGCTATCTAGAAGAAATATCAGCAACAGATTTCGTGTGCACGGACGAAGCTTTTTCTTCGCCGCTGATGGTAAAGTGGAGAACACTTTACGTATTGCGCAGTCTAAAAGGCGCTCCGTTATCCATTTTGCGATGAGCAAAGATTATCTCGATGTCGCCATTGAAATCGCCCAGGAAGCCGGCAAAATCCTGCGTGAAGAGTTCGACCGTCCTCCACAGATCAGCTACAAGGGCGACGTCGACCTGGTCACGCAAGCGGACAAACGCTCCGAGCAAACCATTGTTGCGCGCCTGACAAAATATTTTCCGGAACACTCCATTGCCGCGGAAGAGGGAACCGGCCACGAGAGCGACTCAGAGTTTCGCTGGCACGTGGATCCGCTGGATGGCACGACCAATTTCGCCCACGGCTATCCTTGTTTTTCCGTTTCGATTGCTCTTGCACAACGCGGCGCTCTTCTCGCTGGAGTGGTCTACAATCCCTTCTATGACGAGCTATTTGCCGCCGCCCGGGGCGCCGGCGCCACGCTGAACGGCAGGAGAATTTTCGTTTCGAAAGTGGATGCACTTGCTACAAGCCTTCTCTGCACCGGTTTTCCAGTGCACAAACGACTCGCAAACCCCAACATTCACTACTACTGGGACTTTACTTTGCGCTCGCACGGCGTCCGCCGCGATGGCTCCGCGGCGCTCGATCTGGCCAGTGTCGCTGCCGGGCGCTTCGATGGATTCTGGGAGTTCGGCCTTAAGCCCTGGGACACCGCCGCCGGAGTTCTGCTGATCGAGGAAGCAGGCGGCACGGTCAGCGACTTTGCGGGGAAGCCTTACCAACTGGGGGGCCCCGTCGTCCTGGCCACGAATGGCTTGATTCACGAGGAGGCTCGCGGAGTGGCGTTCGAAATCTCCCAGCGCGATCCGTCCGCTCCCCTCCGCCGGTAACACGTCCCTAAACTGCAATTTCCTCTTATAAAAAGCTATCAGCCCTCTTACGATTTTTTAATGCCCTGCGCGCTACTCTTTTTTGGCAACGATACAAGGTCCTGCGCCCCTTGAAGTCGCTCGACTTCCGTACACCGACAATTCCGTTGCCAAGCAGTGACCATTGGAGAGGAATATGCGCGCGCTTATTCAGAAAAAAATGCTTATTCTCGCTATACCTGCAGCACTACTTTGTGTCAGCGCATCTCCGGGGCTCTTGCATGCAGACGATGAGAAAGACAAGACCACCCCGCCGGCAAAAGCGGCCCCTGCAAAACCGGCTGCCCCTGCTGCGGGATTGACGGAGCGCGAGCGCATGCTCCTGGATCGCGTCGAACAACTCGAGAAACGTGTGGCGGAGCTTGAAGCGAAAGAGCCTGCAGCCGCACCACCCACTGTTCCTGCAGGTCGAAGCGAAACTAATGTAGTAGCGGCCGGTGCGCCAGGGACGAATCCCGTCGCGGTGAACGCGGCTTCGGCGGCGTCAACCAGTATTTTGAAGAGCGCGAGCGCCATAGCGCCAGGGATTGGACCCGCTTCTCCGCCGAGTCAGGATCAGACTACGCCAACGAATGTGGCTGCGGTTGGGACAACAGGAAAGCCAGGATATGTCGAGCCTTTTTCGGATGCGGATTGGACCTGGCTGAACGGCAGCCCACGCACAAAAGAGATATTTTGGGACTCGAAGTTCTTTACGCCAGAAATCCGAGTCGACACCAACTACGTCGCCGACTTCAACCATCCGACGGATCACACTATCGGCGGTTCGAGTGAGCTGTTTCGGTCTTACGAAGTCCAGTTGGAGCAGCTTGGCGTCGGCGGCGACTTTCACTACGACAATGTTCGTGGCAGGCTGATGACCCAGTTCGGCATGTATTCTGAGACCACGCCACGGAACGACCCCAGTCCAGGGCACGGCCAATGGAATCTAGCCGATGCCTACCGTTATGTTTCGGAAGCCTACGGCGGGTACCACTTCAATGTGTTGCATGGCATCAATGTCGACGCCGGGATTTTCATGTCCTACATCGGCCTATTCAGTTACTACAACTTTGACAATTGGGCCTATCAGCCTTCTTATGTTTCCTCGAATACTCCATGGTTTTTTAATGGAGTGCGGGTGCAGATTTTTCCAACCGCACATTTGAAGATTGAGCCATGGTTCATTAACGGCTGGCAGTCTTATGCTTCGGCCAACCACACGCCGGGCGTGGGCGGACAGATTAAATGGACTCCAAAGCCCTGGTTGAACATCATTTCTAACAATTACGGTGTTGGACAGGATGACCTTTTCATTAAAGGCCGCACCCGCATCCACACCGACAACAGCATCGAGGTCAAATACTACGACAAACCGGGAAAAACCCTAGACAAGATGGCCTTTTCACTGACCGGAGACTTGGGGTGCGAGTATGGATCCGGGGTGAGCTGTCACGGCAACACCAAGGGAGGGCCCAAGCAGAGCTTTGTTGGCTACATGTTCTACAACCGCCTCTGGTTCCACAGGGATCTGTTCGGTTTAACCGTCGGCGGCGGCCAGATCAACAATCCGGGACGCTACCTCGTTCTAATTCCCCCAATCAATGGAGAAGGCGCCATTTCCGCAGCCACGAATTCGCCATATTTCACAGGGAACCCGGGGGACCCATTCAAAGCCTGGGATTCGTCGGTCACGTTTGACTATATGCCCAAGCAATACATCACATTCCGCTGGGAGTACGATTATCGCCATGCCAGCGTTCCCTATTGGAGTGGCGCGGGTGGCATCACGCCCCCCGGCGGAAATAACGGTTCGCCTCAATTTTATACATGTAGTAACGGCAGCTCTTCAGGTCAGGCAACCCTGGGACCTGCGGAAGCGGCCTGCGGAGGGGGAATCGGCAGTATCTGGTTCCCGGATCTTCGCAAGAATGAGTCCTTTATCGATTTGTCGATCCTCGTGAAGTTCTAGCCGCTCGGAGAATTAATGGTAGCAAAGCTGCCGGGGCGCGTCATGTGGCGGTCAAATCGGCACGCTCCCGCAAACATGGGAGAGCGGCGGGTTCTTGCGTGGCGGGACATTCTTGTACTCTTGCACACTGATGAATACCCGGATATTCCCAGGCGCGAAGGCTATCGGAACGTTAGTCTTCTCGTCTGGGCGCCGTGATGCTGCGGTTACTTCCCGGCAAAACGGGTTGCGGTCAAATTTGATTGCGTTAGTTCCGTTACGTTCAGTTCCCCTTTCTTGCTTTTATCCAATCTCTCGAATTCTGCTTCCATAAACTTCATGAACTCCTGCTTGGAGACCATGCCCTTCGTGTCGGTATTCATGAGTGGCAGCAATTGCTTGACGCCGTCCTCACCCATCGCCAGTTTATTCTGTGGCTTCGGAACGGACGCTTTTTGCGCAGCCGCAGACCCCAGCATGGTGCCGATCACAATCAACACTGCGATGACGACGAGTTTCCACTGGCCTTTCTTTCTGGTAAGCATAGCGACTCCTTACAACAACTCCTGCCTGATCCGGCTACAGGTGATTCCGCCCTTCCGAATCAGGTGGGTATTGCTCGGGATGGGTAGCTTGACCTCCCGGATGCGGCGACTGTACACCCGGGCGCCATGCGCCCGTTTGCGCAAAATATTGATGCAAAGAATCTAAATTATTTGGCCCCCAGAGGCCGCAAGACCGTCGGCGCCGTGTATGGTTTCGCCGCGACCACGGCTTTGCGCACGCCGTCACGAATACATCACATCTTCGGCTATCTGTCTGCCCGATAATGCGGCATCGATATACCTTATAAAGAGGGCTGTGGCGCGGCTCCGCGGTCCTGCTTAGGAGGCTCGTCTGTATGTACAAACTCGCAGCTCTGCTCACGTTTTGGCTGGCGCTCTCTCCCTCGTGGAGCCCTCAAAATGATTATGTATCGCAATGCATGGAGCGTTGCCAAGCGCCGCAGACGGACACGGAAACAGAGCGGCAGGAGATCGTCAACCTGGAAAAAGAAACGGCGCACGCGATTCAGTTAGGCGACGGAACGTTTTTCCGGCGCGTTTATAGCGACGATTTCACGGGGACGCTTTCCCACGGTGACGCGGTCAACAAGACCGGCTTTATCAACGCCGTGCAGTCGACCGCAGTCAAGTACGAAGCTTTCTACGTATCGGATATTAAGATACATATTTTCCGTGAAACAGCTGTGGCAACCTGCCTATGGACCGCCCGCGCCATCGTGAGAGGCCAGGGCGTGAACAGCCAAATGCGCGTCATGCACATTTATGTAAACAGCGGAAGTGGTTGGAAAGTGGTTGCTAGTCAAGCAAGCCCCATGCCGCCTTACACGCAGCAGGCATTGTAGGTTTTCTTTCGGATAGTCGAACGATTACCGCGGATGTTTTTCTGCGTGAGTGGGTTCCTCAAGAAGCAAGAGCCGCGCGTTCCGCATTGACCGCTGCCCCAATAATTCCCAACTCATCGTTCGAGGGAATCACTTCAAAGCGGCTGCCTTGCAGCGGGCTCATCTTCACCATGTCGTGGACATTCCTCTCGAGCAACCCGATATCGATGAATTTCGCATTGGGTCCTGTAATGTAGAACTGGCCGGGGCCTTCCATGTGGATACTCGTTGCGGTGGCTGCCGCCAGCGCACGGTGACAAAGAGTCACAAACTCCGAACATCGCGCGTCGCCAGTCTTGGCATTCGCAAAAACCTCTTCCGGTTCCATGTCCATGAACCTCAACCGCATCGAGCGATATCCCAAGATGCCTTCCAAATGTCCGCGTCCTCCGCAGCCGCAGAAATTTTCTTTGGGGTCGAGAGTGACAACCGAGTGCCCGCCTTCCCAGACGCCTTCGCTCCACGGATAGCGGCCAAACCCGATGCCATTTCCCAGGGTCCATACGCGATTCAGTTTGTGCAGTTTGCCGCGCGTCGCGGCAATCCCCGCTGCCATGGCGTCCGCGTCATTGAAAACGCGGACGGGAACCTCTTTACCGTCCAAACGCAGCGCGCCGGTGAGCGCTCCTTGCAAATGGAATCCCTTCACTTGATGCAGGTTAGGTGAATCTTCAACAATTCCATCGCGTATCACACCGGGGAATCCCAATCCGATGGCGTGAATCTTCTCCCCCTTAGCGAGCGATTCGATTTGCTCACGGATGCACTCCGCGATTTTGTCCGCTGGCATGGCCAGCAGCGCGTCCACCGAATCTTCTTTTTCCGGATATCTGCGAAGCGGCCCGACGACCTTGTCGCCTTCCACAAGCCCCACCGCTATATGCTCCATCACCAGTACACCGGCTGTCCTGCGCATGATTTGCCTGCCTATCGTGTTACTGCCTGAAGATTTTCTCCCTAAGCTCGGGGCACCCGCGGGTTGCCGTCCGAGATCCCAATTCGAACGGACTAAGTCTTGGCCAATTTGTTCAGGCCGTTGAACGCCGCCGTTTTGTAACATTCCGCGAGCGTAGGATAGTTGAATACACTATCGACGAAATACTCGATGGTTCCTTTCAACGCGAAGACCGCTTGCCCGATGTGCAGCAGCTCGCAAGCGCCTTCTCCGATAATGTGCACGCCCAACAGCACTTTCGAATCAGGATCGAAGATGAGTTTCAGCCGTCCAGTGGTGTCGCCGCGAATCTGTCCTCGCGGGATTTCCCGGAAATACGCGATGCCCACCTCGTAAGGCACGCCCTCGTCCGTGAGTTGTTCTTCCGTTTTGCCGATAAAAGAGATTTCAGGAATTGTGTAAATTCCGTACGGATAGAGGGCTTTGTTCGATTTAATCGGAATGCCAAAGGCATTCGCAGCAGCGATGCGGCCCTGCTCCATCGAAACGCTGCCAAGACTCGGAAAGCCAATCACGTCGCCCACGGCAAAAATGTGCGGCTGTTTGGTGCGGTAATCCGCATCGACCTGGATGCGTCCGCGCGAATCGGCTTCCAATCCGGCTGCGGCGAGATTTAACTCGTCGACGTTTCCTTGTCTGCCGATGGCGTAGAGCAATGCTTCGCCGGAAACTTTCTTTTTGCTCTTCAGGTTTGCCACCACGCCGGCTTCCGGCGTGTCTTCCACGCTTTCCACTTCTTCGTTCAACCGCAGCGTGACGCGCCGGTCCCGCAAGTGATAGCAAAGCGCTTCCACCATTTCCGAATCCGCAAACTCCAACAAGCGGGGGCGCTTCTCGATGAGCGTCACGCGCACGCCCAGCGTCGCAAACATGCAGGTGTACTCGACCCCGATCACACCGCCGCCCACCACGATCATCGTTTTGGGAATTACCGGCATTTGCAGAATCTGGTCGCTGTTGATGATCGTGTGGTTGTTGAAAGGAACGAGCGAGGTCGAAGCCGGCTTGGTACCCGTGGCGATTATGATGTTCGCGGCTTCATAATCGGCTTGGCCGCGAGAACCAACAACTCGAACGTGATGAGGGTCGACGAAGCTTCCCATGCCGGTGAACACTTCGATCCCATTCCGCGAAAGTTGCGCGCGGATCACATCGATCTCGGTTTTGATCACATGCTGCGCACGGAACGCTAGATCCGCCATCGTGATCTGTTCCTTTACGCGGTAATTCACGCCGTAAATTCCCTGGTAATGAAAGCCGGAGAGATGAAGGACCGCTTCGCGAATGGTTTTGCTGGGGATTGTTCCGGTGTTGATCGCTGTCCCCCCGATCACTTCGAGTTTTTCGACGAGCGCCGCGCGTTTGCCAAACTTCACCGCTTGAATCGCCGCGCGTTGTCCCGCGGGACCGGAGCCCAGCACAATGAGGTCGTAACTTTCCATGGCGGCTGTAGCGCGAAGCCGGTAAACAGCCGCGCAAGTATACCACCCTGAAATTTATTGTCTTCCGTTCGATAGCCTTTAGGCAGGCTTGGCGGGATCTTTCTCTGCGCAAGGCCACCATCGGGGCAGCCGTCGAATTAGACATACAATCGCTGCCGTTTTCGAAATCAAAAACGAGTGCGATATTCAAGGAATCCTTCCGGCGAAAGTATACGTCCAACAGAAGGATTGGCCTTCTATGCGCAAGAATCTTACTAGGGAACATTCCGCCCGGCGGAGGGCTCATCATGCTCGATAGCCTCCTAAAAGACATTCGTTACGCACTCCGCAACCTGGCAAGAACTCCAGGTTTTACCGCGGTTGCCGTGCTTACCCTGGCGCTCGGGATAGGAGCGAACACGGCAATTTTCAGCGTGGTAGAAAATGTGCTCCTCCGACCACTGCCGTACCCTCACCCGGAGAATCTAGTTGAGATTTGGAATACTTATCCGCCGCAGGTCCCCCGCGCAGGATTGTCTCCCGGCGATTACGCTGATTGGCATCAGCAAGCCGCCAGCTTTTCGGAGATGGGGGCCTATGCGGAAATATCAAAAGGGGTCAACCTGACTGGCGAGGGTGAGCCGCAGCGCGTTCTGGTTGGCTATGCCAGCTCTGATCTTTTCCCCCTGCTGGGAGCACGCGTTGCCGTAGGCCGCTCCTTCGTCCCGGAAGAGAACCGCGCCGGTAGTTCGCCAGTAGTGATCTTGGGCCATCGTCTTTGGCAGAGCCGGTTTGGGGGTGATCCTGCCATTGTCGGCCGCACGGTTACCCTCGACAACAAGCGCTACACTGTCGTTGGCATTCTCCCCGCTGGTTTCCAGCTTCTACGCTGGGCTGATTTATGGATGCCCCTTGGACAGTATGACGACGACCTGACCGAGCATATTCATCACGCGTTCGTTGCTATCGCCCGGCTCAAACCGGGCATCAGCCTTTCGCAGGCGAGTGACGAAATAGGGCGGCTCAATCAACAAGAAGCAATCGCCTATCCCGATGCTCATAAGGGCTTTGGCGTCCTGGTACAAAAACTCCAGGATGCCTCTGCGGCCAGGTTGCGCAGTACTTTGCTTGTCTTGTTCGGCGCGGTTGGCCTTGTCCTTCTGATCGCCTGTGCCAATATCGTGAATTTGCTCCTGGTGCGCAACGCCGCGCGTGAACGAGAAATTGCCGTACGCACTGCCCTGGGGGCCAGCCCCTGGCGATTGATCCGTCAGTTGCTCACCGAAAGCACTTTGCTCTCCCTGCTGGGCGGTGTGCTGGGCGTGTTTTTCGCCATTGCGGGACTGAGGGCCTTGATGGCGTTAGTCCCTGCCGATCTAGCCATCTTGAACGGAACTGGCCTGAACGGCTGGGTCCTGGGGTTTGCGATTGCAGTCTGCCTCGCGACGGGCCTCGTTTGCGGCTTACTGCCCGCGGTCCGCACGCTAAAGACAAATCTGGCCGGCGTGCTGAAACAGGGAAGCAAGGGAACCAGTTCCTCTGGGCATCACAAAACCCACAACTTGCTGGTGATCTCCGAAATCGCCATGGCTCTCGTGCCTCTCATCGGTGCGGGCCTCCTCCTCAGAAGCTTTCAACACCTGCTGGAGGTCGATCCCGGCTTCCGCCCCGACCACATCCTGACGATGGAAATTCAGCAGCCCGCACTCCCTTTTGCGCAGCTCAACCAGCTTTCCCAGGAGGAACAGCTTAAGCTGGCCGAGAAGCAGTCTTTACAGTTTGAAGAAATTGCCGCGCAAATCCGTGCCCTGCCTGGCGTCAAAGAGGCGGGCGGAATCGACGATTTGCCCCTTGGCAATGAGTTTCGCCAAGCGTCCAGATTTGTCATCGAGGGCCAGCCGATTCCTGCCGCTGGCGCACGGCCGATTGCGCAGACTCGTAGCGTGAGTCTCGGCTATTTTTCTTCTCTGGGAATTCCATTGCGCGCGGGCCGCTACTTCAACGAGGACGACTGGAAAGTTCTGAACATAGTCATCAACGAGAGCATGGCGAAGCGCTACTGGCCGCAAGGGGATGCACTTGGCAAGCGCGTCAATTTCTGTTCCCTCGATCCAAAACCATGCTGGTTTTCAGTTATAGGCATCGTCGGCAACGTACACCAGTTTGGACTCGATGCCGGGCCAACTTTTGACGCCTATTTCGTTGGTGGGTGGACACCCTATCTTGTAGTGCGCACCGCTTCCGATCCCGTCACCGTTGCGGCCAGCATAAGAGACGTCGTTCACAAAGTGGATCCGAATTTGCCGATTACTCACATAACGACCATGGACGGTCTGCTCTCGGATTCCGTTTCGCCACGTCGCTTTTCCGCATTCCTGGTTGGGATCTTTGCCGCGCTCGCGCTCTTGCTCGCGGCCATCGGAATCTATGGCGTGATGGGCTATACCGTCAGCCAGCGCACACAGGAAATTGGGCTCCGCCTGGCGCTTGGCGCTCAGCTCACCAATGTGCGCGGAATGATTCTG
>Ga0209446_1000010_pt1 | contig 73759 bp, 50 predicted proteins | sample BogFormECP04_OM2_FD_188242 | JGI IMG/M metagenome (GOLD analysis project Ga0209446, IMG submission 188242) | Bog forest soil microbial communities from Calvert Island, British Columbia, Canada - ECP04_OM2 (SPAdes) (version 2) | ecosystem: Environmental > Aquatic > Freshwater > Wetlands > Bog ... | reverse complement strand
CCGAGCGATTGAACCAGATGAAGGCGATGAAAGATGAGCCTCTCGCGCCTGACCAGAAAATCGAAGGCATGCCAGAACTGAAGCCCCGCGCCGTCAAACTGGACCTCAACTTGCGCGGCGATATCAAAGCAGTTTATGAACAGGTGGGACAGTTATTCGGAATAAAAATCACCTTCGATCCGGACCTCCCCTCACGAACCGTACGGCTACACGCTATGGATATCGATTTCGCCACGGCACTGAAGATCTTAGGCGTTCAGACCGGCACATTCTTCCGCCCGTTGACCTCCACCCTTTTGTTCGTGGCTCAAGACACCGTGGAAAAGCGCCGCCAATATGCCGTGCAAGCCGAGCAATCGTTCCTCTTGCCTGCCTCCGTCGGAACCGAGGAGATGACCGAATTGGTGCGCGTTCTCCGTGAAATGACTGGGTCGACCCGCGTCGAACTTGATGCACAGAGCCACGCCGTCACCATTCGCGATACTCCGGAGAGACTTGCGCTTGCGGGCGAACTCATTCGTCAAGCCGAAAAATCACGAGGGGAAGTGATGCTTGAGATAGAGATCCTCGAGGTCGATCGAAACAAAGCGCGCACTCTGGGTATTCTTCCGCCTCCTTCGACAGAGCTGATTTCTCTCTCTACTGGCATTATTTCTCAATTGGAGGCGGCGAAGGACCTCAGCACGCTGGTCACGCTCCTGGCGAGCATCTTCGGAAACGGGGGAACCGCCGCCAGCGCCGGAACTTCCCTCAGCTCACTCATCCCTCCAGTGGCTCGAGTGGGAGGCGGCAATACGACGTTTCTCCTGACGATGCCTACGTTTGCGGCCCAGTTTTCCGACGCGCTGACGCTCGTGCACAGCGGGACCCAAGTCTTATTGCGCGCGCAGGACGGTAAACCTGCCTCTTTCTTTGTAGGTGACCGCTATCCGGTTACTCTTTCCCTGCTTTCTGGAAGCCTCGGCGCGTCCACGCCCGCTACGTCTATTGGTGCAACGACAGGGAGCATCCTTCCTAGCACTTCTTACAACGTTGGCATCGGGCCCGTCGCACTCACCGCAGCCGATCTTCGTAACATAGGTCTGCCGGACCTTGCCGTCGTCAACGAGATCGACAACACGATCACAATTCTCCAAAATCAGGGCTTGGGGACTTTTCTTCAGGTCGCCACCACCATCTCGCTTGGCGCGGCCAGAACCACCGCACCCGCCATTGCGCCCGCCATTGCTTCCGCGGTTCTCACTACTAGCGGTTTTCATGATCTCCTCGTCACGGATCCGGTTGCCAACACCGTGCAAGTTCTCCTCAGCAATGGCGATGACACCTTTAAAGAGGCCACCGGTTCGCCCATCACCGTGGGCCAGGAGCCTAGCTCCATCGTCGTTGGCGATTTCAACGCCGACGGCAGTCAAGATTTTGCCGTGACAAATTTCAAGGACAACACGCTTTCTCTTTTTCTCGGCAACGGTGATGGAACCTTCAAGCAGGCAACGGGTTCGCCCTTTCCCCTGCCGACCACGACGACAGGTCCCATTGCGATGACCTCGGGCGATTTTAATTCGGATGGAAATCTGGATTTGGCGATCGTGAATCAAACGACTAACAATGTCACGGTGCTTCTTGGCAATGGCAACGCCACCTTTTCCCTGGCGACCAGCTCTCCGTTTGCCGTAGGTAAATCCCCGGTCGCCATCGCATCTGCCGACCTGAATGCCGATGGCCATCCCGACCTCGTGGTCGTGAACCAGACAGACAATACCATCAGCGTGTTGCTGGGCAACGGCGATGGTACTTTTACTTCGGCGCTAAACTCGCCGCTCGCTACTGGACAGGCGCCTACGGCCGTCGCGATCGCCGACTTCAACGGCGATGGAGTTCCAGACATTGCCGTGACCGACCCGCAAACGGATAGCGTCTCGGTATACCTCGGCCTTGGTCAGGGTTTGTTCGCGCCAGCCTTCGAGCTTCCCGTCGGCACGAATCCCACGGCCATCCTGGCCGCCAGCCTCAGCGGCGCCACCTTGCCCGATGTGGCGATTACGGACAATCCGTCCGGCACAGCGGGCCAGGTCACCGTAATCCTGAGTCCAGCGAGCCTGTTCTCAAATGTGTCGGGGTCAATAGCGCAGCAGCCCTACCCTGGTGCAGAATATGAAGATATCGGCGTTAAGATCAAAGCCACTCCTACCCTGCATCCAAATGACGATGTCACGCTGCAATTGGAGTTCGAGATTCGCGCCCTCGCCGGCTCCAGCATCAATGGCATCCCGATCATTACCAACCGGACGATTTCGCAAACCGTGCGCATTAAAGAGGAAGTACCTACAATCATTAGCGGACTGCTCGACAATCAAGAATCCCGCACCCTCACGGGCCTCCCCGGCTTAGCGAATCTTCCAGGAGGAGTGGGCTATCTCTTTGGCCAGAGAAACACAACCGCGCAAGACACCGAAATGCTGATCCTAATCACTCCACACAAATTGCGGCTTCGAGACCGCGTTTCTCGTTCAATCTACGTCGGGCGCGATACAAGTGTGAGCCGCGGCTCCCCGCCCGCGCCTCGGCAGCCGCAGCCTTGATGGAATAGCGGAAATGCACGCCAGCCGCGCTCTCGGAGCGCTTCCTCGTTTATGGCAATGGTTCGAACACGACGATGGGTTGATAGGTGCGCGGTACCAGGGCTTCGGCGATGGCCACAAGTTTGTCTTGCTGGCTGAAGACGCGCAAGCGCGGCGGCTTTAATTCCCCCGCCTCGAGTTGCAAGGTTGCCCCCGGTGGCAGCTCTACGCGGCCGGGCTGAATCTGCGAGACCTGTACATTGAATTTTGTCCCATGCCGCACACGCTTCTCAATGATGGGCAGCACATTGACGCGTGGAAAATTCGGCAGCAGATTTTCCAGACGGATCAAGCAATCGGCAAATCTTCCGGCGCGCGACGCCTCCGCCAGCTCTTCCAGCTTGATAGCCTGTTCCAGCGAAAATTCCCCGACCGCCGTTCGCGTAATTTCCGCCAGGTGCGCCCCGCAGCCGAGTTTTTGACCCATGTCGTGCGCGAGTGAGCGAATATATGTGCCCGACGAGCACTCGATCACAAACCGCGCGATGCTGCCTTCAACGCCGGTCAGCTTGTACTCAAACAGCTCGACTTCCACCGCTTTCAGCTCGACAGGCTGCTTCTTGCGCGCCAACTCGTACGCTGGCACACCTTTTATTTTTTTTGCGGAGAAGGCGGGCGGCATTTGTTCGAATCGTCCCACGCTCTCTGCAGCTAGCTTTTCGAGAAGCGCTGCATCGAGCGCCTGCGCGGTATCCGGCCCTTGTGCTCCCCCGTCCGAATCGTACGTATCCGTCGCGAAACCAAACCGGAACCCCGCCGAATAGCGCTTCCTGCGTCCGTTGTAAAACTGCACCAGCCTGGTAGCCCGTCCCAGCAGCAGCACCAGAACACCCGTCGCCAGCGGATCAAGCGTGCCCAGATGCCCGATTTGCCGGAATCCTGCGAGGTGCCGCACCGCATCGACGATATCGTGGGAAGTTTTTCCTCGCGGCTTATCGATAACGAGCGCGCCGTCAAACGGCGCAGGTTGAGGCTGGCGTGGCATGGAATGAATGGTCGGTGATTAGTTATCGGTTGTAATGGGAATGTCTCTAAGACGCGGCCGGCTTGTCTTTCTTCATCTCTTTCAAGAGCTGATCGATTCGCTCGGTGTATTCCTGCGAATGGTCCAGAGCAAAATGAAGCTCAGGCAACCGGCGAAGCTGCAAACGCTCGATCAGCTCGCGGCGGATAAATCCCGAAGCATGCTCGAGCGCCTTGATCGCGTCCTTCTGCTCCTTTGCCGATCCCTGTATGTTGATGAACACGCGCGCGTGCTTCATGTCGGGCTGTACCCGCACTTCGCTGACCACCACCATGCCTTCGAGCCGCGGATCCTTCAGCTCGCCCGCGAGCATGGCGTTGATCTCGTGAGCGATTTCCTCGCCCACCCGTTCATGACGGTGATTGGCTGGACTCATTTCCGTCCCCAAGAAACCTGCTAGATAATTTCGATCGCCTGGTTGATCAAAAACGAGCCCAGAATGCGGTCCGCTTCGTCCAGGACTTTTTGCAGTACTTCGTTGACGTGCTTCTCTTCATTTGAAAGCGTTACGACGCCAACCACCGACCGCTGCCATACATCGTGATGGTCCAACTCCGCCACCGCAACATTAAACTGTCTCCGCAGCTTATCTTTCAAGCTGCGCAGCACTTGCCGCTTGTCCTTCAACGATTGCGCGTCTGGGATGTGCAGCTCAAGGGTAAGCAGACCAACCGGCATGAGCGCTCCGGGGGACTATTCTTACTTGCGGCCGGCAGTCCCAACGCTCTGGCCCGCCGCTTCCGCGGCGCTCAGCTTAGTAACGCTGAAGCATTCCAAAATGTCGCCGACTTTCACGTCGTTGAAGTTTGCGATGCCCGCGCCGCATTCAAATCCCGTCCGCACCTCGCTCGCATCATCTTTGAAGCGCTTCAACGAGCTGAGTTTCGATGTGTAGATAACCGCGCCGTCCCGCACAACACGAATCTGCGCGTCGCGCTTGAGCACGCCGTCCACTACGTAGCATCCCGCAACCGTGCCTGAACCTTTGACCTTGAACGTGTTCCGCACTTCCGCACGTCCCAGATACGTCTCTTGCAGGACCGGCTCCAGCAGGCCTTCCATGGCCTTCTTCAGTTCGTCAGAAACTTCATAAATGATCGTGTGTGGACGGATGTCCACGTGTTCCTGCTGCGCGAGCTCCATCGCCTTGCGGTCCGGCCGGATGCCAAACGCAATAACGATCGCTCCGGAAGCCGAAGCTAGCAGTACGTCGTTTTCTGTCACGGCGCCAACGCCCGAACCGATAATCTTCAGCTTCACTTGATCGGTCGAGAGCTTTGGCAGCATTTCGCTCAGAACTTCCACCGAGCCTTGCACGTCCGCCTTAATGACGATGCCAAGTTCCTTCACGTCTCCAGCCTTCAGCTGTTCGTGCAACTGGTCCAGTGTGATCCTCGCCCCGCTCGAGCGAGCCATTTGCGCATCGCGCTGCTTGCCTTGGCGGTATTCGACGATGTGGCGCGCCTTGGCTTCCTCGGTCACTTGGAAATGGTCGCCAGCATCGGGCACGCCCTGTAATCCCAACACTTCCACCGGCGTCGACGGCGGTGCATCCTTAATGGCTCTCCCGCGATCATCAAACATCGCGCGCACTTTGCCGAACACCGAGCCGCAGATGAAAAAGTCGCCGGAGTTGAGTGTTCCGTTTTGCACGAGAACGGTAGCCACTGGGCCGCGTCCCTTATCCACGCGAGACTCCAGCACCGTGCCGCTCGCCGGCGCATCAGGATTGGCCTTCAACTCGCGCAAATCGGCCACCAGCAAAATGGTTTCCAGCAACCTGTCGATGCCCTTCTTCTGTTTAGCGGAAACTTCCACAAACTCGGTGTCGCCACCCCATTCGGAGGGCACCAGGTTCACGTCGGAGAGCTGGCGCTTCACGCGCTCCACTTGCGCTTCCGGCTTGTCGATCTTGTTGATGGCCACGATGATCGGCACCTTCGCAGCCTTCGCGTGATCGATCGCTTCCTTGGTCTGTGGCATGACGCCGTCATCGGCCGCGACCACAAGCACTACAATGTCCGTCACCTTCGCGCCGCGCGAACGCATCCGTGTAAACGCTTCGTGGCCTGGCGTGTCCACAAAAACCACGCTGCGGTCGTTCACCACCACTTTGTACGCGCCGATATGCTGCGTGATTCCGCCGGCTTCCCCGCCCGCTACGTCCGCTTCGCGAATCGCATCGAGCAAGCTCGTCTTGCCGTGGTCCACGTGCCCCATGACGGTCACGACCGGCGGCCGCGGCTTCAAACTTTCCTTGGTCTCTTCCTTCGCAACTTCCAGCACCATCTCTTCTTCAAGCGATACGACGCTTACGACTCCGCTAAATGCTTCCGCAAGCGTGGTCGCCGTCGGCACATCCAGCGCCTGGTTAATGCTGGCAAACACCCCCCGATCGAGGAGTGTCTTCAAAAGATCCTTCGCTCGCACATCGAGCTTTTCCGCGAGTTCCCGGATCGTAATGCCTTCCGTAATCGTAACTTCGCGCGGCGGCCGCGGCTCCGGCGGGGCAATGACAGCTGCCGCAGAGCGGCGATCCCCTGCTCCCGGACGCTGGCGAGTCGGGTGGAGCTTGCGCTCACCCTCCTGCTCCCGCTTATCCATGACAGGCCGCTGCCTCTGGGGAGGTTTGCGCGTATAGAGCGGCTTACCCGGCTCCGCCTTCGGCGGCACTTTGTCTGGGGGCAACGCCGGTAGCATGCCAGGACGTCCCGGCGCGCGCGGACCCGGACGAGTGCCGGTAGGCAACGCTCCACGCCGCTGCTCAAAAGGTCGATTCGCGGGTGAACTCCCCGTTCCACCGGGCCCGCCTGGCCGCGGCGTGTACTGTCTTCCCTGGCCGCCTGGCTGCATCGGACGCATTGGCTGTCCGGGGCGCGGTCCACCGCCAGGGCGTTGCCCGCTTCCGGGTGTCGTTCCCGGCACTGGTCCGCGATTCCCTGTTGGCATCGCCCGAGAAGGCGCGGCTGGCCGGGCACCAGGTGCCGCGGCCGCTGGTCGGACAGAAGAAGACTGAGCCCCAGCCTGGGCCGCTGGCCGCGGTGCGGAAGGGCCTGCTGGCCTGTGTGCACCGGGCGCAGCCGTCGGCTGCCCCGTTGGTGACGGCGGACGAATCGGAATGGCTGCTGGAGATCTCGTTGCCTGCGGCGCAGCGGGGGCAATCGGTCTTGCAGCTGGAGGAACCACCGCAGGAGATCCGGCAGGAGCCGTAATGGGCATCTTTGGAGCAACAACAGGAGCAGTGGCAGGCGCACTTGGTGCCGGAGCAGCCGGAGCCACAGCAGGAGCAACAGGTTTCGCAACGGGGGCAACTGACGGTGCGATTGATGCAACTGCTGGCGCGGCAGGTTTCGCAACCACACCAGGTGCCGCCGCCACTGGAGATGGAGGCGCCGCCGGCCGCATTCGCGCAGCCCTGGCAGCAGCTTCCTTCGCCGTGGCTTCCGCTTTCGCTGCAGCTTCCGCCGCGGCTTCCGCCTCTGCCTGTCCCAAAATGTTCTTGCGAACCTTCTCCGCAACATCCTCAGGGATCGAACTCGAGTGCGTCTTCTTTTCGCTGACCCCATACCCGGGCAAAAGATCAATGATCGCCTTGGCCTTGACCTCGAGTTCGCGGGCCAGTTCGTTGATTCGGACTTGGTTTGCTTCGCTCATGCTGCTTATGGACCGTTCCACGGTCAAAAAACTCAGTCGGCCCTTACTCGGCCGATGCTGTCTCTTTTAAGGCTTCGGCTCTTCCTCCGCCTTGGCCCCGCCATCAGAATGTTCAAGTGCTGGCGATTCTTCACCCTCTGCCGCCGCAGCCGCTTCGCCATCCGCCGAAATCCCATCCAGAGTTCCGTCCGGAGTTTCCTGCGCCACACCTTCGGCGTTCTCCGAGGCCGCTTCCGAACTCTCTGGTACCGCTTCACCTTCCGCAGGCGTCGCCTCGTTTTCTACTGCCATGTCGTCCGTGTTTTCCCCAGCCGGTGCAGCCGCTGCGGCCTCTGCTCCGCCTTCGTAGAACCGGTTCACCGCCTGATAAATCTTGTCGACCATCTTCTCGCCGATTCCCGGAATCTCCATCAACTGTTCCGGCGTCATCCCCGCGAGTTTCTCGAGATTGGTAATCCCAGCGGCCTCAATCTTTTCAATGGTCTTCGGACCAACACCCGCTAGCGCCGTCAAAGGCGTCGCTGGCGCCGTCAGAGCCGTCATCTGCTCTTCAATCTCTTGCCGCTTCTCTTCCTCGCTCTTGATATCAATGTCCCAGCCGATCAACTTGCTCGCCAGCCGGACGTTCTGCCCCTTCTTGCCGATCGCCAGCGAAAGTTGCGAATCCTCGACGATCACCTCAAGCTTCCGGCTTTCCGGGTCGGTTATCTGTACGCGCGTCACTTTGGCCGGACTCAGTGCCTTCTGCGCAAACGCAACGGTTTCTTCGCTGTAAGGAATAATGTCGATCTTCTCGCCGCGCAGTTCGCGAATAATCGACTGCACGCGCATGCCCTTCATTCCCACGCACGCGCCCACCGGATCAACGTCCTTGTCGCGGCTCGCCACCGCTACCTTTGTCCGCTCGCCAGCTTCGCGCGCCGCATGGCGAATCTGCACGGTCCCGTCGTAAATCTCCGGCACTTCCATCTCAAATAATCTCTGCACCAAACTTGCATCCGCGCGCGAAACAATCACCTGCGGCCCCTTCGCCGCACGATCCACCATCTTGATCACCACGCGCAGTCGCTCGCCAATGTTGTACGTCTCCAGCTTCGACTGCTCGCGCTTCGGCAACCGCGCTTCCGTCCGCCCCATGTCCACAATCAAGTCCGGGCCTTCCGCCCGCTTCACGATCACCGTAACTAGTTCGCCTACGCGCGTGTGGTATTCGTTGTAAATCGTGTCGCGCTCCGCCTCGCGCACCTTTTGTAGAATCACTTGCTTCGCCGTCTGCGCCGCAATCCGCCCCAACACGTCGGTAGGCTTCGCCGCGGTGATTTCTGTCCCAATCTCCGCCGACGGATTCTTTTTCTTCGCCTCCGCCAGGCTGACTTCCTTCTTCGGGTCGGTTACTTCTTCCACAACCATATGCACCGAATACACGTCCACTTGCCCGGTCTCCGGATTGAACTTCGCGCGCAAATCCTCTTCCGTCTTGTAATATTTCCGCGCCGCCACCACCATCGCGTCTTCAATCGCAGACACCACAACGGTCGCCTCGATGTGCTTCTCGCGGCTCAACATCTCAATTTGTTGATAGAGCAGATTCGCCATGTAATTTCCCGATCGTCTTCCCGTTCCTAAAATCCCTACAATCTCTTCCCCTGTTAGATCTCTCAGGCTCTTAAACTTCTTCCGCCTCTTCTCTTCTGTTTCTCGCGCAGCCTACCAAGGTCCCCGCGCAGTTTCTTCTGCTCACTGTTCACTACCCACTACTCACTTCCTTCTAAAACTCCACCATCAAATTCGCCTTCCGAATCTTCTCAAAGGGCAACTCCACCGTCCGCGCCACTTTCCCCTTTAACTCCAACCGCACCTTTCCATCCGTAAATCCCGCCAGCCGCCCCTCAAAATACTTCTCATTCTCCACCGGCTCAGTCGTCGAAATCTTCGCCATCCGACCTCGGAAGCGCTCGTACTCCGCGGGATTCCTCAGCGCCCGGTCCATCCCCGGCGAACTCACCTCCAGGGTGTACCCTGCGGCTCCCGGTATCAGCTCCTCCACGTCCAGAATCACGCTCAACTGCTGGCTCACGCGTTGGCAATCTGCATGGCTCACACCCAACTGCCCGCCCTCGGGCGCCTCCGAAGGCGCCAAAATTTGTCCTGCCGAGTCGCTCATCGCCGCTCCAGCTTTCGGAGCCCGATCAATAGTCACCCTCAGGAAGCGCTGCTTCCCTACTTTCCACTCAACATCAAATATTTCTAGTCCTTCCGACCGCGCCACTCGCTCGGCGGCTTCCCGAATTTTTTCCAAATCCAACTAGAGACTCCACGAGCAATGCCGGTGTCCACTGCCCTCCAACCGGCCCAACAAAAAAGTGGGCTTGCGCCCACCTATCCGTGCGACCCGCTTCAGAGCGAAAATAGAGTATATTCTGCCAGCAAGGTAAAAGCAAGATACGGTGGAACATGGAGCTGCTCCCCGCATACTTGATTTATCATTCCATTCTCTTGTTCTTTGCATCCAGCTGCCACACTTCTCGGTGTGCCCCCAACAACACGCCGTGGCAAACCAAACGCATTTCCTCCTCTTGCGCTCTCCTAAGTCATTTGAAATCAATACGAAAAAGTTGGCCTTTCAGCTGCCCTCTGATCCTCCCGTGACCCGAGCGGCGAAAATCTCCGGAGCAATTCTAGTGTTGCTCGTAGTCTGCGCGGCAGCCGTCGCCTTTCTCCATCCCCGACCCGCCCAGGGGTTCGCCCGCCGCGTCTTCCATTGGCGCTCGGAACCAGCGCGGCCAGCCTTTGCAAATGAACGGACCGCCCCGTTACCAAACGTAACCTTCTGGGCCTGGGAACGCCCCGAGGATCTGCGCTTTCTCCTACCGGATCAGGCCGCCGTGGCCTTCCTGGCGAAAACAATTCTTCTTGAGGCTCCCCCTGCAAATTCCTCCGCCGGCTCATTCCCTTCTTTCGTCGTGCGCCCTCGTCTTCAACCTCTCCGCATTACTCCCGGCGCGCCGCTCATCGCCGTCGTCCGCATCGAAACCCCATCCACTCCTCACTATTCCTTTTCTCTCCGACAAAACCACTCACCCTCTCATCTATTCCCCATATTCTCCGACGCACAACGCGCGCTCCTCGCCACAGAAATCGCCGACCTGCAATCCATCCCCGGCGTTTCTGCCATCCAAATCGATTTTGACGCACCCGCGAGCGCCCACGCCTTCTACGCCTCTCTCCTCCAGGACGTCCGCCGCAAACTCCCGCCCTCGATGCCACTCTCCATCACGGCCCTCGCCTCCTGGTGCATCGGCGATCTCTGGCTTTCCAAGCTTCCTCTCGGAACCATCGACGAAGCCGTCCCAATGCTCTTCCGCATGGGCACCGACGCCCCCAACGTCGCAAAATTTCTTCGCTACAACGACAATTTTCCCGTCGCTGCCTGCCGCGGTAGCCTCGGCCTCTCCACGGACGAACCTCTCTCGCATGACTTGCTGACCGCCAGATCGTACTCTGCAACTTTCAGCACGCACGCAAAGCGCATCTACATTTTCGCTCCACGCGCTTGGACCCCATCCGCCGCCCAGAACATTATTCAGGAGTTGCAACCATGATCAGCCGCATTGTCCGCATCTTCGCTGCAATTCTTCTCGCTCTATTGCTCGTCCTTCCTCCGCCGCTCGCTTTCGCCTGTGGCCCTGATTTCACTGCTCCCACCTACATCGACTTCAACGCGCCCGACGCTCGCGATGCCAGCTATGCTGCCGGCAAGCTCGGCCTCCTCCAGCGCGGCTACTATCACATCTATCTCTTCGAGGCCTATCGCAATCTCAGCGCCAAGCCGTTCAATGCGGCAGAATTGTCCTCGCTAAGATTTCAGTCAACTTCTTCAACGCAACAAAATGTATCGCCGTCCCAAAGTCCCGCCAAACCGGAGAATTGGATCGCAACGTGGGAATCGACCCGTGCAAGCCTGCTCGGCGAAAAGCCAAAAAACTCACCCCGAGCTTTCGATCCAGTCGGAGTCACTCGCGCCGGTATGCAAGATGAACGGTACGTTGCCTATTACAACTGTCTCAGCGGCGCTTTCGAAAACGCGGTCCACACGCTGCAAAGCCGCGCGGCACAATTCGGTGCCCAGAGCGCCGTCGTCAAAGAATGGATTGCTGCGCAAGACCAAGTCTTTGAAAACTGCTCCGCCGACATCAGCTATCCGCCCAAACCCAAGCTGGCCGTCATTCCTGCCGCCTCTCATCCCGAAGATCTCGCCATCATTCGCGCTGACCGCGCCTACCAAATCGCTGCCGCGCTATTCTACGCAGGCGACTTCGACGCCGCTCAAAAAGCGTTCGAGGGCATCGCCAAAGATTCCTCATCCCCCTACCAAAAAATCGCACCCTACCTTCGTGCGCGCGTTCTCGTCCGCAAGGGAACTCTCCAGGCGAACGACTCCGAATATGACGCGGATGCCTTGTCGCAAGCAGAATCGCAGTTGCGCGCGATCATCGCCGAAAAAAACTCCCCCGACTTTCACGCCGCCGCCGAACGCCTCCTCGGTTTCGTCCGCATTCGCCTCCACCGTCAGGAACGCCTCCACGAACTGGAAGCTTCTCTCCAAAGCGGCGCTCCTGCGAAATCTTTCCAGCAGGACTTAACAGACTATCTCTGGCTCCTCGATCATCCCGTCCTCACGAAAACGGTCACCATTACCCCAGCATCCGAAGGAAAACCCGCGCAAAAAGGCGTCACCGTCGACGAATCCTCGCGCATCGCCGGCGGTGACATGACCGACTGGATTTTCACTTTCAGCCTTTCCTGCGCCGAATGCTACGACCATTCTTTGCAGCGCTGGAACGAAACGAAATCCCTCCCCTGGCTCGTCGCGGCCCTTTCACAAGCCGACGCGAAAGAATCTGCTCTGCCGGCGCTCCTCGCCGCCGTTTCCAAAGTCGGCCCTGACTCGCCCGCGTATCTCACCCTCACCTTTCATCGCCTCCGCCTTCTGGAGCAATCTGGAAATATCGACGCAACCCGCCGCGATCTCGACCAGTTGCTCGCCCAACAGGGAAACTCCATGCCCATCTCTGCAAGAAACGAATTCCTTGCCCTCCGCATGAAGCTCGCTTCAAACCTCGCCGAATTCCTGCAATTTGCGCCGCGCCTCTCCACCGACGCCACTGGCGTCGCTCCCATTCCCGCCGGCAAATCCGACTATGACCCGGGCACTCCCGAATACGCGGTCATTCGCCCGCATTTCGACTCCGACGCGAGCGTCGTTCTCACGGAAAAACTCCCGCTCCGCCTTCTCGCCGACGCCGCCAAATCAAGCACCCTCCCACCCGCGCTTGGCAGCAACATCGCGATCGCTGCCTGGACTCGCGCCATCCTCCTGAAAAATGACGCCATCGCCCGCGAGATGACCCCGGTCGTGGCCGAATTGGTTCCGGAACTAAAGGACGATCTCGCCGAATACGCCAAGACTTCGGACGCAGTAGCAGGTCAAGCCGCAGCCGTCTTCGCCATTCTCCGCAATCCAGGCTTCCGGCCTTTCGTCAGCGCCAGCCCCGGCCGCGGCTGGTTCTATAGCACCAACGAAAGTCACTTCAATTCCATCGATAATTTTGGAGACAACTGGTGGTGCCGTTTTGTCCCTTCACAAAGAGACCAAGGCACAAACGCCGGGTTCTATCGACTGTTTTCCACGCTTCGCGCGCCGCTCCGGGAAATTTATCCTGGCGGTGTCGTGACCGCCCCCGCATTTCTTTCTGCACAGGGCAAAGACGCGGCGGCTGAAGAAGTGAACGCCCTCGCCGATCTTCCTTCCGCTCCACGTTGGCTTGGACAGTTCACGATAGATTGGGCCAAAGTCCATCCCGACGACTCCCGCGTTCCCGAAGCCCTTCACAATGTCGTCCGCTCCTGGCGCTATGGCTGCACCGAAACTGATCAAAAAGACGCACCCAACTTTTCCAAAGATGCCTTTGAAATTCTTCACAACCGTTATCCCGACAACGACTGGACCAAGAAAACGCCATACTGGTTCAAATAGTTCTTACTCGTGCAAAGCCACGGCTTAGATCGGCAAAACGCACCATTGGTGCTGACGAGATAGAACGATCAGGGCGACCCAAAAGGGACAGGACGTACAAGTACGGCCGTCGGTTCGGCCTCCGGTGATGTGTTTCCCAGTTCGGTTGGCGCTGTACGCTTAAGAAGAAGCTGTTGATGTCATAGTCCAACACGTCACGACCGTAGAAGTCGCTGACGAAGAAGGACGATGGCGGCCCGCCAAAAAGGCCGCTAAACTGAGTGGGAACTGGCCAAGTGGATGTGGGGGCTGCAGTGCAAGCGCAATCTGCTGTGGGTTGAGGGGAGGGACGTAGCCCCCCACCCCGGGTGCTTTGTGTAAACAGTGCGGAAGTAGTTATTTTGAATGTGGCGACTACTTGCGGTCAGCCCAGGACGGTGGTGGCTCCCAGCTACCCACCACTCACTGCTCACTATTCACTACCCACTCCGCTAGTCAAACAAGTCCGGCTGCTCCCGCGTAATGCGGTCCCACAGCGGCTGGAATTGGAACCACCCGACCATCGGCAGTCCCACTTGCGTGTGCGTCAGTTTCGCCGTTTCGTGAGGAATCTTGCGCGGCTCTCCGGCGGCTTCCGCGAGCAATTGCGCCTGGCAGGACCGGTCCATGGTAATAAACCACCACGCCGCTTCGTCCACGGTCTGTCCGACGGTCAGCAGGCCGTGATTACACAAGATGCCGGCTTTTTTGTCGCCGAGCGTTTTGGCGATGCGGTCACCTTCGTCCGTGTCGTAGACCACTCCGCTGTAATCGTCAAACACCACATGATCTTCATAAAACGCACAGGCATCCTGCGTCAGCGGATCGAGCAGCCGCCCCAGCGAAGACCACGTTTTTCCATGGAGCGAATGCGCATGCGCCGCGGCAATCACGTCGGGGCGCGCTTTGTGAATCCGCGAGTGAATCGCAAACGCCGCAGCGTTCACTTCCCGCTCACCTTCCACAACTTCGCCATGATCGTTCACCAGCAAAAGGTCCGACACGCGAATCTGGCTGAAATGCATCCCAAAAGGATTCACCCAAAAATGGTCCAGCCGCTCCGGATCGCGCGCGGTGATGTGTCCCGTCACGCCCTCATCGAATCCGCAGCGCGAAAAGAGTCGGAAAGCTCCCGCGAGCTTTTGTTTCCGGTGCCGCCGCTCTTCAGCAGGCGTTGCAAAAACTGCCGGGCGCGGCATCCGTTCCATTCGCGATTTTACTTGCGGCATAAAATCCTCCTTCTTCTTGTCCGCTTACTATATCGAATTCCAAGCCAACCTGACGACCATTTCGCAATCCCTGGCTGCCCTGGTTTCACTCGCCCGGGCAAATCCCTCTTCTCCCGCATGGGCGGCGCCCCTGCCTTCCCCCCCGCACCGGCTTACAGGCGCCATGCTGTCTGCTTCACGAATTGCTTGACCACCTGCGACAGTCTCCGCTACTGTTTCTGGAGATTGTGGTGGTCAGGCAGAACTTATATGGTTCCCCGGCGTATTCCGCTCGCAAACCTTTTCCCAGGCCTTTTGACCTTCTGCGCTCTGTTTCTTCTCGCTCCAGCCCTTCGCGCGCAAAGGCCATCCGGCGGAACGCCGACCCAGGGTGTCGGACAAAGATCCGCCGCTCCTTCCTTCCCAACGGCGAACGAAGCGCCGGTCGACGTTTTGGTCAGCGTGCGAGAACCAAGCGGCATGCCACTGGCGGGCAATGCCATCGTCAAACTTTATTCCGAGCGCGGCGTGCATCTGACCATGCCCACCCAGGACAACTCCACGGCCACGTTTCCGAAAATTCTCGAGGGCGAATACGATATCGAAGTAACAGCCATCGGATACAAGACGGCCAAGGAACACGCTTCCGTTTTTGCGGGCGGCACGACCTGCACGGTCTACGTCTACCTGCACAGCGAAAGCGAGAGTTCTTCCGCAAACGTTGCGCCCAGCGGCGCCGTCATGACCCCGCGCCTACAAGCGGAGATTGATAAGGGCCTGGACAAAATGCGCCGCCATCAGTATGACGCGGCTCGCGCGCAATTCGAGAAGGCTGCAAAGATGGCGCCGGGTAGTCCGGACATCCAGTACCTGCTCGGCATGCTGGAATACGCGCAGGAACATTTCGATGCGGCTCGCACAAAATTTCAAGCGGCGCTCTCTATCAATCCTTCGCACGAGCGGTCTCTGTTGTCTCTCGGGGAACTTCAGCTGCGCACCGGAGACGCCGCTACGGCTGCGGAGACTCTCGAGAAGGCCTATCAGATAAGTGGCGCGGACTGGCGCACACACTGGCTGCTCGCCAATGCCTATGCTCAACAGAAGAATTACGAAAAGGCGCTCCCGCACGCCACGCGTGCTGCGGAACTCGGAAAAGATCATGCGGCGCCAGCGTGGATGCTTTTGGGCCAAATTCTGCTCCAGCAGCAAAAACCGGAGGAAGCGAAGCGAGCGTTCGAGACTTTAATCCGGAGTTTTCCGAACGATCCCGCCGTGCCTGAAGCAAAAATCCAGCTTGCTGCGCTCGACAAACCGGTGGTTACGACGGTTTCAAATGTTCAGCCGCCTCAACCGGCGCCTCAGCCTCCTCCCGCGCCGACTCCTCCTCCGCCTGCGCCGGTGCGCGCGTGGGCGCCTCCGGACATCGACAGCAAGGAATATCCGGCCGTCCAGGATGTTGCCTGCTCGGAAAGCGATTTGGTGCAGAGGACGCAAGCCAAAATGATGCGCCAACTCGGAAATTTTGAGAAGTTCCTGGCAACAGAGCACATCGAGCATCAAGAGGTGGACGCGTATGGCGTTCCAGGGCCAGTGCGCGAGAAGGACTTCAACTATCTTATTTTCGTGGAACACCCGAGACCCGGCATGTCCTTTCTGGATGAGAAGCGCGATGGCGGGGAAAACCTTGGATCTTTCCCGACATCGCTGGCGACGCAGGGCCTGGCCGCTCTCGCACTAAGCGTTTTCGACCCCAGCTACGAGGGGGATCTTACCTATAAGTGCGAAGGCCTGGGAACATGGCGGGGCAAAGCCGTTTGGCGGCTGCGCTTCGAACAAAAAAAGGAAGTGCCGTCGCGCATTCGACTCTGGACAAATAGCCATGGCACATTCTCCATTCCTTTGAAGGGCCGCGTGTGGATCGCCGCGAGCAGCTACGACGTACTTCATATCGAGACGGATCTTCGCGAGCCAGTGAAGGATATAGAACTCACACGCGATCATCTGCTGATCGATTACGGCCCCGTGAAGTTTGAACACAGCGGAACGTCGTTGTGGCTTCCCTGGGATGCGGAGATGTTCATGGAGTTGCGTGGAAAGCGATATCACCACACGCACACGCTGAGAAACTACATGCTATTTTCGGTGGACACAGGGAATGCCATAGCAAAACCGAAGCAAGCTCCCGAGCAAGAACAATAATCCCGAAGGATGAAGGTGAAGGAGTTGAGGCGAGAGAATAGTGAGTTGTGAGCGGTGAGCAGTGAATGGCGCAAGACTCGGAGTTCTCTCCGGTTCCAACTGTGCACATTAAAGAAGTCAGCCCGATGCAGCCGCGTTTCCCCGCACCAAAGAAAACGCCCCTGGGTTTGCCAGGGGCGCTCTGAAAAAAGCGAACTGTCGAAGCTCTTGATCGAATTTACTGCTGAGGTGGCTTCGTTGGCGGCGGAGTGGCCGGCTTGGGTGTCGCCGGCTTTGGAGTTGACGTAGCACCCCCAGGCGCCGCGTTCTTAACCGGATAAGCCTGGTCATAGAGGCGAATGATGTCCTGCGTGACATCGACCTGATTTGACGCGTAGAGGATCGGTGAATTCTGACCGGAGGTATCCAGAATTACGCTGAAGCCGTTCTCTCGCGCGTAGCGGTCCAGAACGTCAACCATTTTGCGTCCGATGCGCTCCAAAACGTCTTGTTGGGCGGCGCTCGCGTCATCCTGAAACTCGGTCCGCAAACGATCTAGTTTCTGCGTGCGGCGTTGTCCCTCAGCGGTTAGCCGCGCTTCTTCCTCCTGGCTCAATTTTCCTTGGCCGGATTGAAGGCGCTGCTGCAAATCATTGATCGCCTTCGTCTGATTGTCGATTTCGGCGGAGCGCGGAGCAAACTGCGACTGCAATTCCGCGGACGCTTGCTTGCCTTCGGCCGTGCTTCCGATCGCACCGCGCAGATTGATGATCCCCACCGACTTGGCTACTGCGGCGGCACCGGCCGCGGGCGCGGCCTGAGCCGAAGCTGAAGCCGTGCCGATGAGGCATGCTGCAAACAGAGCAGCGGACGTCAAAACAATTCTCAAATTCACTTTATTCTCCTTGTTTTTGGATGATCCCGATGAAATCGAAACCAACCGCAGCCAATCTTTGATTGGCTTGAAGCTATCACCGACTGCCAGCGCGGCCCGCGGGCACCACACAAACCCCAAAGTATAGCGAGCCGCTTGCCGCGCTGCAATCAGAAAGCGTCAGCGATTCCGTAGCGTCCTTTGAGTTCAATCCCGCTTCCTTTCTGCTGCAACCGTCCCCGGAAAGTGCATGCACTAATTGGGCATGGGGAAGATGAGCACTCGGCTGTTGGCCTGATCCACGATGACTGCGAGATTCGTGAATTGGTCAATGGCAACGCCAAATTGCGGCGAGCCCGGAAGCCCAATCGTGCCGATCGTTTTCAACGGGCTCGCGCTTGTATCCACGAGCGACGTGGTGCTGCCCGCGACATTTGTGGTCAAGATTGCGCCGGTCTCTGGATTTAAGGCCAGCGCTGTCGGGTTGATACCAACGTTTACCGGGACGACGCTGCCGGAGTCCGGGTTAAACGAAGAGATTACGTTGCCGCCGCTGGAGCTTGCATAGAACAACCCGGGGTTAGCCGTCCCCGTCGACACCGTGGGGTCAAAGACGATACCCGTCGTCGGCGCCGTTACGCTGCCAGTCTGGGCCGTGGTGCTGAGAATTGGAACGGAAGCACCGATGTCCACACCTTGCAGTGCCCCTGCGGGCGCCGAACCGTTCAGGAGTTGCAGTGACGTGACCACGGCCAAGCCCTGATTATTGGTGCCGCGGTCAGGGTCGATGGCCACCGCCGTCGGCAATTGGAAGCCGCCGATGCTCACCGGAGTAAGCGTGGTCGCCGGAGTGGCAGCAAAGAGCTGAGACATGTCAATTTCCGTCACGGTGTTCGATCCCGTGTTGGTGATGATTACCGCACCGGTCGCATCGTTAATGGCCACGCCAGTAGGGCTCGTCCCGGTGGCGACATCGGGGACGGCGAGAGAATTAGTGAGCAGATTAACGAAGGAGGCCGTGCCAGCGGTATTGTTGGCGACCACAGCCATACCAAACGGCTGACTGACGGCGACGCCTTGAGGAGTGGCGCCGACGGCGATGGAATTAAGAATCTTTCCGAAGTTGGGGTTCTGCACGGTTTGGCCGTTGACGGTGACAGTCGGATTTATATCGATCACCGAAATGTTATTGCAGCCGCTGTTGGAAACCACGGCGATCGGGGAGAAAGGCCCGTTGGCAAGCTGGTCGGCAATGGCCACGGAACTCGGCAGCGTCCCGCCGGTGCTGGTGCAGATCCGGGACATGTCGACAGCTTGGATCACGAAAAAGTCCGTCGGGTTGGACTGCACTCCGCTTCCGTTGACCATGTCGAGCGCGTACTTATGAGGGAACGATAGATTAGCCGCCGGAATCGTGACCGTGAGCTGCCTGCTGCTGACAAATTGAACGTCACCCGCCGGAATGGCCGTGCCGTCCAATCGAACTGTGGAACTAGAATCAAAACCGGAGCCGAAGATTTGCACGCCGACCAAGTCCTGGGTTGACGTAAGCGTTCCCTGCGGCACGGTGGCGTTAGGGATACCGCCGACGACGCCCAATCCCGGATTAGGGCTGGGCACCAGAATGTTCGAGATCTGCGTGGCCTTCAGAGCGTTGGCGGGTACGGGCCCAAGATTGATGATGTAGATTTGGCTGCTGCCAGACATGACCACGAAAGCCTGGTTGGTGGCTGGATCAACGGCGATGCCCCCAAACAGCGTAAGAGAGTTGGTAGTACCATTCGCCACGGTCAGAGTGGCGGTGCCAGTTCCTGGCAATGTGTTCTGCGCGTTAAACGTAGCTTGCTGCGTCGGATTTTGCGGATTGGTTAGGCAGGAGTTGGGCGCCACATTGCAAACAAACGCATAGCGCCTTGCGGTGACGGGATCGGAAATGGAAACCTGGTTCAGTGTGGGGTTGTAAGAAACGATGGCATCCGAGTACGGCTGCCACGCTACGTTCGCCGTGCCTAGCAGTTCAGCCGAATTGGCGCAAGGGAGCGTGGTCGTATAAAACGTGCAGGTAGCAAAGAAGGATATGGAACTGATGCTCTGATCCAAATCGTTGAGCAAATTGATCTGTGGACCGTTTGAGCCGGTAGCGTTGGCATCCGCAAGGGCGGCGGTGTTGGTGATCGGATTGATGGCGATACCTTGGGTGGTCCGGGAAAGGCCGCCAAAGATCAAATTCGGGCTGCTATAAAATACCTGCGCTACGGTCCCCGGTTGATTGTTGGGATTAGCAGGGACAGTCACTGTGCCGCTGGAAGTAGAGTTCAGAACGTAGGTGAAGGCCGTGTCACTGATGGCAGCGACGTTGAAGACGCCGTTGAAGTTGGCCGTGGTCGGATTTGCCGAACCTGCCGCTCCGGGGGCCGGCACGCCTGTAATCAAAACTGTGCCGGAATTGCCTGGAACCAGGCCATTCGATGCTGTCGTGGTGACGGTGACTATTCCCGCGGCGAGAGTGAGCGTAGAAATAAAGGCGGAAGTAGATTTCTTGGTTACATCTATGCCTTGTAGAGCACCCGAGCCCCCAGGCGAAACGTAAGCAAGATGACCCTCAGGCGCCATAGCGACTTGCGGGTAGGCTCCTGTGTTTAGGGTGACCTGGGCAAAAAGACAAGGAGCTGTTGCACCGGTAGTGAAACATCCGTAGGGATTAGTTCCCGTATTCAAATTCACGAGGAACCCGAGGTTGGCCGCGGAAGAAGCCGAAGTAGAGGAATAAGCAATGACCCCCATATTGGTGCTGGGGTCGACGCCAATCGAGTAAGGCAGAGGCGCGGGCGAAACCTGTCCTTGGAGCGCGCCGGAAATATCGAGAGTGAACGGAGTGCCAGGAGCCTGGACGGGTGCGCCGGGAATCGGCAGAACCGTGACACTTTGATCCTGGTAGTTGACCACCGCCACGGTGTGGTTGGTGGGATTCACGGACATACCGGTGGGAAGCTTGCCCACGGCCACTGGACCACCGATGGGAGTCAGGGTGCCGGTGCCGATGGAATAGAACTGAACGGCATTTGAGCCGGTCTCGGCGACGGCGACTACTCCAAGCGTCTGATCGATACCGATGGCGCTAGGATTTGTGCCAGCAGCCACGGGACCACCGGAGATGATGGGGGGATTTACTGAATAGTTCGGAAAAACGGCCAAATCCGTAACCGACGGGTTATCTGTAAACGGAAGCGGTGGCGAGGTGCGACCCACAGCGAGAGAATAAAGTCCGGGGAGCCCATTATTAATCGCGCCGCTGGGCAATTGCATTTGGAGTTGCTTTGGACCTGATAGAGGCTGTCCCTGACCGTTCGTGGCACCCGGAAGGGTGTTGCCCTGAAAGACGACGTTGGCGAGCTGGCCGCTCACCCCAAAGTAACCGCCGTCGATCGTGAGACCGATATTGCCGGAAGAGGTGCCTCCCTGGAGAATGTCGGTCGGATAGGAAGCTAATGACGACGGACGCACCGGCATAATGTTGTAAGTGAAAACCCCACTGGGATTCGTAGTGACCGGTTCGGCGGGATCAGTGATGGAGATTGTGACCGGGCCTGTGTTTACAAGGTTGTAGGCAAAGAGCCGGACGCGGGCTCCTGACGAAGGCGGATTTGCCACCGTTCCTGTGGGAATCGGAAACAGCACTTTGAGCTGGTTAGATCCCGAAGTCAGTGTCGTTTTGCCGTTGTTTGCATCCGTGAGAGTGATGATGGAAGCCGAAGAAATGTTCGGAGCATTGAGATAAATGTCCCAATAGATGGCGCCCTGCGGAGCGATGGTCGGAGTAATCCCGCTAAACGTGATTGGTCCGCCGGCGGTGATGGTGATGGTGCCAAGAGCAAAGCGCGTGGGGTCTTCCACGGAAGTGGCAACGATAGTGACGTTCTGAGGCGTTGTGGTGGTGGTCGTTGGGACCGTCGGGTTCGAAGGCACGACAGCCGGAGCAGTATAGATCCCGTTCGCATCAATAGAGCCACAGCCTGTGGCATTGCCGCTTACTGTGCAAGAGGGGAGAGCGGCGTAAATGTTAGGGGTCGTGGGAGTGGTCGAGCTGGGAGTGGTCTGCGTGAGGGACCAGGTCACACCTTTGGCTTGAAGATCATTGGTCAGGATTGCAAAGAAGGGCTGCTGCTCAAGCGTGGGCACAGCCGCAGTCGTGGGAGTGAGAGTGACGGAGATACCGGAGTCGATGTTCAGCGTGATGGTACCGGTTCCGTGCTTACTTGAGTCCGCAACAGCTTGCGCGGTGATAATGATTTGCAGCAAAGGAAATGTGGTTGGATTCGGAAGAATTGACGGAGCAAGATACGTTGCGGTACCAGTGGCTTGTTCGTTGGAAAGCGTGCCGAAGGAACCGTCCGTGGGGCACGTTTTGGCTGCAGCGACTACGGGCGCGCCGGCGGAAGTGAAAGTGGTCGTCGTATAGGTGCACCCCGTCCAGGAGACTTGCGTGTTCGTCGGACCGGTAACCGTAGCAGTGAGGGTCGTCGATTGCCCCAAAATGAGCGTAGGACCTTGAGATGAAATAATGCTTACGGTAGTCACGATAGCGCCGCTGCTGCCGCCACATCCATTAAAAAACAGACAAGGCGCTATGATCGCCAGAGCCACGTAGCTCGAAATCTTCCACAACTTCATTTCCCTTGCCTCCCCAATGACCGCGTGGCCCAACTACTGCTGCCACGCCTGCTTAATTTTTTCCCAGTCGATTCCAATTTCTCGGCCGCCCCGGGCGGTTAAAAGGTCTTTCCCACGGTAAAACGAAATGTCGTCTTGGGCTCGAAGTAGTTCAATCGCCCTGGATTGCTCAAGAAGTTCAGTTGCGGCTGTATTTGGGTCTCCCAAAGATTCGGTGTTATCCCATCTAATGTGGACTTCCAGGCATTCAGAGTAGTCGGGTTGACGTACGGATTTGGAGCCGCGATCTGCGAATACAATCTATTCAAATTGTAGGCGTAATAGATACGGAAAGGAGCCTGCACGATGGGAAGATTGACGCCAAACTCGATGCCCACTGAGTCTCTGATACGGAAGTTGGTACCGGGATAAATACTGAGGGTCTTGGTTAGCGGGGCTTCGGGAAACGCGGAAGTTATGTTGGCGATGCCCGTCGGATCGAGGTGTAAGGCACTGGTTTTAAAAATTCCATCGGTACCGACGTCGCCAAAGAGAGACATCGTGACAGGACCCGCGATGGGGATGCGATATTCAATGTTTCCGGAAGCTTGATAGTCGCCGCCGGGCAAAGTAGCGGTGTAAACCAGGACCGGAAGGCCGAAGGATCGCAACGCTCCGGCGGAAGTGGGATCGCGGTAGAACATCGTTTGCGATGTCACTACGGGAATGAAAACCACGGGAGAGATAGAACGAATATCAAATCCGCGAAGATCGTTTTCGCCGCCCATATAGTACCGGTTGAAGGGGGGCACTTCCCCCCCGCCGTATCCGGTGATATAGGCAGTGCTGAAGTGCAGGCCGATGGCATTGCGGTGATGGTAGACGGGGTGGAAATACTTCACGTCGAAGACATTGGCGATGGTTTTTACATTGCCGCCGAGGCCCGTCAGCGACACGGAATAGAAAAAGCTCTTGCCTTTGGTCGCGTTGATCGGATTATCGATGGTGTTGTAGGTGATCGAAGGCGTAATGCTGCTCGATACGATCCCGTTCAGTGCACTAGGCCCGGCAATGGCACGGAATTGCAATTGCTCGAATAAGAGATTGGAGGCTGCATTGAAAGCAGTGATATTCGTATTCGTCAGACCGTAGCTGATACCCACCCTGGCGAAAGAAAACCTCTTCATCGGGTAGCTCGCGTAGGTCGTGAACCCCGTGCTGTTCTGATTGTAATTCTGGACGTATTGAGGATTGACGCTGACCTGCTGGCCGGTAAACTGGGCTTCCTGCTGGGCCTGGTTGAAATTGTACTTACTGGAGAATACTGTAAAACCGGTGGAAATGGGACGATCGAACAGATAAGGCTGAGTAAAGCCGAACTGCAATGTGCGCTGATATTGACCAAATTGCGCGGAGAGAGTGAGCGTCTCACCCAAGCCCAGGAAGTTATTGGTCTGATAGGTGAGGCCGATAAAGCCGCCGGAGAGACCGCTGACGCCGCCTTGCAGGCCGATAGACTGTTTGCCCTTTTCCTTCAGCTTGAGATTGATGTCGACGGTGCCGTCTTTACTGTTTTTTTGGAGCTCGACAGCCTTGTCAGCTTCGATTTTGTCGAAATAATTGAGCTGGTTGAGGCGCAGAATACTGATGTCCCAATAGCGCTTGTTGAAGAGCTGGCCTTCGTCGATGAGCAGCTCACGGCGGATGACTTTGTCGCGCGTGGTGGTGTTGCCGCTGAAGTTGATGCGGCGGACGTAGTATTGCTTTTGCTCGTCGAAGCGGAGAGTGAGGTTGATTTTTTTGGTGGCGTCGTCAATGTCAAAATCCGGCTCGGCCGTGAAGTCGATGAAGCCGTATTGGCCGTAAGCATCTCCATAGTTCTTGATGGCTTTTCGGAGTTTGTCCACATTGAAAACATCGCCATCCTTCAGCGGGAAGATAGCCTTGAGCGGCTCGACCTTGAGAGAAAGAGCTTTGTCCGGGTCCGAGCTGACGATTTTGAGCGTTCCCATCCGGTACTGTTCGCCTTCCTCGATGGGAATGGTGATGTTGACGGCCTTTCCGGTCTTTGGCCTTAGACCGGGAACCGGAACTCCTCCGTGTTGCACATCAATGTTTTGCAGAATGGGGCCGTTGGGAGCGACCACGACACGGAAGAAACCGTTGTCCTGGTAGAGGCCGCGAATGCCCACTTCGAGATCCTCGTTGAGTTTTTCGCGGTCATAGGTCTTGGCCATCACGGGGATGTCGAAGAAATACAGCGGAATTCCGTAGGGGCGGTCGTGCTTCATGGCCCGGAGGAGCTTGCGGTCGCTGAAAGAGTGGTTGCCGGTAAATTTGATGGTGCCGACTTTTACTTTGGGGCCTTCGTCAATTTTGAAGACGAGTATGACGGCGTTGCTCGAGGCGATGCGTTCGTATTGCGGAGTCACCGTCGCAAACTGGTGTCCGTGTTCTCCCTCCAATTCCTTCAACACCACTTCCGCTTTTTTGATTTTGGTGGGGTCGAACGGGCTTTCCACGGAGAGCCCGACTTTGCGCTCCTTGAAGCGGTCGAGAATATCCGATTCCGAAATCGATTTATTGCCTTCGTAGCGGATGCGCCGGATCTGCGGGCGTTCCTTGACATTGAAAATGATAATCTTGCCGTCCGGCCGGTCGGAAGAATCTTCCACTTGCAGCTTTACGTCCTCAAAGAACTGCGTATTCCAGAGCGCCTGGAAATCCCTGCGAAGCGTCTCTTCATTGTAGGGATCGCCTTCGCGACTGAAGATGCGGGCTTTGAGGGTGTCGGTGCGGATTCTGCGATTACCGAGGAATTCGATGCGCTCGATCACGGCAACTGGCTGGCCGTTCGCCGCTTGCGGTGCGCCTTGGGCAGCTTGCGGGCCAGCCGTTGTAACGGATTCGGCTTTGGGGGAATCAGAATTGGAGGGTGGAGACAACCATCCCTCTTCTGCAGATGCAGACGGTCCCGCGAGGAGATATTTTTGCGTTGCTGCTGGTGAGCTGGACGCGAAAGACAGAAAGAATGCTGCGATCCAGGTGACCCGAAACGCCAAAACTCCAAACGGCAAACAGACTCTCCTATAAGCGGCCATTGAGGTCGTCAAGGCCGCGCCCCCAAAACACAATTTGTTATTCTCCCGCCGGACTCGGTGTGGGCCGGTCGTTTGCTGATCCCGACCTGGTCGAGATCATCTGTGCGTTGTGTCAGATTCGCTAGTGGATAACCGGGGTTGCCTCGACCACAGGACGGAAGGCCAAAGCTTCTCCCGCGACATAAATTTGCAGCGTCGCCGGCCTCTGGATACCCCCCTGGATGAGAGCCTCCGAAAGCGGATCTTCGACGTACTTCTGAAGAGCCCTGCGCAGCGGCCGTGCCCCATAGTTACGGTCCGCACACGTTTTCTCGAGGATCCACTGGCGTGCTTCCGGCGATAGCACGATCTGCACCTGCCGGTGGATCAGCGTGTCATTCAGCTGGCCCACGAGCAAATCAATGATGCGGAGCAAATCTTCGTCGCTGAGAGCATTGAAGATGATGACTTCGTCCAACCGGTTGAGGAACTCCGGATTGAACGCCCTTTTTACTTCGTTCATCACCATTTCTTCGATGGACTTCTGACTTGCCTCATCAGCACCAGACTGGAATCCGATGGCGGTGCGCCTTTGCAAGTGCCGCGCGCCTAGATTGGAAGTCATGATAATGATGGTGTTGCGAAAATCCACGGTGTTGCCGAGACCATCCGTCAATTGCCCGTCTTCGAACACTTGCAGCAAGATGTTGAACACGTCCGGATGCGCCTTCTCGATTTCATCCAAGAGGATGACCGAATAAGGCGTCCGGCGGACACGCTCCGTCAACTGCCCGCCTTCTTCGTAGCCCACATACCCCGGAGGCGCGCCGATGAGCTTCGAAACGGAGTGCTTCTCCATGAACTCCGACATATCGAAGCGTACCAACGACTTCTCCGAACCGAACAAGAATTCCGCAAGCCGCCGCGCGACTTCGGTCTTTCCGACGCCCGTGGGGCCAAGGAAGAAGAAGCAGCCGACGGGACGCAGCGGAGACTTGAGGCCGGCGCGGCTGCGGCGAATGGCGCGGGCCAGGGCGGTGATGGCTTTGTCCTGGCTGATGACGCGCTTATGCAGCTCCGGCTCGATGCGCAGGAGTTTCTGCTGCTCGTCTTCCTTGATGGAGGTGACGCCGATGCCGGTCCAGCGCGAGACCACTTCTTCTATATCCTCGCGGGACACGATACCTGTCGAGGCATCATCCAGCTTGTAGCGTTCGCGAAGCGTGCGCAGGTTTTCTTTTTCTTTGCGCTCTTCCTCGGAATAAAAACGCGCCTTTTCGAACTCGTGATTGGCGATGGCCGTTTCCATGCGATGGGTGATGAACTTCACGCGCTTCTGCACTTCGCCGACTTCTTCAGGGACTGTGGCTTGGCGGAGCTTGACGCGCGCACCAGCTTCATCAATCAGGTCGATAGCCTTGTCGGGAAGAAAACGGTCTGGAATGTAGCGATTGGAAAGATAAACGGAATAGCGCAACGCTTCATCCGTGTAGCTGACGGCATGAAACTTTTCGTAGCGTTCGCGCACGCCCTGGATGACTTGAACGGCTTCTTCTTCGTTGGGAGCGGGAACCTTGACGGATTGGAAGCGGCGCTCGAGCGAACGGTCTTTTTCCACCGATTTGCGATACTCACCGGGGGTTGTTGCACCGATGCATTGAATTTCGCCGCGCGAAAGAGCTGGCTTCAGTATGTTCGCGGCATCCAGCGAACCTTCCGCGGAACCTGCGCCCACCAGCGTGTGCAATTCGTCGATAAAGACGATCGAATTCTGGCTCTCCATCAATTCTTTCATGATGGTCTTGAGCCGCTCTTCGAATTGTCCGCGGTATTTGGTTCCAGCGACGATTAAAGAAAGGTCTAGCGAAAGAATGCGTTTGTCCGCAAGGAACGGCGGGACGTCGCCATCGGAAATGCGCTGCGCCAGCCCTTCGACAATGGCTGTTTTTCCAACGCCCGGTTCGCCGATGAGCACTGGATTGTTCTTCGTCCGACGGCAGAGAATCTGGATCACGCGCTCGACTTCACCCTCGCGCCCAACGAGTGGGTCTAGCGAGCCTTCGCTAGCCGCCTGCGTGAGGTCGCGGCTGAATTCCGCGAGCAGCGAAGTTTCCTTCGGCCGGGCCGCGGTCGTCTTCTCGCCCGATGTGCGCGCCAACTCTTCGCGTAGCGTGGAGAGACGGAGCCCTCGCTCCATCAAAATCTCCGCGCCAAAGCACTTTTCTTCCCGCAGGATCCCGAGCAGCAGATGTTCCGTCCCTACGTGTTTGTGCCCGAGCCGTTCGGCTTCTTCCGCCGACATGTTCAGGATGCGCTTGCACTCCGCGCTGAGCGGGACTTCGACCGAGGTCGAAATGCGCTCGCGAATCGTGATGCGCGCCTCAATCTCTTTGCGGATCGACTCGATCGATCCTTGCTGCCGCAAGAAACGGTTGGCCAGGGCTTTGTCCTCGCGCATCAAGCCGAGCAGCAAATGCTCGGTCTCGATGTACGGGCTGCCGTACTGGCTGGCTTCGTATCGTGCGAAAAAAATGACGCGACGCGCTTTTTCTGTGTAGCGTTCGAACACGTTAGCTCGCTTCTCCCCCTGGGGCCCCGCTCGCTGGAGCCGAAGCCCCGCGAGTTTGCAGAACGCCATGTTCAAGTCCGAGTATCCGGTCGCATCGCGCAGCAAGAGCCAGGTTGTGCGTCGCGATCAGTGACGTCAACCCATGCGTGCGGTGCAGCCGTTCCAGTAACTCAAACACAGCCCAAGCATTCTGCTCGTCCAAATCTCCGGTAGGTTCATCTGCCAGCAGCACGGACGGCCCAGTGACGAGCGCCCGGGCGATTGCGACGCGCTGCTGTTCCCCTCCGGAGAGTTCCCCTGCGCGGTGATCAGCCCGATTTTCAAGGCCAACCTCCGCAAGCCACTTCCGCGCCATCCCCAGCGCAGAAGTGAAATCTTCGCCGCGCAAAAGCAGCGGCATAGCTACATTCTCTGCAGCCGTAAAATCAGGCAGCAACTGATGACGTTGCCAGAGAAAACCCACCGCGCGGTTCCGAAATTCCGCGAGCGCAATGTCATCATTCGTTTCAATGGCTTTATTTGCGAAGTATACTGTACCGCTCGTTGGCGTGTCTAGCGCGGCCAGCAAATGCAACAGAGTGCTTTTGCCGGCTCCAGAAGGCGCGACGATGGCAACCATCTCTCCTTGAAACAAACTCAGGTTTGTATCGGACAAAACCGCAAGGCTTTTCTCGCCGCTCCCGTAAATTTTCTTCAGGCTTCGCGCTTCCATCACCACGGAAGCTGCGCTTCGGGCGCTCGGAGCGACCGACCGAACTGCCTGACTCGCGTTGTCTTGCGACTGGGTCATTTTGCTCTTAGGCCCGATCTACTACTGCCCCGGGTTACCGGACTGCTTCTCTTTACTTAGATGCTACCTTTGCCACGGAAGTGTCCGCGGCCGTGGCCAACTGCGCCGCCGAATTGCCCAAGAGTTTCCTATTTCTGCCAAACGCCTGCCTGTCGCAAAAGTGCCCAGCAAACGTCTGCTTTGGAACACTCTTAAGCTTCTTTTTTTCAATAACTTGTAGCGGGCTTTCACAATTCCGGGTAGCGAGGGCGACTCCCCGGATCCGCCCGCCGACCTCTGCACAGTTACTGGAGCAAACGACGCGCCAAAACCCCTCCAGTAAAGGCCTTATCTTCGGTTCGCTCTCGCCGCCCAGCTATTCATACCGGAGAATCTCTACTGGCAACAGCCTCGCCGCTGCCCGTGCCGGAAGAATCGTCGCTCCAATAGAAATCCCCATCGCCGCCAACGTGATCCACACGCCATCGAGCACGCTGGGATGAAACGGCACGTAAGAAACCGCATAGATCTGGGGATCGAGCGGAATCAGATGATAACTCCCCGCAATTAGGGCAAATGCATACCCGATGCAGAGTCCGATCAGCGTCCCAGTAAACCCGATGGCGATTCCCTGCCACAGAAAAATCTTTCGAATTTGCTCGCGGCGCGTCCCCATGGACATCAATACGGCGATATCGCGCGCCTTGTCCGTCACCATCATCGAAAGCACCACGAGAATGTTCAATCCCGCCACAAATGTAATCAACCCGATAAAAATCGCGGTGACCAGTTTTTCCAGGCGCAACGCGCGGAATAGCGCGAAGTTTTGCTCCATCCAGCTGGTGGCCATAAAATCCTGCCCGGCCATTTGTTCTGCCTGGCGCGCGATCTCTCGCGCACGTTCGGGGTTGTCCAGCCGGAATTCAAGTACGTTGACCACGTCGGCCGTGCCAGCCAGGGCCTGCGCCGCGTGCAGCGTCAAGAAGCACCAGTTTTCGTCGTAGTCGTAGAAGCCGGAATCGAAAATTCCTGCAACTCGATAACGCCGCGTGCGCGGAATTAAACCAAACGGCGTCAGCCGCCCCTGCGGACTCGTGATGGTCACATAGTCGCCTGGCGCCATCTTCCATTCGTCGGCCAGTTGTTTGCCGACCATCAGCGCATCAATGCCATCTGCGTCGGGCGTAAAATCCAGACGGCCCTCAACAATTTTTTGCAGTGCTTCATCTCCGCGCCGTTCGCGTTCCGGTTCGACGCCTTTCGCCACCACGCCGCGCGCCTGACCGCCGAACGACAAGAGCACAGTTTGGTAAGACGCGGGCGTCACGGAGCGCACTCCGGAAATCGTTGCGAGTTTCGACGCCAACGTTTCGTAGTCGTGGATCACCGCACCAGGACGCGTCAACGAAACGTGCGCGGTGACCTCCAGTAATCGATCCTGCAGCGTCTCGCGGAATCCCGTGTTCATCGCCAGCGCAATCACCAGCGTCGCCACGCCGGCCGCCACGCCGAGAATCGAAAACATGGTCACCAGCCGCAGCACCGCCGGCCGGTAAGGCGACCGCAGATACCGCCTGGCCACGAACCATTCAAATCGCATGGGTAAATCGCATTAGAGAAAGGATACTTTACGCGCCGCCCGCTTCGGTAGCGGAGTCTTGCCGCGCGTCTTGGCGCACTTCAGCGCGCAGAAGCGGGAAGAGAATCACGTCACGAATGGACTGTGAATCGGTAAGCAGCATCGTGAGGCGGTCAATCCCGATGCCCTCGCCAGCCGTGGGCGGCATGGCGTGACAAAGCGCCCGAATGTAGTCCACGTCGAGGTGCTTGGGAACCTCTTCCCCGCCCTGCGCGATTTGCGCCAAAAAGCGCCGCTCTTGCTCGGCGGGATCATTCAGTTCCGAGAAGCCATTGGCCACTTCCATGCCCGCAACGTAGATTTCAAATCGCTCCGTCAAGGACGGATCTTCCGGCTTCTGCTTCGAGAGCGGAGAAATATCCGTGGGAAAATCGTACAAAATCGTGGGCTGAATCAGCTTGTCTTCCGCCATCGTTTCAAACAGCAAGCCGGTCCACTCGCCGTCTTTCAACGTGCCCTTCGAGGCGGCGTAGGGCGCGCCCGCAGCTTTTGCCCAAATGTTGTAGCGCTCCACCGCTAAGCGCGGTCCGCCAGGCGCTGCGAGCTCAGCCTCCGTGGGCGCGGCTCCCGCGCCAGCAGGCCAGAATTTCAAGATCGCTTCGCGCATCGAGAGACGCTGCATCTTGGAAAAATTCAGCTCCTGGTCGCCGTACTTCACCAAGGTCGACCCGGTGATGCTCATGGCCAGAAGCGCGAACAGCTGTTCATTCATTTCCATTAAGTCTCGATAGTTGCTGTACGCTTCGTAAAATTCGAGCATCGTGAATTCGGGGTTGTGTTGCGTCGAGATACCCTCGTTGCGGAAGTTGCGATTAATTTCGTACACACGATCAAACCCGCCGACAGTCAGCCGCTTGAGGTACAACTCCGGCGCGATCCGCAGGTATAGATCGATATCCAATGTATTGTGGTGTGTGACGAAGGGCCGCGCCGCCGCGCCCCCCGGGATGGGGTGCATCATCGGCGTTTCCACTTCTATATATCCGCGCGCGTCGAAAAAGCGCCGTAGCTCCTGAATAATCTTCGCGCGGGCAACAAACACCTCTCGCGATTTGTCGTTGGCAATCAGGTCTACATAGCGCTGGCGGTAGCGAAGCTCGACATCGGTTAGCCCATGCCACTTTTCTGGAAGCGGCAGCAAAGCCTTGGCAAGAAACGTCAGCTCGTCAACCCAGATGGAAAGTTCGTTGGTTTTCGTCCGGAAGAGGTGTCCGCGAACACCGATTAAATCGCCAAGATCCAGAAGATGAAAAAGCTCAAACCCGCCCTCACCGACAACGTCTTTCTTTACATAGATTTGTATGCGCTTGCCAGAACCTTGCAGATGAGCAAAACCGGCTTTGCCCATTAGCCGCAGGGAAACAAGCCGCCCAGCGACGCGTACTTCGTGCTTGTCGGCTTCCAGCTCCGCTGCCGACTTGTCTCCATACTTTTCCACAAGAGCTGCGGGCGTGTCCGTCCAGCGAAATTCCCGCGGAAACGGGTCATGTCCCAGAGCTTCTATCTGCTCGAGTTTCTTCTGGCGTTGTTCAAACTGATCGCGGGGCTCAAATTGCAATCGGAATTCCTTTCGGAGTGGACCCACGCGAGTATAGCGGTGAGCGCCTCTCCTGGGCAACAGCACCAGGTCCCGTCCTCTTCTTCCTGCTGTTGGTCCTCGATTCGCGTCAGGTCGAACCTCGCAAGAAAAACATTCTCTCGGAATTAGAATTTGTTATACTGCCCGTCCTATTCCCTTGGGAGACCCCTGTGAGAGACCGTGTGCGCCCCTCCTCAGCCCGCGGTATGACCGTAAAAGACGACTGGCGAGCTTGGTTACCGGAAGAAAAAGACGAGGTATTTCGCGCCTATGTCCGTCTGCTGGAGATCTCTTACAACATGCTGAGTGTTTCTCTGGATGAAGCTCTTGCGTTACGCCAGGGTGGACAAAGGACTAAGGCCGGCTTGGCCGTCTGCGTCACACCCGATCTGTGCAACCGATTTGCGCACCCTCTTGTCGCCTTGCTTTGGTCGCTCGGCGAACACGCCAAACACCACGGCACGGTTCCCAATGCCGCTCCCCTCGATCCCGCCAATTTCCAGGGTGCCAGGGGCCAGCGCGCGGCGCGCGTGAGCGGCTTGCTCTGCCGCGTTCTCTTCAGTGAACGGACCCAGTTTATCTATAAGCTCAGCACACTGGGCGAGATGGTGGATGATCTCAATCGTGATTTTTGTGCCTCCGCTACAGAGATCGCCAACGGCGGCGCGCTGGATTTAGCCTCCCAGTGGCAAGCGGTGGACGCTGCTCATTACGACCTGAATACCTGTCTTCGGGAAGCCATAGTTCTGTTGAAATCCTTCCTCCTGGCGCTTCCCAATGACGAGTTAGAGGCCTTTCAAGCCACTGTGCATACCCAGATGGGTGTTTCTCAGCCCAAAAAGCTGACGCTCAGCCAGCGCTTGCTCTGCCATAGACGTATGGCCCCAATCGGGGGAGAATGAACTACCCTGCCTAAAGGCTGGCCGCCGGGCTCAAAGAGCCTGGGAATAAGATCGTGTCCCCGCGTGTTTGATTAGAACAGCCCATTTTTGCGAGGACAACTCAAGGAGGGATTCGGTGCATCCGAAACGTTGGATGCGCCGCAATTGGACCGTTGGCCCGGAACCGACCAAGCGAGCCCAGTGTGTCGACTGCTCTACCGTCGCCAAATAGGGTGAATGCCACGCAGTCACCTCGATCGGCGACTGAAGCGGAAGCCATCCGTCTGGCCCAGGCAGGGGATGCTGCGGCTTTTGAGCATTTGTACCAGCTCCATAGCCGCCGCGTTTACGCCTTGTGCCTGAGGATGGTTGGCAACCCGTCCGACGCGGAAGATCTGATGCAGGAAGCTTTTCTGCAGCTTTTCCGCAAGATCGGGACCTTCCGTGGCGAGTCGGCCTTTTCCACCTGGCTTCACCGGATGACGGTTAACGTAGTCCTGATGCGGTTGCGTAAGAAGTCGCTCCCGGCGGCCTCTCTTGAAGAAACGACGGAACCCGATGAAGAGACAGGCGGCCCCAGGAAAGACATTGGCGCGCCCGATTTGCGGCTCAGTGGAGCCGTGGACCGGGTCAATCTGGAACGCTCGATTGAAAAGCTTCCACCGGGGTATCGGACCGTGTTTGTGCTGCACGACGTCCAGGGATTCGAGCACAACGAGATTGCAGGCATCATGGGATGTTCGGTAGGCAATTCGAAGTCGCAGTTGCACAAAGCGAGGACGCGTCTGCGCGAGCTGCTTCAAGAAGATGTACGCGACCAGGCTCGAGCGGAACGTCACGCTGCAAAAACGCAGGCGGGGCTCGGCGATTGAGTTAGAATGCAGCCAACTGTCTGGGCCGGGGAAGCGTCTTACTAGTCAAAGATGTAGTCGAGCGGGAAGGCTACCAGGTCTTTAGCCGCGGAGCGAAGTGCCATGCAGTGCAAAGACGTAGAACTTGTGTTGGAGCAGGAAGGGCTTGAGCCGCTTCCCGCTGAGGCGCGCGCGCATTTGGCCGAATGCCGCGATTGCCGCAATTACATCGCGGACCTCACCAGTATCGTGGACGCGGCGAAAAAGTTGCCGCCGGAAATTACTCCCCCGGATCGAGTTTGGATTTCTCTTCGCGCGCAATTGGAAGAAGAAGGAATCATCAGAACTCCGGCGGACGTTATTCCTGCCGAATCGGCTTCCTGGTGGCAATCGATTGGCGCGTTCTTCAGCAACCGCGTGCTGACCACAGCCATGGTTGGCATCCTCATCGCAGCTGCGGCTGTTTTTCAGATTCGCAGTGACCGGACCGTACGTGTAGCGCCACCCACCCAAACCGCCAAGGTCCAACCCGTGGTTTCTCCCCCGGAGAAGCCCGTCCCGGGACCAACCGTCGCGGCGCCATCCGTCGCCCAACCATCCGGAGAGTTTGACCGCACCGCGCGAGACCTGGACGATCAGGAGCCGGTGGCCACCGGCATGATTCTTACGAGCAGCTCCCCGATCGACGCGTCGCTGCGCGACAATCTGAAAAAGGTGAACGAATTTATTGCTGAGTGCGAGCGCCACCTCAAGGAACAGCCTCAGGACGAACTGACGCGCGAATACTTGTCGGCCGCTTACCAGCAAAAAGCAGAATTACTATCCGCGATGATTGAGCGCGGAAGGAGCATAAACTGATATGTGCCTTCGAATGATGGAGATCACCGTGGCCGGGCCGGTTACTTGGATGAAGAGGAGCATTTTCCCTGTTCTGAGCGCCGGACTTTTTCTGTGGAGCGCCGCTCCTGCGCGCGCAGCTGGCACCGGACAGCGGGTTGAAAAACAATTCAACGTTACGGGGCGCCCCGTCGTCGTGATTCACAACGTGGCCAATGGCCGAATCGAAGTCAAATCCTGGAAGAATGCCGAAGTCAATGTCGTCGGCACGCAAACTTCCAACAAAATTGGTTTCGATATCGAGCAAGTGGGAGACCGCATCGACGTTACTGCCAACGTGCTGGACACAGCGGCCCGGCCTTTGGAACTTGAAGCCAATTTGCAACTCACCGTTCCGGAAGAAACCGAACTTCAGCTCAAGACCGAGACGGGCCTCATCTACGTCGAGCAGGTCGTAGGCGACATGAAGCTCGAAAGCTATGCCGGCGACGTCCATCTGAAGGAAGTTTCGGGCTACATTATCGTCAAGACCACCAGCGGCTCGCTGATTTGCACGCAGTGCGCCGGCAAGCTCGATTTTAGCTCCATCGGCGGAAACGCGCAGATTCTTCAGCCACAATTGAACGATGTCAACCTGATGACCACGACGGGAAACGTTCTTTTCGATGGAGACTTCGTGCGCACGGGCCTCTATTCCATGAAGAGCGGTAAAGGGCTCGTGGAAGTGCGCTTTTCAAGCACCGATTCTTTTGACCTGAAGGCGCAGACCGCCACCGGCATCGTCGATAATCAAGCGGTTGCCTTTCTGAAGCCCGATTCCCACGGCGTAAAACACATCGCTTCGAAGTGGACCCACGGCCTCTTCGGCACTGTCGGGATGGGCCTCGCGAAAGTCGAACTCTCTTCCTACAGTGGTACAATCCGCATCATGAAGCGCGACTAATTGTTCGCGCTCAGACATAGCGTGCCCTTTGTGGCCGCGCTCAACACAGAACTGTGACTCAACCGCCCCCTTTGCGTGGCTCCGCGGCCCGCACTCAAGTTATTTGCCTTGCCGGTTTTATGGGTTCCGGCAAGACCACCGTTGGCACTCTTCTCGCACGGCAGCTCGCGTGGCGCTTCGTCGATTTGGATGAACGCATCGAGCAATCCGCCGGACTCGCCATCCCCCAGATTTTCGAGCGCTTCGGCGAACCGGCTTTTCGCCAGATCGAGGCGGATCAGTTGCGCGCCGCCTTGGGCCGCGCTTCCGAACTTAAGGAGGCCACAGTCCTCGCGCTGGGCGGTGGTACTTACGCTCAGCCAGGCTGCCCGGATTTTTTCCGCAACGCCGGCGTTCCTGTTCTGTGGCTCGATTCGCCGATTGAGCTTCTACTTTCTCGCTGTATGACCATGACCGGCCGCCCGCTCTTTCGCGATGAGTCCAGCTTTCGCGCACTCCATGCGCAGCGGCTTCCCTCGTATCAACTGGCGGATCATCGTGTGGACAGCTCTGGCGACCCCACTCAGGTCGTCGCGGAAATCCTCCGCCGCGGCATTGTGGTGGCAGGTGGCAGCGAAGCACATCTCGTCGTCGAAAAACCAAATTCTTGACTAGCCTTCGTTAGAATAAGCATCGGAGATTCATTCTCCGCAAATCTTATGTCGTGCTTCGCGGTCTGCTGCGAAGGGGGATTCCATGAACAAAAAACTTTCCGGCCCTTGGCCGAGATTCTCTCTCTCCCTCGGTGTCGCGCTAATTCTCGCGTGCGCCGTCGCCGGCCCTGCCGCTCAAAAGAAGAACTCCGCAGCACCGGGCGCTTCCGTCTTCGCCCAGGACAAAGGCAAGCTCACTATCAAGCTTGAGGGACAGACCGTTGGCCACGAAGAATTCGAAATCACGCCTGCCGCTGGCGGATGGCTCGCCAAGGGCATCGCGGACATCAAGCCTTCGCAAAGCGCCGCCAGTAAGGTGTCTGGCGCGCTCACACTTCTGCCCAATGGCGCTCCCGTCAGTTACGAATGGACGTCGCAAGCAGAAAAAACCAACAGCGCGAACATCCTCTTCGCAAACGGTATCGCAAAAATGACTCTGCAAATGCAGGGTGCCCACCCCTTCGATCAGACCTTTACGTTCGGAACTCCGATCATCGCCGTCCTCGACAACAACCTCTACCACCAGTATGCCGTCCTCGCGCGCCTCTATGATTGGTCCAAACGGGGTCCGCAAACGTTCCCCGTTTTCATCCCCCAAGAGCTTATGCCTGGCACCATCACGGCTGAATCCACCGGCTCCGCAACCCTCGATGGAAAGTCCTACGAAGGCTTCCGCGTCAATACCACCGACCTTGAAGTCGACCTGTACCTCGATTCGAATCATCGAATGATGCGCCTGGAAGTCCCCACCGCCAAAGTCTCCGTCATCCGGGACTAGCGTGCGGTCTTCTCTTCAGTTTTCTCTGCGTTCTCTGCGCAGATTGCGTTAAAAGCAAATTTTCAAACCTCCTCCCATCTCTAATACCAGCCAAACCGCGCGACGCACCTCCACATTCCATACGAAACGAGATTTCTCCTCTTCCCAAAAGAAAAAGCGCGGTGTGACCTCTCACGGTCACACCGCGCCAATTTGTGCTCTGCGTTCGAAACTAAAAACTTACCGCGCCACAGGTCTTTGAAATACCAGTCCCGCTCCAGGCCGCCGCAACACATAGCCCTGCGGCTGCCCATGGGAATGCGTATGCGCATGCCCATTCGAATGGCCGGCGCCGATATGTCCGTTGCCGTTGCCATTAGCCGACGCGGGCTGCGGCATCCGCGCCGGATTACCGATAGGGCGGAGAGTAACCGGCACTGCATGGACGTGATCGCTGATCGCCTGCAGCCTCTTCAAAATGGACTGCCATTGTTCCCAATCCAATTGACGCAGGAACGGCCGCAATCCCTGGATGAACGGATCCTCGAGTAGCGCTTCGCCGTCGGATTCCGGGATAAAGAAACGGTTCAAGCCCACATTCAGCGCCTCGGAGATTTTCTCCAAAGTGCCGAGGCTCGGCGTCATCTGGCCGCTCTCGATGCGGGACAAGTAAGACCGCGAGACCTTTGAGCGCGACTGTAGCTGGCTCTGGGTCATCGCGCGCGATTCGCGCAATTGGCGAATGCGCTGGCCGATATTCTCGACCGTCTGCTGGTTGGCGAACTTTTCGGACGTAGGCTCAGCGGCTGCTTCCTCCGGAGGTGCCGGTGGAGGTATCAGGAACTCCAAACGCTGAGGCAAGGCGCGCACACATCGGCGGCAGTTTCCCGTGCGCGTCCGGTATTGGACCAGACCACATGTCTTACAGCGAATGACTTCCCTATCCATTTCGAACGAATTCATCGTTTCTTTTTCTATTTGCACAGACACCGGTACTCCTCGCTGACTTTGTGCGGCGTGCGGATAGTGGGGGGAACCCCGGAACGTCGTTCAGGGGAAGGCAGAAAACTGGCGCGACGGGAGTATCGTGCGAGTAGCCATTTTCTGTCAAGAGTATTTTTGAACTATTTTTGTATATGCAATTCTTCCCATCACATCTCTACGAAAAACCTTCGCTGTCCGTCCGGCCAGTCTCCCTCGAATTCTTTCCCAGCTCCACAATCTATTGTACTCTCTTCCGCGAACTACCATTCCCTTTGGGCCGCCATCGCCACAAGGACGCCTTCGTCGTTGTGCGATTGTCGGAGCTCCATTTTGAAACATCAGGGTAAGGGACTGCATGCCCGAACTCCCCGACATCACTGTCTACATCGAAGCTCTCGAATCCCGCATAATCGGGCAAACCCTCGAAGCCGTCCGAATCGTAAGTCCCTTCCTCCTACGCACCGCAGCTCCGCCCCTCACCGGGGCCTCCGGCAAAAAAGTCCTCCAACTTCGCCGCCTCGGAAAACGCATCTGCATCGGCCTCGAAAGCGACCTCTGGCTAGTTCTCCATTTAATGATTGCCGGCCGCCTTCACTGGCGTGCCACGGTTCCTGGTGTGGCCCGCCCCAAAATTTCCCCGCCTCGGTGTTTAGCCGCCTTCGATTTCTCTAACGGCTCCCTTCTCTGGACCGAAGCAAGCTCACAAAAACGCGCCTCTCTCCACGTCGTCCTCGGTGAAGATGGCCTCCGCTCTCTCGATCCTGGCGGCCTCGAAGTCCTCAATGCCACTTCTGAGCAGTTTGCCGCCGCTCTTCTTTCCGCCAACCACACTCTCAAACGCGCCCTCACCGATCCCCGCCTCTTCAGCGGCATCGGCAACGCTTACTCCGACGAAATTCTCTGGGAAGCCAAACTCTCGCCCCTTGCGCTTACGCAAAGACTCACCGTGCCCGAAATCAAGCGCCTCTTCGAGGCCATCCGCACCAGCCTCACGCACTGGACCGACCGCCTCCGCGCGGAAGTCGCCGGCAAATTCCCAGAAAAAGTGACCGCCTTCCGCGAAGGCATGGCCGTCCACGGCCGCTACAAACTACCCTGTCCGCGCTGCGGCACCAAAATCCAGCGCATCCGCTACGCCAGCAACGAAACCAACTACTGCCCCGCTTGCCAAACCGGCGGCAAACTGCTCGCCGACCGCGCCCTGTCCCGCCTCCTCCGCGAAGACTGGCCCCGTTCCCTCGACGAACTCGACCTCCTCATCGCCAAACCCAAATAGTTCGATCGAGTCGATTCCTCCGCACCCGCATCCAATGCCTTGGCCTTGTAAACTATTCCGCGGAAAGGGCTCGCCACGTGAAGTTAGTCTCCGTAAATGTCGGTTTGCCCCGAGACCTTCTCTGGCACGGCCATACGGTCACCACCGGAATCTTTAAGGAGCCCGTCCAAGGCCGCGTCAAGCTCCGCAAACTGAATCTCGACGGCGACCGCCAGGCGGATCTCACGGCTCACGGCGGCGAATTCAAAGCCGTCTACTGCTTCCCGCTCGCACATTATGCTTACTGGAAAAAGGAACTGCCCGGTCGCGACCTTCCTCTTGGCATGTTTGGAGAGAATTTCACCGTTGACGGCCCGCTGGAAGATTCCATCCACCTTGGCGACCGCTTCTCCGTCGGCTCCGCCGAAGTCATCGTCACCCAGCCTCGCCTCCCCTGCTACAAACTCGGCGTGCGCTTCGGCTCCGACGACATCGTCAAGCGCTTCCTCGCCAGCGGCCGCGGCGGTTTCTACCTAGCGGTCACCCGCGAAGGCGAAGTCGGCGTCGGCGACGAACTGGTTCCCATTTCGCGAGACCCGCAAGCCGTGCCCGTCATGGAAATCACCCGCCTCTACCTCGCGAAAAGATTCAACAATGAAGATCTCTCTGCTCTGCGCCGCGCCTTTCAAGTCACCGCGCTGCCCGACAGCTGGAAAGACTACTTCCGCGATCGACTCGGCCGCGCGAACGCTTGAACGCCGCGACGCGCTACCCGAGACGTCTAACCACTCTTCCTTCGACTTTCGACTTTTAACTGTCGATTGTCGACTTCCTATTACCGCCCCGACGGTTTCGCAGTAGTCTTCCCGTCCGCCGCCCCACCTGACAAGGGATACGCCACGTCATATGCCTTCACAACCTCCTGCGTAATGTCCGCCGACGCATACATCACCGGCGTACTCTGCGACGAATTGTCCAGCACCGCCGCATATCCCTTGCTCGGCGCGTATTTTCCCAGCACCTCCACCATCCTTCGCCCGATCCGCGAAATCACGTCGCTCTGCGCATCATTCAAATCTTCCTGAAACTCATTTTGCCGGCGCTCCAACTGCCGCGTGAGTCGCTGTCCTTCCACCGTCAATTTCTGCTTCTCCTCGTCGCTCAAAGTAACCGTTCCCGCCGTCAACCGCTGCCGCAAATCATCGATCTTCTTGTTCAAATCCTCCAACTCACGCCGCCGCGCCGCGAATTGCGTCTCCAACTGCGCCGCGGCCTGTTTCCCTTCCGACGTGTTCGCAATCGCCGCGCGCATATTAATCGCCGCAACTTTTGCTCCCGCCTCCGCACTGTTCGCGGGACTGCCCTGTGCCAGAACTCCCGTTGCGCACAATCCGAGCGCCATCGCGCCCGTGCAAATCATTTTCATCGCTTTCATCTTCCGTCTCCTGAAGGCCAAACCGCGGCAAGTTCTTTCAGGTTTCCACGCGCCAGAAAACACCAAACCCACGAGGATTTCCTGGCTCGTCCATCTAGCCTGAGAACCCGGCATCGCGCCGTTGTTTGAATGGACTTGCTGTTCCGATGCCCGCCTCGCCGCACGGGGTTGCCTGCGCTCCCGTCGTCGACGCGACTGCTACGAGCCGTAATCCATTCCCTCCGGTGGCCCGCGCCACAGCACCCGCGCAAGTTCCTGACGAACCCTCCAGCGGCTTCGGCAGCGCCTTCTTCTCGACTAGTTGCTCGGCGGTTCATTGTGCGGCCCGGGGTTTCTCTTAAAAATCTCAAATTGTTCTCCCCACGACTCCACAAACTTCCCTACCGCCCACTGCGCCATAACTGCTTTCTCGCCAGCCAGCAAACTAAATCGCGCAACCGGCTTCCCGATTCCCTCTTTCGTTATTCCGCACGCCATGACTTCGTCCCCCACGATCACAATCAGCAGCCCCGACGTCGGCGCTCCAAATGCGTCGGTCGCTCCTGGAAAAGCCTTCACAACTTGATCCCAGGTCACCGGCAGCTCATCAAACCCACCGACCTTTGCCGGCACGCGGACCGACGTCTGAAACGCCGGCAATTTATCCGAACACTTTTGTTCGCCCCAACTTCCCCACCCTTCTACGACCCAATGTCCCTCGTTCCGCGCTACCACCCAATTGATGTGCGGCACTTCGAGCTGGCAGCTCCCCTGCATGGACACCGGCATTCCCATAACAAGATCGCCCGGCTTTTCCGCCTTGTCGTCCATAGCCTGCGCTCCTGCCGCTCCCACGACCGCCGAGATGTCGACAGGCTCCTTGAATTCGTGATCATCCATCTTGTAGGTATACAAAGCGCTCAGCTGTCCGTCTTCCGTTTTCCCAACTCCAATGTAATCTCCAGAGATAAACTCGATGGGATGCGCGCTCACGGTCCCGTCGGCGATTCCCTTCGCGGCTTCTTCGTTCAACGCGCGAGGCTGCACCGTCTGCCCCAATGGAACGCTCCACACAAACTCAACCTTCTTCGCACCTCGCGACCCCAACGTGGAACCAGCCTGCCAAAACCCATCTCGCCGCGGCACCAAAAGACTCGGTGCTTCTTCTATCTTTACGTTCCCACCCGTCCGCGTAATCCAAAGCGTTCGGTAGACTCCATACATAAAATCCTGATAGTTCTCCGCCGTCCCTCCGCCCAGCCTCAACCCAAGCAATAAACCCACATCCTTCGCAGGCAGCACTTCCACATGTAGGGGCGCGGTCGGGATCGGCGGCGTAGGTTCCGGCACGTAATGTCCATCGATCAGGTGAAGCCAGTGCGTCGCGCCTTTGTATCTCAGCCACTGATCGTCCACCCAACCTGTCGTTACAATATCCAAACGCCCGCCGCTCGCCGGAGCAAATTCCACTTTCTTGGCCAGGATCGGGCATGCGCGGTCCTCCGAATACCCCATATATTGCGAGCAAAATTTCCCGCGCGTCAGCTCGTTCCCCTCCCGATCAAAGGCAACGGCGCCTCCCTGATACGCGTACTCGTTCGTGTCGCTCCATTGTTTGATTTCATCCCCGTTCGGCGGCCATACCGCGATCTCGTTGAACCCATCTCCATTCAAATCCTTATAAGAGATCCAATCGCTCGGCGCATACAGCAGTGGTGAATCCCACTTCATTTCATAAATGCCGTCCTTGATCTCGCCGTAGATTAACCTCGCAACATTGGTGAAATACATCTGCGGAGCGTTAGCGGGATCCTCACACGGACTCGCGCGCAATGCCGCAATCACGGATTCGGGCCCCGTCTTGCTCAAACGGCGCGCTTCCACTTCCAACTGCATCTGAATCTCTTCTTCTGTCGTCATGCAATCGGCTTCGGGCGAATTTCCGATCGTCCAAAGTACTTCCACTCCACGCGTATCGCGCAATATCGCATCCGCAATTCCTTGCAGCTCCAGTTTCGTCAGTTGCCGCGATCCCTCGCTCTGCCTCTGGCTCACCTGGAAATGGATCGGTAACTTTTTGAATTTGTAGTCATAAAGGAAGTTCGGCTGTCGCTGGGGTGACTCGCCTGTTTGGACGAGGAAAGCGAATCGCCCGTCTTCGAAAACGGAAATTGCCTCATTTTTCTGGAGTGCCGCAATAAACTCGTCGCGCCTCATCGGACAAGCGACCTTCGGCACGGTAATCGTATCTAGCCGGCCAGTGAAGATTTCCTGCCACAGCACGGTTTTCCCCAGCACCTTTTGCGCGCACAACAGAAACTCCTGTCGCGCCGACATCCCGCGATGTTGCACCTGCCCAAACGAAGAGCAAGCCGTCACGAGCAAAAGCCCAAGCACGGCCAACGATCGGGACGTTTTCATTTTTCTCCTTCGCACGGACCGTTTTCGCGGCCACCCTGAATCTCAATCTTTTAGTCTTCTGGAGTTCGTCTCCTTTCTTCTCACAATGCACAACTGCTGCATCGAATAAGTCAACGCCCGCCGGACGATCTACTCTTGAAACATTCTGTTAACTTTCAACCATGCCGGCATTTTTCCGCCCCACTCTCGGCGGAGTCGCGCCTCCTGCGATACACTACTGGCTCCGCCACTGGGAGAAACGCATGCCTACACGCTACGATGCCTGGAAGCTGCTTTGCGAATTCACCGAATCGGAGAGCCTGCGCAAGCACATGCTGGCTGTCGACGCCTGCGTCCGCGCCTACGCGCGCAAGCAAGGCGCCGATGAGGAGCTTTGGGGAATCACGGCGCTGCTACACGACTTCGATTACGAGCGCTGGCCCAACAACGAGCACGCTGCCGATGCGGGGCATCCCGCGGAAGGCGCGAAAATTCTTCGCGAGCACGGGTATTCCGAAGAAATCGTCCGCGCGATACTTTCGCACGCGGATTATTCCGGAGTCGCCCGCCAATCGCCTCTCGAGCACACACTTTTCGCGTGCGACGAGCTCGCTGGATTTCTCACCGCGTGCTCGTACGTCCGCCCGTCGAAAAGTATTCTCGATCTCGAAGTGGATTCCGTGAAGCGCCGCCTGAAGGACAAAGCTTTCGCCAAGGGCGTGAGCCGCGAAGATGTCCGCAAAGGCGCAGAAGAACTCGGCGTCCCGCTCGAAGCACACATCGGATTTTGCATCTCCGCCATGCGCGAAGAGGCCGACGCCCTCGGCCTTCGCGGCAACATCGCCGTCCAAACCGCCGGCTCCTAAATTGCCAGACGGACTAATTCGGGATCACTCGTAGCGCAAAGCAACGAGCGGGTCAACGCGCGTGGCCCGGCGCGCGGGCACGTAACAAGCCAGCAGAGCGACGGCGGCCAACAGAATCGTCACGCCGGCAAACGACGCGGGATCATACGCGCTCACTCCGTACAGCAAGTGCACGAGCGCGCGCGACAGTGCTAAGGCAGCAGCCAATCCGATCGCGGCGCCAATCAAAAATAATTTGAAGCCCTGCGCAAAAATCATGCGCAGCACGTCGCGTGGCTGTGCGCCAAGTGCGGCGCGCACTCCAATTTCCTGCGTACGCTGCGTTACCGCAAAGGAAAGCACGGCGTAAATTCCGAGCGTGACGAGCAAGAGCGCCAGCCCGGCGAAGCCGCTGAGCAGCGAGGCTTGCATTTTTCGCGAGGACAAATTGTCGTCGACGAGATCCTCGAGCGGCATTACACCGGCGACCGGCTGTTCTTTGTCCACGGCCCACACCTGTTGCCGCGCGCTTTCCGCCAGCGCCATGGGGTCACCCGAAGTTCGAACGGCGAGATACTCGGGGTCAAAGCCATCATCCTGCTGCTGATACGGAAAATACATTTCCGCCCTCGCGGGAATATCGAGGCCAGCCTGGTGAATGTCACCTACGATTCCAGCCACGGTAATCCATGGAGACTTTTCGTTGTAGCCTCCGGTTTTGAAGCGTTTTCCGACGGGGTTTTCACCGGGCCAATAATTTCTCGCCATGGTTTGATTGATGAGCGCGACGAGAGGTTTCCCGAAGCCGTCGCCTTGTTCGAATAAACGGCCTTCGATCAGCTTCATCCCAAGCGCGGCCGCGTAATCCTTGCTGATGATGCGCACGTTTGGAATGCGCGCTTGTCCGGGTGCGGGCTCCGGCTTGCCCTCGATAGTGACGCCCATCGCACCACCCGCATTCGTGAGCGGAATCCAGGTGGTATAGCCGGCCGCAACTACGCCGGGGAGACTCTCCACTTTTGCAAGCACTTGATCGTAAAAAGCAGTTCGGCGCGCGAAAGCTTCGTATTTCTGGTGCGGCAAAGGCGTATGCATCACGAGCACATGATCGGCACGAAAGCCCGGATCGAGGTGATAGAGATTACGGAGGCTGCGAATCATGAGTGCACCCCCGGCAAGCAAAACGATGGCGAGAGCAACTTCGCAAATAACAAGAGCGTCGCGCAGCCGCTGGCCGCCCAAACCAACGCCGCTTTGGCCGCCGCCCTGTTTCAACGAAGGCGCAAGATGAAATTGCGAAACGCGCGATGCCGGGATGATTCCGAACAGGACGCCGGTCGCGAGAGTGACCGCCAGCGTGAAGAGCAGCACGCGCCCGTCAACACCGGTCCCCGTCATGGGCGCGATGCCCGCCGGAATCAACGTGGCAAGAAATTTTGTTCCCCAGACGGAGAGGAGCAAACCCGCAATACCCGCAAGCGTCGCGAGCAAGACGCTTTCCGTCAGCATTTGCTGCACAATGCGGCCGCGCGTGGCACCAAGCGCGAGACGCATCGCCAGTTCTCGCCTGCGCCCGGTGGCGCGAGAAAGCAGAAGATTTGCGACATTGGCGCACGCGATGAGCAGAACAAAACAGACGGCTCCAACAAGCATAAGAATGGCGGGACGAACGTCGCCGGCTAGTTCTTCGCGGATGGGGACGGCGAATGCGCCAACCTTGGCGTTCGAGTTGGGATGTTCCTTTTGCAATTGCTGGGCGATCACCCCCAGATCGGCGTTCACGCTCTGCAGCCCGACTCCAGGCTTAAGGCGCGCAACCACTTCGAGAAAATGGCTGCCGTGGTTGGCCAGCTCTTCCTTCGTGAACCGCTCAGGAGTCCACAACTCCGCTTCGCGGTCCGGAAATTGAAAGCCGCGCTTCATCACCCCGATGACAGTGCACTTCTCATAGTTCAGCGAGATTTCTTTGCCGAGAATTTGCGGATCGCCGCCGAATCTTCGAAGCCAGAGACCATGACTGAGAATCGTCACAGGCGTTGCGCCAGGAACGTCGTCCTCCGGGCGAAAGTCGCGGCCGAGCTCAGGAGTCACACCCAACACGGAGAAAAGATTTGCAGTCACCTCTCGCCCGGTGAGTTTTTCCGGAAGGCCCTCGCCGATAAGATTGAACGAACCCCCAAAACCGGTGGCAGCCACGTCGTCAAAGACCTGATTGCGCGTTCTCCAATCTGAGAAATTTCCCGGCGCCGGAGTGTCCTTGGGAAATCCATAGGCCGAAGCGTCTTCCCAAATCATGACCAGGCGATTCGCATCGCGATACGGGAGCGGGCGTACCAGCACAGCGTCGGCAATGCTGAAGATTGCGGAGTTCGCAGCAATTCCCAAAGCGAGAACGGCGACGGCAAAAAAAGTAAAGCTAGGACTCTTGCGCAGCATGCGCAAGCCGTAGCCAACGTCTTTCAGCAAGTTGTCGAGATGATTTGTGCGGCGGGAGTCGCGGCAATCTTCCTTGACCTGTTCAACGCCGCCAAATTCGCGCAGTGCCCCGCGGCGCGCTTCTTCCCGCGTCATTCCCGCGGCGAGATTTTCTTCGACTTGGCACTCAATGTGAGAGCGTAGCTCCGAGCCAAGTTCCTGCTCGACGGTGTTCCTTCGCAGAACTGAGCGGAGCCAGTTCAAAACGTTTTGAACCCGGCGCATGGCGCGTTCCTCCTTAGACGGTCTTCAGTACCAACCCGATCGCCGATGAGAGGCGTTCCCAGTTCGATTCCTCGGACCGGAGGTATTTCTGCCCCGCGCGTGTGAGGGAATAGTATTTTGCTCGGCGATTATTTTCCGATTCGCCCCATTTAGCCTGAATCCAGGCTTGCTGTTCGAGACGGTGCAGCGCGGGATAAAGCGCGCCTTGATTCACTTGTAGGACATTGTTGGAGACCCGTCGAATACGCTGAGCAATAGCCCAGCCATGCATCGGCTCAAGCGCAATGGTCTTGAGGATGAGGAGATCGAGAGTGCCTTGGACGAGGTCGGTGGGCTTGGTCATTGCGGCTCCCCTTAGTTACAGACAGGGATTATGCAAGCACTCCTGTCAATAAGCAAGGGGAAGACAAAACCCGGAGGCCCGGCCCCACAGTAGGTCACAGCCATTTGGTCATTTATTTTGCCGCGCGCTCGCATTGATGCGACAATCGCGCATATTGACATGGAATCAGATCGCTTTCGCTTCGGTATTTTCGAATTCGGCGGGACAAACCGCGAGCTCCGCCGGGACGGCCAGCTCGTCCGTCTACAGGCTCAACCGGCCCAGGTTCTCGAATGCTTGATTCAACATGCAGGGCAAGTCGTTAGCCGCAAAGAGTTGCATCGAGTGGTGTGGGGCGAAGGCACATTCGTCGATTTTGACCGAGGACTAAACTTCTGTATGGCGCAGATTCGCTCGGCGCTGGACGACGATGCCACAGCTCCACGATTTATTCGCACAATCCCCAAACACGGATACCAGTTCATCGCGCCGGTCGCAATGCCCGCGAATTCGGTAGCCGAGCCAGCGGAGCCAACTGGAAAGCGGCGGAAGCTCTCCCTCGGCTTAATGGTAGTGGGCGCGCTGGTTGCGACTGTGCTTTTGGGAATTGCGTTCGCTGCCGGATACCGCTTGCGGACTCAACAAACTCCGCAGCGTCTACCCGTCGTAGCTGTCCTCCGCTTTGATAACGAAACCACGAATCCAGACATAACGCGCTTCAGTGATGGGCTCACCGACAGCGTCGTCGAGCGGCTCACGTCCATGAGCCAAGGGCAATACAACGTTATTGGCAACGCGCAAATTTTACGGCGTTCCCGAGACGAGCGCGATTTGAAAGCCATTGCATCCTCATTGGGCGCGGAATATGTCGTGCTGGGACAAGTGCAACGCAGCGGCAGCCAGACGCGCATTCTCGCTCACCTGATTCGCTTGTCTGACCAGGCACATCTCTGGGTGGTGCGCAGGGACAGTACCCTCGATAATCCTCTGGAGGTCGAATCCGAGGTCGCCCAACAGGTCGCCGCCGCGTTTTCGCCTCGAGTCGCAAAAGACGCGAGCGGTGCCTCCTTACTGCCAGCGCCAAGCCAATGAGTCGTCGCCACATAGCGCCTCACCTTTTTCTAATCCGAGACTGAGACAAATTGATTTGCGTTGGTTGACCTTGCAGCGCATCCTCCCCTCGACAACTCGCTGAGAGGAACGGTCCCCGATGGTAAATGCCTGGTCGCGCCGAACTCTGTTGAAGTTTTCCACGCTTGCACTTCCGCTGCTTACATCTTTGTGCGAACGGAATGTGTTCGGATTCGAGACGCCGAACATTCCGAATGGCAGCCACCCGCCGGTTCCTGATCTCTTTCCGACGCAACCGCCAGAGCTAGCCCGCGAGATGGTTACAGTCGCCCATTTCGACCTAAATCGTGTGAAGGATCTGGTCGAGGCTCGCCCCTCGTTGGCGTGTGCGGCGTGGGATTGGGGTTTTGGAGACTGGGAAACTGCGTTGGGTGGGGCCTCGCACATGGGAAATAGAGCGATTGCCGAGTATCTGATTTCCAAGGGGGCGCGCCCGTCGTTGTTTTCCGCAACGATGCTTGGGCAACTGGAAGTCGTTAAAGCATTTGTGGCGGCCCAGCCAGGCGTGCAGCGCATCCGTGGGCCACACAGCATCAGTCTGCTGGCGCACGCGCGGGCAGGCGGCGAAGCGGCGCGTCCGGTTTATGAATATCTAAAAACGCAAAGCGGCGCCGACGCGGACCCGCAAGCTCCGCTCTCGGAGGAAGACGCAGTCGCTTTGTTGGGGACCTATGTCTTCGGTCTCAGCGCGAACCAGCAAATTGAAGTGACGGCGGATCGCGGCCAGATTACCTGGACGCGGAAAGGCGCCATGGGACGACCTCTATTCCACCTTGGAAATCGCACCTTTTATCCCTGGGGTGCACCGGCAGTACTCATACGCTTCGAGGAAACCGCTGGCGCAATTAGGATGACGATTAGAGACGCGGATTGGGAATTGACGGCGCAGCGCAGGGAAACGAAATGAGGCAGAAAGTGGCATAGCCCGGTTGATTTGTAGTACGCGGTGAATCCCACATGGGATTTCGTATTCGAAACCAAGTCAGGCTAAAATGAGAGGGTAATGCTTACGCAGATCAGAGGTACAGATGCCGCTGCGAGCGGCCGGCCACGACGGAAGACTTACGGCGTGCGCGTTGGCCACGTGCTCGTGGGCGGCGGCGCGCCGATTGTCGTGCAGTCCATGACCAACACGGATACGGCGGACGTCGCGACGACCTTCAAGCAGACCCTGGAGCTCGCGGAAGCCGGATCCGAAATTGTGCGCTGGACAGTAAACGTGCCGGAAGCTGCGGCGGCCGTGCCGGAGATTAAAAACCGGCTGCTGGATGCCGGTTGCAATGCGCCCATTATCGGCGATTTTCATTACAACGGGCACATTCTCTTGACGAAGTATCCGGAGTGCGCCAGGACTCTCGACAAATACCGGATCAATCCGGGCAACGTGGGCGCGGGGCAGCGCCGCGACGAGCAGTTTTCCACCATCTGCAAAATTGCGCGCGACAACGGCAAGCCCGTGCGCATCGGCGTCAATGGCGGCTCGCTGAATCAAGAGCTGGTGATGCACAAGATGCAGGAGAACACGGACAAGAACCTGGGCAAAGAATCCGAAGAAATCATTAATGACTGCATGGTGCTCTCGGCGCTGCAGTCAACGGAATTGGCTCTCGAGTGCGGCCTGCGCCACGATCAAATTATTATTTCGTGCAAGACTTCGCGGCCTCGGGATTTGATTACTGTATATCGCGATTTGTCCAGCAAGACCGAGCAACCACTACATCTGGGCTTAACCGAAGCGGGGATGGGCATGAAAGGCCAGATTTGGTCCGCCGCGTCGCTGGGTGTTTTGCTCTATGAAGGAATCGGCGACACGATTCGCATTTCGCTGACGCCGAAACCCGGCGGCGACCGTCGCGAAGAAGTTTATGCTGCGTGCGAACTGCTACAAGCGCTGGGGTTACGTTCCTTCTCACCCAGCGTAACGGCTTGCCCGGGATGCGGCCGCACGACGAGCACAACTTTCCAGGAACTGGCGGAACGTGTTCAGGACTACATCCGAGACAGCATGCCCATCTGGAAGACGCAATACGAAGGCGTGGAAACAATGACGCTGGCGGTGATGGGCTGTATCGTCAACGGTCCGGGCGAATCGAAGGCCGCGAATATTGGCATCAGCCTGCCGGGGACTGGCGAAGCGCCACGGTGCCCGATCTATATTGACGGGAAGAAAGATGTGACGCTCGAAGGAACGTACGACGAGCTGGCTGCCGCGTTCCAGAAGCTCGTCGATAATTACATCGCGAAAAAATATCCTCGCAAGACCGCGGAAGTTGTTCCTGCCAGTCGTTGACCTGTAAAAAAAAATCTAGATTACGGAAGTCGAGGCGATTGCAGAGTTGCAACGCCGCGCAGCTTTTCGAGCGCCATCAGACGCGCGCGTGAATAGGCTTGACGGTCCTCGAGCAATTGATGCGCCCAATGCGCACCAATGGCAATCGCGTGAAACTCGAACGCGAGGCGCGTCGCGTCCAGTTTCGGGTCGAGGTGGCCGGCGTTTTGCGCCCCCTGCACCGCGCGAGTGATAGCGCCAATCCATTCGTGCATGATCGCGGCGATGCGGTCGCGCACGACTCCCAGCCGACCGTCGAACTCGAAAGAAGCAGCGGTAAAAAAGCATCCACCCTCGAAAACTCGCTTTTCGACGAGGATCAGCCAATGATCAATCAAGGACCAAAGCCGGGGCATACCCTTGGGAGCGGCGATGGCCGGCCGCGTCACCTTATCGATGAAAACCTGGCGAGCCATTTCGACGGTGGCCAGTTGCAATTCTTCCTTCGAGCCGAAATGGGCGAAAAGGCCGCTTTTGCTCATACCAAGCTGCTCAGCGAGGGAACCAACGGTAAGACCTTCCAGGCCCTGAGCGGAGGCTATGTCGACGGCGCGGGCAAGGATGGCTTCGCGAGTGCGGAGGCCCTTGGCCTGGCGTCGGAGCACAGGTTTATTGACGCGCTTATTGACTCGCTTTTTGACAAGCGTTTTGCGGGAACTCGAGCGAAGAACGCGCGGCATGAAAATACTGTAACACAAGGGACAAATTAGCACGAACGTTCGTTTACTATGGTATGCTCTTCTGCCTGAGGTGTGTCCATGGGAAACGCCATCGTCCTCTATCCCCTCCTTGCGTCCCCTCTGCTTCGCGTCGCTCTGCTTATTGCGGCGATCTTCGGCCAGGGATTCGCGCCACGCATTGCGCACGGGCAAGAGCTACCGCTGGAGCGCTGCGACGTGCTCCCGATGATCGAAGTGCAAGTGGCAGGGCTGCACAAGTGGTTTCTGGTGGATACGGCGGCCACTTCGATCCTCAATCTTGAATCGTTCGCGGCAGGCCAGGCGCGAGACATCCACGTGACGTCTTGGAGCGGCACGCTCGCGACCAGCGCGAAGGAAGTAAGACTGCCTGACTTGACTGTGGGCCGTACGAAACTGCTCGAGGTGAAATTGCCGGCCATCGATCTTTCGGCGATTGGAAAAGCTTGCGGTCGAAAAATCGATGGCATCCTGGGGGTCGATCTTCTGGGAAAACTGGGAGCCAGCATCAACCTGAAAGAGCAGACGATTCATGTCGCGACAGCGGACGAAGTGCACGGCGCGGAATTGGTTAGCGCGATGCAGCACGAGATGCACCGTTGTGTGGATGCATTCAACGATTCCGATGAGCAGAAGTTTGGCGACTGCCTGGATCCGAAGATTGTGCTGTTCTCCACGGACACGGAACTCTACGGACGGGAGCAGGTGGTTGGGTATTTCCGCCAGCGCTATTTTCATCAGGAACCAGCGGCGCGGCTGGAAATCCTCGAAAGAGCGTTTCATCCCATCGGCGAGGCGGTTTGGTACGAGTACGAGTTCACGATAGATTCGGCGCGCGGCAAGCTGCATGGGCGCGGCATGGCCATGTGCAAGAAGTCAGAAGGACATTGGCGCATGGCCAGCATGCATCATTCGATTGCTGAGCTGAAATCCGCCGGGATGCCGAGGGAGAAGCGTTCGAACGAGTGACATTGGGCGCGACCTGCGGCGAGGCGCTCTTGAGGATTGACGAGGAACCTTTCTTCTCTACAATGCGTAAAGCATACAGTCCGTGAGATTCCGCTTCACCGACGGAGAAGAAATGAACATGCATCGCGCTGCTGCGCTGGCATTGGCCACTGGTCTCTTATTTGCGACTTGCGCGCAAGCGCAAAACGCGGAGTTTACAGAGGCTTTGAAGAAGAATCGCGGGGCGATCAGCGTTCAGGGTGGCAAGCTCGCGGGCCCGAGCGCGGAAACTCTGCGTACCGCGTTGGCAGAAGCACAGTTTGTCGCGCTGGGAGAAGATCACGGCATCCGGCAAATCACCGAGTTCACTGCGGCTCTTTGTGCGGAGCTTGTGCCGCACGGATTCCACCACATGGGACTCGAAATCGGCACTTATGTTGCTTCCGATCTCGAAAAGATGGCGCGTAGCGCGGACGGCGCGAAACAGCTGGCGGACTTCGAGAAGAAATACCCCGAAACGCTCGCCTTCTACAATTGGCAGGAAGAGTTTGCCATGCTGCAAAAATGCGAGGGCGCGGCCTCGCCCGGACACATGACGCTCTGGGGCCTGGATCAGGAATTCATGGGCGCGACCGGCTTTCTGGCGGACAAGGTTCTGGCGACGAACCCAGGCCCGGAAGCGAAAGCCGCCGTCGAGATGCTCTTGAAGGAAGCCATCGAAGCGCGTGTCGCCGCCGCAAAGAGCGGCAGCCCCGGCGACCTTTTTATGATGACCGCCAAGCAAGAGGAATTAGATCGCGCAAGGGATCTGCTAAAGAAACAAGGCAAGCCCGAAGCGCAGAGATTATTTGACGCTTTTCTTGTGAGCCGCGAGATCTACCAAGAAAACATGAGCGGCGACTATTACAAATCCAACCGGCAGCGCGCCTTGCTGATGAAAAAGAATTTCTCCGAGCCCTTTGCGGCTTCTTCGCAAAGCAACGGCGTCTTGCCCAAGGTCTTTTTCAAGTTCGGCGCCTATCACATGTTTCGCGGCATCAATCCGCTGCATTCAAGCGAACTGGGCAACCTGATCGGCGAGGCCGCCGAGGCCAACCAGTTGAAATCCGTGCACATACTTATCGCGGGGGTGAAGGGTGAACAATTGCATTTTGTTGGCATCGGAAAACCGGCGGAAGCCGCGCCGCTCGATCTGGCGGGCGACAAAGACTCGCCATTTCTCTTCCTCAAGCCTCTGTTCGATGCACAGGTCGAGAATTCCTGGACCCTCTACGATTTGCGAGCCTTGCGCGATGGGTTTTCAAAATATGGAAAAATTGATCTGGAGCTGGAGCGCGTCATCTTCGGCTACGATTTTGTGGTGTTCATCTCCGATCCAAAGGCGGCTCACGTCATCCAGTAGCAGCCCGGGCGATCTGCGCGGATATGCTAGAATTTTGCAGCGTTGCAAATGGAATGAAGGCGGGAAATCACTTTGAAAATCAGCCGGGAAGATGTCCAAAGAGTGGCGGAGCTGGCCTATCTAGATTTAAGCGATGCCGAGCTGGAGATGTACCGAACGCAAATTGATGAAATCCTGGAATACATCGGCAAATTGAACGAACTGGATACAGCAGGCGTTGAGCCAATGGCCCAGGTTTTGGCAGACGATCAGACCGCTGACGCGACGTTGCGGGAAGACGTGGCAGTGCTGTGCAATGTTGCCGCTGAAATTCTAAAGCAGGCACCTGATCCGGAACCTCCCTACTTTAGAGTGCCGAAGGTGATTGAGCGCTGAGTAGGACAGACACTTGTGTCTCCCTGGTTTTGGCGAGAAATGAAGCAAGAGTTGAGAAGACAGGCAAAAATGCCCCTCCCACTATGACGACCTGGACGATTGACGGAACAAGAGAAGCGCTTGCCGCGAAGAAAGTTTCGGCACGCGAGCTGGCGGCGAATTTCTACAAGCGAATTGGAGAACGCAACACAGAGCTGAATGCCTACCTAACACTCTCCGAAGAACGCGCCTACGCCCAGGCGAACCGCATGGATGCTCTGGTCGCGGCAGGGAAACCCCTGCCCCCCCTCGCAGGCGTACCCATCGCAATCAAAGATGTGATCAGCACGCGCGGAGTGCGCACCACCTGCGGGTCGAAAATCCTCGAGAGTTATGTCCCGCCATATGACGCGACTGCGGTGGAACGCCTCGAAGCCGCAGGAGCCGTGATTCTTGGGAAAACCAATTGCGACGAGTTTGCCATGGGCAGCTCGAACGAAAACTCGGCCTATGGCGCAGTCAGAAACCCGGAAGCAACGGACCGCGTGCCAGGCGGTTCGAGTGGTGGCTCGGCGGCAGCAGTTGCGGCTGGAATGGCCGTGGCGTCGCTTGGAACGGATACGGGCGGATCGATCCGGCAACCAGGGTCGTTCTGCGGGATACCCGCGATGATGGGAAGCTACGGGCGGGTCTCGCGGTATGGACTCGTCGCTTTTGCATCTTCCTTGGACCGCATTGGCCCGTTTGCGACGAACACTCGCGACGTCGCTGCAGTCCTACATGTAATCGCCGGACGCGACGCGAATGATTCGACTTCCACCACTGCGCCGGTCCCGGATTATCGTGCCGCGATGGAAAAGCCAGTCAAAGGGCTGAGGATCGGCATTCCCAAGGAGTATTTCGCCGAGGGAATGGACTCTGGCGTTCGCACGAAGATCGAAGCAGGGATAGAGGTTCTCAAGAAACTCGGATGCGAGCTGCGCGAAATCCACATGGCCCATACCGACTACGCGATCGCGACCTATTACATCATCGCGACGGCGGAGGCGAGCTCCAACCTGGCTCGGTACGACGGAGTGCGGTATGGCCTCCGCGTGGAAGACGATTCCCTGCTCGCGATGTACCGCAAGACGCGCGGCGCGGGATTCGGTGCCGAGGTCAAAAGACGGATTGTGCTGGGAACCTATGTCTTGTCGGCGGGCTATTACGACGCGTACTACCTCAAGGGTCAGAAAGTTCGCGCTCTGATTGCTCAAGATTTTCGAGACGCCTTTACGAAAGTGGACGTAATCGTGACGCCGACTTCGCCGATCCCCCCGTTTAGATTAGGGGAAAAAACGAACGACCCGCTTCAGATGTATCTTGCTGATATATATACAGTTACGGGATCGCTGGCGGGAGTTCCGGGCATCTCTGTTCCTTGTGGAAAAATCTGCGGGAAACTGCCAGTGGGCTTGCAAATTTTCGGGCCAGCTTTCGGCGAGGCCACAGTGCTGCAACTGGCGTACGCGTTCGAGCAGGCCGGCGGCGGCTCAGTCTGATGAGCCGAACTGGAAAAGCAGAAGTGAGAGTTAGTCGTGCCGCAAAAACTTGATTCCGTCATCGATTGTCTGGCCAAAGCGCAGACCGGGCTTTTGTCCGCCGCCGATTCTGTCCCCGCCAACGAGTGGAAGACCAAGCCAAGCGATGGGAGATGGTCGGCGGCGGAGCTGGTCGCTCATCTGATGATGGTGGAGCGAGCGGTCATCGGAAAAGCAGACCGGGTTGCGCAGAAGCCGCCTAAGCGCGTTTCATTGTTAAAGAGAATTCACATCCCGATGGCGCTTGTCGAGTCGCGCTGGATTCGCCGCAAGTCGCCAGTGTCCGTTGAGCCGGACATGCTGCGCGATAAAGAGGAAATGCTCGCGGAATTGCGCACTGTGCGGGAGCGTTTGCTGGCATTTCTGGAAGAAACAAAGAGACGGAACTTGGGTGAATACTGCTGGGCGCATCCCGCGCTCGGAACATTAAACGCGTATGAATGGATGCAATTCATCGCATCACATGAAGTACGCCACACAAAACAGATGCGAGAAATCGCGGCCAGTCTACCGAAAGCCATAGAGAGTTTGCAAAAGTAGGACATTTTTTCCCTCCTGTTCCCTCTTTTTTGCGATTCGTACCAGGGGCCTCCCGGGTGCCCAGTTTTAGATAATGTCTTTTTACACAGGAGCTTGGAACAAAAGTACTAGGCTTTTCGTTTTAGGTAGAGAGAACGGAACGACTATTGCTCTAGAAACAGTGCATCGCGTACGCTGCAAAAAGCATCAAACGTAACAGGAGCGAGAAGTAGACGCGCGGTGAGGCAAACAGTAAGAGGGACAAGGCCATGGTTACCGTAAAATCGAGCCAAAAGATTTTTACCGACGCGGAAATTGCCAGCCTGACGGGGATTTGCGTCGACCACATCCGCAATTTTGCGAAGAGCCGCCACTTGGGCTTTATTGCGCGGGCTGCGGAAGCGGCAGGCAAGCAGGCGGACCAGTGGCTATTTACCCTGTCTGACTTGATGGTGTTGGTTACGTTGTTCCCGCGCTGCACACACTAAATATTCGACGAGCTTCGATCCAAAAGAGGCTCTTTCCGGCATACCGGAAGGAGCCTTTTGCTTTTGTGCGCGCCCTGGGGGACAGTTGCGGGGCCGTGAGTAGCGGGGTATGCTCGACCGAGGGCAAACCGGCTGCTCCGTCCCAGCATCTGATAGGCCAGAAACCACCATGAGCTTGTCTTCTACATTCGCTTTGATGCTGCAAATTGCGTTGCTGGGCTGGGTGGGCACGACTTGGCTTGGGCCAGCCGCCGCTAGAGGCGCTCAGCAACAGGATACGAGCAGCTCCCAGAAGCCAGCCACTCAAGCGACATCCAGCACAGCCGTGCCTAGAGGTCTCCCCCATGGCAAAAAGCTGGTGCTGAAGGATGGAAGTTTCCAGCTTGTCCGAAGCTATGAAAAGAACGGCGACCGCGTTCGCTATTTCAGCGTGGAACGCGGCGCCTGGGAAGAGATCCCTGACTCCCTGGTGGATTGGGACGCGACGAAAAAGACGGAAGCGGCCGACGAGAAAACAACGTCAGCTCTCCTGGAAAAGGTCCGAATCCAGGAGGCAGCCGCGAATGCGGAAACACCAGTGGATGTGGACGCCAGCTTGCGGGTGGCACCTGGGGTGTTCTTGCCTGACGGGGAAGGTATGTTCGCGCTGGAGGGCAAGTCGATCAAGAAGATCGAGCAGGCTGGCTCACAAGTGAGAGCAGACAAGAAAAACGTTCTGAAGGCACTCTCACCCATACCAATGATCCCCAACAAACACTACATTGAACTCCCCGGTGCCAAAGCGCCGGCGCGGCTTACGAGCACGCAACCGGAGTTCTATCTGCGCGAGACGGCCACCGACCCGGAACACGATTCCACCTTGCTGAGAACCAAGCGGCAAGGCGAGTCAGGACCGGAAGTGGCTCTTGTGCACGCCGTGGTGAAGGGAGACAAGCGGCGGCTCGAGTCCATCCGAAGCTTATTTGGCCAAGAGCTTTCGGAGGACAGGGATGAAATAGCGATACAGCGCTGGGAAGTGGCCCCGGAAATTTACAGGTTCACGCTCAGCGCGCCGCTCCCGCCCGGCGAATACGTTCTGGCGGAAGTCCTGCCGGATGGAATAAATATGTATGTCTGGGATTTCGGCGTGGACGCCGCCCCGCCACCAAAACCTGCTCCACACTAGACTGGAATTGCTGGTTAACAATAAGACCATCTCTGCCCTATCTTTTTCATAGGCGTTCATTCTAAAGAGAGTTAAAACCTTTTGTTTTCATGCACTTTTGCAAGTATTGATTCTACGGGACTTGCAAATAATCGTGACGCTGCACGAAATTCACCGCTGTGGAATGCGTGAAAACTCAGCCTTGGATCGTCAGGCATCGCTTTGACCTACTACTCCCATTTCTAAATCCAATGTCAAGCGTTTCCAATTTGTCAGCCGATCCGATCCGGGCGCTGCTCTAAAGCAATCCTTCTGCTAACAAGGATGCGACTTCGCTCGTCAGAGCGAGAAGAACAACCGCGTCCGCTGCGTTCCGGGGCGCGCTAGAGAGGGACTCGTGTTCTCATTCCTCCAAGACCTGCGCTACGCGCTCCGCACGTTGCTCAAAAGTCCCGCGTTTACGATTGTTGCTGTAGTGACTCTTGCACTGGGAATTGGCGCCAATGTCGCCACTTTCAGTGTGGTGTACGGCGTTCTGCTGCGGCCTTTGCCATTCCCGGATCCGGAGCAACTCGTACGCGTCTTCGACGATCTTCGCGGCCCGAACGAACAGGATGTGGGCATGTCAGCACCGGAGCTCTGGGATCTGCAAGATCGCTCGGGCGTGTTTCAGGATATCTCGGCAGTGGCGCCGAGTAATTCGGCAGTCGGTGGTGGGCAGCGGACCGTTCGTGCAGAAAGTCTCGTCACTAGCCCCGATTACTTCGCGTTGCTGGGAGCGAAGCCGCAACTTGGCCGTGTGTACACAGCTCAGGATGCCGTCCCGGGATTCCTGGAGCCCGTCGTTATCAGCGACGGCTTTTGGCACCGCAACTACGGTTCGGACCCGAACATCATCGGCCACAAAATGCGCCTAGATAGTGACATGTACACGATTGTAGGGGTGATGCCGCCGGGCTTCCGCCATCCGGGCCGCACGCTAAATACCGACGTAGACGTCTGGATCGCCACTAGCTTCAACGGACTTCCGTTTCCAGTTCCAGCGCAAAGGTCACTCAGAATGCTCCCCGGTGCTATTGGGCGCTTAAAGCCCGGCCTAACTGTTGCGCAGGCGCAAGCGCAACTCGATGCATACGTATTGCAACTCAGCAGACAATATCCCACCGAGTATCCCGTTGCCTCTACATGGGCAGTACGGCTTGTCCCGGTCAAAGAGGACCTGGTAGGCCCGCAGCGCACGGAATTGTTCATCCTTTTCGGGGCGGTGGGATTTGTGCTGCTTATCGCGTGCGTGAACATCGCCAACCTTCTTCTGGCACGATCGTCCGGACGGCGGCGCGAGATCGCTATCCGGCTAACGATGGGCGCGAGTCGCGCACGCCTTGCGCGCCAGCTGTTGACCGAGAGCACGCTCTTATCAGTGATTTCCGGCATACTCGCCCTAGGCACGGTTCTCTTCTTAAAGAATGCGATCCTAAGCCTTGCCCCCGCGGATATCCCAAGGCTCAATGAGGTAAACGTCAGTGCCGGCGTGCTCTTGTTCGCTTTTCTGATCTCGATACTCACTGGCATCGTTTTCGGACTGGCACCAGCGCTACAAGCCTCGAATCCCAACCAGATTGAGAATCTCCGGGAAGGCGGCCGCGGGTCAGGGACCGGCAGGCGCCATAGCCGGCTTTCGCGGGTTCTTGTGGTGTCCGAGGTAGCGCTCTCGATTGTTTTGCTGGCGGGCGCGGGACTTCTACTGCGAAGTTTCTGGCAGGTGCTCGAAGTGCGTCCCGGATTCAATCCTCACCAGCTGACCACAGTGCAAATCTGGATTCCGATATCCAACAATCCGGCCACCGATCCGTATAGCATCGAGGAGAAGCGCGCCGACTTTCTTCTGGAGGTCTTTCGCCACGTATCTGCGCTTCCAGGCGTGGAACAGGCATCGATTTCCGGGAACGACACACTACCCATGAACTCCGGAAGGAACTACTCCCAATTCTCAATTCATGGGCGTGCAACGGAATCGGAGCGCGGCCCGATTGCGGACATTGCTGTGGTTGATACGAAATACTTTCAAACCATGGAAGTTCCCTTGATCGCGGGGCGCGATTTCACCGGCTCCGATACCTACAAGACACAACCGGTTGCCGTAATTGACCAAACCCTCGCACGGCAGTATTGGCCGGGCAAAGATCCGCTCGGTCAACAGGTTAAGTTTGGATTTGGACGAGGTACGCAGGGGGTCACGATTGTCGGCGTGGTTGGCGATATCAAGTCGGACGGTTTTGAGGCTCCCAGCGTGCCGCATATCTATGTCGCCTTGGGGCAGTTCGCGCCGGTCAACGCGGTGGTTTTCCTCCGAAGCAGGGGCGACGTGGAACATTTCGGGGAAGCCGTGCGGCAGGAGGTTGAAAGCATTGATCCCAATGTCCCGGTGCACAGCATCAGCTCCATGGATGAAATCATCGCAAGATCCGTGGCTGACCGGCGCTTTTCTCTCGAGCTTCTGGGTGTTTTCGCGGCAGTAGCGCTTCTGCTGGCCGCCATCGGCATTTACGGCGTAATGGCGTATTCCTTCAGCCAGCGGACGCACGAAGTCGGAATCCGAATGGCTCTTGGCGCCCAGCGCTTTGATATTTTCCGCATGGCTCTGGGAGAAGGCATGCGGATCGTTGTCATCGGATTGGCTTCCGGTCTCGCCGGAGCTGCGATAATGACGCGATTTTTCCGGTCCATGCTTTTCAACGTTGTGCCAGCCGATCCAATTACTTTCGTTTCTGTATCGGCTATTCTTGCCGGTGTCGCGTTTTTTGCTTGCTACATTCCGGCAAAGCGCGCAACCCGCGTGGATCCTCTCGTCGCATTGCGCGAAGAATAAAACACCGTACCCGAAACGGGCAAGCGGCTATTCCTGGCGCAGCGCCTTCAGTGGATCGATTTTGACCGACCTGCGCGCCGGGAGGTAACAGGCGAGCATCGTCACTGCTGCCAGCAGCAATGGTGCACCGATGAGCAAACGCAGATCGCCGGTACCGACTCTAAACGCCTCGACAAAAATGTTCGTCAGCGCCGAAAGTATTTTTGCAATGGCCACCGCTCCTAAGAATCCAAGAACCGTTCCTACGCTTACCAACGCAGTGCCTTCGCGCAACACCAGCCGCAGCACTTGCGACCGAGTTGCGCCCAGTGCGGTGCGGATAGCGATCTCCTTATGCCTTTGCGCAACACCGTAGGCCGTGATCCCAGCGAGTCCGATACCGGCCAGCACCAGGCCGAACACTCCAATGCCACCGTAGGTTTGAACAGCGAGCCGCGTGGAGGACCGGCTACGATCCAGGTACTCGCTGAGCGTTTGCACATGGAAGAGGTTCAGATTGGGATCGATGGCAGCGATCTCATTTCGAATACCGTTCAGGGCATCTGGTCCAGCGACAGGTCCCGCATCCGACCGCACCATAATGGTGATGCCATCGGCGGGCGTCCGCACAAAATCGCGGGGCGTCAGCGGCAAGTAAATCACGGATTGGTTGATACCAATTCCATTCTTCAAGTTGCGGACCACGCCGACGATTTCGTAGGAATGTTTATCGTCTCTAACGTGCTTCCCGAGGGCATTCCCATTCCCGAAAAATCCGCGCGCCGCGGTCTCGTTCAGGACCACGGGCAGCACTTTGTTCAGCACTACGGGTAAAGAGGAAGTCTTCGATCCATCGGCCACGCTACCTTGATCGCGCTCCTGGAATTCCCGGCCGGCCAGCATCGGCTCGCTGAGCGTGGCAAAATAGCCCGCGCCTATAGTTTCCTCGATCACGGGCAGCTGCACGCGCGAGGATTCCCCTGCGTCTTCCGCAGTCATCTGCTGGGCTTCATCTGCATCTACGATCGAAAAGGGCGCCTGCGCCGCGAAGGCCATGCTGCGTACGGGGCCGGCGGACTTGAGCCGTTCGGGAAGTTTCTCGAACAAGGCTTGCGCTTTTTCGGGCGCGTAGCCGTCACGTACCGGATCGATGGACAAGAGATACATCGTGTTTGGATCGAATTTGGTTTGGATGCTGCTTTCATTGCTGATTCCTATGACCAGGAATCCCGTGACCAGCAGCAGCATGAGCGATGCCGCAACTTGCGCCACCATCAGCAAATTGCGCAGACCAAAGCGCCGGTAACCCGGCAACTGAAGAGCCGAGCCCTCTTTGAGCGCCGGCGTCAGATCGGCTTTCGTCGCTTGCAGGGCGGGTGCCAGACTGAATCCGACGCCGCATACGACGGCGAGGCCGAACGCGAAAACAGTAGCGCGCCAATCCAGGCTGAAATCGGTTTCCACCGGAACTCCCATGGTTGGGCTGAATCGGGAGGTCAACACCATGAGACCACACGCGAGCCCGAATCCTGCAACGCCTCCCAACAGCGAGAGCAAAATCCCTTCGGCCATCATCTGCCGGATAAGCCGGAAACGGCCAGCCCCGATCGCTAGGCGAATCGCCAACTCCTTCCGGCGATTGGCGCCGCGCGCGATCAGCATGTTTGCCAGATTGGTGCACGCAAGCGTCATAACCAGGCCGGTCAGCAGGAGAAAGAAGCCAAGCAACACGGGCCGCAATTCTCGTGGAAGTGGTACCCTGGTGCCCGCCGGGAGTAAGGTTACGCGTCTGGCTTTGTCCGTGCGGGGTGTCAGGGAAGGATCCTGATCATCGAGACGACGTGTGATCGCGTCGAGAGCCGCTTCCGCCGAGTCGATCGTGACGCCTGGTGCCAGGCACAGCATCGCCAGGAATTCTTTGGCGTTACGCTGATGCAAAACGTCGTTCGCAAGCTCCGGAGCAAGCGTGGCCGGCGCTGTGGTTGGGACGAACAGCTCAGCCGGATATATGGAAAAGGCGCCATTGAATTCTTTTGGTGTAATTCCGACGATGGTCGCGATTTGCCCATTCAGGCGAAGTATCTGGCCCACGGCATCGGGAGAGGAGTTGAGGCGATTGCGCCAGAAACGATCGCTAATAAGCACGACGGGCGCGTCGCCAGGCTTGTCGAGTTCGGCGCTGAGCACTCTTCCACGCTGAGGTTGCACGCCGAGCACGGAAAAATAATCGGGCGAAACAAGTTGGCCGAAGATACGCTGCGGCTTCGCATTCCCAGCACCCTGAAAAGTCACATTGAACGGGACGCCGATCTGAAAGGCGGCGACCCCGGCGAACAGGTTCTTTTGTTCGCGAAACTGCTCGATGTAGTAGTACGAAACGGGCTTCTCGGGCATCACCAAATTCTTGGCATTCGCCGCCGCCGGGAGATCACGAAATAGCAAAGCCCATCTCGAGCTGTACACGTCTGTCGTGAGCCCAATACTAAGTCCCATCGAAACGATGCCAACCAGTGCGAAGCCGGGCGACTTAAGCAGCGCTCGCATCGCATACCGCATATCGCCGCGCATTTCGCTCAGATATTCGAGCGGCACGCGAATCGCGATGTCCGCGATGAGCCGCATCAGCCCTACGACTCCATGCCTTTTGGCAATATCCTTTATGACGTCCTCTCCAACTTGTAGGACCTCCGTGCCATAAGCCAATTTGAATTCGTGCGGAAACGCTTGCGCCAGCAGGCCGTAGATTCGCCACGCGAAATTCATTCCGTCACCATGGCTTGGGCTTGCTTTACGCGAATGGTGCGAACCAATTCCTGCAGACGCTCACATTCGTCGTCGAGGACGCGTCTGCCGAGTGCCGTCAGCCGATAATAGCGGCGCCGCGCGTCGTCCAATTCTGGGGCGGGCCGCTCGTCGGATTCCTCGATCAGTTCCGCCTCGATGAGCCGCTTGATCGATCCATAGAGCGTCGCGGGCCACAATCGCACGTTTCCGGTAGTGCGATTCAGGACTTCCTGCATGATGCCGTAGCCGTGCTGTTCTCCGCCTGCGAGCGAGAGCATGATGTGAAACCAATGAGTCTTGAGCGGAATAAACCTTTGAGGATCCATCTCAGTCATATCCATATCTATATCAGATCATATCTATATAAGTCAAGAGTACCACTCTCTATCTTTTAGGCCACACGGTTAGGCGTAAGCACTATTCATAACGGAGGGCGACGATGGGATCGGTTTGGGCAGCGCGACGGGCGGGCAGGAGGCAGGCGGTTAGGCCCACCGATACGACGATTGCGACAGCGGCAGCGAATGTGGCAGGGTCTGTGGCGGAAACACCGGGTATTTGGCTCACAAGAAATCGGGGAGGGCATAGCTGGCGAGGAGGCCGGCGAAGGTGCCAGCCATAACGAGGCGGATACCGTTGAGAAGCACAAGGCCAAGGATACTTTTCTGTTGCTCGCCCAGCGCCATGCGGATGCCAAGCTCGCGGGTCCGCAGTGCGACGTTGTAACCCATCACGCTGAAGACGCCGATGACTACTAAAACCAGACCGATGAAGGAGAACGCGGTGAGCGTTAGCAATCCAAATTGCGGACCACGATAGAACTGGCGCAGGGATTCCTCCAAGGTTCCGGAGACGCCGATGGCTACGCTGGGATCGAGGGACTGGAGTTCCTTTTCCATGCTTCCCAAAACTGAGGCGGCATCGACCGACGTTCTGGCCATAAAGGTTCGCCAGTAGAAAACCTGAAGACTGTAGGGCGTGAAGGCTTCAGGAACTTCCTGCCAGGACGGATTTGTATAGTCGCGCGATTTGTAGTTGGCGACGACGCCTACGACTTCAAAATAAGCGTCGCGCGGAGCATCGCGATACTTTTGGTCAAAAGCGGCGAGTTTGACTTTTTGGCCGAGAGGATCTTCGTTGGGAAAATACTGTCGAGCGAACGCTTGATTGATGACCATGACGTGGCGAGCCGCGGTAACGTCGTCTTCGGAGAAAACGCGGCCTCGGAGCAGCGGGATTCCGAGGGTTTGAAAATAGTCTTCGCTGACGGATTCATCTCTGGCTTCCCAGCGCTCCGCGTGAGGGCGGCCGGGAATAATGACGTCGGTCAAATCGAAATTCAACGGCGGCTCTTCATCACATTCCGCGACGGAGAGGACGCCTGGGACAGTTTTCATGCGGTCGAGAAGCTGGCGGGTGACTAAATTCTTTCGAATTCTGACTTTTACGATGGAAGCCGGATCGCTCCAGCTGAAATTGTAGGGGTCGGGCCAAACCAGCCCGAAGTGAAGAAGATTCTTTGGATTGAAGCCGAGATCGACACGCGTGAGCACAAGGAAGCTGCGCATCAAGAGGCCGGCGCCGATGAGCAGGACAATGGAGAGAGCCACTTCAGCGACGACGAGAACAGAGCGAAGCTTGCCTTGCCGAAACCCAGCGCCGGTGACCGGGCCAGCGCCTGCCAGGTGCGGCTGCACGTCGCCGCGAACGACAAGAAGCGCAGGGGTGAGGCCGCAGAAGATTGTGCTTAGAAAGGTGACGCCCAGCGTCAGAAAAAGGACGGGAGCGTTCATGCGAATGAGGGTTTCCTCGGGGAGCGTGCCGGCGGGAATCAGGCTGACCACCGTGTTAAGGCCGAAATAGGCGAGCACGCAACCAACAGCACAGGCCGCCGCGGCCAGCACGAAACCTTCGACGAGGAGTTGGCGGATGAGGCGGGCGCGCGTGGCGCCCAGCGTGACGCGCATGGCGATTTCGCGTTCGCGGGCAGCGGCACGCGCGAGCAAGAGGTTGGCGACGTTGCTGCAGGCGATCAGCAGGAGCAGAAACACGGCGGCGAGCAATGCGTAGAGTGTGGTTTTGAAGCCTCCGATGAGGCTGTCGAGCAGCGTGCGGGTCACTACCGTAAAGTTTTCTGGGAACCTTCCCTTAGGACCTGTTTGCTGCAAGCGGTGCGCGATCGCGTCGAGGTCGGCGGAGGCAGCTTGCGCGGTGACGCCGGGTTTGAGACGGCCGATGATATTGCCCTCGGCCTCATCTTCCCGCATGGGCATCCAGAGGCTGGCGTTAAAGGCGTCGAAACGTGCGGGCATGATGCCGACAAGGGTCCGCGGATCGCCGCGCAGGACGAAACTTTTGCCAAGGATCTTTGGATCGCCACCGAATTCTCGTTGCCAAAGGCGGTAATTCATGACAAACACGGGGGGCGCATCGGGGCGGCCATCTTCTTCCGTGATCGTGCGGCCCAGCAGGGGCGGTACGCCTAAACAGTTGAAGGTGTTCGCCGTTACATCGGCACCGCTCGGCAGAGCGTGGGTGAATTTACCATCGTCGTAGAGGAGTCGGCCCACAGTTCCGTAGGCGATCATTTCTTCGAAGACGTGATTCTGTTCGCGGAAGGCGCGGATTTCAGCGGTTGAGAAATAGCTGCGACCTTTTGAAGCGCCGGTATTTGCTGTATTGCGAATTTCTAATACGACCGAGCGGTTGAAGTCTTTGTAGGGAAGCGCCGGGAAGAAGACGTTGTAGACGACGCTGAAGACGATTGTGGACGCGCCGATGCCGAGGGCTAGGGCAAAGATGGCAGTCAGTGCGACGCGGCGATCCTTGCGGAGCGTGCGGAGGGCGTAACGGAAGTCGCGGGCGAGGCCATCGAGGTAGGATTTCATATCGGCAAACTCTACACCGAAGCGGTCGCGAATTGTAGGGATCTCAATGGATGAGAAGGGTAGCTGCCCAGTGGGTCTAGCGTTGTACTCGATGCAAGGTTAAAGCGGAGATGGAAAGCGGAACTATTCTCCGAAGAGCCGGTCTCGCAGCAGGCAGCTGACTGGGCAAAATTTCATTCGGGCGTGGTGTTGTCTGGGGCGGCAGCGAAGACTTCTTGAAGCATGGAGAGGACGTCAGATATGCGGAAAGGTTTCTGCAAATGGCGAAGCTCGCCGGGACCTTCTGCCTCTTCTGAGGTTTCGATCAGCTCTCCCGACATGTAGATGAGGGCCGGCTTGTTGTTTCCCGCGGCCGCTAGGAGGCGCTCCGCGGCGTGCTTCCCATTGAGGTGGCCGCCGTCTTGAGAAAGATTTATATCGCAAAGGATCGCGTCATGAGACCGCTCGGCGACGAAGGCCAATGCTTCCTCCAAGGTAGCGGCACAGTCCACGTGCAACTCGCGGGCGGTGAGCCCCTCGAAAAGCAAGCTGCGCAGACTTTCTTCATCGTCCAGGACGAGAACGGATCTGCCCTTTAACGAGTTGAGATTTGGCGCCACGGCCGCCACCGTGCCAGAAGGACTGGTAGAGGGGTGAGTTTTCTGGTCGGCGGCAACGGGGAAATAGACCGTGAATGCCGAACCGCCCGCAGGGAGAGCTTCCGCTTCAATCGTGCCACCGTGCTCGCGAACGATGGACAGGCAGATGCTAAGTCCCAAACCAGTGCCACCGCCGGGACGCTTGGTGGTGTAAAAGGGATCGAAGAGTCGCGGGACGGACTCCGGACGAATGCCTACGCCGTCATCCTGAAAAGTGACGGAAATGCGCGAGCCGGCACGGGCAAGGCGAATCTGGATGCGGCCCGATTCACGCACTTCCCGAATGGCCTGCTCGGCGTTGGTGACCAAATTGAGAAAAACTTGAATGAGCTGATTGGCGTCGGCAACGACGCCAGGAAAGTCCGGCTGAGGACGGAACTCCACTTCGACGTTATTTCTGCGGAGCGAGTGTTCATGCAACTGCACGGTGCGGTCGATAATGCTGTTGAGGTCGACGGGTTTTTTCTGCGGCGAGGCGGGGCGAGAGAACTCGAGAAGATTCTGAACGATGCGCGCGGCGCGACGGGCCTGGCGATGGGTTATTTCTAGCTGACGCTTGGTGGCTTCCTGGTCCGTCTGGCCCTCGCGCAGCAATTCCGTGACGCCAAGGATGGCGGTGAGGGGATTGTTCAGTTCGTGCGCGACACCGGCGAGCATCTGGCCCATGGCGGCCAGCTTTTCCGCTTGAATGAGCTGCTCTTCAAGCCTCTTGAGTTCGGTGACATCGCGGCCAGAGAGGACCACGCCTTCGATTTTTCCGGTTTCATCCGCGAGCGGGCTGAAATTGAAACGGATGCGGCGCCAGTCGCCCGACTTGTGGCGCACACGCACTTCGAGAGAGGCGAAGGCCTGGCGTCCCGCAAGAATATCCGTGAATAACGCGAGCAGGATCGGAAGGTCCTCGGCATGCGTACGTCCGCCGAGCTCCATATTTGTCGTTTCGGCGAGCTCGTAACCGAGGACCTCGCTGCAGCGCGGACTGACAAAAGTGTAGTGGGCCGTGGAATCCACGACGAGAATCAGATCTGGGAAGCTGTCGACGAGGCGGCGGGCAAATTCCTGTTCCTTATGGAGCTGGCGCTCCATTTGGCGTCGGGCGGTGATGTCCATCAGGGAACCCTGATAGCGGATCACGCGGCCGGAAGTGTCGCGCACGGCGCTGGTCGTATTGAGGCAGTAGATGGGAGAGCCATCCTTGCGCAGCAGAGTAATTTCGCGGCCCTGGGGCGCGGGCTGGCGTTCGACTTCTTCAATGAGTGATTTTCTCTCGGCATAGCCGGTGAAGACTTCCGGGACTCGCTTCGAGAGCAATTCTTCCTTGGAGTCGTACCCAAGCATGCGGACGAGCGCGGGATTGACGTCGAGGATGGTGCCGTCCGGAATAGCGATATAGATGCCTTCCTGGAGCGTCTCGAAGAGCTCGGTGAAGCGTGCTTCATTTTTGCGCAACGCGGTGATGTCGCGGCCGAGAACAGTGAGGCCGTGGACTTTGTTGTCGCGGGTCATGGCATGAGCGACGCAATCGTAATAGCACACGGAGTTCTGCTTCTTGAGGCGGACTTGGATGATACCTGACCAGTGGCGGCGCTCAATAAAGCGGGGCAGCGCGCGGCGGATCAGTTCGGGGCCTTCGCCGCTGCCTTCCTCGAGGAAATCGGAAACCGGGCGGCCGATGATTTGCTGGTAGTTGGAACCGACGAGGTCAGCAAAGCTTCGGTTTACCGCGCGAACTTCACCCTCCAGAGAGAGCGCAATGAGAATGTCGTCGAAGGAATCGATGAGATCTCGATAGCCCTGCTGGGAGCGGGAGATGACGGAAAAGAGCCGATCAAACTGCTTCTCGGTCGGAGGCGCAGAATCTCGCTGCTCCAGGCCGGAGACTAGACCCCGGAGTTCAGAGATTTCCTGCGTACGCTTCCAAGCGTAGGCAATAAAGAGAACGACGATGACCACCAGCCCGGGGAGAAGAGGTTCGAGCCGCTGCGTAAGGCTACGGATGGTGCCCCACGACACAACCGCAAATCCGATAGAGATCAGAAAAAGGAGGAGAAAGGTTACCCGCCAGAGGTCCCGCTGACGTTTTTCAAATTGATTGAGGCGCGAGGAGACCGTGGGTCGGTCAGGGCCGCCTGGGGAAGAATCGTTCGCCGAATCTGGGGAGAGCTCGTCGTTTTTGGGCATTAGAACGTGGTCGGCGTCTGGTGAAAAGGGCCAGGGAGCCGTCCAAAGGTTGCACAATCATTGTAGGAATTGCACTGCGCCCCGGCAATGACGCGTGGCGCGCGAAGTGCCTGAACGGTACAGGTTACGTTATGGCTAAAAACAAAGCGTCCCGACGGGGTCGGGACGCTTTGTTGGATTAAGCGTGTTGGAGGCGGGAAACGCCGCCTTTGAAACCGACTAGCCTTCTGTGGCGGCGTCGGCCTCGGTGTCCTTTTGGAGGAAGTCGAGCGCCGCGGCTTCTTCGGCGGTGAGCTCGGCGGCTTCCGGAATTTCCTCGATGGGAGCGGGCGCCGGCATTTCCGTTAGCAATTGAATGCTGCGGTAGTGCTCGAGGCCCGTGCCAGCGGGAATGAGGCGGCCCATGATGACGTTCTCCTTGAGACCGCGGAGGTAGTCCACCTTGCCTGCAACAGCAGCTTCGGTGAGCACGCGCGTGGTCTCCTGGAAGCTCGCGGCCGAGATGAACGAGTCGGTCGAGAGCGACGCCTTGGTGATACCGAGGAGCAGGGGACGTCCGGTTGCGGGACGGCCACCATCGGCGATGATGCGATCATTTTCCTCGCGGAAGCGGAACTTATCTACTTGTTCCTCGAGGAGGAACGTGGTGTCGCCCACGTCTTCGACTTTGACCCAGCGCATCATCTGGCGAGAGATCGTCTCGATGTGCTTGTCATTGATGTTGACGCCCTGGAGGCGGTAGACCTCTTGAATGGCGTTGACCAAGTAGGCTTGCGTGAACTTTTCGCCGAGTACGGCAAGCAAGTCATGCAAGTTGAGCGGGCCATCGATGAGGGCTTCGCCGGCCTTGACGTGATCGCCTTCCTGAACGTTGATGTGCACGCCGCGCGGGATGGAGTATTCCTTGGTGGTCTTTCCATCTTCGCTTTCGACGTAGACCTTGCGCATGCCCTTGGCGATATCGCCGTAACGAACCACGCCGTCGACTTCGCTGATGACCGCGGGGTCCTTGGGCTTACGGGTTTCGAAGAGCTCGACGACGCGCGGGAGACCACCGGTGATGTCCTTGGTCTTGGTGGTTTCGCGCGGGATTTTCGCGAGCACGTCTCCGGCCTGCACTTCGTCGCCGTCCTTAACCATCAAGTGAGCACGAGAAGGCATGAGGTACTTTTTGCGAACCTTGCCCGAAGAATCGCGGACAAGAATCGCGGGCTGATGCTTCTCATCGCCGGGGGGCAGAGTGACCACGTCCTGCGAGAGGCCGGTCACTTCGTCCACTTGCTCTTCGATGGTGACGCCCGTCTTCAGATCGTCAAACCGGATGGAGCCGGCGGTTTCCGTGAGGATCGAGAAGGTGAACGGATCCCATTCGGCAAGAATCTGGCCGTGGGTGACGTGTTCGCCGTCGACCACGCGAAGGCGCGCGCCATAAACGACGTGGTAGCGCTCCTTCTCGCGGTCTTTTTCGTCAACGATGGCGATCAAGCCAGAGCGGTTCATGGCGATCGAAGTGCCGCCGCGGCCCTCGACGAACTTGAGATCCACGAATTTCACGACACCGTTGTTGCGCGCTTCGAGCGTGGAGCGCTCGGAAACACGGGTGGCGGTTCCGCCGATGTGGAACGTACGCATGGTCAACTGCGTGCCGGGTTCGCCGATAGACTGCGCGGCGATGACGCCGACAGCTTCGCCGAGCTCAACCATGCGCCCGGAGGCGAGATTGCGACCGTAGCAGAGCGCGCAAACTCCGCGGCGAGACTCGCAGGTGAGCACGGAACGGATGCGGACGCGCTCGATACCGGCGGCCTGCACCTGGTTGGCGAGGTCTTCGGTGATTTCCTGGTTCACGTCGACGATGATCGAGCCCTCGAAGTCCTTGATCTTGTCGAGCGAGACGCGGCCGACGATGCGGTCTCGCAGCGGCTCGACTTCGACGCCGGCTTCAATGATGGGTTCGACGAAAATGCCGTCCGTGGTACCACAGTCACGCTCATTGATGATGACGTCTTGCGCCACGTCAACAAGGCGGCGAGTGAGGTAGCCGGAATCGGCGGTCTTGAGCGCCGTGTCCGCCAAGCCTTTTCGCGCACCGTGCGTCGAGATGAAGTACTGCAGCACGGTAAGACCTTCGCGGAAGTTGGATGTGATGGGCGTTTCGATGACTTCGCCCGAAGGCTTGGCCATCAAACCGCGCATACCGGAAAGCTGGCGGATCTGCTGTTTCGAACCGCGAGCTCCGGAGTCCGCCATGACGTAGACGGGGTTGATGTTGCCCTCTTTGTCCTGGTTCTCGAGAGCCTTGAACATTTCGTCGGCGACTTTTTCGGTGACGTCGCCCCAGATGGCGATGACCTTGTTGTAGCGCTCGCCGTTGGTGATAGCGCCGTCGAGGTATTGCTGCTGCACCTTGACGACTTCCTTTTCGGCGTTCTCCACCAGCTTGTACTTGTCGCTGGGGATGAGCATGTCGTCGATGCCGATGGAGATGCCGGACTTCGTGGCGTACGTGAAGCCGAGCTCCTTCAGATGATCGAGCAGGACGACGGTGTCTTCCAGTCCATAGCGCAAGTAGGCGTAATAGACGAGCTGCTGAACGCCCTTCTTTTTCAGAAGGCCGTTCACGTAGGGAAACTTCGCCGGCAAGTGTGAATTGAAAATCACGCGGCCGACGGTGGTCTGAATGAACTGGCGTTCCATCTTGACGGGCTCGGTGTGCGGCACGTCCTGATCGTCGTAGGCGGTGGTGAGGTCAATCACTTCGCCGCTGTAACGCAGGCGGATCGGAGTGAGCAACTCGACTTCACCCGCTTCGAGCGCGAGGACGACTTCATCGGACTGACCGAAGACGCGGCCTTCGCCCTTGGCGCCGGGCTTGGACTTGGTCAGGTAGTAGATGCCGAGAACCATGTCCTGCGACGGAACGGCCAGAGGCAGACCATGCGCGGGCGACAGGATGTTGCGCGAGCTGAGCATGAGCACGGACGCTTCGACCTGGGATTCAGGAGAAAGCGGGATGTGCACGGCCATCTGGTCGCCGTCAAAATCCGCGTTGAACGCGGTGCAGACGAGCGGGTGAATGCGGATGGCTTTGCCTTCGACGAGGACCGGTTCGAACGCCTGAATCCCGAGGCGGTGTAGCGTGGGAGCGCGGTTGAGAAGCACGGGATGCTCGCGGATGACATCTTCAAGAATGTCCCAAACGACCGGCTCTTGCTGCTCGACCATTTCCTTGGCTTGCTTGATGGTGGTGCAGTGCCCTTGCGCTTCGAGCTTGTGATAGATGAACGGCTTGAAGAGCTCGAGCGCCATCTTCTTGGGCAGACCGCACTGGTTGAGTTTCAGCTCCGGGCCGACGACGATGACGGAACGGCCGGAGTAGTCGACGCGCTTGCCAAGAAGGTTCTGGCGGAAGCGGCCCTGCTTGCCCTTGAGAGTATCGCTGAGGGACTTGAGCGGGCGGTTGTTGGTGCCACGGAGAACACGGCCGCGGCGGCCGTTGTCGAAGAGCGCGTCAACGGCTTCCTGAAGCATGCGCTTTTCGTTGCGGACGATAACGTCGGGCGCGCGAAGCTCCATGAGCTTTTTGAGGCGGTTGTTGCGGTTGATGACGCGGCGATAGAGATCGTTGAGATCGGATGTGGCGAAGCGGCCGCCGTCAAGAGGCACAAGCGGGCGCAGCTCCGGCGGAAGAACCGGGATCACATCGAGAATCATCCACTCCGGCTTGTTGCCGCTCTTGCGGAAAGCTTCGAGAACTTTCAGGCGCTTGGCGAACTTGATGCGCTTTTGAAGTGAAGGATCGGCCTTCATCTTCTCGCGGAGTTCTTCGGAAAGTTTATCCACTTCGACGCGACGGAGAAGTTCCTTGATGGCTTCGGCGCCCATCTTGGCGGTGAACTGTCCGGGATATTCCTTCTGCAGTTCGCGGTATTTGTCTTCGAGCAGGACTTCGCGCTCGCGTAGAACGGCGACTTCGCCGGCATCCACGACTACAAACGCTTCGAAGTACAGAATGCGCTCGAGGTCGCGCATGGAGATGTCCAGCAAGTAGCCGATGCGGCTGGGCAAGCCCTTGAAGAACCAGACGTGCGAACAGGGCGAAGCCAGCTCGATGTGGCCGAGGCGCTCGCGGCGAACTTTGCTCAGTGTGACTTCGACGCCGCACTTATCGCAGATAACGCCGCGATGCTTCATGCGCTTGTACTTGCCGCACAAGCATTCCCAATCGGTGACGGGGCCAAAAATTTTGGCGCAGAAAAGGCCGTCGCGCTCGGGTTTAAAGGTGCGGTAGTTAATGGTCTCCGGCTTGGTGACTTCGCCGTGGGACCAAGAACGGATTTTTTCGGGACTCGCCAAACTGATTCGAATCGAATCGAAATCGGCGATCAAACTGGCGCGATCATAAGGGCTGCTGCGATACAAGGTTGTTTCCTCCCTCCCCAGCTTTCACCGGGGACGCGATCCGATGTTTTGCACCGGACCGGCTGAGAACCCAAAAACAAAAACTTGCTAACTCACAAAATGTTGCTTGTAGGGGCGCAGCCTACTGCTCCCCTACAGGCTCGATTGCTTCTAATCGGCTGCCTTTTCTGTTGGCGGCTTTTGCCGCTTCATTAGTTCGACGTCCAGACAGAGCGACTGCAACTCGCGAACGAGCACGTTGAACGATTCCGGCACACCTGGCTCGATACCCGGTTCGCCCTTGACGATGGCCTCGTAGATTTTCGCGCGGCCATAAACGTCGTCGGATTTTGCCGTGAGCAATTCCTGCAGGATGTGCGCGGCGCCGTACGCCTCGAGCGCCCAGACTTCCATTTCGCCGAAGCGCTGGCCACCGAACTGAGCTTTGCCACCGAGCGGCTGCTGGGTGATGAGCGAGTACGGACCGATGGACCGCGCGTGAATCTTGTCGTCGACAAGATGCGAAAGCTTGAGCATGTAGATGTAGCCGACCGTGACCGGCTGATCGAACTGGTCGCCGGACATGCCGTCGAAGAGGTTGATCTTGCCGGCGTGCGGCAAGCCAGCGACTTCAAGCAAGTGGCGGAT
>Ga0209446_1000009_pt1 | contig 75135 bp, 64 predicted proteins | sample BogFormECP04_OM2_FD_188242 | JGI IMG/M metagenome (GOLD analysis project Ga0209446, IMG submission 188242) | Bog forest soil microbial communities from Calvert Island, British Columbia, Canada - ECP04_OM2 (SPAdes) (version 2) | ecosystem: Environmental > Aquatic > Freshwater > Wetlands > Bog ... | reverse complement strand
GGCGTTTTTGGGTGCTCGAGCCGGATGAATGGGAAACCTTCAAGTCCGGTTCTTAGAGGGCTGGGCGCCAGCAATGGCGCCCGGCTACTCGGCCAAGTGACTTCGGGATGGAAGGGACCATGACGAGTCAGGGATGACCCGCCGCGAAAACGATGGCTTCTAGGATGCGTGCTTGTAAAATGTTCATAATTTCGGTCCTTCCGGAATCTCCGTGGGTCACAGGGATTCGGGTAATTCGTGAGGCCGCCAAGAATTAATCAAATACAATTCGCAGCGTAGTGGAGTGTGGTGGACTCGAAGTTCTCGTTGTGCCGATCACACAGATTCACAAAAAGGAACTCCCGATGGATCTACATGCCAATAAGGTTTGGTTGCCTGGTGCGGCGTCCTGCCTGTTGTTTTTTGGATTATATTTTATGTTCCCTGCTTATACCAATTTCGGGAGGTATGGATTCCTGTTCATTAGCATCCCATATCTGGCGGTCATGCCATTCGTGGGCGCCCTCGGTGCATATTTGTCCCGCCGAATGAAGGGTTCAGTCGTTGAGCGCATCTTGTCCGCATTGTTCCCCGTATTCACATTTGCTGCGCTATTTGCCGTGAGAATTGTTTATGGATTGTTCTTCGAGCGCGAACCTTATACTTTGCCCCATTTCCTGCTCGGACTTTTTATGACTCTGATTTTCATCATCGTAGGTGGCCTGTTCCTGGTACTCGGCGCATGGCCGTTCTGCCGCAATGGTAAATTCAAACCAAGCGATTCATCACATTAGTAGTCCTGAAACATTGAACGGACTAATGCTGATATTTATAACGTTCCTGACTAGTTATATCCTAATGATGGTTTTCATTCGCTATGCCTATTGCACCGCCAATTAAGATCGGGTCCTTTCGGAATTCCGTGGGTCACAGGGATTCGGGTAATTCGTGAGGCCGCCTGCGCGGGCCCCGCACGTGGGTGGGGGGCCTGCTCGGCGGCGGGTTGAATTCGAGGTGTCCTGCTGATAGAACGCTTTGAGGAGGGAGCGGATGCAGGACACCAAACTGTTCGAGACGATTCTCGGCATCACCACGCCTTGGCACGTGGCGCGCGTCGAGCTGAAGACCGAGGACAAGCGCGTCGACCTGTGGCTGGAGCACGAGCCGACGCGATGGCCCTGTCCGGAGTGCGGCGACGTGTTGCCGGGCTTCGACCATGCCGAGGCACGCACGTGGCGGCATCTCGACACGTGTCAGTTTCAGACGCACCTGCACGCGGAGATTCGGCGGGTGCAGTGTCCGGCGCATGGCGTGAAGCAAGTGCGCGTGCCGTGGGCCGAGCCGCGGAGTCGTTTCACGCTGTTGATGGAGCGGCTGATTATCGATCTGATTCTGCAGTGCAGCACGGTGAAAGGCGCGTGCCAGATTGCGAGCGTCAGTTGGGATGAAGCCTGGGGCATCATGAGCCGCGCGGTCGCACGGGGCCAAGCCCGGAAAGAGGCGCGGCCGATCACCTACATCGGCGTCGATGAGAAGGCGTTCCGCAAGGGCCATCGGTATCACACGATCGTCTGTGACCTGGAGCGCGCGACAGTGGAATTTGTGGCCGACGATCGCAAGACGGAGAGCTTGACGGGCTACTATGCCCAGCTCGCCGATGCCCAGAAGATCGCGTTGCACGCGGTGGCGATGGATATGTGGGAGCCGTACATCGGCGCGACGCGCAAGGGCTTGCCCGACGGCGACACCAAGATTGTGTTCGACCGATTCCACATCATGCGGGACATGACGAAAGCCGTCGACACGGTGCGGAGGCAGGAGCACCGCACGTTTCTTCGCGATGGTGGCGACTCGCCGCTGACTGGCACGAAGTACCTGTGGCTGTTCAGCGAGGAGCGCCGGCCCGAACGCCATGAGGAAGCGTTCGCTACACTCCAGGCCCTGAATCTGAAAGTCGGTCGCGCGTGGGCGATCAAAGAAGCCCTCCGCACCCTGTGGACCTACCGCCAGCCTGCGGCGGTGAAACGATTCTTCACCCGCTGGTATGGTTGGGCGGTTCGCTCGCGGCTGGAGCCCGTAAAGGACGTCGCGGCCACGCTCAAACGTCATCTCGCGGGGGTCCTCCGGTTCGCCAAGCACCCGATCACCAATGGTGTTGCCGAAGGTCTTAACAGCAAGATCATGAGCATCAAACGCAAAGCCGCCGGCGGCTTCCGCAACCCCGCGAACTTCACGACGGCGATCTAATTTCCACTGCGGAGGCCTCGATTTATACCCACGCTAAACCCGGAAGGTTCATAATTTCTTCTCCTCAGTCCGAACGGGGCGCTGGAGCGGGTCCAGAACGCGCATCTCAGAATCTAAAACCCAGTAATCCTGCAACACTTTCAAGACCATCGTAGTGACCGTAGTCTCAAAGCTTTTGATAAAATCGGCGCGGTCTGTTCTTATTTTTTCATTGTTCGAAGCGACAAGGTCCTTGACCTGCTGCTGGGAACGTTCATGAATTTCTAAATACGGACGGAGTTGCTCGGTTACTTCTTTCTTGACCAATCCCGCAACGCTGCTTTCGACGTGACTGACCATTTCTGCCAATTGACCACGGATCGCCGCTTGAATATCCTGCTTTCCTGTGTTCCGCTGCCGAATTTCTGCCTGCAAGAAACGTGCAGACAAATCCTTCTCAAATGCTTCTTGATTCGCTTCAAGATTTTTTACTAGGTCCTCTAACGAAACTTCCGCCTTCTTTGGTTCTTCTGTCCCATACGCCTTCATTGTGTTTCTCCTCGGGCTTTGTGCCCTTATTCTTCTTCTACTTCCTCGATCTCTTCTGTTTCTTCTTCGGGCTCCAAATCGTCGGGCTTTCGTCTTTTCGAACGCCCGCGTAGACTCTTTCGCTGATCTTCTTTTTGCTCAATGATTAGGCGTTGCAATTCCGTTCGCATTTTCGTTTCTCCATGATTTCCAACAGAGACAGCTGGCACTCCAACAACGCATTCGATTGGGCACGGAGCAGGCTGGAACGGGATTGTCTCTGTCGTCTGGCCGGTGTACCCGCGAGCGATCAGAAAGTTCGCTCCCAGGGACATTCGATTTTCAAGGAACGGTCGAAGTATCGCCCCTCGCACTTCCGTTACCGGCACACCCACAAAGCCGTCGCTAAGTGGCTTTGCTTTAACAAGCTCGAACTCCCCACGCAACTGCAGATGAAACGGCAGGTGATTCTCCGATGCAACAGCATCCCATATCATGCGAGGTGCTTCTGGAACGGGCTGGCCCGTCTGCGTATCTCTGGCATCGGCTTGCGCGTAGGAAACATATATCGCTCCCTGCGAAAAATTTCTTTGCACGGAAACGGCGATCACCCGATTGAGAGACGGGCCGCTATCCTCCTGCAATCCTGTATCGGGATCAATCTTCGCCAATTCTTGGGAGTTCGACGTGCGTCTTAGCGTGAGGTTGATTTGCGTCTGTTTGACTACTTTGGAGATTCTGAGCTGATAAGCCCGAGACGAGGCCAGCAGGGCTGGTTGTCCCGTACCGTTGCCAATTCGCGGGTCTTCGGTATGAAACGCTTCTCTGTAACTGAACGCCACTGTCGGCAGATACGGGCTGTCTGGAGGGAGAAAAGTCAGCGTCGCTTTGGGCAAGCTCAGCGAAGCCAGTTTGTTAAAGGAATTTTGTGGGTTGATGATGTCCTGATTATCCATCCAGACTTCTTCCTGCCGAACACCCACATCGAAATGAATGTATCTGCTGGCCGCCCCGTCAAGAGATACGAAAGGCTCGACAAAAGAAAGGGTCAGGTTGTTGCTCGTAACCGGATGGAAGATTCCATTGTCGTCGATATGATCCAAATCCAGATTGCGTGGCGCATCGCGGCGCACGTCCACCCCAGCAAGCAATGCTATCCACGGGCGGACGCTCTGAATATAAGTGGCCTCGCCACCTAAAACGTTGCGGCTTTCACTCTGTTGAATCAGGCCATCACCAAAATTTGATCGAAGCTCGAGGGTGTAGTTCCGAAGGAAGCCCGAGAAAGAGAATTGCTTTTGCTCGCTCCACTTCCAATTATCCGTTGCGACCACAAGAAAGTTGTGGGTCGTGTCCGACTGCCGATTGTCGATTGTGTCTCCGGGAACGGGAACGTCTATCGGAATAAGTCCCGGGATATCCGAGGAACCGTAGTAGCCAATTCCGAAGAGCGTCAACTCGTTGTTCCCTAGCTTGAACACGCGCTGTCCATTCACTTTGTACTGCTGTCGGTGTTCCAAACGATCCAGGAATCCGTTGCCGAAAGAAAATTCTCCGGCAATCCATCCATCTGTTTGCGGATTCTGCGGACTCCAACCGGCCACGAGATCGATGTCGCGATAGTCTCCAGTTAGTTGAACAAAATCATTAAACCGCTGCCGCGGTACGTAGGTGGCGGCGAGGTCGACGGAGTTGTTTCCTTCCCGAACATTGAATGCACCTCCATCTACCGTCACACCCTCAATCACTTGCGGAATCAGGACGTTCGGGTCGGAATAGCCGTTGCCATGGGCATTGGCGGGAAGGTTGTTTGGGTAGAGAAAGTTGCTAATTTGAAAGAACTGAGCGATCGGCTCGCCATGATCCCCCGCGACACCTGGAGCAAAATACTGCGGCGCTTTGATTCCACCGGATGCGGTTTCGATGGGAAGGCCGGGGATGGAGATCGGGGCCCCTGGCCGACCAGGATTAGCGTCCAGCACCTGGTCATGGATTACAACCGTTTGGGCGGGATCGGGGGTCAACAATGACGGAGACGAAGCAGCAACGGTGATGGCTTGCAGGACCGAAGCCAGCTGCTGGAATTGCAAATTGACCTCTTTCTGCTGGCCTGCTGCCAAGGAAGCATCCACGACCACCGAAACGAAGTTAGTCGACTCTCCCTTCAGCTGATATTCGCCAGCGTCGATACCGTCCAGAGTAAATTTCCCCTGGGTATCACCCGTTGTTTCACGAATTAAACTTCCCGCGGAGTCGATGAGTTTCAGATGGGCTCCCGCTACCGCAACACTTTGGGGATCGAGAATCTTCCCTGAAATTCGGCCCGAGTCCGGAGCTGCCGACAAATTCAAAGAAGAAATGAAGAAGAAGAACAGCACGGAGAGAGCCAGGTACCCGAACGATCTGCAAGAGGCTTGATTTGGAATGGACATCTTCCGCAGTCTTCTCTGTCTTGGCACATGCAGATTACCCGACCTCCAGTATGTAGATTACTTCCGAGCAGGGGACGGCGTTTGCACCGTCACTGGTGACAGGAAACAAACGACTTACGCGTTTGTTTCCTGGAGAGTGCTCTTTGACCAGGCAGTTAGGACCAGTCCAGAGGGGCTGTAAGTTTTGACAGTTCTCAGAGCGGCCCATTGATATAGGCTGCTCGCCATCATGCGTGCTTCAGGTTGAAGTTAAGCGTTCCGGCTTAATCGGAACCGCGCTCGCAAAGACGCTATGTCGCTCAAGAGTCGAGACATAGCCTTGGAAAACCGACGGGACAGGTTGGAGCGTGACTGCAATTCCACTTTCGGCCTAAAAAGAATGGAGCAAATATGAGCAAGAACAATGGGTCCATAAGAGCTTCCTCAATCGTTTGGATTTTTGTGGCGATGGTGGTGGCGGTGTTGTTTGGTACGGTGGCGCGGTCGAAAATCCATGCCAGTGGAGTTCACCAGGTGGTGGTGAGCAGGGTTCTTGCGGCAGCAGCTCCGATAAATCGTGCAACCCCGGCAGGGCCGGAGCGAAATCCGGACCGCGAAGCATTCTTTGGCGAGACGCACCAGCACACGAGTTGGTCGTTTGACGCCTATATTTTCGGAAATCATGTAACAGGGCCGGCCGACTCGTACAAATATTGGAAGGGCGAAACGATAAAACATCCTCTCGGTTATGACATCAAGATTGACACTCCGTTGGATTGGGGCGGGGTGACCGACCATTCGGAATACTCCGGCGTTGTGCGGCTCTCTAACGATCCTTCTTCGCCGCTCAGCAAGATGCCCATTGCGCAGAAATTGATCGTGCACCAACCATCGGACATCCAAAAGATTTATTTCTGGCTCGGCACCAGCATGATCAAGGGCCAACCGATCCCTGAGCTGGTAAAGCCGGAAGTCGCGGGCACAGTTTGGAAGGAAAATAACCAGGCCGCGGACGCGGCCAACGAACCTGGCAAGTTTACGGCATTCTGCTCCTATGAGTGGACCTCTACACCTGATTACCGGAACATGCATCGCAACGTATTTTTCAAAGACTGCGCCAAAGTCCCAGAAATGCCATTCAGCTCGCTGGATTCCGCGCACCCGGAAGACTTGTGGAAATGGATGGACACGCAGCGGAAGGCTGGCATTGATCTGCTGGCAATATCGCACAACGCCAATTTGAGCGACGGCCATATGTACCCGATCGACGTCGACAGCTATGGCAGGCCGATTGATGCGGCATGGGCAGAGTCGAGAGATCGCAACGAACGGTTGATCGAGATGAAACAGATCAAGGGATCCTCAGAAACGCACCCGGCGTTGTCGCCTAACGACGAATTTTCGAATTTCGAAATTATGACCTACCTATTAGGCGAGCCGGAGGGCCGGTTCGATCACATCGTTGGAAGTTATGCGCGTCAGGCCTTGAAAGACGGGCTGACGATGCAAGACGCCAAGGGATATAACCCGTACAAATTCGGCGTCGTAGGAGGATCTGACTCTCATAACACGGGTACGCCCTACCGGCAGGACAACTTTTATGGCGGACATGGAGCTGAGGACGGCACGATCGAAGGGCGCATGGCCGGCCATGTTTTTGCAGGTATGGATACCCGTTATGAAAATCCTGCGGGCGTCAGCGGCGTTTGGGCGGAAGAGAACACGCGCGCCTCGATCTTTGAAGCGATGCAACGCAAAGAAACATTCGCCGCCAGCGGGCCACACATCAAGCTGCGTTTTTTCGGGGGCTGGAATTACAAGAACTCGGATGTCGAGGATAGGGATTGGGTAAAGACCGGATACAAAGAAGGCGTACCCATGGGTGGCGACCTGAAAGAGATGAACAGTAAGGCGCCAACGTTTATCGTATGGGCGGTGAAGGATCCAACCTCAGGAAACCTGGACAGAATCCAGATCGTGAAGGGCTGGACGAAGAGCGGCCAAAGCTTCGAGAAGATTTTCGATGTCGTGTGGGCCGGCGACCGCAAACCAGATGTGGCTAGCGGCAAGGTCCCATCAATCGGAAGCACCGTGGACCTGGCGAACGCCACCTACACCAATACCATCGGCTCAACGGAGCTGAAAACCGTGTGGACGGACCCGGAATTCGATCCCAGCCTCCATGCGTTCTACTACGCCCGCGCACTGGAGATTCCCACACCGCGCTGGACCACAATCCAGGCTCATCAATTGGGTGTGCCCATCCCCGACGTGGTTGCCCCGACCGTTCAGGAGCGCGCGTGGAGTTCGCCAATCTGGTATACACCTTCGGAGGAAGACCGCAAGAAAGCCCAGCCAGGGCTCAGCGTGGCGGACCTGAAACAGAAAGGTGGCGTGGCGCTAACCAATGCGCAGCTGACAACCTTAGTGGTGAATAAGTTCCTTTGGGTACGGAACAACGTCACCGGCGGAGTCATGAAGGTCATCTACAACAAGGAAGGGCAGTACCTCGTGATTAACGTTGGACGAAACGCGCAACTGCCCAGCGAGGTTGGAAACGTGGCCGCGACGGCCTATTCGGGGATGTCATCCGCATACGCCATACAGAACGGGAAAATCGTAACCTGGCTGCAACAGACGCCGTTTGAAGTGACCGTGTACAAGCTTGCCGACAAGTATTATGGCGCGCGGAGCAATGAATTCGGTTACGCAAACTACGAGATCATTCCGCCGGTCCTCAATTTGCTTGAGCCAGTGAAGGCCAAGCCCTAGGCCGCGCATTCAGAACAACCGACAAGGTCCTTGAGCCGGGAATGATTTTGACAACAGCCGTCGTGCAAGAAACGCAGCCCAAGGCCGAAAGCCCGGGGCTGCGTAGTCATTTTGTGAGGATTCTTCGCAAAGCAGTTCGCGAACCCCTCGTACATTTTCTGATTATTGGGCTCGCGCTGTTCGCGCTTTATTCGTGGATAGAGAGAGGCCGCGCGACCAACGGAAACTATCAAATCGCTTTGACTCTGGATGACTTGAGGCAGCTGGACATGTCGTTTGTGTCGCAGTGGCACAGGCAGCCAACGCCGGAGGAGTTTCGCGGCCTGGTAGAAAGTTTTATACGACAAGAGGTGTTGTACCGCGAAGGACTGGCGATGGGGCTCGATAAGGACGACACCATCGTCAAGCGGCGGATGGCGCAGAAAATGGAGTTCCTATCGGAGGATGTGGCCTCGGCGCACGAACCAAGCACCGATGAATTGAAAGCCTGGTATGCCAACAATTCCCAAAAGTTTGCGCTGGCAGACCGCGCCACGTTTCGGCATCTGTTTTTTGGGTTTGATCGCCGCGGACAGAACGCGCAGGCCGATGCACTCGCCGCGCTGAACAAAATCGCGGGTAAACCGGAAGATATTCCTCTGGGCAAGAAACTGGCTGACCCTTTCATGTTTCAAGATTATTACGGCGACCGCGCGCCCGATCAGCTCGCAAAGGAGTTTGGACCTGGGTTCGCCATCGGACTGTACAAGTTGAAGCCAAAAATGTGGCAGGGTCCGATCGAATCGGGTTACGGATGGCACCTGGTATGGATCGAATCGATTACGCCGGGACGTGTACCGGCGTTTGAGGAAGTTGAGCCTGACGTGAAGACCGCATGGTTAGCGGACCAAAAGGCCATCGAATGGCAAAAAGCCTACGCTAAGATGCGCGAGAAATATGAGGTTTCGGCGCCTCAGCCGCCGCCGGAAGCGACTGAGCCCAAAGCTGGACCGGCGTTAGCGCCATGAAGATATTGCGCCATTGTTGGATAATGTTAATGATGCTCGCCGGGACAGCATTCATTCCCTCCTGCCTGGCTCACGAGACACGGCCCGCATATCTGGAGATTAAGGAAACATCTCCTAACCACTACGACGTTGTGTGGCGCACTCCGGTGAATGCAGGAATGCGTTTGCCGATCGTGCTGCAACTGCCCGCGGACGCAAAAAACGTGACGGCTCCCACTTCGCAAGAGCTCACCGATTCACTGCTCGAACGGCGTTCCATTGTGGTTGCGGGAGGCTTGGGCGGAAAGCGTGTCGACTTTGTCGGGTTGCAGGGCACCATCACGGACGTCCTGGTACGAGTGCAACTCCTGGACGGTCGAAGTTGGTCGACCATCGTGCGGCCCTCGCAAGCGTGGATCGACATTACTCCAAACCAGGGTCGGCTGGGCGTTGCCGGAACGTATATGGTACATGGCATTCGGCACATTTTATTTGGACCGGACCACCTTCTCTTCGTGTTGGGATTATTGCTCATCGTGAAAAATCGGTGGATGTTGCTAAAAACGATCACCGCATTCACGGTGGCGCACAGCATCACCTTGGCGATTGCGACGCTAGGTTACGCAAACGCGCCAACGCTGCCGCTCAACGCCGCCATCGCGCTGAGCATCTTGTTTTTGGGACCCGAGATTGTAAAGGTGTGGCGGGGCGAATCGAGTTTTACGATACGCCATCCATGGGTAGTGGCGTTTGCGTTTGGCCTACTGCACGGATTTGGATTTGCGAGCGCTTTGACCAGTGCGGGATTGCCATCGAATGAATTGCCATGGGCGCTTTTGAGTTTTAACGTAGGTGTCGAGATCGGGCAGGTGGGCTTTGTAATTTTGATTTTGTTGCTGGAGCGCGCGTTTCGCGTGTTGGAAATTCGCTGGCCTCGAATGGTGGAGGCCCTGCCGGGTTATACCGTAGGTTCGCTGGGAGCATTTTGGACTATCCAGCGCGTAGCGATGTTGATCGGCGTGATCCGGTGACTTCTGCGCCTCGCCACGCGCATCTCAGAAGCGTGGCGGTGCTGGTTTTGGCGACTCAGTTTTCACAAGTGGCGGAGGCCCACATCAGAAAGGGCGAAGCCAGCGGATTTTTGTCCGGAGTGCGTCACCCAATTTCTGGTCTAGATCACGTACTGGCCATGATTGCTGTCGGCTTGTGGGGCGCGCAACTTGGTGCGCCTGCGATTTGGGTTTTACCTGTGGCGTTTCCGATGGTGATGGCGCTCGGCGGAATGATGGGACTTCTGGGAATTCCACTTCCCGGCACGGAGTATGGCATCGCCGCGTCTATGATCCTGCTGGGCGGAGTGGTTTTGCTGGAACTCAAGCCGCCGCTGTGGGTGGCAGCCTTGCTGGTTTCGTTCTTCGCTATTTTCCATGGACACGCTCACGGCACTGAGCTGCCACCGGGCCAGGACGGGTTGCTGTATAGCATGGGATTTGTTTGCGCCACCGGCTGCTTGCACGGCATTGGCGTTTCGATCGGTCTGGTGCACCGTTGGACGTGGGGACAATTGTTTCTGCGTTTGTCCGGCGGATTTATCTCTGCGATGGGAATGTACTTCCTCTGGAAGGCGCTGGTATGAAGCGTAAGTCTCTATTCGTGTTGGCTACGATGCTTGTGGTTTTCTTTCTCTGCCCGTCTCCGGCCTCTGCCCACTTGAATTCCACGGGGATGGGGCCGATGTATGACGGCCTGCTTCACTTTTTCTTGAGCCCGGAAGACATTGTGCCGGTTGTAGCATTGGCTCTGCTTGCGGGGCTGCGCGGACCCGAGTATGGAAGGCGGGCGCTCTTACTGCTTCCGGCGAGTTGGTTTGTGGGATGTTTTCTGGGAACGATGTTTCAGTGGGCCGCGTCGTGGCCAGTCGCCGCGATTTCGTTTTTGGTTTTTGGCGGATTGGTCGCTGCAGACGCGCAAGTGTCGTTGCGCGCGATGACTGTGCTTGCCGGTTTGCTGGGATTGGTGCACGGCTGGATGAATGGCTCGGGGGTGCCGTGGTCATTCTCGCTAATCGGAGCGTATGCGGGGCTGGTGGCAGGAGTATTTGTAGTTGTGGCCCTTGTATCGGCGTTCGTGATCAAGCTGCGGCCGCCATGGGCGAGGATCGCGGTGCGCGTTGCCGGAAGCTGGATTGTTGCGACTGGATTGTTGCTGCTGGGATGGGCAGCGCGACGCGGATAACCACGGCAAAGCCAGGCTGGAGGGCCGTGTCCACGTGGGCATCGTGCGCGTGCGTGCGGAAAATCTAACAAGTCTCTCTGGGTCCTTGTCTCTGCATTAATCGCAGCCACAAGCTCAAGTACTGCCGTCACTGCGGCGAACTCTTCACTACGATTTTTCGCCCCTAAGCCGGACGACGCAGTCTGTCCTCTAGCTGTTCAAACCAGTCAACATTGATAGAAATCTTAAGATGTCCGCAACACTGTTTGGCCAAACCTTATGATTGCTGGTCGATTTCACTGGAGAGTAAGCCGGAATGGGCCCCCTGGCAAAGGACGTGATTCACATTTCGGACAAAAAGGCCGCAGGCGAACTCGCTTCCCTGCTGGGTCGTGTCCGTGAGCGTGCTGAAGTTTTCATTGAGAATGACGCGCGACCCTAAGCTGTGATACCCCGTGCAGAGGCGTCTCGGGTCCGGCTGCTTTCGAAGTCAGATAACCCGGCATTTGGATCGCCCAGATTTCGCTTTGACGGTAACGGCGCGTTACTCGGGAGTTGACCCAAATCACGAATCCAACCCGGCCTTCCACAACCAGCTAGGGATTCCCCTAGTTGTGCGCACAACCAGCCAAGCTTAGAGTTGTTTTCAGACTGGTGAGCCAACGACAAGCTTATCGCGTCCCGGCTCGAATCGAAAAGACGAGTGGGGCCCGTTCTACGGTTTCAGCCTGAGCTTTCACTTTGGACGGGACGCCCGACCCCGGCATGGCGGTGTCTGTCGCGGATTATTGGAACTGTCCCAAACTGGACAGTTCTAGTTCGGTCTCGATGTCATCATGGATGCTCGGTGAAGAAGAAAGCCAAGAAAAAATCCGGCGGAGCGACACTTGCCAGCGTCAAGAAAGAAATGGCGAAGCCGCGTCTGGCGTTGTCAGCACGCGGGGGAGAAATAGGGGTAGCCGCTGGGCGAATGGCGCCGGTTAAGCGAGGAAACGCCAAACTGCAGTTGCATCCGCTTCCAATTCTGCGGCGTGCGGGGTGAAGCGTCAGCATATCCTGGTAAAGTCTTGCATAAGTAAAAACTGCTTTTCTAGAGAACCAGTCTACAGTGCAGAAACGAGTGGCCCCTTTGGACCCCCTTTGATAAGGGCGGCTCCTCGAGGAGGGGCAATTACGCCGCCGTTGCCAACCCGTGGTAGACCGCCAGGGCTAGGACAAAACAAATGACACAAAAGCAGAGAGCAACGCAACCATCTTCCAAAACGTTGCCGAAAGCGCCGACGGGAATCCAGGGGTTGGACGAAATCACGGGGGGAGGGTTGCCAGCCGGGCGTCCCACTCTTGTCAGTGGAGGCGCCGGGTCCGGAAAGACACTGTTCGGAGTAGAGTTCCTGGTTCGGGGCGCCACAGAATACGACGAACCCGGCGTGTTCATGTCGTTCGAGGAAACGATCCCGGACCTGACCCAAAACGCCGCTTCGCTGGGTTTCGACCTGGATCGCCTGGTGGCCGAGAAGAGACTGTTCCTGGACCACGTGCACATCTCGCGAAGCGAGATTGCTGAAAGCGGGGAGTATGACCTCGATGGCCTCTTCATTCGAATTGCCGACGCTGTCCAGAGGGTAGGGGCGCGTCGAATCGTTCTAGACACCATTGAAGCGCTCTTCGGCGAGATGCCAAACCCAGGCATCCTGCGCGCCGAAATCCGCCGCCTGTTCGACTGGCTCAAGCAAAAAGGATTGACCACGGTCATTACCGCGGAGCGGGACCGGCCGGATAAGCTGACCCGGCACGGCATCGAGGAGTTCGTCTCAGACTGCGTGATCGTCCTGGACCATCGTATCCGGGAGGAGATTTCGACCCGGCGCCTGCGCGTCGTCAAGTACCGGGGCTCGACCCACGGAACGAACGAGTATCCGTTCCTCATAGATGAACACGGCATTTCAGTCCTGCCGATCTCCTCGCTGGGCCTCGACCATGCAGCGTCTGCCGCACGAGTCTCGACGGGCATTGACCGGTTGGATGGCATGATGGGCGCCAAGGGCTTTTATCGGGGCAGCAGCATACTGCTTTCCGGCACCTCCGGAACCGGTAAGACCAGCGTGGCGGCACATTTTGTGGATGCGGCCTGCCGCCGCGGCGAGCGCTGCTTGTATTTCGCTTTCGAGGAATCACCACGGCAGGTCATCCGCAACATGCGCTCGATCGGCATCGATCTCGAGCCCTGGGTCCGCAAGGGGCTCCTGCAATTTCATGCGGCGCGTCCCACCTACGGGGGAATCGAAGAAGTCCTGCTGGTGACCCACAAACACATCTCCAGCTTCCAGCCCAGCATCGTGGTGGTGGACCCGATCACCAATCTGCTCATGGTCAGCACCCTGAACGAAGTGCGGTCCATGCTCACGCGGCTGGTCGATTTCCTGAAGACCCAGGGGATCACCGCGATTTTCACCAGTTTGACTGCCGCAAGCGGCTCCCTGGAAGCCAGCGAGGCGGACGTCTCCTCCCTCATGGACACCTGGCTCCTGCTGAAAGCCATTGAGGTGGGAGGAGAGCGGAACCGCGCACTCTACGTGCTGAAATCGCGAGGCATGGAGCATTCCAACCAAATTCGCGAATTCGTGCTCACCAACGACGGCCTCCGATTGCTGGACGTGTACCTAGGACCCGAGGGCGTACTGACCGGTTCCGCCCGAGTGTCACAGGAAGGGCGTGAGAAAGCAGTGGTCACGTTCCGCCGACAAGAACAAGAGACCCGCCGGCGCGAACTGGAGCGCAAGCGCCAGATCTTTGAGGCCCGCATGGTCATGCTCCGGGCAGAGTTTGAAGTGGAGGAAGAAACAATTAAACAGACTATCTCCGAATCAGAATTACTCGGCGAGGAAATGTTGCAGGACCGCGGGCAAATGGTGCGGAGCCGGGAAGCGGACACCTCCGCCTACAAAAAGGATGGGGGCGCGCCAGCCGCGCGGAAACGCTAAATGCCGAAAACCAAGACAAAAACTCGGGCGCGGACTCGCAAACCGAGGCCCGGGAAACCGGAGTTTTGGAACCTGCGGCTCTACGTGGCGGGCCAGACTCCCAAATCGATTCGCGCCTTTGCCAACCTCGAGGTGCTGTGTGAAAGACATTTGAAAGGCCGCTATCGGATCGAGGTGATAGATCTTTTGGAACATCCGGAAATGGCGCGCGGCGACCAGATCGTAGCAGTTCCGACGCTGGTAAGAGATCTTCCGGGGCCCGTTCGAAAGATTATTGGAGATCTCTCCAACACCGAGCGGACGTTGATAGGCTTGGCCCTGCAACCAGTAGTCTGACCCAGCTCAGAAAGACCAGCATGAAAAAGCCCCCGAAAAAGACCGGCCCGACGGGAGAGCGGAAACCCAGCTCGCCCGGGGAAATGCAGCAGCCTGAATCCCATTCTCTCCCGGCGAAGTACGTCTTGCGTTTGTATATAAACGGATCCACGTTGAAATCGACGCTGGCTGTAAAGAATATCAAGCAGGTTTGTGAGCAGCACTTGAATGGCCTGTATAAGCTGCAAATCATCGACATTTGCCGGCAGGCGAATCTGGCCAGAGACGAGCAGATTGTGGCGGTGCCCACGCTCATTAAACGGCTCCCGCTCCCGCTGCGAAGGCTCATCGGGGACCTGTCGGACGAAAACAAGGTGCTCTTCGGGCTGGACCTGAAAATACGGGAGTGATCGCTGGCGGAAGGCGAAAAAAGGATCTTCAGGAGACAAATGGATTTAACGATGCGACTCGCCTCTAGTAATCAGCAGGAGTTGGTTATGGGAAATACAGTCGTGATGGCTCGGAGGAAGCGCTTGCCTGTCGATAAGAGGAACGCGCTCGTCGCGGTAGACAAGGAACGCCCGACTGGCGGGTGGGAAGCCTTCCTGACTGGAATCTCCAGGGGTAAGACTGTTTTAGAATACGGTGCGGACGACACCATCTTCATCCAAGGAGCGCCTGCGGATTCCGTACTCTTTCTCCTACGAGGCAAGGTGAAGCTCGCGGTCACATCCTTCGAAGGGAAGGAAGCGATTGTCGGCACCCTGGGCTCCGGTGAATTCTTCGGTGAAGGATGCCTGGCAGGTCAGCCGCTGCGCATCGCAACGGCTATTTCAGAGGGAGATTGCACTCTTACCAAGGTTGAGAAGCCGATCATGGTGCGAATGCTCCACGAAGAGCAGGGATTCGCGGAAATGTTTGTCACCCATCTTCTTTCCCGCAACATCCGATACGAAGCGGATCTCGTCGACCAGCTTTTCAACTCCGGCGAAAAGCGCCTGGCTCGGATTCTCCTGCTGCTGTCCCATTTTGGCAAGGAGAGCACGACGGAAACTGTAGTTCCGGGGATAAATCAGGAAATCTTGGCACAAATGGTCGGCACAACCCGGTCACGGATCAATTTTTTCATGAATAAGTTCAGGAAGCTTGGCTTTATCGATTACAACACCAGAGAAATGACGGTCCACAGTGGCCTCCGCAGCGTAATCCTAAACGACTAGTTCGGAACTCGAAGCGGCGGTAAACTCTTCCACGCTGCAAAAATTCCGGATGGGCTCAACAACCGGCAGAACAATTTCAGGTTCGGCGCTGGAATCGTGTTCCGGTTCGGCTGAAAACAGTTTGCATCCGCAAGGTTGGGAGCGCGCGATGAGAGGCGACGAGCGGTCAGTTGCCGTGTAGTCGGCAACTCTTCCTTTATCGGATTAGGTAAGAGTTGCCCGTCAATCGTCAATGAAATCGAAGAAGCCACGTCACGGGCACGTCCAGAAGGCACCATCCTTTTGTGGACTTGACTGAGTAAATTCCGCAGTGTGTAATTTGCTTCCGGGCTCCCAAGACCACGAATGGTCACCACGCCAACGCAGGGAGGACAAGCATGACACCCGATAACTGGGCGGTTTCCTGTTCTGCAGTACTCCTGCTTTTCATCGAGTGTGCCGCGACAATATCCGCCGCTCCAAAGGCGAGCGCTGCTCCTGGCAAAGCGCAGAAGGCGCGAGAGAGCGGAATGTGTCCGCGCCGGCCAGTCTGTCACAGTGGCTGTGGTTCTTTATCCTTCGCTTTTTTGGTGTCCCCTAAATATCTCTCCAGACACTTCCGAGCCAGGTCTTGACCGCCTAACCCGAAAGCGATAGCTAGCCCCAACATTGAAGCTCCGAAAATGATCGAAAAAGCCGAGATCACTGTTTGTCTCGCCACACCGAGCTCCTCCAGCGTCATTGAGATCGCCAGAATCCCGATAACAAAGCGGATCGACCAGGTAAGAATTTTGGGTGAAGGATGTCCCGCATTAACCGCCGCAAGAAGCGCGGCCCGCGATAGAAAATTTGCAATTACCGCGCCTAAGAACAAAATCAAGATAGCGACGAACACCTCGGGTAGAAACCGAAACAACCGAGAAATCTGTTCCTGAAGACCAGCGACGCCGAGGACGCTGAGGCCAACCAAGATAAAGCCGATCCACGTTACCCAGAAGATGGAGCGGCTCAGCAGCTCCGTCATAGGTGGAAGATGTGCCATTCGAAGGAAGCGGGAAGCCCCCGCCTCCTCAGATAACCGATCAAGTTTCGTAAGGCCCAGAAGTGCTCGCAAGATGTACTTAAGCACGAATGCAACAAGAAGCCCGATCACAATAATGATCAGCATCACCAGGAAACGCGGAAGAAATTCAGCAACCATGTGGACTAAATTGCTGTACACCTGCTCCAAGCCTTCAAGGATGGTCTGTCTCATGATTTCACCTCAACCTTTGCCTTCCATCTCTCCATCAAATATGGCTTTTGTAGCTCGAACTCGACGCAGAGCATTTCGCTCGCCGCCTCCATCTCAGCCGGTGATGAATCGGCATGTTCAACGAGAAAAGAATAGGTCATGCCTCGATACAGGGGTGCTAAAGCCTGTACCAAGTGATCCCGGTTAATGACAGCATGATGGTAGGAAGCAGCAAAATCATAGAGCGTTCTTACCCAGATGTCGGATTTAAATCTGAACTTCTCTTCCTCAATCGAAACGATGCTCCTAATTTCTGAATGGGTTTCGGGATCCAAAATCGAGCTTAAGATTGGCTCCAATTCCGTCACTCCGCTTCGGAACATCTCGAAGATTCTGTGTCGATCTAAGTCGGTCTGCTCTGAAGTGAGTTCGTGGGCCGTTCCGAACGTAGGCACGGGTTGCGATCTCTGGCAATCCAACCACAACGATTGCTGGGTTTCTAAGCACCAGAACAAAGTTCCCACAGTTTGCCGCAGGACTTCGACGATGTCCGTTCCTGGACCTTTTACTGCTTGCGATTTTTCACCGAGGAAGGTCTGGCAACAGCGAAAATCAGAAGAAATCGCGGAGATCGCCATCCATGCTTCCGGTCGTGCCCGAATGGCTTCCTCGTGCCACACATCCTGATTGAGGCAAAGCGCGGCGAGGCGACCGGAAAATCCCCACTCATCAGAGAAGAGTTCGCGGATGCCACAGCCAAAGAGGGCACGGCTCATCGGATAGAGTAGATTTCTCGCCAGCAAACCTTGATACTTGTTGCGAGTGTAGAGCGGCGCTACAAAATCAAACTTTTCCAGGTAAGCCGGCCTCAGCAGATTCGCAATCGAGTCGGAGGTGAGATTGGATGTGGCAGGTGAAACTACGGCGCAGGCCCGTGCCCGCAACAAGTCTGCGGCAGCCAGAATTGTGTGCAGAGCAATTCCGGGAGAAGGTGGGCCAGAAAAGTTCGCCGTGACTCGGTGGCTTGTGCGGAGTGAGGTTATCCCGGGTAAACGCACATCCTTTTCTACCAAGTTGCCATGGCCCTTCGCTACAACGCTATCCTCGTCCTGATGTCCGCCGCCCACATTGACGATGACAACTCGTTGCCTGACGAAGTTTCGCTGCAAACTTTCTTCAATTGTACGGACGGCTTGACTGACTGTGTTCGCAGCATTGTGCGAGGACATTCCCACAAGAAGGTCCACTTCGCCTACGCTCATCAACTGGCGAAGCAAATCATCCGCTAAAAAGACATCTTCGGCCAAGATGCTTGAAACCTCGCTTTCAACTCGAAATATGCGGGAAAATCCATGGATCTGATGCCAGCATCCGCCGCTCGATCAAATCCGGCGAAGCTGAAACCAATAAAACTGATAAGGCCCAAGCGTGAGTAGATAGGGCAAATTCCCAAACCGCGGAAACAGGTTCCTCCCAAACATCTCAATCGGTATAAAGCCCTTATATCGTTGCACATCGAGTTCTACAGCCTGTGCAGAACTTGAAAGGTTATTCACCACCAGCACTGTTTCCTCACCGAATTGACGCATGTAAGCCAGAACCCGGTGATTCGAAGGATTTAAAAACTGAATCGTTCCGCGACTAAATACTTGGAATGCATTACGCACCTGAAGCAACGACTGCATCCACCGGAGCAGTGAGTGCTCCGACCTCTTTTGCGAATCTGCGTTGACCGCCTGATAGCCATACACGGCGTTAGAAATTACGGGCGCGTACAAGCGTTCAGGATCAGCTAACGAGAACCCAGCGTTCAATGCGCTGTTCCATTGCATCGGAGTTCGGACTCCATTTCGGTCGCCAAGATAAATGTTATCCCCCATACCGATTTCGTCTCCGTAATAAACAATCGGCGTTCCCGGCATGGACATCAGTAATCCGTTCAGCAATTCAATCCGTCTTCTGTCGTTGTTCATCATGGGAGCTAGTCGTCGGCGGATGCCTCGGTTGATCCGCATCGTCTTGTCCATCGCGTATTCGTCATACATGTAGTCGCGTTCGACATCAGTCACCATTTCCAGAGTAAGCTCATCATGGTTGCGCAGGAAAATGAACCATTGGCAGCTACCGGGTATTTCCGGCGTCTGCTCAAGGATTTCGATGATCGGCTTGCGATCTTCCAGCTTTACGGCCATAAACATTCTCGGCATGAGAGGAAAGTGAAACGCCGCGTGGAATTCGTCACCGTCACCGAAATAGGCACGGACATCCGCAGGCCATTGGTTTGCCTCAGCCAGGAGCATCGTTCCCGGATAGGCTAGGTCCAGACGTTTGCGAAGTTCGCGGATGATCGCATGCGTTTCGGGTAAGCTTTCACACAAAGTCCCTTCCCGTTCGACAAGATAGGCAACAGCGTCCAACCGGAAACCGTCTACGCCGAGATTCAGCCAGAACTTCATCACGTCCCATACGGCCTCGAAAACAGCAGGATTGTCGAAATTCAGATCCGGTTGATGACTGAAAAATCGGTGCCAGTAATAGGACTTCGAAATGGGGTCCCAGGCCCAGTTGGAGGTCTCTGTATCGACAAAAACGATCGGCACACCCTGATAGCGAGTGTCCGTCTCGCTCCATACGTACCAGTCTCGCTTGAGGTTTTCGCGGGAGCTTCGCGCCTCCTTAAACCAGGGGTGTTGGTCCGAGGTATGATTCAGGACCATTTCGATGATGATGCGTATTCCCCGACTATGAGCCGCCGCCAGGAATGTCTTGAAATCCTCCAATGACCCATAACTCGCATGAACTGAAGTGTAGTCCGCAATATCGTACCCATCATCGCGCAATGGCGATGGATAAAAAGGGAGTAGCCAGATGGCAGTAATCCCAAGCTCTTGCAGATAATCGAGTCGTTGCGTGAGGCCGGCGAAATCCCCGATGCCGTCGGCATTGCTGTCGCTGAAAGTACGCACATGAAGCTGATAAATAACGGCATCTTTGTACCAGAGATTATCCCTTTGCAGAGTCAACGGTCGGCTCTCCTTTCGGATTTGCGAAACCAACTATCGGTGATCCCAATATCGTACTCATTGTATTGGCCGCACTCGGAAGGTATGCGCGGAAAGGGTCAACGGATTCGGCTTGACGTAGTTTCTGATTCGACTCCAAAGGTATCTCGTATCTCGTGGCAAGTCATGTACTTCGAAGGTATGGAGTCCGTCCTAGCATCCAGTGTAGTCCTCCTCGAGAACGTCGAACCCTGCGTGCAGAGAAATCATGCGGCCCCGGCACGGCGCTTGCCCAGCTTCATCGGTGAGCCACGCAGAACATAGTCATGAGGCTCAAGCCGAAATTAAAAATCGAGGTGTAGCGCCCATTAAAGGCGGGATCCAATAGTGGGATTCAGCTTTGTGGAGTAACGATTGGTACGAGGTCGCAATTATGATTCTTGGCGATTTGCAGTAAGGCGCCGTATTGTTCGTCCCATTCTTTTTTCCGCTCCAGGTACGCAACACTTTCTAGAATTGACGAATCGAAGCCTTCATCGGGCGGTTTCTTGACATCTGGCAAATTGGAAATCCACGCCTCATCTTGTTCCTCGGTCCAAGAAGAAATTTTCAAATTCGATATATCTACTTCTTTGGCCCAATTTCCAGAGACAAGACTTCGAATTCTGCATTGATAAGCCACGCGGAGATTTCACACTTTCACCCGCATTCTACTCCCTTTCGCGTTCAACCAACTGTCGGAAATCTCTTTCCGCTTCTACAGGGCTTTGATATTTGCCGTCCTCGTAGCTCTTCTTAATAACGTCCAGAATCCGCTCAATTGCACGTCGGCTAACGGCGTCCTTTCCAATTTTGAGTTGGCTGGCTAGACGATCAAGGAATTCCGTGTTCATCGTAGGATTCTAGAAAATCTCATCAAACGCGAAATGGAGACACACTATCACGTCGACAATAGGTCGGACCTGAGCTTACGATCGCCTTCGACTGGAAACCCACAAACTGTATGATGGCGGTCATTTCAGCCCTCTGGATGAATTCTGCATCAACGGTCGATTTTCCGCGCGAAAATGGAGTGGGTCCCTAAGGCTTTGCAATTCCCGGTAGTAATAGAGTGAAGTAGGGCGTTTCCCGTTGAACTTCAGCTTCTTTAGAAACTCCATTTCTTCCTTGGTGGCCGTCCCGCTGAGGGAACTATCATTAAGGAATTCTTTGAAACCCGGCTCGACTTCTGGTTGGTCAGGTCCCCGTTCAACAAACTCATATCGCTTAGGATCCCCTGAGGCTATTTTCCCATTTAACACAATCTCCATACCAAAGGTCGTTAGGTCGACGTCCCAGGATTCAATCAGTGGATCCAGAAAGGAAATACAGTTTTCAGGCGACAAATTGAAGACATCCGTGTCCAGGAACTCAAGGAGCCTAACCCGCAACTGTTCATAGCCTCGACCGGTGAGTCGAGCCACCACGTGGAGCCAGTTTTCACTGTTCAATTCTTGTTTGGCGACATTCTTTATCGCGTCCAAAAGCTTCTGTGTGACGAAGCGTTCGAGTTCGCCGAAAGGCTGCTTCTCAAAGATCACACGTACCTGTTTTTCTTTGCCGGGTAGGCACTTACGGAGAATCAATTCTCGGATTTCCCTAAACAAGGGCGCAGGCGGGTCTCCCAAGTTTCTCTTCAATTCTTCCCTACGCTGGTGGTCGGCCAGCTTCGAAAGCCTATCGCTCGGAAGCTTCAGAAACTTCGCCATTTTCTCATAAATGTCTGTTCGGTCAGGCGCGGGGGGGAGTTTCTTCCGACTTAGCAGCTGGGAAATATAGGACTCGGTAACATCAGCGGCGACCGCCAGATCTTTTTGCTCAAACCCCAGTTCATCCAGTCGCCGTTTAATCACTAGGCAAACGTCCACAAGGCCCTCCAACTGCCTTAACTCGAAAGATTAACCATTAAAATAATCCCAGATTTTACTTGACACGTCAAGTTAATTAACTCAATATGGTTAACGGACTAAGGGAGTCTTCAGAATGTCTGAACCAACGATGGTTATCTGAATCGCCCCTTTGGCATCGAGAATGAAGGAGTGTGCCATGTTTGCACGCAGAGTTTATATGCATCTGAAGCCCAATAGCGTTGCGGAGTTTACCCAGAGGCTCGAGAAGGACATCCTCCCTCTGCTTCGAAAACAGAAAGGATTCCAGGACGAAATCACCTTCGTTGGCCAGGGCGGCACGGAAGCGTTCGCAATCAGTCTGTGGGACAAAGCGGAGAACGCCGAGACTTACAATCTCGGAACTTACCCAGAAGTGACGAAGATCCTCGCCGCGGTAGTAGACGGAGCTCCTCAGGTTGAAAGCTATGACGTCGCTAACTCCACATTCCACAAGATCGCCGCTGCCGTAGCGGCCTGAAGCGAGGAGGTCGTTTCGTTTGGAGGGGCGGGCTAAGTCCGCCTCTCAAGTTGTGCGGCAGAGGGGAAACGCAAGGGCAGAGAGACTTCCAATGCTTACCAAAATCAGGGAACGGACCCAGGGCGCGCAGTTGCGTGAGGAGCTTCTATACGGCGAAGCAAACTTCCGCACCTTAGCTGAGCATCGTCATGGCTGTCCTATCCTCTGGACGGCGAAACGATTGAAGCCCGGTTTGCACAGCGGACCGCGAGTTGTAGGGATGAAGCCGGTGTGAGAACGAAACTATTCCGCTAGTTTGAATTTTTGGGAGTTCACTGGGAAGCTGGCTAACAACCAAGGAGGTTGCTATGTTTGGACGCAGAGAACCATCAGGAGAAGAGATCGCTCGTCGGGCTCATGAGCTGTATCTTCAACGCGGCGGCAATCACGGAAAAGATGTCGAGGACTGGGTTAGAGCCGAACAGGAGCTGAGCGAGGAACCTGTCTCGGGACCAGCGATAACGAGGGCCGCCCACGCCGCTCGTAGTACGTCTAATTGACATAATACATATAAGTAAACATCTCGTCTCGCAAGTCAGACGAGCGAGACAACAGCCCCGACTGTCTGGCGGCCCGGCTTTCCCTGCCAGCCGAGAACGAACAGATCTTTCGTTTGGAGGGGACGGGCCGGTACGCCCCTTCACTTGTCCGGCGAAAGAGAAACTGGGCAGAGAAACGAGATTGCCAATGGCCAAGAAAATCCTGGAGTGGGTGTCCATTACAATGCTGCTCCTGGCGGTAACATGGCGCCCATTCGCGAGTTACCAACTACCAGTGGACTTTGTGGTTTGTGGGGGCGCCCTCGTGGGGGTCCTGGTTTTATTCTTCATCAAACACGAACTGGAGACTCACAGTGACGTCGACGACAGATCCAACCCCGCGAGGCGAGTTACTGTAGAACTATGAGCGCGACGCTCGATTAAAGTGCAAACGACTTTGAATCTTTAAGCTTTCGTAGGAGGCGTTCAAATGAAAATCATGCGCAGCGTGGGCATTTCCCTCGTTATGATCCTGCTTTCAGCTCCTTTGGTTCGCGGGCAAGATCTTTCCAAGTATCGAGACTTTTCGCTCGGAATGAGTTTGCCCGAACTATCAAGCCAGGTTGACCTAAGACCGCTCCAGATAAAGCTGATCCAAAAGCACCCAGCCGTAATTCAAGAGTTGACGTTTTGGCCGGGCAACTCTTCATACTATTCGCTCCAAGCAGACTCGGTTGGGCAGATTTTCTTCAGCTTCTACAATGGTGAGCTCTTCAGGATTTTGGTGACTTATGATCGGGACGCAACACATGGGCTAACTGCCGCGGACATGGTAGAAGCCATCTCGACAAAGTACGGAACTGCCACGAGGCCTGCTGACGAGATCAGCTTCCCAACGAACGAGCTGTATAGGTCGACAGAAAAGGTCATAGCCCGCTGGGAAGATTCGCAGTACTCGATAAACCTTGTCCGTTCTAGATTCCTGAACTCCTTTGCGCTTGTCATGTTTTCGAAACGGCTGGATGCACGAGCCGATGCCGCGATTGCCAAATCCATAAAGCTGGAGGGTCAAGAGGATCCGCAGAAAGAAATCGACCGCCAAAAAAAAGAGACCGATGACCTCGAAGCCGCGCGACAGAGGAACCGGAAGATTTTTCGCCCGTAGTGATGGTCTAGGGTCAGAACGAGCTTACTGTTCAAATCTTTAGAATGGATAAAACGGAGGTCAAAGAAATGACTGTGAATATCACTCCCCTCCATGACCGCGTCCTCGTACGCAGGCTGGAAGAGAAAGAAACCGCGAAGGGCGGCATCATTATCCCTGATACGGCCAAGGAAAAGCCTCAAGAGGGCGAAGTCATGGCCGTCGGAGCAGGCAAGATTGAAAAGGGTCAACGCGTCCCGCTCGATGTGAAGGTGGGCGACCGGATCTTGTTCGGCAAATACACCGGCAACGACATTAACATCGACGACCAAGAGTATTTGATCCTCCGCGAGGAGGAAATCCTGGCGAAACTGAGCGGAATGGCCAAGGTGGCTTCCGGTAAGAAGTAGATTTCACCCGAACCGAAGATCTCGGACGGGGTAGAAGTGCTCAATCACCCGGGAGGGTGAAGTCTAATGGCAAAACAAATTGTAACTGGTGAGAATTCACGTCAGGCGATTTTGCGCGGCGTCAACATTCTGGCTGACGCTGTAAAGATCACGCTCGGCCCGAAGGGGCGCAATGCCGTGATCGAGAAGAAGTTCGGGGCGCCCATCATCACAAAAGACGGCGTGACGGTGGCAAAGGAGATCGAACTACAGGACCCGCTCGAGAACATGGGTGCACAGATGGTGCGTGAGGTTGCGTCCAAGACCTCCGATGTGGCTGGCGATGGCACCACCACCGCGACCGTGCTGGCACAAGCAATCTTCCGCGAAGGTGTACGAACTGTGGCCGCGGGTGCCAACCCGATGGCCCTCAAGCGCGGCATCGATAAGGCCGTTGAAGTCGCCGTAGCAGAGATCAAGAGGCTCTCCCGCGAGGTGAAGGGAGACATGATCGCGCAGGTCGGTACTATCAGTGCTAACACTGACAAGCAGGTTGGCAGCCTCATTGCCGAAGCCATGAAGAAGGTCGGTAAAGACGGCGTCATCACCGTCGAGGAATCCAAAACGATGGAAACCACGCTCGAAGTGGTCGAAGGCATGCAGTTCGACCGCGGCTACCTTTCGCCGTATTTCGTCACCGATTCGGAGCGGATGGAATGCGTGCTGGAGGACGCATATATTTTGATCCACGAGAAGAAAATCAGCTCGATGAAGGATCTGCTGCCTTTGCTCGAACAGACGGCCAAGCTGAGCAAGCCGCTGCTGATCATTGCTGAAGAAGTTGAGGGCGAAGCCTTGGCCACCCTGGTGGTGAATAAGCTGCGCGGCACACTGCAGTGCGCGGCAGTGAAAGCCCCCGGCTTCGGTGACCGCCGCAAGGCCATGCTTGAGGACATTGCCATTCTCACCGGTGGGAAGGCCATCACAGAGGATCTGGGCATAAAGCTCGAGAACGTAAAGATTGAGGACCTAGGCCACGCAAAGAAAGTGTCCATCGACAAGGACAACACTACGATCGTCGCGGGCGCTGGCAAGGCCAGCGAGATTGAAGGCCGCATCAAGCAGCTCCGTGTTCAGGTCGAAGAGACCACGTCCGATTACGACAAAGAAAAGCTCCAGGAGCGCCTGGCCAAGCTCGTCGGCGGGGTCGCGGTCATCAAGGTGGGCGCGGCAACCGAGACGGAGTTAAAGGAGAAGAAGGCTCGCGTCGAGGACGCCATGCACGCCACCCGTGCGGCAGTTGAGGAAGGCATTGTCTCGGGCGGTGGCACCGCTCTCCTGCGCTGCTTGCCGGCCCTAGAGAAGCTCAAGCTTCACGACGATGAAGCCATTGGGGTGAACATCGTAAAGCGTGCGCTCGAAGAACCCTTGCGCCAGATCGCCCTAAACGCCGGGCACGAAGGCGCGCTGATTGTTGGACGCGTGCGCGAGTCAAAGGATGAGAACTTCGGCTTCAACGCAGAAACTGGTGAGTTCGGCGACCTAGTCAAGGCCGGTGTGATTGATCCGGCTAAGGTCACGCGCCTCGCACTCCAGAACGCTGCGTCCATCGTCTCTCTGATGCTTACCACAGAAGTCCTGATCGCCGATCTTAAGGGAGAGGAAAAGATGGCTGCGGCTGGTGCAGGCCATGGCGGCGGTATGGGCGGAATGTACTAAACGCTGATCTAACTGGCACCGGATTGTGAGCGAACCCTGAAAAGTGAACGCAGTCATTGCGTCTTACGATCACGGAAGGCTGTGGCAGATCCCGGATCTAGCTTAACTATAATTACTTAATCATAGAAAATACTGTAAGATTATACTTGACAACATTAGTTAAGTCCGTTACGTTGGTTAAGTACCGACAGAGCCGGACGGCAATCTGAGCTGACATGAGTTATCTGAAATTGCCCTTGGCCAAGACAGATTCCTAAACGTTTAATGGAGGTGGCTAAAATGAGAACAATGAATCGCTGGGAACCTTCCCGCGGGGCTACGACGCTGCAAGAACAGCTCAACCGCGTGTTTGGCGATATGCTGGAGCGTGTGGGCAACGAATCGAACCTAACCCCTTGGGCGCCAGCCGTCGACATCTTCGAGACCGAGCATGAGTTGGTCGTGCAGGCGGACCTGCCGGATGTGAATCCGCAGGACCTGGACATTCGCGTCGAGAACAACATCCTCACAATTCGCGGCGAACGCAAGTTTGAGAATAAGGTGAACGAGGAAAACTACCTGCGCGTCGAACGCGCGTATGGCTCGTTCAGCCGGAGCTTCTCGCTGGCGAACTCCGTGAAATCGGATGCGATCAAAGCCGACTATCAGAACGGCGTGCTGACGCTAAGCATCCCTAAACGCGAGGAAGCAAAGCCGAAGCAGATCAAGGTGAATGTGGGAACGCCGGCCATGGCGGCCGCGGCAGGGGCTCGCTGAAGCGACCCGGACCGCAGACGAAGTAGCAAGGGGCTGGCGATATCGCCAGCCCCTTCTCGTCAGAAGCGACGGTTAGGGATAGTTAGGACTCGGTTTGCTGCGTTGAGCGGAGCCTGGATTACGAATCGTCAGCTTTCTTTGTGTGATCGTCCACGCAGGGATGCCAAAAAGACCATCCTTCCCGTGTACCCCGCACGTGCCTCGGTTTAGCGTTTTTGCAGTTTTTCTCCCTTTTGCTATTTCGTAGAATCAATAAGTTGCGCGTCTTCAACGCCCCAAGTAGTTCGATCCCCACCGCCCCTACCAATCATCCTTTTTCCCAACAATGACTTAGCGATTTGTCGAGGCGGCAAAAGACGGCAATAAGAGCCTCAGGGGTGGCACCAATGGCTCGAAGGAAGAGATCTCTGCTAATGCTGCGCGAAGGTCGCGCTGAACGTTCGCACACCAGCGCTTTGGTGAGCAGGGAAGGACGTTCGCGAACGCGCACCAGAAGAAATTAAACGCGACCGCTGCGGGCGCGTCTTTACTTGCACCGACCAATATTAATCTCTCCATATCGAAACTATGAGAGGAATCAAACGATCAAGGGAATCAAACTCACCCTTCTCCCGCTTGGCTTCGGAATGGCCTACTTCTTCACGACTGCCGGCTGCGAAAATAACCTTGTGGCGCCGGCTGAAACTACATCCAGCGCAACTACCCCCGGCTGCAACTACAAGATTCCACGGCAGATCATGACGCGCGATACGGTGGAAACGCGAATTGGCACGCTCGAGTTCTTCGATGGACTACCCACTAAAGAAACGGATGCAGAAGTGATCGGTAGTGCGCTATCTTTCGGCCGGAAAGTCAAAACGGGAATCCCTGCTGATGACTCTTCGCATCTATATCTTGCGATCTACAAAGCATTTTGGACAGACATGGAACGGGAGGAATCCTATGAAGCAATCGCGGATTTTCAAGGGGCTGCTGCTAATTCTGCTGTTTGGCGCAATCGCATTTTTATGGGGACACGGCATCGTCTCGGCGAGACGTACCGGCGCGCAATCAGAGTCTTCCGCAAAATCCTCCGCCCCGCCCCAACAGCTCAGCTCTGACGGCCAAGCTTCGTTACGCACCATCGTCCAGGCAGGAAATCTCTTGGACTTGCGCTGGCCAAATTTCAGCGATTACCAGAAGTATATGCTGAAATTTTACGAGTCGTACGGTTATTCGCTTCCGTGGGTTAGGGGAGGGGAGCCGACCGTGCAGGCGCAGCAAGTCATCGCGCTACTATTGCAAGCGGAGCAAAAGGGATTGTCGGGGGAAGATTATGATGGGCCGCGTTGGGCGGACCGACTGGCGAAACTCAAACCCGCCACGGTACAACCATCCGAAGCAGACGCCGTGCGATTCGATGTCGCGCTCACCGTTTGTGCAATGAGATATATCTCGGACCTTCACATTGGCAAAGTGAATCCAAAGCATTTTGACTTTGGTCTCGACGTCGAAACCAAAAAATACGACTTGCCCGAATTCCTGAGGGAAAATGTTGTGGATGCTTCCAACGTTGCCGATGTCGTGGCCAAAGTGGAACCTCCTTACCCGGGATACCAGCGTACGATTCAGGCTCTGCATTCTTACTTGGAGTTTGCGAAGGAATATGACGGGAATCAGCTCCCCCCTATCCAAAAAGCGATTGCACCGGGCGACTCCTATCCGGGCGTCCCTCAACTGATTCGATTGCTCCGGCTGGTGGGCGATCTTCCTGCCGGCGCAAGCCTTCCCGCCGACGGAACGGTCTATCAGGCTCCGCTGGTGGAAGCAGTCAAGAGTTTTCAGCGGAGGCATGGCCGCGCTGCAGATGGACGAATCTCCACGCAAACATTGGTCGACCTGAACGTGCCTCTCACAACCCGGGTGAGGCAGATGCAACTTACTTTGGAGCGCTGGCGGTGGTTGCCCGTTGGTCTCCACTCGGCACCCATCGTGGCGAATATTCCCGAGTTTCGCCTCCGCGCCTACGACGAAAATTACAAGGTCGCTCTGTCGATGAATGTCGTGGTGGGCAAAGCCTATGACCACAATACGCCGGTGTTTAGCGACACCATGCAATATGTGGTGTTTCGGCCCTACTGGAATGTTCCCTACTCTATCGCCAAAGCCGAATTCCTCCCGCGCATCTCTCGCGATCCCGACTATCTGGCGAAGAAGGGATTCGAGGTGGTGAACAGCCGTCAGGGGGTCGTCACGTCAGGAACTGTGATGAGTGACGTGCTCTCGCAGGTCCGGGCGGGCAAGCTGTTCATCCGACAATTGCCGGGTCCCAAAAACTCACTCGGTCTCGTGAAGTTTATTTTTCCTAATAGCTACAACGTTTACATGCACGATACACCGGCTCAGGAATTCTTCGCGAAGTCTCGGCGGGATTTCAGCCATGGGTGCATCCGATTGGAAAAGCCCGCCGATCTGGCTGTGTGGGTGCTGCGAGACAATCCAGGCTGGGACATGGCTCGAGTCCGCGCGGCCATGAATGGAAGTCCAAATCAACAAGTGAATCTCGCGCATCCAATTCCGGTTCTGATCGTTTATGGCACTGTGATTGTCAATGAGGATGGAATCGTTCACTTTTACGACGACATCTACGGGCACGATGCCGCCCTCGAAAAAGTTCTTGCGAAGGGATATCCGTATCCGGGTTAATCGCCGGCGATCAAGCCGGCAGGGCAGTGCAACACCAAATTAGTCTCCGCCGATGAGGCTGGCAGGGCAATCGAAACACCATTGGCGGACGCGGCCGACGTCGACATGAATGAAGTCCGAGTGAGGATAGTAGCCCACGCCGCCACGCCCTAGGGCGAGCGCGGCCTTGCGCAGCTTGAGAGTTTCGATGCCAGGCATGCGCAGATCGATCGCCTCCGCTTGAATGTGAAGGCTGTTCTTGGCGACTCCTGTTGTGTGGGCGCGCAAAGATTCGTTTGTGGACGAAGTGCGATAGCCGCAGACAATGTCGATTTCGCCGCCGGGATGGCCGACTGACGCGGTGAGATCAGAGAGAATATCGTACAGGCGCGGATCGAAATGGCGAACTTCGCCAGTCCGATGATCGCGCAGGAAATAATCGAGCTTGGCGAGTGCGTCTGGAAGGTACCGGTCGCCGCGGCGATAAGTAATATCAATCCGTTCAGCGGTGTGGGTGTTGTAAAGCAGTAGGAGATGATCACGGCCATCCTGAGAGGAGACCTCGCGCGATTTGGTACGCGCGCCGATTGGCGCGATCGAGAAAAGCATCGAGCTCGCCACACAAAGACACCACAAAACATTTCTAAATGTGCGCATCTATTTCCTTTCACTCCAATTTTAACATGAGCAGCGCATCGCCTCATTGCTCTAGGTCAACCAGCTACCGTTTCTGCGCAACGCTGCAAAATCGACGCGCTTCCCGTTCAGAGAGAGGGAATCAGAAGCGTCAAGGCGACTCCGTGCCTGCATGGATCGTTGTGGCGCAGGCAGACAACATCAGGGGTGAATAACCGCGCCGGTGGTGCCTACTGTGATGGACTACTTCTAGTTTGCCCGTCATCCGACAGAAACGGGGGGGGCCAAATTAGCGCACCTGCTATTTGTATAACTTGCGTTTATCTAAGTGATGCCGAATTTTATAGGAAGTTTACGGCAGCATGCATTCTATAGAAAAAAGTAGTTCACGCCCCTGTTCCCGGGCAGCAGTCGGTGATGACATAGGGACGCATCATCTCGTTGTCCTCATGCTCCAGCATGTGACAATGCCAAACATATCTCCCGGTAAAGCCCTCAAACTTCACGATAATTCGGGTGATCGTCATGGGATCGACCCGAACTGTATCTTTCCATCCAAGTTCGCCGGATGCCAGCTCCACCGCCGGCCCAGTAAACACGATCTTCTTGGTCAGTTGATAGACCGCGAGATCGAAAGGTCTACGATCCAAAATCTGAAAGCGAACCATGTGTAAATGAATCGGGTGAGAATCATCGGTAAGATTAATGAAGGACCAAATCTCCGTGATATTCAGGACCGGTTTCTCCGTCACCGGCATATTCCAATGCGCGCCGTTCAGCAGCATGACGTTCGAACGGCCGAGGCGGTTCTGATAATCGGCGATAGTTAGTTCGCGAGTCATCACCGCTGCGCTCTCCTGCAGATGCGGTATTGGACGAAGCGTCGAGGGCAAGGCCGAAGGATCAGCAGTTTTTCTCGACGTGACACGAAACTGCATAACAATAGCCACATTCGTTCGCAGAAAAATCTCTTTGCCGGCGTGGCCGCTGAAATCCAGAATCATATCGGCGCGCTCTCCCGGACCCAAAATCAGCAGATTCATCTGCGCGGGCGCTGCTAGAAATCCCTGTTCGCTGCCAATCTGATGGAACGCAAGTCCCGCTGAAGCGACAGTAGGGTCCACCGAAAAAGACAGCCTGTAAAAGCTGCCATTCGAGCTGTTCAACAGCCGCAAGCGGTATTTGCGCGGCTCGACTTCGAGATACGGAAAAATCTTGCCGTTCACCAAGATGGCGCTGCCGTAGTATTCCGAAACCCAGGGTGCGCCAGTTTTTCCTGAGAGGGGATAGTAGATTTGTCCGTCCGGGCTAGGTTCTGCAGAAAGCGACGTCTCGTCGTCCGCATCGATTGATAGTCCCCTTATGTGCCAGGAATCCTGCCGGCGTCTTCGCGCGGGCGGCAACCGGGACTTTGATGGCGACTACGCCCCGCCTCGCGGGAGCGGCTTAGGTCTCGATCAGGATGACTCAGCTACCGGAACCTTCACGGATGAACCAGGCCTGACTGTTCCGCAGGGCTCGGCTTCGTGGTTGGACACCAACCTGACGAATCCCGAAATGATTAACTTCCTTCCCAATGCTGGTACAGGGGAAAAGATCACTGCCAGACTCAAAGCGAAAGTTTTTTCCTTTGGTGACGTCATCGTTGATCGCAACAAACTGACGCTCTACCAGATCAGCGAGCCGCTTCAGACAACGTCTTCGGCTACGTCGGCCGATCCAGCTCCTTATGGCCGGGACATCAACGGTGTGCCGCTGAATGATCCGATTCCTGACACGGAGGTAGATCCCGCCGCAGGCTTGGTGGTTTCCTCACGGGCGACGGGAACCTCGGCGCTACTCGATAAATGGACCATCACCAAGCAGGACATCGACGACTCGGTTTCCGCGATACTTTCCGCTCCGGAGCGTGTGCAACCGGGAGACGCCCTCACCTTCACCGTGACCCTGCGGAACAATTCGCGGTATTCGTTGAATGGTACCCAGGTCAAACTGCTTCTGCCCCCCAATATCACATTTAGCGGAATTACGGGCGACACGACAACCATGCAAGGCAATGAAGTGGTTATCACCGTCGGCCGCTTGGCCGCAGGCGGCGAACAAATCGTATCCATGAACACGACAGTTTCCTCGGATCGCCATGGAAGCCCCTTCGTCCAGGCGTTCGCCATTGTTACGTCTGCCACGGCGTTGCCTCTCTTTACTAACCCTGTGGTTACCGCGGTTCGCCACTAACAACCGCTCAATTGTTGTGCATGGCCCCGGAGAAGGATGAAACATCCTGCCCCATACTCTTTATTTGCCGGGCATGTTTCACGCCTGCTTCTTTCCGATTGCCGTACAAGTCTGTTCGGAGTGACGGAGGGCGGAAGATTCTGAATGTTTAGTTCGCTAGTAGCCAGCAGTGGCCAATGGGCGGCGGCGAGGGCTTTGCCTTGGTCTGTAGTTCTGACACTTTCCAGAAACCGGGGTTCCGGGGAGCGTGGGACTAGGGTTGCGTTTCAATTGTCGGCAGCTCGGAACTAATCCTCATGCCTAATTAACAGGGCGGTATACGGCCATGTTGAGCGACGCCCAACTCTCAGCCTTCGTATCTGGACTGCTCGAAAATATCAGACTTGCTGACCGGCGCTTTCGTGCGGCCCCGAAAACCCCTTTGCAGCATGGTCTACGGTGGGAAACATCTCGATCAGCATGTCTACCTTTGTCAACTTCAGGCTATATTCAATCATCGGGTGTGCAGCCGCTATCCGGAGCGCGCCGACCGCACTCTTCAGCTTCGTGAAGCACCTTACGATCGCTCCGATCGCTGCACTGTCGGCGTGCGTCACGCCCGCCATGTCAAAAATCACCCGCGTCTGCTGCGCCGCAATCATGCCATCCACTTCTCGCTCCAGTCGGGCACATTCCGGTCCGCAGTGTATGCTGCCTTTCATCTCGAGCACGGTCACACCTGGCTGTAAGGCTCGTTTTGCGAAGTCTATCATCGCGACGCACCGCTCTCCTCGCCCTCATACGGAAACTGCCGGATCAGGCGCACGCAATCCCCAAGCGCGGAAAAAATCGAAGTCCCCCAGCCGCACGGCACAAACGAAGCCGTCTTCTGGTTGACTGCCTTGTCTGCCTCCGCATAAAACCGCAATCGCTGCCCGGGAGGCGGCGTGGCAAACTCCTTCACGGTGATCGCAAACATTACGCTGCCGCCTGCCGTCTGCTTCACAATGGAAAAGTGATGCAGCTGCGTCAACTGCTCCGCAGAATTTGCCTGTATGTGTACCCAATCGCTCATCGACCCATGCCTGTTGTCTCTGTTGCGCTCCGCCGCGGATACTAGGTCACCTCAGGGCCCAAGTCAACGGGCGTGGGCGTATTGACATCAGCAGTCTCGGAACTTTGGCGGGGAGGGCCTTCGGGCAGCAATTTTCGCTGCTTGTGATCCGCCGGGACGAGTGCGCTTTGCGATCGCGGTCTATTTTCGCAGCCCTAATTTCCCTATCCGCAGATATCCGTGCGACCTACTGCGCTCGGGGTGGGAAAATTTACGGGGTAAACGAATTTGAAGCGACTGCGCCGATCCGCTCTCAACCGGAATCGGTGACGACCGGTAGCGACAGGCCGAGTTGGAGAAGGCGGAGCAGATCGATGGCAGTGCGCACCAGATGCGAGCCACGATGCAGGAACCGCAGACGGTAGAGCCGCTCCAGCGTGAGGCCCTGGCAAGTCAGCAGAACATCAGCTTAAGACCCACTGGAGTTCGATATGTGATCGACTCGAAAATGAATACTGAGGTCATGCAACATAAACTCTTGGTCGCATATCCATGAGTCTTCGCATGCCGGCTGCCAATCCTAGGGCAGCATAAGCAGGAAATAATTCTCAGGTCCTCATTAGTCGTGCGGGCTCAACCGGTCGGCGCAACACTTGCGTGAAGTTTACTCGCCGGAGTCTCAAAACCTAAGGTTTTTCTCGGGCGTTGATTTAGACGCAGCGCGATCTTGTCCGGTTCGGATTGGGTGTAGCCGGAGAGGTCGGTTCTCTTGGGGAGGTATTGGCGCAGCAAGCGGTTGGTGTTTTCGTTCGTTCCTCGCTGCCAGGGGCAGTGCGGATCACAGAAGTAGACTTTCACATTCGTGGCCACCGTGAAGGTCTTGTGCTTGGCCATCTCCGGCCCACGGTCCCACGTCAACGAGCGCCGCAGGGATGCTGGGAGCTTACGAATTTGCCGGCTCAGTGCGGCCACGACAGCAGCCGTGTCTTTGCTTCGTAACTTGACCAGGGCAGTGAAACGCGAATGGCGTTCCACCAACGTGGCGATGTGACTGTTCTTTGTGCCGCCAATTAAATCGCCCTCCCAATGACCGGGAATGGCGCGGTCCTCAACTTCAGCGGGTCTTTCCCTGATGGAGATGGCATCTACGATTTTGACCGCGCGAGTCTTTAAAGACACGAGCGTGCTGCGAGCGGCGTATGCGGCGCTTGGATCGCAGGTGCCCCAGCAGCTCTTTTTTCAGCACTCCGCGGGCTTGGATGAACAAGCTGCGGTAAATCGTTTCGTGGGACACGCGCATGCTCTCGTCATCGGGATACTGGATCTTCAGCCATCCGGAGATCTGTTCCGGCGACCAATCCAGAATCAGTTTACTCGCAACCACCTCCGCAACTTCACATGAATGGCCAGAGGGCACCGCTTGGGCCGCAAGGCCGAGCCCCAGGCTCGGTGATCCGCTTCATTAGCTCGATACTCGGGACGGCCGCCATGACGCGCCACCTCCCAGCTCACTGTCGACGCGGCGCGCTCCAAACGTGTTGGCAACCGAGGCCGCATTTTGCAGTTTCGACGCGTCAAAACTGTAGAACCTCTCGACCTAAGTAATTAATTTGTACAATCGAAATCTGAAACTGCCGCTAGTTGTGCGATCGATGTTGAGTGGGCACGTGCGACAAATGCCGTGGCGGAAGGAATTCAATCGTGACGTCCTGTTGAGCTTGGACGGGCCTTTTATTCAAGAGAGTGGGCCTATAACGCCACTGGCGAATGGCGCTCATTGCTGCAGGAAGAAGAGAGTTCGAGCCGTTCACGAGCTTTATATCCAGCACTTGGCCCAGCTCTCCGATGGTGGTGCGGACCTTTACGGTTTCTGACGATCCATGTCGATCCCCCGGCCTTGGATAACGAGGCCATACGAAGGAGACAACCCCACCAGGTTGCAATCGAGCAGGTTCATGAGTTACTGCGGATCCGGGCTCAGGAGCAACAAGAACAGAAAGTTGCGAGGTCATCGCGAACGAAGAGGAGGCGGCGATTGGTTCTTCCGGCAAAGTCAGCCTGAACGGTTTGCTGCCATCCCCTGGACCCCTAACAAGGATTGCGGAGGGCGATGACAGGTGCGGCGCTATGCGCGTCGCAGGCGGTGCCCTGCGTAGAGCGGGATTTGCTGGCGTGCCACTTATTGGGCTGGCAGCACTGGGTGAATCTGCGAGTTGGGAATTCGCGGGCAGCGACGGGTTTCGCGCGATTAGCCCCGTCGATCCCTCGCGCCCAGGGCTGGCCTCGGGATTATCGGAATTAGTGAGGGATCGAGTCGCTGTTGCTGAATAAGATGGTCGGATCGGCATCACGCGGGTAGCTGCATCTGCTGTTCGTGCATTGAGGGATTGAGCGGATCGGCTTTCTGAGCGCGATTCTTCCGTCTCCGGCGCTTGTGGATTTGCTGCAGGGGTAGGGAAGGTATTTGCTGTTGGTGGCGTGAAAGTTCGCGAAGTCGTTTCGCCTTGGCGATTGGGCAGTGCGGGTGACGTTGAGTCAACAGCCAGTATTGATTTCTGTGTATCTTGGAGGTGTTTTCCGAGCGGGCCGCCTCCCACTGCGAGCCCAACGATGAGACTGGTCACTGCGAGTAAAAACACTACCGCGGCGACGTGAATTCCGGATATTTCAAGAACATATAAGCGTGAAGGCGAGTTCTCGATGCAACCCGTTGACGACTCGACTCTGCCTGTTCGAACTCGCGGTCCAAAACCAGCGACTGGAGCGTGACGGCGCACTTTTTCACGGAGATCTTCCACAGGCGATAGAGGGCTAGCATCCAGAATCTCAGGCGTCTCGATCCTAGATGCTTGAAACCCAGTGTGTGCGAGCAATTCGGGCGAGGAGGGTTCGTCTTGCTCGGAGAAAACACTTCCAATTGGCTCTTCGGAGAAGTTTTCGAGGGTTGCGGGGATGAGGCTCTCAACAGGCGCCGGCGTTGAGCCTTCAAATTCCAAGGCTGGCTTTTCGGACGCGATCCAATTTGAAATTTGATTGCGGGCCTCAGCTGTAAGTTCAACAAATTGGAGGCCTGCGCTTTTTTTCGATTCCGCTAGCCACACAATCTCGGCGGAGATTTCGATGCTTTGCCCAAAGTTGAGCAATTGGAAGCGAATGCGCGGGAAGTAGACATCTATTGCGAGGGGGTCGGCCGCGGCGACGGCCATGCCCGTCTCACTTATATTGAGGACGACGCCGTCATTGGTACCGCCGAGCTCGACGTAGGCGCGGGAAGCAGGAGTGGTGCGTATCTGTAGGCGGCGGTCGCGCGTGGGACGAATCGCCTCAACCAACACATGGGGTTCGGCGTCGGGTGCGGCTGCTTCTGCTTTTGCCGGTACGTTCGCTGCTTCCCCCGTCTTATTCCGCTTCGCGATTTCTAGGAGTGTTGCTAACTTGCCGCCCGCCTTCGAAAGTGCGTCAAAGACGTGCGCAACATTCTTCGGGTTGAACTGAAGCTGCCGAGCAGTAAGAGTCAGTCGGATGCTATCGTCGATTTCATCTCGCTGGCTTTTGGAAAGGTAGTCCTGCAGGCCAGAATAGAATGCGCCGTTCTCGTAATTCTCTCTCCACTCAAGGATGGCCTGGAGACGACGACTGGCGTCCTTTTCCAATTCTTGTTCTTGCTGTTCTGCTGCGGCACATTCGGCGAACACTTCTGCTGGAGCGTGGGGTAATGCCATCGTTAGTTCTGTCAATCCACCACGCAGGTCCTGAACCTTGTTGGACGGTAAAGATATTTTGCGGCAGACCCACTCTCCGCGCGTCTTGTCGAATTCAATCGAGGCGCGATACTCATCCGTTTCATACTTGAATACCGGCAGCGGCTTGAGCGGTGGCCACCCACCGGCCAGGATTAATGTCATCTCGGCCTGTTGCACTGGAGATGTGAGTCCAGCAATGTTGGGCCTAGCTCGTTCGTGTTCATTCAATTTCATGATTCGGCCCGAAAAGTTCTACCCGCCACACGATTTTTCCGGCGTGCGGCCAGCAAACTTTTAGAAGCGGCCCTCGCGATGGGGATTTGAATGACGAATGTTTCGGAGGACAACAAGTGCGCTGAAGTATTCCTGCAGATTCGACGAGTCAACATCCCACCGCCTTGTGCGGCGAGCGTCGTCTGACTTGTGCCCTTCGTCCTCGAGGCCCTTACCAGAACTTCCGGACCACCGCTTACGACTAAAACGTCGTGTAACTGTGCGCGTTTGTCGCACCGGTAGAACACTTCTTCGCAGGCCAGAGAGATTTGCTGGAGATCGGTGCTGTTGCACTTAGGGCAGGGCACGTCCATCTCGTCACCCCTTGCAGCCCCACTTCAGTGTGGGAAGAATCCTTATCTGATCAACTTCGCTCGTCCGTTGTAGTAACTTTCGTGTGTGTAGTCAATCCTCAACCCCGTCCGCCGGGATTAGTTGCTTGCCTATGTTCGACGAGACCTCGTTAAGGCCATTTTCTGAGCCATGTACGGGAGCAGCCTGCCACCCTCTTCGCGCGGCTTGGCCAGTAGGCGGCGAGGCTTGCTCGTACGCAAACGTTCTCGCGAACCATCCTCATGCTTCCTTCAAACCTTTCATTTTGAGCCACATGCAAGAGAGTCGCAGTAATGCTACCAGCTACATGCCTGTATCCATTCGTGATGGAGCATTCTTGTCTTCCAATCGGTTTGATGGAATAATCGCCGGTAGTACAGACTCGAGCGGCTGATGGCCAACGTTGCCGCCACTAGCGTGGCTGTGTAGCCCTGCGTCATCTTTGCTCGTGCCTGGGAGTGAACCGCACCACTCCCCCACGACGTTTCTTAAGATTTTGATCTCCAGTGCCTTCCGTCCTAAGGGTTCGTTCCAACTGCCGGATGCGATGGTCCTTCTCGGTTTCCGCGGCGGCCGCGCTTCTCCCCCCAAGCGCGGCCTTGGCTCCCTGTTCCGCTTCATCCTTCCAGCGATAGAACAGATTCGGAGCGACTCCGTGACGCCGACACGTTTCCGAGACGTTTCCACTCTTGATGCCTTCCTGCACGATCTGCCACTTCTCTTCCGGGGATCGAGCTACGCGCGGTTTCCTGCCCATGTCGCCTCCTGTTTTGGAGGCCCTGATCTTACCTAACTGTGGTGTCCAGTTTTAGAGGGGAGCACTACAAATCAGTGCCGCCCATTTGTTCCTTCCGTGCTTTGGAAAAAGAAAATAAGCTAGGATCAAAGGCTAGACCTAATATGAATTCCGTATTGGCGAAAACTCATTCAGTCGTGCAGGACGACACTGAGAAGCGAATGATCTATGTAAATCTCGCGGTTGTTATTGTACTGAATGAAGCCCAGTTTCCTGAATTTGTTCATAAAAAAGTTTACCCGTGACCGGGTTGTGCCAATCATCTCAGCCAGCGTCTCTTGCGATACTCTCGGAAGTGTCGCTTCAGGCTTTCCCGGGGCGCCATAACGCGCAAGCAGCAGCAGAGTACGTGCAAGGCGCTTCTCGCTGGAGTTGAAGAGTTGGTCGATCAGATCCTCCTCAACCCGGAGGTTTCGCGCCAACATAAAGGTGATGAAGTGGTCGGAGAACTCATGCTCGTCGTGGAGCACGCGAATCATTTTGTCTTTCTCAATAACCAGCAAAGTGGCCGACGTAATCGTCGTCGCCGTGGCCATGCAAATGCGCTGACCGGCTAGGCAGCCTTCCCCGAAAAAGTCTCCAGGCCCCAGAATTGCCACGACGGCTTCTTTGCCGGTCTCATTGACGACAGTAAGCTTCACGCTGCCTTCTTGAATGTAAATGACTGTCTTTGCAGGATCGCCTTGCGCGAAAATGGTTTCTTTTGCGTTGAACCCGACTACCGTTCTTCCCAAACCGGAGGAGTCCAGAAACAATTTCAGATCAAAGGCAGGAATTCGCGGTTGCGCTTTTTGGGGAGAACGCGGGAACTGAGCAGAAACACAACGGGCTGCAGAAGACACCATGCGTCAGAATACCATATAGCGAGGTTTCCCGGAGTGTTCAATATTGCACACTCCGACCCCCGCCGCAGCCGGGATAGCCTGCAGTTTAATTCCAACAAGTCCTGATGATTCAGCCAATTAGAGGCGAATCCTAGCTGCGGAGAGCCTTGCGCAACGACTGGCGCACTTCCAGCCCGCCATCGTAATCAATATATCCCTTCTTACGGAATCGATTCATGAACAGATTGACGCGCGAACGGGTGGTGCCGACCATTTCAGCCAGAACCTGGTGACTGAGCACGGGGATTTCAGAAACCACTCGGCCGTTCTTGTCCAGGTGCGCCAGCCGCAGCAGCACGCGCGCCAGCCGTTGTTCAGCCGAGGAAGTCAGCAGATTCGCCACGTGATCGCTGTAGTCCTTGACGCTGGACAGCAGATAGGCCACCAGAGCGTTTGACGTTTTATTTTTTTTTCGCAGCATCTGAAGCATCTTTGCTTTCTGGATGGTACGAATGGAGCTAGCGGTCAACGCGACGGCCGTGGACATGCGCAGCGGATAGCCTGCGAGGCAAAGCTCGCCAAAGAAATCATGCACGCCCAGGATAGCGGTGACCGCGGAGGCTTGATGTTTCGTTCGCGTGCTGAGACGCACGCCGCCCTCTTGAATATAGAAAAGCGTGTAGGCTGGAGTACCTTGTTTGTAGATGTTTTGTTTGTTTCGGTAGTGCGAGATCTTGCCGCCCAGGCTGGCCCCAGAACCAAATCCGGCAAGGGAAGCCATCGACTTCTTCAAGCTTTTCATAAGTTGCTCGACTCCTGAAAGCACACATTGGTAGGAGCTTAACAAGCTCTTTCCAAATGGACTGTGCAACAGTGAACAGGTGTGTACAAGAGATTGCAGTCTCCAAACGGTCTTCCAAATCTTTCACTCAGGAAGCGGTCGCCATCCTAATTTGCGGGCTTCGAAACAGATCGCCCGCCCCACATTCATCCGGTTTCCTTCGTCATGTCCAAGGCCGAACTGTGCAAATAAGAACAGACGGAGTTTTTCGGTGCCTATAATTTAGTCGTATAAACGGCGAGGAGAGAGTGGCAGGAACCGGAAAGCAGGGCTGGGCCGAGTTCTTCTCATTTCCTCGCCGTTCCAGGAATTGGGTTTGAGAAGCCGGTTGAACCAAAAAAAACATTTGGCTTAGCGTTTTGAATAGCACGAGTTCAGATAGAAAAACGGCGTGCTCCCAGGAACTATTCTGGGTGTGCGCCGCGTACGTCTGTTGAGCGTTATTGCAGTTCATCTCCCTAGGCCGTTTTTCCAGAATCAGTGATTTGCGCGCCTTCAACGTTCCTAGTAGTTCGTTCTCTCGCCGCTACTCCCATATCTTTTTTTCGGATGGCTGCGAACATCGATCTCTGAACGCTTAAAAAGCTTGCCGGCCTTCAGGTCGAGACAGGCGCCCACTTCGACAAAGACAACGGCCGGCTCCGCGTCATGACTGTAACGATGCTCAAACCGTAGTAATATGGGCGCAATTCCGAATCTGAATCTAGCTGTTGAGGGATCGAAACGGTAGTTGATTCCGCAAGTCACGGCAAGTGACAGGACGAACGTGGCCCTGCCGCCTTCCCGGTCTGTGGACCACAGGAGCGCGTCATGAAAAACTTCCTCTTCGGCATTCTGACGATGATTCTCATTCTCGCCGTAGGCCTGCTTTTCGCGCTGCTGGGCTTTGTCAATATGCGAGCGGACAATCCGCCATCCCATCTTGAGGCCGCCATCGCCGGCCGCGCCATGGATGCGAGCGTCGGCCGCGCTGCCCCCAAACTAACCAACCCCGTCACCGCCGACGAAGCTAACTTGCTCGCCGGGGCTCGTCTTTATCGCGAGCACTGCACGTTGTGCCACGGGGATCCCGCCCATCCGAAAGCCCCGCTAAGTGATTCGCTCAATCCTTTGGCGCCGCAGTTCATGGATGACAAGGCGGACATGGATGAAAATCAAAATTTTTTTATACTTCAGCACGGGATTCGGTGGACCGCCATGCCCGGCTGGAAAAACGTGCTGAACGACCAGCAGCTTTGGCAGTTGGTGACTTTTCTCTCGCACATGAGCGGTCTTCCACCTGCCGCCAAACAGGTCTTCCGTGAAACGGCCCCGCAAACTCAACCTGCCGCTGGCTCGCACTAAACTTTAGAATTTGAAGTAGGACAGCCAGGGTTGGCTGTCGCACTCGCGATCCACTCGGCCGCGATGGGTACGACAGATCATCATAGAGTGTTGAAATCTATCGTTAGGATGGTGATGTCGTCCTGTTGGCCCTGACCGCGGGGTTGCTGGGACCAACTCGACAGTTCGTCGAGCAATCCATCCGCGAACTTATCCACGGGCAGGCTAGGATTGTTTTCTATGAAGCTCATGAATCGTGCCGTACCAAATTCCACTTCCGATGGGTTCTTTGTTTCCGGAATTCCGTCCGTGTAAAGCACACTCCGATCGCCGACCTCGACAGGCAGGGTTAAGGAAGCGTAGGTAGCTTCCGGAAATTGGCCGAGAAATAAACCGTTTTCCATAACTTCGCTGACTTTGCCGCTGGATTTACTTCTGAACAGAAGAGGAGGATGTCCGGCGCCGGCGTAGGTCATCACATTCTTTTCCATGTCGACGAACACATACGCTGCCGTTACGAAATTTTGTTCGAACTTTCCGCACAGCGCCTGATTCAAGCCTGACAGCACTCGCGCGGGGTCTGAAGCGTGGGCGGCTTGGGCCGTCAGAGCAACCTGCAGCATTGAGGCGATTAATGCGGATGGGAGGCCGTGTCCGGATACGTCGGCGACAAGAATCCCCACATGCTTGTCGTCTACGATAATGAAGTCGTAAAAGTCACCAGCCACGGAAGTCATGGGAATGTAGCTGGCGACGATATTGAGACCCGCAATCTTCGGAGTGCTGCGCGGTAGGATAGACAATTGAATCTGCCGCGCCATTTCCAGCTCAATATTTATTGCCAATAGTTGTTTCGCAATTTGTTCATGGGCTGCGCGGAGCATGAGATGGGTACGCACACGCGCTTTTACAACTGCTTCGGAGAACGGCTTATGAATATAGTCTACGGCCCCTACTTCGAATCCTTTTGTCTCGTCCTCGGTTCCTGTCTGCCCGGTAAGAAAAATCACAGGGATATTTTGCGTTTCCGGATTCGCTTTTAAACGGCGGCAGACTTCGTAGCCGTCCATGACGGGCATCATGACGTCGAGCAAAATCAAGTCTGGCTTATCCTCGCCCGAGGCTATGGCCAAGGCCTTCTCGCCATTAGTGGCAACTTTGGTCTTGAAAGAGTCTTTTAATGCTCCGGAAATTACGCCGATATTGATAGGCGTATCATCCACAATCAAGATGGACTTTTGTATCGGTGTTTCGGACATATCTTCACTCCAGTCTGAGAGAAAGGCGATCGGCAATATCTGAAAGAGAAATTAGTGCAGCCTCGAAATTGAAATTGCCAACTAGCCCGGTGAGAGTATTGATCTCCGCCTCGGTCAACACCTTCGACAAGCTGGGCCGAGCCTCGAGTATGTAATCGGCTGCGTCGCCGTCGTCATTCTTCAGCAATATCTTCAGGCGCGTCAGGGGTTCGACCACGGTGGCAAGATCTGCCGGAGCCGCGGCTACGACGACGAATTGTTCGGCGGGCAGTGCTGAGTTAATTGCTCTTGCTACAACCTCATAGGAAACTGCTAGCGAATGCAACGCTTCCTCGACATCCTGTCCTGTTGTGACCGCTGCTTCCGCCCTTGCCGCAAGCTCTGCCAGCGCGCCTGCGCCGAGATTGGCTGCCGCACCTTTCAACGAATGGGCGGCGCGCGCGGCCGTCGAAGTATCACCTGCGGCTAGGGCAGCGCGAATTTCCTCCACTGCTCCCGCGGAGGGCTCTGCGAATCTGCGCAACAGTGACTCGTAGCGTTTACGATTCCCGCCCGTCCGCCTGAGCGCCGACTTGGTGTCGATCCCTGCGATTTTCAGCGGATCGGAATCAGAAGCTGTGGGCGGCGCTGGCTGGCTTGGCATCGGAGGCGCATCCTTCTGCAAAAAACTTTCCGAATTGCGCGGCTTAATCCAGCGGAGCAGTGCAGCGAACAATGCATCAGGATCAATGGGCTTGGCGACATGGTCGTTCATGCCAGCCTCGACGCACTGTTCGATGTCGTGCGCCATCACATTGGCAGTCATCGCAATAATCGGCAGCGTGCGGAGTTCCGCGTTCAACCGAATCGCGCGTGTCGCCGCGATTCCATCCATCACGGGCATCTGCATGTCCATGAGCACGAGATCGTATTTGCCCGCGCTGGCCATCTGGACGGCAACTTGTCCGTTCTCCGCTAAGTCAATCGAAAGATCGGCGTCCGAGAGCAGCCCTAACGCAACTTCGCGATTGAGTTCATTGTCTTCGACGAGCAACACTCGCGCGCCGCGCAGCCGGAAAAGTTCAGGAGCGGGGCCAGACTGAGCATCCTGGACTCTCTCCTGATCGGCACCGAGAACCGCGATGGCCGAGTCGAACAACATGGACGGGGTAACCGGCTTGATCAATACGTTGGCGAAGGCGTTCTCCTCAGCTTGCTTGAGGACCTCCTCTCGGCCGTAGGCAGTCACCATCACCAAATGCGGCCGGACGGCGAGGTTAGGCAATGCACAAATACGCTTGCCTGTCTCAATGCCATCGAGCCCAGGCATCTGCCAGTCAACAAAAGCAATTTCGTAGGGCTCGCCGATTTCAGCGGAGTGCCGGACCATCTCGATACCTTCCAGACCCGAGGGAGCCTCGTGCACAACAAAGGTCAGGCTGGTGAGCATGCTCGACAAAACAGCGCGAGCCTGCGGATTATCGTCGATGATCAAGACGCGACGGCCCCGCAGTTCGGGCCTGGAAGTGCGGCGCGCTGACAAGGTGCCTTTGCCGAGGCGTGCGGTAAACCAGAACGTGCTGCCCTTGCCAACTTCGCTGGTGACGCCAACATCGCCGCCCATCAATTGTGCTAACCGCTTCGAAATAGCCAGCCCCAGTCCAGTCCCGCCATGCTGACGCGTCGTCGAGGCATCGGCCTGTTCAAATGCCTGAAACAGACGGCCCATTTGCTCTTGGGTAAGGCCCATGCCAGTGTCGCTGACCGAAAAGCAAACTAGCTGGCCATCTTCATTTTTCTCCTGCACGCGCGCTTTCACCACAATCTCGCCGGTCTCGGTAAATTTAACGGCGTTGTTGCAGAAGTTGATCAAAATTTGTCCCAATCGAAGTGGGTCGCCTCTAAGTTGCGTGGAAACCGAGGGTTCAATATCGAAGATGAGTTCCAGGCCTTTGGCCGAGGCTTTCTCAGAGATCAGGTTGCTGACGTTCTCCAAGACCTTTTCCAGATCGAAGTCGATATTTTCGACAGACAGCTTGCCCGCTTCGATCTTCGAGAAATCCAGAATGTCGTTGATAATGCCAAGCAAGTGCTGGCCCGACATTTGAATCTTCCGGACGTAATCTCTTTGTCTGGGATTGAGTTCGGTCCGCAACGTCAAATGCGACATGCCGATAATAGCATTCATAGGCGTACGGATTTCGTGGCTCATATTGGCAAGGAAATCGGCTTTAATTTTCGTCGCTTCCTCGGCCACATCCTTGGCGCGCCTTAGTTCAACCTCAGATGCTTCGAGCGCCTGGTTAATGCTCTCCAATTCCTCTTTGCGTGCGGTGATCTGTTGTTCCGAGGCGGCCAGCGCCTCTGCTTGAGCCCGGGTCTGCTTCAGAAGCTCTCGGGTCTCGATGTTGCCGGACAAGATTTCAGCGCTCAGCCCGATCGACGGCAAAATCGCCTCGAGCAAAGCTTGCTGACGATCGGCCAGGGGTGAAACCGGTGCCAGCTCCAGCACAGCCGTGACGGTGTCTTGGTTGATTACCGGAAGGAATAGCAGACGTCCGGGCTTCACCCTGGCTACTCCGGCGGCAATTTGCAGATGCTCGCCGGCCGTGACGCTCAGCGCGCGCCGTTCCACCGCCGCCTGTCCCACAAGTCCTTTGCCCAGAGCGAACTCTCGAGGGCTTGCCGAATCATCAATCGCAAAAGCACCTGCGCGCATGAAATGTGCGTTGCTTTTATCGGCCAGATAGAGGCATCCATAAACCAGAGGTATGCACTCCGAGATCCCCGACAACAGAGCTTGCGCGAAAGTCTGGAAATCCTCGGCCGCTTGAATCCGCGTCAGCGTTGCCGCCACCTCACTCTTCACCCAGCCCTGAATCTCGCGTTCGCGCGCCACACCTTGAAGGGTTCGAAGAGCGCGACTGATCTCGCCAATTTCGTTTCTGCGATCGAGAAACAGGATGGGTTGGTCTAGTTTTCCGTCGGCGAGGTCCCGGATGCTGTCCTGCAGAGACAACAATTCGGCCACCACTTGCGTTTGCACGATATAGAAAGCGGCGGCCAATGATGCAATGAGGCCAAAGCCAATCACTAGCCAGGTGACGAAGATCGCGTGATGCGTGTTGCTGGTCAGCTCGTCCGACCGCCGGTCAATATCCTTCTGCAGCTCCTCTACAATTTCGATAGCAGCCTGTCGTGCTTGCTGCAATTCTTGACTCACCCCTCCATGCAGCAGGCTGAGGGCTTTCTCATTGTTGCCGGCCAAGGCCGCTGCACGTACAGGGCGTGCGTCAGCTACCGTTTTATCAAAGAGAGCCGCCACAGCTTTGATTTTATCAGCGCGCTCGGGGCTCTCCCGGAGCGCTGCCGAACTCACCGCCTGGTAATCGGCGCGAGTTTTTTCAAGTTCTCCGTCGATGACTTGCTTGCGATCCGGGTCTGTCTCAGCGACGAGTTCGTACAGAGACAAACCATATCGATTCGTGTGGCTTCGCGCCTCAGTAAGGCTTCGTAGTCCTTTGACCTCCGTGTCAATTAAATTGCTGTACCAGGTGTCTATCGTCTTGCTCTCGAACGATGAATACACTCCTGCCACGACCACCATCAGCGCCAAGAGAGCCATAGCGATTAGTAGTTTTCGGCGGAGTTTGAGATTTGCGAAGAAGTTGATCATTGATACGCGGCAATGGAGGTCAGCAGTTAGCGCCGGACAAATTTTTCCGCGATGAACTATTCGTGTCGGCTGAGGCCGAAAAGCTTTCCTTTACCCGGCCAATAGTACTTCGCCACCAGGTGCCTGCCCCGGAGTCATCCAATCCGCTTGGTTGCTGAGAAGGGCGAAATGCGCGGTCCCACCTGACTTTGGGCGTTGGACTCGTCGCCGGGTACTGTCAAAAATGACAGGTAGGATTTGATGTTGAAGGCTTACCATCGGCCCGATCTCTATGAAGCCGAGCATGGACTCGGATTAAGCAGGCTTCCGAACTGGTTCGGGCCCCCTCTGTTCATTTTGACAATACCCTTCGATTGTTCGATTGCTCAAGAATGCAGGCTCTGGGTCGGTTCCCGACCGTCGCTAAGGAGAAAGTACCGTATGCCGCACACTAACAAAATGAGCAATAAGCCTTACAAGTGGACCCTAGCGGGTTTGATGGTATTCGGGTTGCTCCTCGTGGCCGCTTTTCCGGCCCTTTCGGCGAAGGGTGTGAAAGACGAGACCATCGAAGCAACCGCCATGGGTACCAGCACCCAAATGGGCCAGATGGTCGGCATTTCGGTCGAAATATACGAGTACTCGACGCCGGCAGACAAACAGATCCTTGTTGAGGCATTCGCGAAAGGGCAGAACCAGGGTCTCGTCAACGCTCTGACCAAGATGCATGCCGTTGGTCATATCTCCATCACCGGCACGCTGGGATATGACCTGGCCTTTATTAAGATGATACCGACGCCGACGGGCCGCAAAATTCGATTTGTCACCAACCGTCTCCTAACATTCGGAGAGGTTTGGGCAGACTCTCAGTCAACGGCCTTCAATCTTACTGGCGGAGAGTTCGACCTGAACGACACGGACAAAAGCAAGAGCACGGGTATACTGTATCCGGCATGCCAACTGGCAATCGACAAGGAAGGCCAGCTTCAAATCCAACTGAATCAAAATGCCTGGAAACTGGTGGATGTGCTCGATTGGAAGGGCACGCCAGGCGTCAACTAACACTCGTGGGGGCGCGTCCAAGGGGTCCAACGGAGCGTTGCAATCGCCCCCCTGGTATTTTCTGGAAGGGAAGAGAAGGCTTCACGAAACGGAACTTTAGGTTGGGAGAGGTGTCGCATGAAAAGCAATCCGTTCCTCGCGATTGGATGTAGCTTGATGCTTGTAGTAATTGGGCTATTGCTGATGGACGGCAACATCGCCGCGAATGATAAGAAAACCAAGCCGTCGGTTTGCGCAAATCCACATCCCGAGCAGTTGTGTACCGCGGCAAATACCTGTGGGTCTAGCAGTTCTCCCTGCGTTCTGGAGATTAAGCGCACGGGTGGTGGGTACGATGCATCCGTGACTCCCAACATTCCGAACTTCCCGAAAGAGTCGGCGGCGATTTGCATCGCGCCAGGCACAAGCGTGACGTGGAAGGGAGAGGGCAAGAACACGGGCATCATGGTCGACTTTGGCGCCACCTCTCCCTTCGATCCTCCCGGAACGATCATGGGTGGTTCCGATCGTCCCGTCACCGTCCAGACGAGAACACCCGGTTGCTACAAATACACGGTGGGCGCCTGCAATCCTGGCTCAATTTACGGCATGTGCGGAAATTCAGACTTCGATCTGATTGTGACAGGCGGCAAGTAGGCGTTGTCTAGCAACAGGCGCCACTTTGTCCCTGCCGGCTCACCCGGTCGATACAGCGCCATCTAATCAGCTGATCCGCGAATACTTCCCTCCGGAGAACCGATCTGGCCGGCTGTACTCAATCAGACCCAGCCAGGGTGGTGTTTCCTTTGAATCAACGCTCGCGACCCAAGTGTCCGTGTCTGCGCAGCACCTCCTCACACTTCCTAAGTGGTCCGCGTCCGCAACGTCGGGTGTCGAAAATTTCCATACTCAGGCGAGGATGTACGGTGAAGGCTTCCGCTCCTACTAAGTAATAATAGTACTGAGTAGCGACAAGAAATTATTGTCGCAAGTTATGGAAATGGACTAGAATCTGCCGCAAGCGGGTTTCCTGGTGACTTGGGGAACAGGGAATACTCTCATCGGCCAGTTGCTCTTTCTGGAACCAGTCGTGATCTTGTCATTTTCCTACAGGTCGGCGCTCTCGGCGCGGAAGACTGAAGGGAATTCATGAGCGCTAAATCCGTGCGCAAGAACACTCAGCAAGATATGGCGAAGCCGGAGACCACATTGCCACCAGCGAAGGAGAACGACACCACGATTGTGGCGATTGGTGCCTCCGCAGGCGGCATCGAGGCTCTTCGGATCTGATGAGTTACCTTCCATCAGACACGGGCATGGCGTTTGTGCTTGTGCAACATCTTGACCCTAAACATCACAGCATTCTTACGGAGTTTGAGAGCGCGGTAGGCTGGAATCTATCATCGCGTAAGTTATTGATTTAATTAGGTCTTAGGTGCTAATGGGGGAGCGACCCTCCGCAGGGTATGGAGAGTTCTGTCAGGCGGGGCGTCGATCGGCCCCAACGTTTGCTTCGAGGTCCAAGCCTCCGGACCAAATGGCTCACCAATCTTTGCTCCGAGCTGTATCCAGAAACGGGTCGACAATCGTCAAAAGGTTACGGATGATTGTGCCAGGGTCCGATCTTACGGTTACAACAAGGAACGCCTTGCCTGCCGATCAAAATGAACGCCCAATCATTGGGCCGGAACATCAACTATCCGATTCCACGCCATCGAAGCGCAAAGGTGGCAAGGTCCTTGCATGGATTGTTATGCTTTTGATCTTCGCGGTGGCCTTCGTGCTGATCTTGCGTCACCACGATGACACTACGACTGCCGCGAAAGCGCCAAAGGGAGGCGGCGGGCCAGTCACATTGACGACCACGACCGCGCAGAAGGGCGATATCGGTGTCTACCTTGACTCGATCGGGACAGTCACGCCTGTTTATACTGCTTCGATTACGAGCCAAGTGAATGGAATTGTCACGGCGGTCCACTATACAGAAGGACAAATCGTCAAGAAGGGCGATCCGCTCATTGATATCGACCCTCGGACGTATCAAGCCACTCTGCTGCAGGCACAAGGCACGCTCGACCGCGACGAAAACGTCTTAGGCCAGGCCAAGATGGACCTGGAACGCTACAAAGAGGCCTGGGCTAGAAACGCCATACCAAAGCAAACTCTGGATGATCAGGAAAAAATAGTGCTGCAAAACCAGGGCACGGTAAAACTGGATCAAGGCGTCGTGCAGTTTGACGAGATTCAGGTCGAATATTGCCACATCGTCGCTCCCATCACTGGCAAAGTCGGTCTGCGGCTGGTGGATCCGGGCAATGTTGTGCAGTCTTCGGGAACGCTGACGCTTGCTGTAATCACGCAGATGCAGCCGATGACCGTAATCTTCACGATTTCCGAGGACAATCTTGGGCAAGTGCAACAGCGCCTTCGCGCGAATGCCATTCTCACGGTGGATGCGTATGATCGTGCTGGCCAAAAGAAGATAGCCACGGGAAAGCTGCTGACGCTCGACAATCTGATCGACACAACCACGGGAACGGTAAAAGGCCGTGGAGCGTTCGAGAACAAAGACTCGATGCTATTTCCGAACGAGTTTGTGAATGTCCGCCTGCTGGTGGATACACTCCACGGAGCCACGCTGATCCCCGCGTCTGCTATTCAACACAACGGTCAAGCTGACTTTGTTTATGTTCTGCAGGACAACACCGCACACATGCGCAGCATCAAGGCCGGTGTGACGGATGCGGGAATGACGCAGGTGACGGGTATCAACCCAGGGGACGTACTGGCGAACAGCAGTTTCGATAAACTGCAGGACAATGCGAAGGTTGTCGTCGCCGGGAAGCCTGCGTCGGGAAACACTCCCGGGAGCGCCACCCCTTGAGCCCGTCACGCCCCTTTATTTTGAGACCAGTCGCGACGGCGCTGCTGATGGCGGCGATTCTCCTCGTGGGGATTGTCTGCTATACGCAACTGCCGGTGTCGGCATTGCCGCAGGTCGACTATCCCACGATTCAAATCCTCACGTTCTACCCGGGCGCAAGTCCGGATGTGGTGGCGACGACGGTTACGGCTCCTCTCGAGCGCCAATTTGGGCAGCTTCAAGGGCTAAGTCAGATGACTTCCAGCAGTTCGGGCGGCTGTTCGGTCATCGTCCTGCAGTTCAACCTCAGTCTGAATATCGATATCGCGGAAGAAGAAGTGCAGTCGGCCATCAACGCTTCGCAGAGTTTTCTCCCCGCGAACTTGCCTTCACCGCCGATCTACAGCAAAACAAATCCAGCCGATGCTCCGGTCATCACGCTTGCTGTCACATCGAGTACCATTCCGCTCCCGCAGGTGGAAGACCTCGTTGACACGCGGCTTGCTCCCAAGATTTCTCAGTTGAGCGACGTCGGTCTCGTGAGCATCAGCGGAGGTCAGAAGCCTGCTGTTCGCATTCAAGTCAACCCAGCGGCGCTTTCATCCTACGGCATTAATCTTGAAGACCTGCGCACCGCAGTAACGCAGGCCAGCGTCAACGCCGCCAAAGGGAATTTTGACGGCCCTCGTCAGGATTATCAGATCGACGCCAACGATCAACTCGTCACCAGCAAAGACTACAGAAATGTCGTCGTCGCCTACCGAAACGGCGCGCCGGTAATGCTCACTGATGTCTCAAAAATTGTCGATGGCGTGGAGAACAGCAATCTGGCTGCATGGATGAACAAAACGCCAGCGGTCATCGTAAACGTGCAGCGCCAGCCCGGCGGAAACACCATCAGCGTTGTAAAGCGCATAAAAGCCTTGCTGCCACAGCTGGAAGCGAACCTTCCGAAGGGAATCGACGTTACCACGCTTACAGACCTCACCACGCCCATCCAGGCCTCGGTTTCCGATGTCGAGGACGAGTTGATGCTGACGATCGCGCTCGTCGTTATGGTGATTTTTCTTTTTTTGCGGAATCTCTACGCGACGATCATTCCCAGCGTGGCCGTGCCGCTCTCGCTGGTTGGCACCTTCGCCGCGATGTACGCTCTCGGCTACAGCCTCGACAACCTTTCGCTTATGGCTCTAACTATTTCCACGGGATTCGTCGTTGACGATGCCATCGTGATGGTCGAAAACATATCCCGTTATATCGAAGAGGGCGAGCCGGCCATGGAAGCGGCCTTAAAGGGAGCCGAGCAGATTGGCTTCACCATTGTCTCCCTCACTGTTTCTCTTATCGCCGTGCTCATTCCGCTCCTTTTCATGGGTGATGTCGTGGGCCGCCTCTTCCGGGAGTTCGCAGTTACCCTGGCGGTTACCATCGTCGTCTCCGCAATTGTTTCTCTCACTCTTACGCCCATGATGGCTTCGCGCATTCTGAAGCAGCATCCGAAGGACCAACAGGGGCGCTTTTACCGGGTCACGGAACGTGCTTTTGACGCCATGATTGCTTTCTATGGGCGCACTCTGAAGTTCGTTCTGCGATTCCAGACCATCACACTTTTGATCGCTCTGTGCACTCTTCTGCTCACGATCTTTCTGTATATCGTTATTCCCAAGGGATTCTTCCCGGTGCAAGACACCGGAATCATTCAAGGTATTTCGCAGGCGCCTCCCACCATCGGCTCAAAAGCCATGGCGCAAAAGCAGCAGGAGGTCGCGGACGTCATTCTCAAGGATCCGGCGGTCGAGAGTCTTTCTTCGTTCATCGGCGCCGATGGCACGAACATCACCACGAACAGCGGAAGGATGTCCATCAATCTGAAGCCGCTGAACCAGCGCGACCTCAGCGCTTCTGACGTCATCCGCCGTCTCCAGACTAAGCTAAATGATGTGCAAGGCATTCAGCTTTTCATGCAGCCGGTGCAGAACATCACCATCGACGATCGCGTGAGCCGCACACAGTACCAATACACACTGGAAGACCCGGATGCGAATGAACTGAACGACTGGACCAACCGCTTCGTGGCCAACCTGAAAAAATTGCCCGAACTGGAAGATGTTGCCACCGACCAGCAACCCGGCGGCCTCGCCGTGTCACTCGTTATTGACCGTGCCACGGCTTCGCGCCTTGGCATCGCACCCACGACCATCGACAACACGCTCTACGACGCTTTCGGACAGCGCCAGATCAACACCATGTACACGCAGTTGAATCAATATCACGTCATTTTAGAAGCTCAGCCCCAGTTTCAGCTCGATCCGGACAAGCTGAACAAACTTTATATTCAGGCGAACTCCGCTGCGAGCACGACCGGCGCGGCCGCCTCCTCCAGCGGCAACGGTTCCACATCAGCTGGCTCCAACGCATTGACAGGTTCCGCACTTTATACACCGTCGGCGAATACACTTTCTCCGCCCGCGAATGCGCTCACCTCGAGCACCTCGAATGCAACCTCCAGCAAAGGCGCATCGTCCGCGGGGGCCACCAGCTCTGCAACGAGCAATGCCGTCCCTCTCGGCGCTTTCTCGCATTTTGAAACGAAAACGCAGCAGCTTTCCATCAACCATCAGGGGCAGTTTCCGGCGATTACGGTTTCCTTCAACCTTGCTCCCAACGCGGCTCTTGGCGGAGCCATCACGGCGATTACCAAAGTTCAAAAAGATATGCACATGCCGGCGAGCTTGCAGGCCGATTTCCAGGGCACCGCGGCGTCCTTTCGTAACTCGCTCTCCAACATGCCTCTGCTCATCCTTGCCGCTCTGGTCACCGTCTACATCGTTCTCGGCGTCTTGTATGAAAGCTTCATCCATCCGATTACCATCCTATCCACACTTCCTTCCGCAGGCGTTGGGGCTTTTCTTGCTCTCATTCTTTTCCGCCAGGATCTCAGCGTAGTCGCCATCATCGGGCTCGTGCTTCTCATTGGAATTGTCAAAAAGAACGGCATCATGATGGTCGATTTCGCGCTGGATGCGGAGCGCAACCATGGAAAGAGTTCCACTGATGCCATCTACGAGGCTTGCCTACTGCGTTTCCGGCCCATCATGATGACTACGATGGCCGCGCTGCTCGGTGGTCTGCCTCTCGCATTCGGCTCGGGTATCGGCTCTGAACTGCGTCGGCCGCTCGGAATCGCCATGGTCGGCGGTCTTCTGGTGAGCCAGGTTCTCACCCTTTACACCACGCCCGTCATTTATATTTTCTTTGACAAACTGGCGCAGCGGTTCACCTTCTCAAGAAAGTCGGAAGCGCCAGATTCCGGCGCCGAGCCACAACCCGCGGGTTCCTTATGAACGTATCAGAACCTTTCATCCACCGGCCGGTTGCGACCACCTTGCTGACGATTGCCATCGCCATCGCAGGCGCCATAGCTTTCGAGGTTCTGCCTGTTTCTCCGCTGCCCCAGGTGGACTTTCCCACGATCTCGGTCAATGCCAGCTTGCCCGGCGCCAGCGCCGAGATTATGGCCTCTTCTGTGGCCACTCCGCTGGAGCGCCAATTCGGCCACATCGCTGGTGTCACAGAGATGACCTCCACGAGCAGTCTCGGAACGTGTTCCGTCACGATCCAGTTCGATCTCAGCCGCAATATTGACGGAGCAGCGCGCGACGTCGAGGCTGCGATCAATTCCGCGCGCACGTATCTGCCGGCGAACTTGCCTGCAAATCCCACCTACCGCAAGGTCAACCCGGCCGATTCGCCGATCATGATCCTCGGCCTTACCTCAGACAAATATGGCCCCGACAAGCTTTACGATGAAGGCTCCACAGTCGTTCAGCAAAAACTTTCACAAATTCAAGGCGTCGGCCAAGTTAACGTGGGGGGCGGTGCATTGCCCTCGGTCCGCGTCGAAGTTAATCCTACAAAGCTGGCCAGCTATGGCCTCACGATGGTGGACCTCCAGTCTGTTCTGCGGATACAGAACTCGGATCTTGCCAAGGGCCAGATTACGGATGGCAACACCAGCGCTGACATTCTTGCGAACGACCAGATCTCCCACGCCGCAGATTTCAAACCCATCATCGTCGGCCATAACAATGGCGCAGCCATTCACCTCGAGGATGTCGCCGACGTAATCGACTCCGTGCAAAACATTCGTACCGCGGGGTATTTGAATGGCAAACGCGCGGTCTTGCTCATCATCTTCCGCCAGCCCGGCGCCAATATCATTCAGACCGTCGATCGCATTCGCTCCGAACTGCCTTCCATTCAAGCGTCCATTCCACAGGGAATAACAACTACTTTAGTCTTGGATCGAACCACCACCATCCGCGCCTCGGTGAGCGACGTCGAGCGCACCTTGATGATTTCCATCGTTCTGGTAATCATAGTTGTCTTCATTTTCTTGCGGAATGGCCGTGCCACGCTGATACCTGCCGTTGCAGTCCCCGTTTCTCTTATTGGAACCTTCGCCGTGATGTATCTCTGCGGATACAGCCTGGACAATCTATCGCTCATGGCTCTGACCATCTCTACGGGGTTCGTTGTGGATGACGCAATCGTAGTTATGGAGAACATCACGCGTCACTTGGAAGAAGGCATGGACTCCTTTGCTGCGACTCTTAAGGGCGCGAAGGAGATAGGTTTCACAGTTTTATCCATCAGCATTTCCCTGATCGCTGTTTTCATTCCGCTCTTGCTGATGGGTGGTATTGTTGGCCGCCTCTTCCGCGAGTTTGCGATCACCCTTTCGACTGCCATTATCGTCTCCATGGCCATTTCGCTTAGCACCACGCCGATGATGTGCGCCTACCTGCTGCGAAACGAGCGTGCAAGGAAACACGGCCGCCTCTATCAAGCATCGGAGAGATTTTTTGAAGGTGCCCTAAACGGCTACCGGAAAAGCCTTCATTGGGTTTTGGATAATCCTGCAATTACTCTCACGGTTCTTTTTCTGACCATCGTTCTCAACGTCGTTTTGGTCTATAGAATACCCAAAGGGTTTTTCCCTCAGCAAGACACAGGCACTCTTGGCGGCGCCATCCAAGGCCCCCAGGATTCTTCCTTCCCGGCCATGAACGACGCGATCCAAAAGATCGAGGCTGTGATCAATAAGGATCCTGCCGTTCAGAACGTCATGGGTTTCACCGGCGGCGGCGGCGCGACCAATACCGGAAATATTTTTATTGCCCTCAAGCCGCTCAATGAGCGCAAAGTCGGCGCGCCAGAAATCATCGGCCGGCTTCGCCCGCAACTGAACCGCCTACCCGTTGCCTCCGCCTTCCTGCAAGCGTCGCAGGATCTTCGCATCGGTGGCCGTTCCAGTGCCGCTCTCTATCAGTACACGATTCAGACTGACACCATCTCAGACCTCGCCACGTGGGGACCGCGGGTGTTCGCGGAAATGAAAAAACTTCCCGGCTTCCAGGACGTGAACTCTGATCAGCAAAATGGCGGACTCGACGTGCTTCTAAACTATGATCGCGTCACCGCCGCCAAGCTCGGTCAAACCGCACAGTCCCTCGATAGCGGCATCTACAGCGCCTTTGGTCAATCCGAAGTTTCGATCATTTACACCCAGTTGAACCAATACTATGTCGTTCTGGAAGTCGATCCTCAGTATTCGCAAACTCCCGAAGGACTGAAGAATATCTATTTTCATCCCAACGGAAGCAGCAGTGTTACCGCCACTGGCAATGCCCCGCTCATCTCCATGGCCACCAGCCAAACCAACACCATCCCGCTCACGCTCAACCACACGGGCCTTTCGCCTTCGGTCACGACTTCTTTCAATCTCGCGCCTGGCGTCTCTCTAAGCGATGCAACGCTGGCTATCGATAAGATGAAGCAGCGTATTGGTGCGCCATCCAGCCTCCGTGGTTTTTTCGCCGGCACTCTCCAGGCTTACCAGAGTTCTCTCAGCAACGAAAAATATCTGGTCATCACTGCTCTCCTCGCGGTCTACATCGTTCTCGGCGTTCTTTACGAAAGTCTCATTCATCCGCTCACGATCATTTCTACGCTGCCCTCCGCCAGCGTCGGTGCCATTCTCGCTCTCATGCTTTTCAAAGTGGACCTCAATGTCATTTCCATCATTGGGATCGTCTTGCTCATCGGGATCGTAAAAAAGAACGCCATTATGATGGTCGATTTCGCCCTGCAAGCAGAACGCGAACAGGGCATGAGCACCGAAGACTCCATCTTCCAAGCCTGCATGCTGCGCTTCCGCCCCATTCTCATGACGACCATGGCTGCCCTCTTCGGCGCTTTGCCTTTGGCCTTTGGAACGGGTACCGGTTCCGAACTCCGGCGTCCCCTCGGCATCACCATTGTTGGAGGCCTCATCATGAGCCAACTTCTCACGCTCTATACCACGCCAGTCGTTTACCTCGCGCTCGATAAGTTCCGGCTCTGGCTCTTGGGCAAAGAGCGCGACACAGTTCCTTCAGCGGGAGCTCCTTCCCCCAGCGCCGCGGATTGATGACAAGGGCAAAACCATGAATAACATTCGACTCAAAACTCTACTCGGCCCCTCAGTTGCGGCACTTTTTTTTGCTGGGTGCACAGTCGGGCCGAAATACCACACGCCAACCGCCACCGTTCAGCCCCCTCCGGCCGCATACAAGGAGTTGCCCACGCAGGCCTCGGATGCAGATGCCTGGAAAGTGGCACAGCCTCAGGACGCAATGCTCCACGGCAAATGGTGGGAGATCTACAACGATTCGGAGCTGAACGCGCTTGAAGAACAACTGATCGTCAACAACCAGAACATCAAGCAGTCTTTTGAGAACTTCATGGCAGCACGAACTCTCGTTGCGCAGGCGCGTTCGCAGCTTTTTCCGACAGTAGGCACGGCGCCTTCTTACCAGCGGACTCGCACCTCCGCGAATCTCAGCGTTAAGTCTGGCAGCACAAGTTCCGGCAGCGGCGGCACAACAAACATACCTAACCTGCAGGCCCAGGTTTTTTCGATTCCGGTTTCCGCTTCCTGGGAGCCCGATCTCTGGGGCAAAGTCCGCAACACCATCAGTGAAGCCCAATACAACGCGCAGCTCAGTGCCGCCGACCTCGAAAACGTACGCCTCACTGAGCAGGCCAGCCTTGCCGTTTTTTTCTTCGAGCTTCGCGGCCAGGACGCTTTGCAAAAAATCTTCGACGAAACCATTGAAGCGGACAAAAAATCAGTCGACCTCACGCGCGCCCGCTATGAAACGGGAGTCGACGATCAAATCTCGCTGGTCCAAGCGCAAAATGCGCTCGAGACAGCTGAATCTGAGGGCACCAATCTGGGTATTGCGCGCGCCCAGTTCGAACATGCCATCGCCGTTCTCATCGGCACCACGCCTTCCAGCTTTTCCATCCCCGTTAAGCCTCTGACTGCCGTCCCTCCCGCGCTCCCTGTGGGAGTGCCTTCTCAACTCCTCGAACGCCGCCCGGACATCGCCTCATCCGAGCGCGCCATGGCCGCTGCCAACGCGCAAATCGGGATTGCCGTAGCCGCCTACTATCCGAACCTCACTCTTACTGGCGATGCAGGCTTTTCAAGCTCGGCCATCCAAACTCTGCTCGCCTGGCCCAGCCGCATTTGGTCGGTCGGCACATCGCTCTCCGAAACGATCTTTGACGCCGGCCTCCGTCGCGCCAGCGTGCAACAGTTCGTCGCTGTCTATAACGCCGACGTTGCGGGCTACCGCCAGACTGTTCTCACCGCTTTTCAGCAAGTCGAGGATTCCATGGCCGCGGTGCGCATCTTGTCCAAGCAAATTCAGGAACAGCTGGCCGCCGAGCAATCCGCTGAGCGCTATCTCGAATTGGCAAAAGCCCGTTACTACACCGGCGTCGATACCTACCTCAACGTCCTGGTCGCGCAAACCACACTGCTCTTCGACCAGCAAACTCTCGCGTCTCTGCGCACGCAGGCGATGACGGCCTCCGTACAATTAATCGAAGCCCTCGGCGGCGGCTGGGACCGCTCGCAGCTCCCCACTCCCGCCCAAGTATCCGAGAAAGTTCACCAGTCCAAAGTAGACTAGAAGCCATCTCATAAATGGCCCTACGCCGCGGGAACGACGACACTTACGAAGTGAAATGGTCGAAACTCAGCCAAATCAAGACTTTCCACCGGGTTCCAATGCTCAGGTTCTGCGTCTTTCCTGCCACAAAACCATTTATGAGATAAGTTCTAGCGGAATCAGGCTCGATATAGCTCATTCGAAGAATCCTGTGAACACCGATTGGAAGGAGCCGGCGTGTGACGCCGCTTGATCGAGCCCCAGTACGAACTCATCCAGTGCAATGGAACCAAGAAGAAAGTAGACTCGCCCGATGCTTCCTTATATTCATCTAGGCGCCTTTTCGCTGCCGACGTACGGCTTGCTGCTGGCCACGGCGATCGCTTGCTCGGCCTGGCTGGCCATTTCGCGCGCTCCAAGCTACGGTATAGAAAAGGAATTCGCGGCTCGTGTTACCGCGTATACCGTGCTCGCGGGCGTCGTTGCTTGCCGGCTCGGCGACTTTGTGATTCACCCAGCGCTTTACTGGCACACGCCGCAGGCGTTCCTCCGCAGCGGAGGCACTTTTCTCTTTGGTTTTCTCGTCGCAGCTCTCGTCGTTGCCGGCTTTGGGATTCGATACCGCATCTCCGCGTGGACCATGGGCGACTGCGGCGCTCCCGCCTTTGCCTTGGGTATTGTCATTGGGAGGCTCGGCTGCTTGGCCGCCGGCTGCGACTATGGCAAACCCGGCCACTTGCCTTGGAGCGTGACGTTTACCAATCCGGTTGCCGCCCAGCTAAGTGGCGTTCCGCTGGGAATTCCGTTGCATCCCTCGCAGCTATACGAGTCGCTTTACGAAATAGGCGTCTTCTTTCTCCTGATGTATTTGTCGCGCAAGCCTCGCAGGCCCGGCTTGCTCATCTGGACATTCGCGCTTTGTTATTCCACGGGAAGATTCTTTCTCGAATTCCTTCGAGGAGACTTGGACCGTGGCTTTTGGGGACCGCTTTCCACGTCCCAATGGTTGTCTGCTTTTCTATTAGTATTGCTCCTGATTCTCTACCAGTTGCCGGCGACGCACGGCGCTTCAGCTTCTCGCAACGCAAACCACGTTCCGCCGCGCAGGTTGGTTCCGAACGCCCGGAACTGATCTAGCTGTTTGGAAGATGTCCAATCGGCTGATTTCATGCGTATAAGATTCAGCTGTTCTGAGAGGAGGATTTTGTTTGAATGCTTCGTGGATGTCAAGAGTCCGTCAATGATGTGCCAGCTGACGAGCGGCTGGAATCGTGGGAAGGCATTGCCACGCATCGGGGGCGCGAAGTGCGGACCGCTCAACCCTGGGGAAAAACCGAAGGTCTGCCTGTTCGGAGGCATAAGCATCGCAAGCTGGCCACGGTTTATGCTAGCGCAAACCGGCTTCTAGCAGGATTGGTTCCGATTTGTCTTCCGTGACGGATGAACCTGAAAGCCATCTCCGAGCGTGCTCGAGTGTCATTTTTGACAGTGCTGCTTCGTTGTGGCTGGTGACAGCATTAGTGAGGCGCGGAGGGGGATTGCCCCTTTCGGCGAAAACCTGGTTGAGCACTGCGCAGAGAAATGTGGTGTCCATGTGTCGGGACATCGAGGATGGTTGTAGTAACTCTCGAGCCAAAGACGAGCACTCTCAGGAAGAAATGAAACGACTCCTCGCGGTGACAGCAATGGTTTCGATGGCCATGCAGTACTCGGCCGATGACCGACAGGTTCTTGCGAATTGAGAACTTGGGCCTGCGAAGTGTGCGCCGATGCTCAGCGCGTCAAAGGAGAGCTTATGAAAAAGCTGTGGCTAATTGTTGGAATGATTGCGGTGCTGGCGCTGCCAGCTTGGGCACAGGACAAAGAAGCCGATCGCGTCGAAAACGCGGGAAAAGTGCTGAAGGAGATTCTCAACGCTCCCGACAGCATCCCGCAGAGTGTGCTGGACAAAGCTGATTGCGTCGTGATTTTGCCTTCTGTGCTTAAGTTTGCGATCGGTTTCGGAGGCAGTTACGGACGCGGGGTTATGACGTGCCGGGGCGGCAAGTCGTTCCATGGCGTCTGGAGCGCCCCATCGATGATGGCTCTCGAAGGTGGCAGCGCAGGCTTGCAATTAGGCGGCAATGCGACGGACTTCGTTCTGTTGCTCATGAGTCCACGCTCCGCTACCAGCATTCTCAGCAGCAAGGTCAAGATCGGCGGTGATGCAACGGCCGCTGCTGGTCCGGTTGGGCGCACGGCCTCCGCGGAAACGGACGTTGCCCTGCGTGCGGAAATTCTTTCCTATTCACGCGCGCGCGGTCTCTTCGCGGGCATCTCCCTGGCGGGTTCCACTCTTCGCCCCGACAACGGCGCTAACAAGAACCTATACGGTCAGGAAGTCACCGCAAGATCCATTGTCTTCGCGAAGGCTGTGCCAGTGCCAGATTGCGCCAAGGAATTGCTCGCGACATTGCAGAAGGCATCCCCAATTAACAAGAGCGACAAATAATCGATTGCTTTAGGTAACTCTGCCTCGCTCGCGAAAAGGCGAGCGCGAAGTCTCTCTAGACTGCTAATCATGATCACCTGCTGGCTATCTGCAGAACCCACCCACGGCGGCTTGATGCGCCCGCCTGCCTGTCATTTCTGACAGTTCAAGAGAAGCTCCGGATTGTAGATCATCAGAACTTGCATTCTTGGCCGTTCGATCATATGAGGCGGTTTTACTTCATGTCGATAGCGGTGGCTCTCCTCGGCGGCATGCTGTTGGGGTCGTGGAGACCTACAAGCTCGGCGAAAACGCATGCCCCTCCGCCTACCTCAATCCTCATCTGTGGCCTAAAAGACCGGCCTTGCGTGAGGTATCTGATCTCTTTCCACGAGCCAACCACATCCTATGGGAATTCCCAGGGAGAGGGTGTAACGGACTATGCACAAAAAACAATCTCCATCGCACGGAGCAAAGATCTTTTTAGAAATATTCAAGCGCTCCAGCACGAAGTCTTCCATGCGGCGCTGTGGGAACGGGACTTCCGCGACGACAGTGAACAATGGGATCTACACGCTTGGATTTATTTTACCGAAGGCGTATTCCCGCTTCTTCTGCATGACAACCCGGAGTTCGTCAGGTACGTGATGCAAGAATGAACGGTGTTGCCTGTACGAGACCCAAACACAGCCTGATCGGACCATTCGCTAACAATGCTTGCCGAACTGAATTGATTCTTAATAGGTCTTCACTCGAGAACAATCCCTAAGGTAATTAGTAAAGAATTCCGGACAGAAAAGGTGAAAGCCAAATGAGTGCTGAAAATTCCCACAGAGCTGAGATGAAGCAAAAAGTGGCCCACGAGTTTGAAGAACTTGCCATGATTTTTCTGTACCTGGCCTTTTTCTTTTGCGCCATAGCGACCTACAGCATGCTGCTGCTCAACAAATTCGAGATCTCGTATTTCACATACGGCGCTGCCTTAATCAACGCCCTGGTGATCGCCAAAGTTATTCTCATAGGAGAGTACGCACGCCTTGGCAAGAAGCAAGAGGCTAAACCACTGATTTATTCAGCGGTTTATAAGGCTTTTGTGTTTAGCTTGCTCGTCTTCGCATTTCATATCGTTGAAGAAGCGATCAAGCACCTCGTGCATGGAAAAAGGGTCGTAGCAGCGTTCCATGAGGTGCGCATAGATGATCTGCTCAGCCGAAGCGTGATTGTATTCTGCACATTCATTCCGCTCTTTGCATTCAGGGAGATGCAGCGAATCCTCGGCGAAGAGCGATTTCGAGCTCTGCTTTTCCAGGGGAGAGAGGCGCCAAAGTCAGATTCGAGCAGCATCTAAAGTGGATTCCCCCCTCGCAGGGGAGTTACCTCGCGCCCGTTCACCTGTCACCGAAGAGGGTTCCCACACCGACTCCGTGTCTGGCGGCCACTTACCATGAGTTCGGTGCGAGAACATGCTCGCGTTTCCGTCAGGATGGCTATTGTTTGACAACCACCGGAGGTCCGCTGATTCGCTTCGCCGTGAGGTCGACAGTCACCTCGACGCGATCGGCGATCTTGATGAAAGGAATGCCGCTATTCATCCCGTAGTCCTTACGATCGAAGGCCATTGTCCCTTTGATCGAGCCTCCGCTCGCCTCTCTGGTAACCGTTAGCGATAGCGTCTCTGCTTTGGACACTCCGCGGATCGTAAAGGTGCCCTGGACATCAAAGGTGGTGGGAGCAGTCTGTACAATCTTATTAGAGTGAAACGTGATGAACGGGTCGTCCTTGGCATTGAAGAACTCTTTGCTCTTCAGCTTGCCGTCTTTCATGCCGCTCCCGGTACTTACGCTATCCGCCTGAATTTTGATGTCCAAAACCCCTGTGGTGACGTCGGTGGACGTAAACGTCAGAGTGGATTCCCATTTTTCGAAAGTGCCCTCAAGAGCCACCGACGCCTTCACAAAAAACTTGACCGAGCTATCTGGCGGTTGCGAGACCACGAATACAGGGACCTGTGCCAGGCTTGCCGATGGCAGCAGGGCGGACGCTGCGAGACATAAGACTGCTAATCGCATTGAATTCCTCCTCGAATACGAACATGACGACATGGCCTTGTGCATATAAGCAGGCTGACATAGGCGTGGCACGACCTCCTACTGTCAAAAGTGACAGGCCTTCACGTTCGGTGAAAAATCCCGGAGGTAGGTGAGACCAACCCACGCTCGTGAGAGGAGTGGCAGAAAAGGTAGGAGCGGCTAAAAACCCTAATCGGCTCTGCCGCTTGCCGGACCTATGAGGTCAGCGTTCCGGCGCAATGAGTAGCTAAATGACCGTAGCCAACAATAGGGATGATCAGCTGGAACTTGCATTACTGATCTTTGGTGAACTCGCAGGACTCTGGCTCTCGTCAAGACCGCGTCTTTCTTCTCGTGGAGACTGGCAGTTTTGACAGTGGCGCACCCCATCCCACCCGTCAGATACTGATAAGAAGGTTCGAGATCGGGGAGACAGTGCATATTCTGCTTGCGCCAATGGGGTTTAGACCGGCCGCGAGCGAATACCATGATGGCCTTCGCATCGGCGGAGGGTCTGGTTCTTATCGCCGACTCTCCATTCCCACCAGCCCACAAAGCCAAGCCAAAGTTGGCCATGAAGAGTTCGAGGAGAGTTCTAATGAACAGTAGTCTTGCAATTGCGCATTGGAAGCAACCTATCGCCGGCAGATTTGTTCCGATTTGCAGGCGCATACTAATCATCGGTGGGATGGCTCTTGCGGCTACTATCCCTGCTTTTGCACAGAATGCTGAACTGCAGCAGAAGCTTGCCGCCGTGAAGCAGGTTATCGCGTTAAATAAGCAGAGTTTGCAACAATATCAATGGACGGAGACTACGCAGCTTAATCTGAATGGAGATCCTAAACCCCCAACTCAAAATCTGTGCCAGTACGGTCCTGGCGGGCAGGTTCAGAAGACTCCCATCGGTCCTCCACCTGAACAACCCAGCGGCGGCAGACTCAAGCAACGAGTCATTGAGAAGAAAAAAGAAGAGATGCAGGACTATATGGGTGAAGTGAAGGGTCTCCTCAGCATGTACGTGCCGCCCGACCCGCAGAAGATGGATCAAGCTTATCAGGGCGGCAAAGCTTCCTTGAATCCCGCAGGGGGGCTCATGAATTTGGTTTTCAGAGATTACGCGCAACCGGGCGATCAGATGACCCTTACTTTCGACCCAGCCGCGTCAAAAGTCATCTCGTTGAGCATCAACACCTACATGGGCCAAGAGAAGGATGCTGTGACGTTGCAAGTTCAGATGGCCACCCTGCCCGATGGGACCAACTACGTCCAGCAGACGGTTCTAAACGCCACCGCCAAGAAGCTTGTGGTGACCACGACCAGTTCCAATTACCAGAAGATGGGCGGCTAGTACCTTATGGTGGAGGCGCTCGACCAGCGAACCCTGCACTTTTGTTTTTTTTGTGCAATCCCTAAGAGAATTAATGAAACTCAAAGTGAAATGAATGGATCGCTTGAGGCGTTTTGGGTTTCGCATTTAGTCTTAGATGGAAAGGCTCAGGAAAGCGGGGTGCGGACGTAGTCGAGTGAGAAGGACTCTGCGATCAGAGCGGCCGGAAGAATCGGCAAATCGCGATCTAAGGACCGTCTGGAAGGTTCCGCAAAGTTTTTCAACACTAGGTCGTCTTTTAGGATTTGGGAGAACTTGCGGTTGCGGACGCTACCGTAGTCGAGACACAGCGAAAGCCCAGGTGATTAGTGCCTGTACTTACCTCGCCCTTACCGCGCGTTCCTACCATGTAGCGCGAGCAGTATTGATCGGTGCAAAGAAAAGACCCTCCGCGGTGGACCTTTTTCTTCTCCGAGGGCTCGGAGGGGTCAAAGGGAGCGTCAGGTCCTTTCGGATTGCGTGCCGCTCCCCCCGCGCGGGCCAGTTGCGTGTAGTAGTCCGGTCGATACCAGTCCGAGGTCCACTGCCAGACATTTCCTGCCATGTCGTACAGACCGTACCCGTTGGGCGCGTACTGCGACACCGGGGCCAGTCCCGTGAAGCCGTCGGTACCTGAGTCTTGGGTAGGAAAGTGTCCCTGATAAGTGTTGGCCATCCACTTTCCGTTAGGCCTGAAGTCATCACCCCAAACGAACGGTTTCCCAGCAAGTCCGCCACGTGCCGCAAATTCCCATTCCGCTTCGGTGGGCAGGCGTTTATGGGCCCATTTTGCATACGCTTCCGCATCCTCATAGGCGATCTGGACGACGGGATAGTTTTCTCTTCCTTTGAGTGAGCTTTGGGGGCCCGTTGAGTGGCGCCAGTTTGCGCCTTTGACATAGCTCCACCATTGAAAATGGTCGTTCAAAGCGACGGGATGGTCGGGAGGGGAAAAGACTACCCCACCCGCGACCAGATTCTCAGGTGAAGCACCAGGATAGTCCTCTGCCCGAGGAGCTTTCTCAGCAACGGTTATGTAGCCTGTTGCTTTGACGAACTCAGCGAATTGGGCGTTGGTTACGTCGGTCTTGTCCATGAAGAAGCCGTCCACATAGACTCTGTGAATGGGCCGGGAATCTTTCGTGGCTTGCATGCCGACATTATCCATGTCTGGGGGATCCTGCGCGCCCATGGAGAACTCGCCTCCCGTAATCCAAACCATGCCTCGCGGCGCACTGCCTGGAACGGGAGCATCATTCGGCACAGTGGGAAGGAAATTCGCGTCGTTGGATGGAGGCTCCGGCGCAGAAGACGTCGCAGGGTGTGTGGCAGGTGGCGGCTGAGAAGCAGCGGCGCGATCGGTGCCAAGCGCTGCCGAGGCCGATGGCCTGGAATAGAGCGCGCCACCGACAACGCCTGCGAACAGTATAGCCGCCACAAGCAACGCTAGGATGCCGCGTCGCGAGTCTGACGGTCGGCTTACTATGGTGGCCGCTTTGGGTTGATTTCTTGCCACTATCGAGACCCTTTCCGGGCTAACTCACTTAAGATTAATGGTCGCACCAAGGAGGACACCGGATAACGTAATATTTGTTGTGATACCACGGCTACCGAAGTAGTCTAAATTTAGATAGCGATACCCCGCCTGCAGTGTTATGGCTGGCTTAATTCGGTAACCTAGGAAGCCAGCCACCTGGTACTCAAGCTTCGAGCCAGTATTCCACCCTCCGACGTCACCCAAAATATTAACCACGATTTTCGGCGAGAGAGCGAACCCAATTCGTCCTCCCACCAAGGGGTCCACAAAGTTAGTTGAGCCGTTAAAATTAAGGCCGAGCGTGGGCGGATTGAAATTCAAGCTATCTCCCACGTGCCAGAAGCGGAATCCCGCCAAAGCATCAACCTTGATCTTTTCCTCATCGATCACACGAAGGCCGATTTTCGGAGTCAAAAAAAACACAGTGGCATGAATGTTGGCACCGATGGCCCCATCCCCAACGGCTGGGGGGAGCGGGATTGCCTTGTCGTCCTCAAGCCTGATCCAAAGCATGTCGATTGACGTGACTAGCCGCTTGTGGCGAGCTTCGACGGCCCCCATCAGTCCAATTTGGACATGCGAGAGAAGATCGCTCGGGCTGGCCCGGAAGCCGACCCCGTTGTCATTCGGGCCCACTGCGGTGCCGTGGACTCCCGCAAACCAGAGATAGGGGCTTACGGCAAAATGCCACGCGTCATCCGCGCCGGCCGTGCTTGCCTTTGCCTGAGGGGGAACTGGCGCGGCCGGGTCGCCGGCTGCTGGTTGGGCATCAAGATCCGGAGCAAGCCATGGTCTCAGTGTGCTGCTGTCGAGAGGGTACGCATCGCCAGTTGTAGGTGAATTCGCTTGAGCTCGACTTGGAGTAGCGGCGGCGAGCAAGGACAAGCCGAGAGCCAATGCGGCAAATATTGTCGTGGTTACAGATTTCTTGCGAGAGGCCATCGAGGGTTCCTTTGTGGTTTGCGAGTTTTGCGAACGTAAGTTCGCTTATTACTGTTAGTCCTGCCGGTGGGGCGGGAGAAGGGTTCTACAGAATGGGTGCTCATCTCTCGCTTCTCGGGATTGTCACGAAATTCAAAAGCATTATTTGCAATCGTGATCGATCGCATTGGACTCAAGGGAGCATGCCTCGCGCAGAGGTACTACGAGAACTGTCAAAACTAACAGTCCCAGCGACCGACGCTCGTACGTGACTTTCCGGAGCGACTGTTAGTTTTGTCAGTACGCGCGGGTTCGAGATTGGCTCAGCATCAAGCGTGACCGAATCGAAGCCTCTTACCGGTCAGATGATCTCCCACTATTGCGTCCTAGAAAAACTCGGCGGTGGTGGGATGGGAGTGGTCTATCGGGCGGAAGACCTAACCCTCCACCGGTTTGTCGCACTGAAGTTCCTTCCTGACCATCTGTCTCGCGATCCGCAAATGCTCGAACGATTTCGGCGGGAAGCGCAGGCTGCTTCCGCTCTGAACCATCCAAATATCTGCACAATCTATGCGATCGGTGAGGAAAACGGGCAAGCCTACATAGCAATGGAGATGCTTGAAGGCGACCCGTTGAACCACCGCATTGCCGCAGGTCAGTTCGAGATGGAGACGCTACTGGATCTGAGCATCGAGATTGCGGACGCACTCGAAGCCGCGCATGCAGAAGGCATCGTTCATCGCGACATCAAGCCCGCCAATATTTTTATAACGAAACGAGGTCACGCCAAGATTCTGGATTTTGGGCTGGCGAAAGTGACACCCGGGAAAGGCAAGTTTGCTTCGGGAGGCGAAGTCGAAGACGGGGCCACCTTGGGCGCGAGCGCGGACCACCTGACTAGTCCGGGGGCGTCGCTGGGCACGGTCTATTACATGTCGCCAGAACAAGTCCGAGCAAAGGAATTGGATCCACGCACGGACGTATTTTCTTTTGGTGTGGTTCTCTATGAAATGGCTACGGGCACCATGCCGTTCCGAGGAGAAAGTTCGGGAGTGATTACGGAGGCTATCTTGAATCGTACTCCGCCAGCCCCCGTTCGTCTCAACCCTGCCGTTCCTTCGAAACTTGAACACATTATTAGCAGAGCGATGGAAAAGGACATCAATCTGCGCTACCAAAATGTGGCTGACATGCGGGCGGAACTGAAACGGCTCAAGCGCGATAGTGACCCTGGCCGAGCGCTTATAACTGAAGAGGATCTCGTAGCACTGGCTCCCCCCAGCGGGAAACGTTTAAGGGAAAGCAGGAACGCAGCGCCGGCACAAGCAGTGGTCACAGGGGCGGGGTGGGCTTCGCGGCGGAGACTTCTGCTTCCCCTAGTGGTGCTCCTGACCGTAATTCTCACCGCTGGGGGGCTTTATTGGCGTTCGCGTGCGGCGCTAAAACTGACGGACAAAGACACAGTGCTGCTAGCAGATTTCGAGAACAAAACCGAAGATCCGATTTTCGATGTGACGCTTCGCGAGGGTTTAGCGGTGCAGCTGCAGCAGTCACCATTCTTAACCTTGTTGCCGGGGCCAGAAGTGCGGCGGACCTTGCAAATGATGGGACGCCCCCCCGATATGCGTATTACGCCAGAGATGGGGCGAGAAATCTGCGAGCGAGAAGGACTGAAAGCATACATCTCCGGGAAAATCGCCCCGATCGGGAGCCACTATGTTCTCACCCTTGTGGCAGCTGATGGCCACAGCGGCGCAATGCTGGCACACGAACAGGAAGAGGCCGCGAGCAAGGAAGAAGTGCTCAAAGCGCTGTCTCAAGCGGCCACACGGCTGCGTCAAAAGCTAGGCGAATCTCTCAGCTCGATCGACAAGTACGATACTCCCGTGGAGCAGGCCACAACGCGGTCGCTTGGAGCGCTCCAGGCCTACAGTCTGGGACAAAAAATGATGACGGTGCGAGGCGATCACACCGCCGCAGTGCAACAATTTCAGCAGGCCATTAGGCTTGACCCGGGTTTCGCCATGGCTCATGCCTTGATGGGAACGGCCTACCATAATCTCGGAGAAAAAAACCTCGCGGCGGAGAGCGCCAAAAAGAGTTTCGAACTGCGGGAGCGCGTAAGCGAACGAGAAAAATACTATATCGAGTCTCATTACTATCATTACGTCACCGGAAACCTGGAGGATGTTCGCAAAGTTTATGAACTCTGGGCGCAGACCTATCCGCGAGATTTGGTGCCGCCAGGGAACCTGGGCGTGGTTTATCAGAGCCTGGGGCAATATGACAGGGCCCTAGAGGAATTCCATGAGGCCTTGCGCCTTGCTCCGGACGATGCTCTGACCTACGGCAATCTCGTGATTTCCTATATTTGTATGAATCGACTACAAGAGGCTATGACTACCGCCAAAGTAGCCTTGGCAAAGAATTTAGATTCTACTGATCTCCACCTTTATCAATATGAGTTAGGCTTTTTGAAACACGATACATCGGAACCAGCGCTCCAGGTAGAGTGGGCAAAGGGCAAGTCGGGACTCGAAAGCCTGCTCCTGTATTTCGAAGCCAATTCCGCGGCCTATTCGGGCCAGCTTAGGAAGTCTCGAGAACTCTTCCGGCAGGCTCAGTCGTCCGCGGAGCGTGCTGGAGAGAAAGATAGGGCGGCGGGCGCTGAAGCCAGCGCGGCTCTATCTGAAGCGCTCTTCGGTAATGTAGCAGATGCACGAAGACGCGCCACGGCGGCCATTGGGCAATCGATCGGGAAGGATGGCAAGTTTGTCGCGGCCCTCGCATTGGCATTGGCCGGCGATTCTTCCGGAGCTCAAGGGATGGCGGACGATCTGGCGAAGCAGTTTCCCTGGGATACGATTGTGCAATTCAATTACCTGCCAACGATTCGCGCCCAACTCGCTTTAACACGAAACGATGGCGCCAAGGCACTCGAGTTGTTGGAGGCTGCTGCGCCATACGAACTGGGACTCGCCGGGGGCACTACGTTTTCAACCAACATGTATCCTGTTTATGTCCGAGGGGAAGCGTATCTCGCCGCGCATCAAGGCAGCCATGCCACAACGGAGTTTCAGAAGGTTTTGGATCATCCTGGTGTTGTCTTGAACGAGCCCATCGGGGCGCTGGCACATCTAGGTCTGGCCCGCGCCTATGTAATGCAGAGCGATGTTGTGAAAGCGCGCGCAGCGTATGAGGGTTTCTTTACGCTCTGGAAAGAAGCCGACCCCGACATTCCCATCCTCACTGTTGCCAAATCCGAAAGTGCAAGACTGCAATAGTGTTCGCCACATGGAAACCACTCGTTACCGGCCGAGATGCGCGAGGGCACTGCGAAGCGGGGCATCGGAGAGCCGAATCAGGCCAGCGTAGGGTGTGGACATATCCAAGATCAGTAGGATCGCACAGGAAACAGATATTGCAGATATAAGTAAGGTGACGCAGACAGTCGCGTTGCGAGGGGCGAAGAGGCCGAAGCTGATGAAAAGGGCTGTGAGCCAGAAAATCAACACCATCAGTAACGGTACGGAACCCGAACCTGCTCTCTGTTCATACATCAACCAGCGTATTTGCCCGAGGCCGATCACAATGCTCAGTGCCTGGGATTGAATCGAGCGTTGGGCATCGTTCTTCGGCGAAAGTGTCTGTATCTTATCGTATAAATCTTCGGAGCTGGCAGACGACGGCGCCGTTTGGGAAAGGCCGGTGCGGTCTTTCGACCACATCTGATCAATGGCGCCTACAACAGAGTTGCGCAACTGATCGCGGGCTTCCATCGATTCCGGGCCGTAATGTGCCAGGACGCGGTCGAGCAAGATCACCTTGCTGGACATATCCGTAAGCTCGTTCTTCTGAGTGTCGTATGAAGACTTGGCAGAGGCAATCAGCATACCAAGAGCAAGTGCTGACATTGTCGAGACCAGCGCCATCGCTACTTTGACGGCGTCCTTCGAATCAGAATTCATGTGGTGGTTGGGCAAAACGGTCCGAAGCGACATGCCGAGCATGGCGCCACCAAAAGCGAACGCGAAGGTAATCGAACTGATCGTGACAGAGCTCATATTCATCCTGCCCACTCTCTCATCACGGAGATGATCCGCGCCCTGGCGGTTTTCTTAGGCCCTCTCGAAGATGAATGAGGGATTGTGCCTGCTAGAATGAACAGGAGTTCTCCCGGCGTCCACTGTAAGTTCTACTGAGCGTCGCTAGATCGCTCCCGACCGCAAACCGCCTGCGGCCGACACACGGCGCCTAGAATTTCGAGCATCCCAAACGCTCATCGGGCAGGCGGGCTTTAGGATCGGAAAGCGCGCTTGTTCCCATTCCCTGAGCATCCCTGCTGAAGCCCTTACTGATATTTTTACCAGTGTCCGGGCGTGACCCGGTCGTTGTGCTATACGAGAAACAAGCAGCAGCAAGTACGCTTGGTTAGCCTTAGCCGAGCACATTGCAGCGGAGGCGTTTTGCCCATTGTAGACATAACCCCGGACCGCTGAGCTCTTTCCAAATGCGGCTGCCTTGCGCAATAGCGAGAAAATGAGGTAGAACCACCAGGCAATGAGGTTCAAACCATCGGCCGAGCGCTTGCTGCACCTCCGAATTTCCAGTCTGTTTGGGAGGGTTTCGCGCCCCGTTCTCCGTCCGGCCTGGATTGGCGCGATGACGCGAACCATGCTGGTTGTCTTCGCCCTGTCCCCTCTTTGTGCGGCACAATCCAATGAGCCCAAGCGAGTCCTGATTCTTTCGCAAGAAGATCTCACATGGCCCGCCTATCGCCTGATCGACGAAAATGCTCGCACCACACTTCGCACAGGATTGCCGGAAGGGATTCTAATTTTCAGCGAGCATATGGATCGCGTCCATTTTCCGGATGCACAGTTTCAAGAACAGCAAATCGCTTGGATTCAGCGAAAGTATGCGAACGCCAAACTTGATCTCGTTATTGGCGTCGCCGACGTTCCGACGGACATCTTTCCAGGGGTGCCCGTCCTTCATGTGGGTACTGATCCGCTGAAGAAGCGTCCTGCCCCGTCGACCTCTGCAAAGGAAGTCACCACTATTTGGATTGAGCTTGATGCGTTAAAAACTCTGGAGATAGCGCGTCGGCTTCAGCCTAATGCAAGACGGGTGGTGGTAATTGGAAGCTCTTCTACTACCGGAAAGAATCTACTCGATCAGGTTCGCGATCAAATCAGCAGAGACCCAAATCATTTGCCAGTCACTTATCTGACGAATATCGCCATGCCTGAAATTTACGAGAAAGTGGCGACTCTTGGGCCGGAGAGTTTCGTGCTCTATGTGAGTTTTGCCAGAGATGTGAACGGGCGCCAGTTCATAAGTACAGAAGTCATGTCTAAAATCAACGCCGTTTCTAAGGCTCCTGTGTATGTCGTCCTAGAGACCAATGTTGGCTTGGGGGCGGTCGGAGGTTACGTAACCAGTTTTGCCGAGTTAGGCAAGCAAGCCGGCGAAATGGGACTTCAAATGCTCGCGGGCAAACACCCCGAAGACGCCGTGGCACGAAGCGAGTACCTTTTTGATTGGCGCCAACTTCAACGCTGGAAGATTTCCGAGTCTGCGCTCCCGTCGGGCAGTGTCGTTTTGTTCCGCCAGCGCACCGTTTGGGAATCCTACAAGTGGTACATTCTTGCCGCAATTCTGCTGTGTCTATTGGAGACCTTGCTCCTTCTTAGCCTGCTGTGGCAACGAGGAGAAAAGAGGAAAGTTGAAGCCACTCTGGTCGAGCGGCTAACGTACGAGAAATTACTTTCCGACCTTTCGGCACAGTTTATAAGCCTGCCCGAGGACCAGGTCGACGTGAATGTGGAACAGGCACTCGGCCGGATCGCAGAGTTTCTGAAAATGGATCGGGTGACCCTCTTCGAGTTTTCTCCAGACAAGACAGAACTGAGGGCGGCTTTTTCCTGGACAGGCGGAGGAACCACTCCTGCTCCTACTTCTGTAAAGGCCGCCGATTTGCCCTGGTGGAGAATCCGGCTCCTTCGCGGCGAGGTAGCTTTCGCTTCCGATCGGAATGACCTACCGGAGGAAGCACTCCCCGAGAAAGAATTCTTCCAGCAGATGGGTATCCTGTCGGCGGCTACGGTTCCGCTGAGGGTAGGTGGCGAGATCAACGGCGCTATCTCGTTTATCAGTACAAAGCGCCGGGTGAATTGGACTGAGGATCTGCTGAACAGGGTCAGAGTCCTGGGGGAGGTATTTTGGAACGCTTTGACGCGCAAACGAGCGCAGGAGGTGCTATTCCGGCACGCCTCCATTGTGGAATCCTCCGATGACGCGATCATCTCCAAGGATCTGGACGGGATTATCTTGAGCTGGAACGCGGGCGCGCAGCGCCTCTTCGAATTCACTAAGACAGAAATTGTCGGGCAGCCAATTACAATGCTAATCCCCGATGAACTGCACGCCGAAGAGAACAAAATCCTCCAACGAATACGCGCCGGGGAACACATTCAACACTATGAAACAGTCCGGCGCACAAAGGGCGGCAAGAGAATCGATGTGTCTTTGACCATTTCCCCCGTGAGAAATTCGGCGGGCGTGGTGATAGGCGGCTCAACAATTGCGCGTGACATCACTGATCGCAAGCGCGCGGAACTAATCTTGCGCGAGAGCGAAGAGCGTTTTCGCTTGGTTGCAGACACGGCTCCTGTGCTGATCTGGATGTCCGGAACGGATAAGCTCTGCACTTTTTTTAATCAGGGTTGGCTGAGCTTCACGGGCCGGTCAATGGAACAGGAATTGGGAGAAGGTTGGGTCATCGGCGTGCATCCAGAGGATGTCCAACGTTGCCTCAGAACCTACTCTGCGTCGTTCGACGCTCGAGCCCCGTTCGAAATGGAATACCGGCTGCGGCGGTTCGACGGAGAGTTTCGCTGGATAGTGGACTATGGCACGCCAAGGTGTGAATCCGATGGTACTTTCTGTGGCTATATTGGTTCGGCCGTCGACATTACGGAGCGCAAGACATCAGAAGAATCCCTTCACACCTTAAGCGGGCGGCTGATCCATGCCCAGGAGCAAGAACGCGCCCGCATCGCCCGAGAGCTTCACGATGACTTCAGCCAGCGTTTGGCTCTACTGGGTATTGGCCTTGGGCAGCTGTGGAAAGAGCTCCCTGAGTCACAAGTCGAGCAACGAACTGGTGTCCTGGAAATACTGAAGGGGACCAAGGAAATGTCCTCGGACCTTCATTCTCTCTCTCATCAACTGCATTCCAGCAAGCTGGAGCTTGTGGGTCTTGTGTCGGCGCTCAGCGGCCTCTGTAAGGAAATGAGTGAAAAGTACAAGATTGAAATTCACTTCACCAAGAGTGGATCTCTCCCCAAAATGACGAAAGAAGTGGAGTTGTGTCTATTTCGAGTCACGCAGGAAGCGCTCGGCAATGTGGTTAAACACAGTCAGTCTAAGAGCGCGCAGGTTGAACTTGGCGCGAACTCGTTGGGCGTTAGTGTTCGCATCAAGGATGCGGGCAGGGGTTTTGAGCCTGACCTCAGTAATCCGGCCGCGGGAATTGGATTGGTAGGAATGCGCGAGAGGCTCCGGCTAGTGGGGGGGAGGCTCTTCGTTAAGTCGGTACTCTTGCGCGGAACTGAAATTATCGCCGAGGTTCCACAGGCTGCCTTCTCGCAACGAGTCATTTCGGCCTAACCGCATCGATTCTCTCCCGAATCGTAATTTCTACCAATAGCCAGCCGTTTGCATCGTGGACAGAATGGTCGCAGAGGTCTGGTTATACGGTCAATGAAATGAACTCCAGGCGAGAGATAGCTCTGCGGGCTGAACTTGCACTGAAACTCTACTCCAGCAGTCGGACGGGGCTAACGGCACAGCGTGAACTATCGATGACTCTACGACGAGTGATAGTGGCGGATGATCTCGCTCTCGTGTTGAGTGCCGTGTCTGCACTGTTGCAGGAGTCCTTCGATATCGTGGCCATGGTCTCGGACGGCCAAGCCGCCTTGGAAGCAATCCTCGAGCACGAACCTGAACTGGCCGTCTTGGACATCTCTATGCCAGGCATGAGTGGAATAGACGTAGCCCGGGAGATCAGGAAGCACGGCAATAAGACCAAGATCGTATTTCTCACCGTCCATGAGGACGCTGACATTTTGGCGGCTTGTCTTACCGTTGGAGGACTAGGTTACGTCATCAAAGTCTATATGAACAATGACTTGATTCCGGCGATGAATGCCGCGCTGCGGGGACGCGTCTTCGTGTCCCGTTTCTCGTAGTAGCTAGATATGCTTTAGGACGGACGACGTCCAGAGATTTTTCCTGGCAGCAAGTAGTAGAGAGGCAGGGAAGTAGCGCTGATGACCGGGAGTTGATGCTTTCCACCGGTGTGAAGAGGATCTTCCCTCAACCAAAAGGTCCCGCGCTGATTTTAATTAACCGTCGCCACCCCTCTCCCCCAGGATCTTTGTAAGTCTTGCCGATAAAGGGTTTAGCATTCCTGTAAGTTTCCT